>Ga0302314_10020378_pt1 | contig 10969 bp, 7 predicted proteins | sample III_Palsa_N2_3_FD_200533 | JGI IMG/M metagenome (GOLD analysis project Ga0302314, IMG submission 200533) | Peat permafrost microbial communities from Stordalen Mire near Abisko, Sweden - III_Palsa_N2_3 | ecosystem: Environmental > Terrestrial > Soil > Palsa > Peat permafrost | place: Sweden... | reverse complement strand
ATGGAGAACGGCGACATCAAGTCGACCCGCGTGCTGGAGGAGGAATTCTTTCCCTGCGACGATGTGATCCTCGCGATCGGCCAGGAGAATGCCTTTCCCTGGATCGAGCGCGACATCGGCATCGAGTTCGACAAGTGGAACGTGCCGAAGGTCGACAAGATCACTTTTCAATCGAGCCGCGAGGGCGTGTTCTTCGGCGGCGACGCGGCATTCGGGCCGAAGAACATCATCTGGTCGGTCGAGCACGGCCACCAGGCCGCGATTTCGATCCACAAGTATTGCTGCGACGCGCCTGTGACCGAGCGCATGCCCCGGGGTATGCGCTTGAGCAGCCGCAAGATGGGCATGCACGAATGGTCCTACAAGAACGAATACAACGGCGCGGAGCGGCGCCTCGTGCCGCACGTGGGGCTCATCGAGCGCTTCAAGAAAGTCAACATCGAGGTCGAGCTCGGCTTCACTGCCGAGCAGGCCGCTCTCGAGGTGCAGCGCTGCTTGAACTGCGACGTGCAGACCGTGTTCGCCGCGAAGCTTTGCATCGAATGCGATGCGTGCATCGACATATGTCCCGTCGACTGCCTCACCATCGCGCCGAACGGCAGCGAATCGCAGTTGCGCTCGCGCCTCAAAGCGCCGGCAACCAATCCCGAGCAGGCGCTGTATGTGTCGAGCGCGCTGCCCCAAACCGGGCGCGTCATGGTGAAGGACGAGGATGTGTGCGTGCATTGCGGCCTGTGCGCCGAGCGCTGTCCCACCGCGGCGTGGGACATGCAGAAGTCCACCATCAAGATTCCCAATGCCGAGGATGAGAGCGTGACATGCCGAACCTAGTCAACGCACCCGATCGCGTGAACGACTTCGTGATCAAATTCGCCAACGTGAACGGCACCGGATCCGCGAGCGCGAATTCGCTGATCATGAAGGCCGTTTTCCGCATGGGCGTGCCGGTCACCGGCAAGAATTACTTTCCCTCGAATATTCAGGGACTGCCGACGTGGTACGAGATTCGCGTGACGCGCGACGGCTACTCCGCCCGCGCCGGGCGCGTCGACATCATGGTGGCGATGAATGCGGAGACCTATTCGAAGGACGTGCGTGAGGTTGCCTCCGGCGGCTATCTCCTCTATGACGCAACCTGGCCCCGCAGCACGCTCTTGCAGCGCGGCGACATCACCGTCATCGGCGTGCCGCTCGCGCAGCTCGTGAACGAGAATTTCGACGGGGTGCGCAATCGCATCCTGCTCAAGAACATCGCCTATGCGGGCGTGTTGGCGGCCCTGCTGGATATCGATCTCGAGGCGATCAACGGCTTGATGAGCGAGAGCTACGGCAAGAAGCCGAAGCTGCTCGAGTCGAACACCCGGGCGCTGCGTCTCGGTTACGACTATGCCAAGGAGCATCTACAGTGTCCTCTGCCGCTGCGGGTCGAGCGCATGGACAAGACACGCGGCCACATCATGATCGACGGCAACACCGCCGCGGGCTTGGGCTGCGTCTATGCGGGCGCCACCATCGGCGCGTGGTATCCCATCACGCCGTCGACCTCGCTCATGGATGCCTTCAAGGGATTCTGCGAGCGCTATCGGGTCGATCCCGCGACCGGTGAGCATAACTTCGCGGTGATCCAGGCCGAGGACGAGCTGGCCGCCATCGGCATGGTCTTAGGCGCGAGCTGGAACGGCGCGCGCGCCTTCACGCCCACGAGCGGACCCGGTATCTCGCTCATGAACGAGTTCCTCGGGCTCGCTTACTACGCCGAGGTCCCCTGCGTGATTTTCGACGTGCAACGGGTCGGACCCTCGACCGGCATGCCGACGCGCACTCAGCAGGGCGACATCATGCTGTGCGCCTATGCCTCGCACGGCGATACCCGCCACGTGCTCCTGTTCCCGGCGAATCCCGAGGAGTGCTTCTACATGGCGGTGAAGGCGTTCGATCTCGCCGAGCGCCTGCAGACGCCGGTGTTCGTGCTGTCGGATCTCGACATCGGCATGAACGATTGGATGTGCAAGGACCTGAAGTGGGACGATGCCTATCGGCCCGACCGCGGCAAGATGCTGTCCGCGGAGGAGCTCGCGAGCCTCGACAAGTTCTATCGCTACGTGGATCGCGATGACGATGCGATCCCGTACCGCACCTTGCCCGGCGTGAGTCCGAAGGGCGCGTACTTCACGCGCGGCTCGGGACACAATCAGTACGGGGCGTACACGGAGGACTCTGCCGAGTACCAGTTTGTGCTCGACCGGCTGAAGCGCAAATTCTCGACCGCCGCACGCTACGTGCCGAAGCCCGAAATTCTCGGCAAGGGCGACAGCAAAATCGGCATCGTCAGCGTCGGCAGCTGCGACGGGGCGGTGCGCGAGGCCATCGACGTGCTCGCCCGTCAGAAGATCGCCGTGGACTACATGCGCATCAAGGCATTCCCCTTCGGCCACGACGTCGAGAGCTTCCTGAGCCTGCACGCGACGATATTCGTGGTCGAGCAGAATCGCGATGCGCAGCTGCGCTCGCTTCTCACGCTCGAAACCGCCGTGGACAAATCGAAGCTCAAGTCGATCCTCTCCTACAGCGGCTTCCCGATGTCCTGCGAGCCCATCGTCGACGGTATCCGCGCCACTCTTCCCGATGCGCCGCGGCTCACCGCGATCACCGGCAAGCACGCTCGCTAAAGAGAAATCATGTCATTCATCAACAAGCCCAAAGTTGCCCATCCTTCCCTGCCGACCAACGCGCTCGGCATGACGCGCCGCCAGTACGAAGGCAGCATGTCGACGCTGTGCGCCGGATGCGGACACGATTCCGTCACGGCCGCCGTCATCGAGGCCTGCTGGGGGCTCGATATGCGGCCCGAACAGCTGGTGAAGCTGTCCGGCATCGGCTGTTCCTCGAAGACCACGGCGTATTTCGTGAGCGGATCCCATGGATTCAACTCGGTGCACGGGCGCATGCCCTCGATCGCGAGCGGCGCGAACGCCGCCAATCGAGAGCTCACCTACGTCGGCGTGTCCGGCGACGGCGATTCCCTGTCGATCGGTCTCGGCCAGCTGGTGCACGCGATCCGGCGCAACGTGAACATGCTTTATCTGATCGAGAACAACGGCGTCTACGGGCTCACCAAGGGCCAGTTCTCCGCCTCCGCGGACATCGGCACGAAAGCCAAGAAGGGCGAGGTCAATCAGAGTCCGCCCATCGATCCCGTGCTGCTCGCGCTCTCCCTGGGCGCGACCTTCGTGGCGCGCGGCTTCTCCGGCGACAAGGCGCAGCTCGTGCCGTTGATCCAGGCCGGCATACGGCACCGGGGCTTTGCGCTCATCGACGTGCTTTCGCCCTGCGTGACGTTCAACGACCACGAGGGATCGACCAAGAGCTATACCTTCACCCGCGAGCACTACCATGCCGCGATCGAGGCCGATTACGTGCCCCCCGCGCAGGAGATCTCGGTCGATTATCCGGAAGGCGAGACGCTGCCCGTGCAGCTTCACGACGGTAGCCGCGTGGTGCTGCGCAAGCTCGGCGCGAGCTACGATCCGACCGATCGCAGCGCCGCCTACGGCTTCATCGAAGAGAAGCTGAAGCAAAACGAATACGTCACCGGTCTCATCCACATCAACGAGGACGTGAGCCACGAATTTCACCACCTCAATAAAACGAGCTCGGTCCCCTTGAATCGCATTCCATTCGAGAAGCTCTCGCCCGGCAGCGCCGCCCTCGAAAAGCTCCTCGGCCGCTATCGCTAGCAGCTCCGGCCCGAGCCTAGCGGGCTCCGGCCGGCCGATGGCAGATGTGGCAGCCCGCAACGGGCCCATGTCCCTTGAGCGAGGCGCTCGGATGCCGATGGCACTCGAAGCAAAATCCGTGAAACTGGGCCTCGACTCCCGCCTGAAGGTCGGCGCGCCGGCTGCGATGGCATTCGACGCACAAAGCCGCCCCGGTACCGTCGGCATAATTGTGATGGCAGGTGAGACAATTGACCGCACCGTGTTTGTCGTGGGGGAAGTCGAACTCCAGCCGGCTCGTGCGGGCAATCAGCGGTTCGCGCAACTCGGCGTCGACCGAGGCAGGCAGAAGTGCCGCGAGCGCGATTGCGCTGATCGCCACGGCGCTCACGATCAGGCTCGAATGCCGGCCGAACACCAGTTGCAGCGTTGTTTGCCGTGCACTTTGCGGCGGACGCCGTGCGCGCAACAGCATGAGGAGGGCGCCGATCGTGGCCGCGACGTACAGTGCGCGCCGCCCGCGGCCGCCGAGGTAGCGCGCCGTGACGACGACATGCATGGCGACGAGCGCTGCCAGTGCGCAGGCAAGGATGACGTGCGAGGCTTGAAAGCCTCGATGACTCTTCCAGAGACGGCGGCGCAGCGGCCCGTGCGAGAGCAGCACGAGCAAGAGAAGCAGGAGCGCGGCCGCGATGCCCGCGAACTGATAGAGCGGGGCCGTGGGCTTGAGATACTCGATGACGGTGTGGTCAGAGAGCACCAGTCCGCCGATGTGCAGGGCCGCCAGGATGAGCGCCGCCCAGCCGATTCCGGTGTGCAGGCGCAGAGACACGAGAGTCGGGGGCTCCGCGTCCCGCGGCCGGAGCGGCGCGCCGCACAGGGCGATACAGGCAATCGCCGCCGCAAGGCCGGCCCACTGGGACAGCTCCCACGCCGGGCCGACGAAACCCGCAACGGCAGGCAGTGCGAGCAGCACGACGAGCGCGGCGCCCAGGAGGGCGAAGCGCGAATCAAGACGCGGCAAGATGATGCGCGCCGGAGTGGGAAGGTCGCATGAGCGATCCGATTGTCAAATCTTTGAAAGTCCCGGATGTAATCCCTATGGTATGTCCTATACCGCGCTGCGCAAAGCAGCCTGCAACTTTTTGCCGCCTGCCGTGTTATGGGTCTAAACGAACCTACCCCAGTGCAAACGCCAACCACGGAGAGCCGTTCGATCGAGTTCACGATGTTCATGCGTGCCTATCAAAATATGGTGTTCTCGACGGCCGCCCGCTTGGCGGGCAACGATGCGCAGGCGCAGGACATCGCTCAGGACGTGTTCATCAAGGCGTACCAGAACTTCGAGCACTTGCGCCTGAGCGCGACCGCAGGGGGCTGGCTCAAGACCGTCGCGACGAATCTGTCCCTGAACTACCTCACGCGTTACCGCAAGCGCTGGCGGTTGTTCTCGGAAAGCGACAGCGTGCCCGACGTGCCGCTGCCCGATGGAGCGCTCGACTCCCTGAACCAAGATGAGCAACGGGCCGCACTCGAGGAGGCCCTGCGCCGCCTGCCGGCGCATCAGCGTGTGCCGCTGGTTCTCTACCATTTCGAGGATCTGCCTTATGAAGACATCTCGGCCAAGCTCGGGATTTCGCTCGCCAAGGTCAAGACCGACATCCGGCGCGGCCGTGCCGCGCTTGCGCCCATGCTGCGGGCGCACGGCATCGGAGGTGGCTCGTGAGCGGTGAATTCGACCGGGACGACGAGAGCCTCGATCGGGAAATCGAGGGCCGCCTCGGACGGGCGCTGCGCGCGCTGCCGGAGCGCCGCGCCCCGGCGACATTGGAATCGAGAGTGCTCGACACCCTCGCGCGGCGCGCCCCGCTGCCCTGGTGGCGGCGTGACTTCGGGGAGTGGCCGGCGGCGGCGCGTGTCGCTTTCGGCGTGACCAGTGCCGCACTGGTCGTGCTCACTGTGCTGGCCGCGGCCGCGGCGAACGCCAATCTCGGATCGCTCGGCGCGTCCCATGCGATTTCGACGCCCGTGCTGCACGAGGCCTCCGTGATTTTCGTCATCGCGAGGACGTTCTCTATCTCCCTCACCTCGCTCCTCTCATCCAGCTGGGTGCTGGGCTGTCTTATCGCGAGTGCAGCGCTTTACGCGGCGCTGTTCGGGCTCGTGATCGCCGGCTATCGCACCCTCTATCTCAATGCCGACCTCGAGGCTCGCCCATGACCGCTCTTCGCACGCACGCCTTCGTCTCCTTCCTATTCGCGTTGCTGATCGCAATGCTCATCGCCTTCGCGGAAGGCGGCGCCGTTGCGCGCGCCGACACTCCCGCGGCTCACGTCCTCGCGGCGCACGTCGACCGGGAGAACGACGCCGCATCGGCGGGGCAAACCGATTGGGCGGAGGATGCACGATCGCGCGATCGCACCGACGCCTCGGATCGCACCGACGCCTCGGATCGCAGCAACGCCCGCGATCGTGACGATGCCGGCGATCGTGACGGTACCGTCGATCGCGGGGATGACGACGAAGACAATCGCGAGGAGACGCGGGACCGCCGAAATGTCGAGGAGTATTTCGACTGGCAGAGCGGCTGGCGGCGGCACTTCAAGCGGCAACGCTCGCACGGCGATGCGCTGGTGAACTTCGGCAGCGACTCCAATCTGCCGGCGGGCGCGCATGCCGACAGCGTCGTATCGATTTTCGGCTCCGCGAGCAGCGAAGGCGACGCCGACGACATGGTTGCCGTCCTGGGCGATACGAAGACCAGTGGTCACGTGAAGGACAGCGCCGTCGCGGTCCTCGGCAACGTTCATGTCGATGGTCCGGTGGGCGGCGACGTCGTGGCCGTGTTCGGCAACGTCGATCTCGGCCCGCACGCGGAGGTGGGCGGCGATGTCACCGCCGTCGGCGGCGCCGTGACTCGAGACCCGGCCGCCGTCGTGCGTGGCGACGTGCAGAGCATCGGCGGCCTCGCGGCGGGGTTCGACCGTTTCAGGCCCTGGATCGACCATTGTCTACTCTATGGCCGGCCGCTCGCGCTGGTGCCGGGCATTGGCTGGGCGTGGAGCCTCGCGCTCATCTTCCTCGCCCTGTACGTCTGCCTCGCGCTCCTCTTCCGGGACGCGGTTACCCGTTGCGCGAGCACTGTCGAGACGCAGCCCGGGATGACGTTCGTGGCGGCATTGCTCAGCATACTGCTCGTTCCGATCGCGATCGTGCTGCTCTGTATCACCGTCATCGGCATCGCGGCAATCCCGTTCGTCGTGTTCGGTCTCTTTTGCATGAGCCTGTTCGGCAAGGCCGTGATCCTTGCGTGGCTCGGTGGGCGCGTGATCGGCCGCGAGCGACTCCATCACCCGGCCATCGCCGTGCTCGTGGGCGGCCTCATCGTGCTCGTGCTCTATCTCGTTCCGGTGCTTGGCTTTCTGGTCTACAAGCTCCTCGGTCTCTTCGGATTCGGCGCGGTGGTTTACACGCTCATCCTCGCCGGGCGCGCCCGGCGGCATGCGCAGCCCGCCGGCGCGGCGTATGCGGGACCCACCGCGGCCGCCGGCGCCGTGCCTCCGGCCGGTGCTCCTCCGGGACCCATACCCACCGCCGCCGTTGCGGCGGGCGGCGCTGCGCCGCCGCCGCATGTCATGGATCCGGCCGTCGCCGCAACGCTGCCGCGTGCGGGATTTTGGATTCGCATGGCCGCGCTGTTGCTCGATGTGCTGCTGGTCGGAATTCTGATGGGCATGCTCCATCATTCCTCCGATCTCGAGCTCCTCGTGCTCGCCGTCTACGGTGCGTTGATGTGGAAGCTGCGCGGCTCGACCGTCGGCGGCATCGTCTTCCACTTGCAAGTGGTAAGAGTCGATGGTCGACCGATCGATTGGGAGACGGCCATCGTGCGAGCGCTGGGCTGCTTCTTGTCCCTGGTGGTCGTGGGCCTCGGGTTCTTCTGGATCGCCTTCGACTCGGGCAAACAGGCGTGGCACGACAAGATCGCGGGAACGGCGGTGGTGCGGGTGCCGAGGGCCGTGCCGCTGGTGTGAATTTTGACGATTTCCGATGCCCCCGGCAGACTTGGCCCCGATGCCCGAATTCGTGCGTGCGACTCGCGTTTTCCGTCGCTGGACGGCGCTGACTCTGCGTCTCGGACTGCTTGGCGCCTTCACGACCCAGTCCTTGCTCGCCGGCGAGTGCAAGCTCGGCAAGATCATCGAGTTTCCGATCACGATGGTGGATCTGCGTCCCCAGATGACCGCGAAGATCAACGGCACGGACGTGCGTTTCATGGTCGACAGCGGATCTTTTTTCAGCATCATCAGCCCGGCAAGCGCGGCCGAGCTCAACCTCTCCACGTATTCCGCGCCGTTTGGGTTTTTCTTGCGCGGGGTCAACGGCAGCACGAGCACGTCGATAACCAAAGTCAAGGAATTCACGCTCGCAGGCGCATCGCTGCACAACATCGAATTCCTGGTCGCCGGCAGCCAGATCGATAGGGGTAGCGTGGGGGTGCTGGGCCAGAACGTGTTGCACTTCGCGGACGTCGAATACGATCTGGGTCAAGGCGTCATCCGATTATTCAAGCCGGCGGGCTGCGGCAGCAAGGTGAAGTTGGCGTACTGGGTCGACAGATCGAGCCCTTATTCGGAGATCGATATCGAATCAACGAAGCGGTACTCATCCGCGATCGGCCACGCCTCGATCAATGGCACGGACGTTCGCGTGCTATTCGACTCGGGGGCCTACGTTTCCACATTGACTCTCAAGGCGGCCGCGCGCGCCGGTATTCGGCCCGACTCGCCGGGGGTAGTCCCGGGAGGAACCAGCGGAGGATTTGGCCGGGACATGGTGTCTACGTATATCGCCCCGGTCGCGAGCTTCAAGATCGGTGACGAGGAGATCCGTCATGCGCGGTTACGGATTGGAGATTTCGATCTCGGCGATGCCGACATGCTCATAGGACCTGACTTTTTCCTCTCGCACAGGATCTACGTAGCCAACAGCCAACAGAAGCTGTACTTCACGTACAACGGCGGCCCCGTCTTTAATCTGAAGCACCTCAGCAATGGTGCGGCGCCGAGCGCGACGGACTCGCCTGTCACACCATCGCCAGCAGGCGATGCGGCGCCCGTTTCCGGTGCCGCGCAAGATCGTCCGCCCGAGGAGTCAAAAGCGACGGCGGCCGACAATGTCGATGCCGCGGACTTCAGCCGCCGCGGCACTGCGATGGCTGCACGGGGCGACTATGATCACGCGCTGACCGCATTGTCGCGAGCTTGCGAGCTGGCGCCCGACAATCCCGAGTACTTCTATCAGCGAAGTCGGCTCTATTTGCGAATGGGCAATCGGGTCTTGGCCGCCAAAGACCTCGATGAGACGCTGAGACTCAATCCGCAGCTCGTGACGGCACTGGTTGCTCGCGCTGAGACGGCCGCCGCCGCAGATCTCGACACCGCGGATCGCACCGCGGCCAAACAGGAGGACTTGCGCTACGAGATGGCAGCGGCCTATGAGCGTACCGACCGCATCAGCGCGGCCATTGCACAGTACGATCTGTGGATTGCGGCCCATGAGGCTGATTACCGCATCCCGTATGCGCTGAACTCGCGCTGCTGGGCGCGCGCGTTCGGCGGCGCCGATCTGTCGCTTGCCCTGAAGGACTGCAACGCCGCACTCAAGCGTGCCAAGAAAGGATCCTCCTTCTACGCACAGGTCGCGGACAGTCGCGGTCTCGTATTCCTGCGCCTCGGCGACTACCCCAAGTCCATCGCCGAATACGATGCGTCGATCGCGATTGCGCCGAAGATCGCATGGTCGTGGTACGGTCGAGGCATCGACAAGCTGCGCCAGCACCAGACCGCGGCCGGCGACGCCGACATCGCACAGGCGAAGAGTCTTGTACCCACGATTGCCGAAGCGTTCGCCCGGCACGGCATCGAGCGATGAGTCAAGGCTTTTCCTGACGCCGTACGGCGACAGGCGCGTCTCATTTCGTCGAATTCCGATAACTACGTCTACCAAGGAACCGATGTTTTCCGGCTATAAGCGCTGAGCTTGCCGAGGAGCCTCGACCGTACGAACCCTTCGGAATCTAAAGAAACCTACGAATTCTGATGTAGACGGGAGCCAAGAGATGTCCGCAAAATTTGGAGATGCGTCGCGCCGCCTGATCATGCTGGCTACCGCGGCCGTCGCCCTGGCCGCTGTCGGCGCCCCCGTCACGAATGCCGATCTCGTTCCTCTGTCCGGCAACGTCCACGCACTTGCACGACCGCAGTTCGATGCCGGCGAGGCGCCGAGCACGCTGCGGCCGAAAGGCCTCGACATCGTCTTTGCCAAGACCCCCGAGCAGGAGCGCGCACTTCAGCAACTTCTCGCCGCTCAGCAAGATCCGAAATCGCCGCAGTACCACAAGTGGTTGACCCCGGTGCAGTACGGCCTCAAGTTTGGCGCCTCGGACGATGCGCTCGCAGCGGTGAGGAATTGGCTCGAGTCGAACGGTCTCGCGGTGGGGCAGGTTCCAGCGGGTCGCGGTCATCTGCCTTTCTTCGGCAGCAAGGCGCAGGTCGAGGGTGCGTTCCGCACCCACATTCATCTCTTTGCGATAGCCGGCGAGCAGCACTATGCGAACGTGTCGGCGCCTTTGATACCCGCCTCACTCACGACCGTCATCACCGCCATTCGTGGATTGAACGACTTTCATCCGCGGCCGGGCGTCCACCCGCGAAAGGCCGTTCCGCGCGGCGCCATACCGCTGGTGGGCCACCAGAGCGCCCGCTCCTTCGCGGCTCCCGACACTTACTATTCCGGATCGGATCAGTACCCGGGCTACGTGGGCCCGACCGACTTTGCGATCATGTACAACCTGCAGCCGGCGTATCAGCAGGGGATCACGGGTGCCGGTGTCACGGTCGCCATTGCCGCGCAGAGCGACATTGATTCGAGTGTCCTTGCGACGTTCTGGAGCGCCTTCGGCGTCTCGGGTCCGAGCTTCGGCTTGCCGGCTCAGCAGTTCACCTCCATGCCCGTCCCGGCCATCGCCGGCGGCTCGGATCCGGGTGAAAGGAAGGACGGGAACGAGGACGAGGCGTATCTCGATACGGAGATTCTCGGCGCGCTCGCGCCGGGCGCGAAGCTGATCCTGGTAAGTGACGAAGACGTGACCACTGCCGCGTGGTACGCGATAGACCAGAACCTCGCGGCCATCCTCAATATTTCGTTCGGCGCATGTGAAAGCGCTCAGGGCTCGGCGAACGCGGCGATCG
>Ga0302314_10020377_pt1 | contig 10969 bp, 8 predicted proteins | sample III_Palsa_N2_3_FD_200533 | JGI IMG/M metagenome (GOLD analysis project Ga0302314, IMG submission 200533) | Peat permafrost microbial communities from Stordalen Mire near Abisko, Sweden - III_Palsa_N2_3 | ecosystem: Environmental > Terrestrial > Soil > Palsa > Peat permafrost | place: Sweden... | reverse complement strand
GACGGCGTGGCCGGCTCGCGCCAGTTGCTGCGCGCACGCCAGGCCCGCGGGGCCGGAACCGACCACCGCGACCTTGCGGCCGGTGGGTCGATGCGAAGGCTCCGGCGTCACCCAGCCCTCACGCCAGCCGAGATCAACGATCTGGCATTCGATGGTCTTTATGGTCACCGGATTGTCGTCGATGTTGAGCGTGCACGAAGCCTCGCACGGGGCCGGGCAGATGCGGCCGGTGAACTCGGGGAAGTTGTTGGTGGAGTGGAGGGTTGCCAGCGCGCCCTTCCAGTCGTCGCGCCAGACCAGGTCGTTCCAGTCGGGGATCAGGTTGTTCACCGGACAGCCGGTGTGACAGAACGGAATGCCGCAGCCCATGCACCGCGCCGCCTGGCGCTCGACCTCGGCGGTCGGCAACGGCTGGACGAATTCCCGCCAGGTCCTGAGCCGCGCCTCGGGCCGCTCGTACGCCCGATCCCGCCGCTCGATCTCCAGAAAGCCGGTGGTCTTACCCATGGCAGGCGTGACGTGGATTGAGGGTGGACTCCGAGGCGGCGCGCACTCTCCGTCTTGGCGCAAGGTGGCGCCGAGCGACCTTCCCCGCAGGCGGGGGAGGTGTGATGCCGACGGCGATCGACGGCGTCTTTCCTTCTCCTCCCCCGCGTGCGGAGGAAGTGGCGGGTCGCTCTTTCTTGCGGGCCGACGGAGGGGGCGCGCCGCGCGCGCTGCTCTGACCAGCCATCACCACCGCCCTCACTCCGCCGCCACGGCGCGGGCGGCGGCTCGTTCGGCGGCGAGATCGATGAGGGCGCGGCGGTAGTCCTTGGGGGTCACCTTGACGAACGCGGCCAGGGCGCTCGGCCAGTCAGCCAGCAAGGCGGCGGCGCGAGCGCTGCCGGTGTGGATGTGGTGGCGCTCCACCAGCAGACGCAGGCGCTCGGCGTCGTAGTTAAGCGGATCGCCCATGCCGCTGTCCTCGACGCTCGGCGCATGAGCCCTTGGCGCATCCTCGTCATGGTCGATGAACCGGGTCGGGCCGATCGGCGCCAGATCCACCATCGCGGGGTTGCACAGCCCGGCGAAGCGTTTGGCCGGGTCGTAGACATAGGCGATGCCCCCCGACATTCCCGCCGCGAAATTGCGCCCGGTCTCGCCCAGAACTGCGACCACGCCGCCGGTCATGTACTCGCATCCGTGGTCGCCCACGCCTTCAACGACAGCCACCACGCCGGAGTTGCGCACCGCGAAGCGCTCGCCGGCCACGCCCTCGAAATACGCCTCCCCGGCGATCGCGCCGTAGAGGACCGTGTTGCCGATGATGATGTTGGCGGTGGGATCGCGTCTGGCCTGCGGCGGCTGGCGGACCACGACGCGGCCGCCCGAGAGGCCCTTGCCCACATAGTCGTTGGCGTCGCCCACCAGCTCCAGAGTCACGCCGCGCGCCAGGAAGGCGCCGAAGCTCTGCCCGGCCGTACCGGTGAAGCAGGCGGTGATGGTGTCCTCCGGCAACCCGGCGTGACCCCAGCGCCGCGCCACTTCGCCGGACAGCATGGCGCCCACCGTGCGATTCGCATTGCGGATCGCAAGCTCGATCCGCACCGGGTTGCCGCCTTTCAGCGCATCGGCCGCCTCAGCCATGATCTGATGGTCCAGCGCCACGTCCAGCCCGTGATCCTGGCGCGCGCTGTTCCACAGCGCCTGCCCCTCGCCTGGCGGCACGGCGTGCAGGAGGCGGCTGAGGTCGACGTCGCGAGCCTTCCAGTTTTCGATCGCCTCTTCCATGTCGAGGCGGCCGACCTGACCGATCATCTCCTGCACGGTGCGGAAACCCAGCCGCGCCATGATCCCGCGCAGCTCCTCGGCCACGAAGAAGAAGTAGTTGATCACGTGCTCCGGCAGGCCGGTGAACCTCGCACGCAGCACAGGATCCTGCGTCGCCACACCCACCGGGCAGGTGTTGAGATGGCACTTGCGCATCATGATGCAGCCGGCCGCGATCAGCGGCGCCGTGGCGAAGCCGAATTCGTCGGCCCCGAGGAGCGCGCCAATGGCGACGTCGCGGCCCGTGCGCAGACCCCCGTCCACCTGTACCGCGATGCGGTCGCGCAGCCCGTTGAGCAGCAGGGTCTGCTGGGTTTCAGCCAGGCCGATCTCCCAGGGCGAGCCTGCGTGGGTCAGCGAGGTGATGGGGCTGGCGCCCGTGCCGCCTTCGAAGCCGCTGATGGTGACGTGGTCGGCTTTGCACTTGGCGACCCCGGCCGCCACGATCCCCACCCCGACCTCGGAAACCAGCTTCACCGAGACGCGGGCGGCCGGATTGACGTTCTTCAGGTCGTAGATGAGCTGCTTGAGATCCTCGATCGAATAGATGTCGTGGTGCGGCGGCGGCGAGATCAGGCCGACGCCGGGTGTCGCGCGGCGCACCGCGGCGATCGCCTTGTCGACCTTATGGCCGGGCAGCTGGCCGCCTTCGCCGGGCTTGGCGCCCTGGGCCATCTTGATCTGGATGTCGTCGGCGTTGACCAGATATTCCGCCGTCACGCCGAAGCGGCCCGAAGCGACCTGCTTGATCGCCGACCGCATGGAATCGCCGTTGGCGAGCCTGACGAACCGGTCGGCCTCCTCGCCGCCTTCGCCGGTATTCGACCGCCCGCCGATGCGGTTCATGGCGATGGCGAGCGTGGTGTGGGCCTCGCGGCTGATCGAGCCGAAACTCATGGCCCCGGTGGAGAAGCGCCTGACGATGTCCGCCGCCGGCTCGACCTCCTCGAGCCGAATAGGCTCATCGGCCCAGTGCAGGCGCATCAGGCCACGCAAGGTGAGGCGGCGTTGGTCCTGTTCGTTGATCGAGGCGGCGAACGCCTCGTACTCGGCCGGCAGGTTGCCGCGCACGGCATGCTGCAGGCTCGCCACCGATTGCGGCGTCCAGGCGTGCGTCTCGCCGCGCACCCGGAAGGCGTAGACCCCGCCGGCGTCCAGCGCGTGGCGATAGACCGGCGCGTCGCCATAGGCGTCACGGTGGCGCCGAACGCTCTCGCGCGCCACCTGCGCCAGGCCCACGCCCTCGATGACGCTGGCCGTGCCGGTGAAGTAGCGTTCAACGAACTCGGCGGACAGGCCGACGGCGTCGAAGATCTGGGCCCCGCAATAGGACTGGTAGGTCGAGATGCCCATCTTGGACATCACCTTGAGCACGCCCTTGCCGATGGCCTTGGCGTAGTTGCGGGCCGCGTCGGCCGCCGCCAGGGGCGAGCCCCTGGCCATGCGCAGGTGCTCGAGCGTCTCGAACGCCAGGTAGGGGTTGACCGCCTCCGCCCCATAGCCGGCCAGAACGCAGAAGTGGTGCACTTCGCGCGCTTCGCCGGTCTCGGCCACCAGGCCGGTCTGCATGCGCAAGCCCTGACGGATCAGCCGGTGGTGCACCGCCGCCACCGCCAGGGCCATCGGGATCGGCACGCGTTCGGGGGACACCGCCCGGTCCGACAGAATGAGGATGTTGTTGTCGGCCAGCACGCTGTCGGTCGCCTCGGCGCACAGCCGCTCGAGCGCGCGCTCCAGACCGACCTCGCCCTCGGCCGCCGGCCAGGTGGCGTCCAGGGTCGCGGTGCGGAAGGCTCCGTCGAGCAGCTCGGAGATGGCCCGGATCTTCTCCAGGTCGGCGTTGGTGAGCAGCGGCTGGGCCACTTCCAGACGCTTGTGCGTGCCCGCCTGGCGTCCGAGCAGGTTGGGCCTTGGCCCGATCATCGACACCAGGCTCATCACCAGCTCTTCGCGGATCGGATCGATCGGCGGGTTGGTGACTTGGGCGAAGGTCTGCTTGAAGTAGTCGTAAAGGAGCTTGGGCCGGTCGGAGAGGACCGCCAGCGGCGTATCGGTGCCCATGGACCCCACCGGATCCTCGCCGGTCGCGCCCATCGGCTCCAGAAAGAAGGCGATGTCCTCCTGGGTGTAGCCGAACACCTGCTGGCGATCGAGCAGGTCGTCCTCGGTGTTGGATCGCGCCGGCTCCCAGTGCGGAGGCTCGGGCAGGTCCTCCAGCTTGAACTGGGTCTGGCTCAGCCACTCCGCGTAGGGCTTGGCCCGGCTAAGCGTGCTCTTGATCTCCGCGTCGTCGATGATCCGGCCCTGATCCATGTCGATCAGCAGCATCTTGCCGGGCTGCAGGCGCCATTTGCGGACGATCCGCTCCTCGGGCACGCTGAGGACCCCGACCTCGGAGGCCATGATCACATGGTCCTGGTCGGTGATCACGAAGCGCGCCGGGCGCAGACCGTTGCGGTCGAGGGTGGCGCCGATCTGGCGTCCGTCAGTGAAGGCGATGGCGGCCGGACCGTCCCACGGCTCCATCAGGGCGGCGTGATATTCGTAGAAGGCGCGCCGCTCGGGCGACATCGAGGCGTTGCCGGCCCACGCCTCGGGGATCAGCATCATCATCGCGTGGGCAAGCGGGTAGCCGCCGGCCAGCAGCAGCTCCAGGGCGTTGTCGAGCTTGGCGCTGTCCGAATCCCCCGGCTGCAGCAGGGGCCACATCTTGTCGAGGTCGGGACCGAGCAGCTCCGACTCCATGGTCCGGCGCCGGGCATTCATCCAGTTGGTGTTGCCGCGCTCGGTGTTGATCTCGCCGTTGTGGGCGATGAACCGGTACGGGTGGGCCAGCTTCCACGACGGGAAGGTGTTGGTGGAAAAGCGCAGGTGGACCATGGCCAGCGCCGATTCCGTGAGCGGGTTGCGCAGGTCCTCGTAGAACGAGCCTACCTGGGGCGCGAGCAGCAGGCCCTTGTAGACCACCGTGCGGCTGGAGAACGAGGGCATGTAGAATTCGGTGAGCGCCGGGGCCCCGTATTTCTTGGCGAGCTGGCCGAGCGGGTTCTGGGTCTGCTTGCGGATGGCCAGGATCTTGCGCTCGAAGGCGTCCTGGTCGGGCGTCGAGGCGCCGCGCGCCACGATGGCCTGGCGGATCACCGGCGCCTGCTCCAGCACCGCGCGGCCGAGGCCCGCCGGGTCCACTGGGACCTCCCGCCAGCCGACCAGCCGCTGACCCTCGACGCGGATGAAGTGTTCGAACTGGCCGATGGCGAGTTCGCGCGTCTCCTCGTCCCTGGGCAGGAAGCACATGGCCACCGCATAGTTGCCCGGCGCCGGCAGCTCGGCCCCGGCCCCGGTGGCCCAGTCGCGCACCAGCGCGTCGGGGATCTGGATCAGGCAGCCGGCCCCGTCGCCCACCAGCGGATCGGCGCCCACGGCGCCGCGGTGGACGAGATTGACCAGGATTTCGAGGCCCGCCGAGACAACCTCGTGCGACTTTCTGCCTTTGATATTGGCCACAAATCCGACACCGCACGAGTCGCGTTCACGACTCGGGTCATAAAGTCCTTGCGGCGGCGGAAACCGAGACAAATTCTTCCTCTCACAGCCATCACGCCGGCTGCTCGCGCAACAGACGTGCAAAAAATCGCCTTTACCGCGACAGGCCCAGGCGTGTCGACGGGCGTCGTAACGGGCCGGCCAGAGGCCCGCGGCGCCGATCAAGACTTAGGCGCTGCAACAGCTCGTCCAAGCGGCCAAGCCCACTAAAATCCGCCGTCAACGCGAATGACGGCGCCGGTGGTGAACGAGGAGGCAGGGCTCGCCAGATAGAGGGCGGTGGTCACCACCTCTTCGGGACGGCCCGGTCGGCCCAGGGCGTTGTCGGCCCTCTCGCGCGCCTCGGCCGGCCAGGCCTTGGCGATGTCGGTGAGGAAGGGCCCGGCGCAGATGGCGTTGACCCGCACCTTGGGCGCGTACTCCCTGGCGAACGACACCGTCATCGCGTTCAGCGCCGCCTTGGCGCCGCTGTAGGGAACCACGCCCGGCGTCGGCGTCAGCGACGCGGTGGAGGAAATGTTGATGATCACGCCGCCGTCGCCGTCGGCCATGCGTTTGGCGACCTGGGAAGCGAGCCTGAAGGGACCCTTGAAGTTGAGATTGACCACGCTGTCGAACAGCGCCTCGGTGACCTCGTGCGACGCCTGCCGCGGGGACATGCCGGCGTTGTTCACCAGGATGTCGATGCGCCCGAAGACGGCGTAGGCGGACTCGAGCATGCGGTCGACCTCATCCCACCGGCCGACATGGGCCGAGAGCGCCAGCGCGCGCCGGCCGAGCGCCCTCGCCTCGTCGGCCGCCGCCTCGCAGGCGTCGAGCTTGCGGCTGACGATGATCGCGTCGGCGCCGCGCGCGGCGAAGGCGCGCACCATCTGCAGGCCCAGCCCGCGGCTCCCTCCCGTCACCAGGGCGATCTTGCCGGTGAGATCGAACAGCTCATTGGACAGGCCAGACATCACGCCCCTCTCCTCCGCTCATCCCCGCGCGCGAGGACCCAGGTTTTTTTGTGCGTTGACACAGGTTCGGGCAATCGGACTGCCCACGCAATAGGAACGAAAAAGCCTGGGCCCTGGCATTTCGCCAGGATGCGCGGGACGTGGGGACGCGCTGGCTCACTCCCGTGCTTGACGTGGCCGCATGCGCGCGGCGATGGTCACGCCGTGTCCCGGTCGCGAAAGTCCAGCATGAGCGCCACGCCCTATATCGCCTGCCTGGCGCTGGTTGCGCTCGCCGCGTGCGGGCCGAAGGTCGACGGGCCGCGCCATGCCGTGAACACCGCGCGCATCGTCGGCGACATCAAGGCCGATGAAGTGCACTGGAACGCCGACCTGAGGAGCGGCGATCCCGCGAAGGTGGCGGCGCACTACGCCCCAGGCGCGATCCTGATGGTTCCAGGCGTCGCGCCCATGGTGGGGCAACCGGCGATCAAGGCCGGGTTCGCCCACAGCATGGATGACCCGGGTTTTGCCCTCACCTTCGTCAGCGACAAGGTCGACGTGGCCGCCTCGGGCGACATCGCGGCGTCGCGGGGATCCTTCGCCATCACCGCCTCCGACCCCAAGACCAAGGCGCTGACCACCACCAAAGGCGCCTTCGTCACCGTCTACAAGCCCCAGGCCGACGGGACATGGAAGGCGATCTGGGACATCAACACGCCGAACGCCGAGCCGCCGGTGATCACGGCGCCGAAGGATCCCGCCCACTAGAGAAGCGCTCCGGACCCGGAGCCCATCAGGGAGTGAACGATATGGAACTGGCCCCCAAGAACACCGGACTCTCCACCGCCAGGCTGGAGCGCATCACCGACCACCTGGAGCGAAACTACATTGCGCCCGGCAAGATCGCCGGCTGCCAGGTGGCCGTCTCGCGCCGCGGCCACCTTGCCTATTTCCGCTCGCTGGGGGCCATGGACCGCGAGCGCGGCAAGGCCATGGCCGACGACGCCATCTTCCGCATCTACTCGATGACCAAGCCGATCACCTCGGTGGCGCTGATGAGCCTGTACGAGCGCGGCTATTTCCAGCTCAACGATCCGGTGAGCCGTTTCTTCCCGTCCTGGCGCGACCACCGGGTGTGGGTCTCCGGCCGCGGCGAGAGCATGGTCACCGAGGATCCGGTGCGCCGGCTGTCCATGCGCGACATGCTCTGCCACACCGGCGGCCTCACCTACGGCGCGGCGCTGGTGGCCCTGGGCGCGCCCGATACCGGCCTAGCGGTCGATCAGGTCTACGCCGACGTGGGTGTGCGGCGCGGCCGGGGCGAGACCCTGACGGAGTTCATGGACAAGCTCGCCAAGGTGCCGCTGCTCTATCAGCCGGGCGAGCGGTGGATGTATTCGCTCTCCACTGATGTCTGCGGCGCACTGGTGGAGAAGATCAGCGGCCAACGCTTCGACAAGTATCTCAAGGAGACCATCTTCGATCCGCTCGGCATGAAGGACACCTCCTTCATGGTGGCGCCGGACAAGGTCGACCGCTTCTGCGCCAACTATCGCCGCGCCGAGGACAAGTCCCTGCGCCTGCTGGATGACCCCAGGCGCAGCGACTATCTCGCAGAGCCAACCTTCTTCTCCGGCGGCGGCGGCCTGACCTCGACCACCGAAGACTATCTGCGCTTCTGCGAGATGCTTCGCCGCGGCGGCGAGTTCGAGGGCGCGCGTATCCTGGGGCCGCGCACCATCGAGCTGATGCACCGCAACCATCTCAAGGATGGCCGCGACCTGACGCAGATGGCCATCGGCGGCTTTTCCGAGACCGCCAACGAGGGCGTCGGCTTCGGCCTCGGCTTCGCCATGACGCTGGACTCGGTGACCAACGGTTCGCTGGGCGAGGGCGACTACTACTGGGGCGGCGCGGCCTCGACCATCTTCTGGGTCGACCCCAGGGAGGACCTCACCGTGGTGTTCATGACCCAGCTGATGCCCTCCGGCGCGTTCAACTTCCGGGGCCAGCTGAAGAGCATCATCTATTCGTCGATCGTCGACTGAGTCCGGCGCGCGCGGAACGGCGAAGCCCCACCGAGAGGCGGACGATGCAGACGGTGAGGCTAGGCCGGACGGGCGCTGAGGTCAGTGTCGCCGGTCTCGGCTGCGGCGGGGCCAGCCGGCTGGGCATGGCCAGGGGCGCGGACGTGCACCAGGCCGCCGGCGTCGTGCGCCGCGCGATCGACCTGGGCGTCACCTTCATCGACACCGCCCGCGCCTATGGCACCGAGGAGGCCGTGGGCGAGGCCATATGCGGGCGGCGCGGAGAGCTGTTCGTTTCCACCAAGGCCGGTCCTGGCCGCGGCGACCGGCTGATCTCGGCGAGCGAGCTCGGCGCCGTCATCGACACCAGCCTGCGCAGCCTCGCGACCGACTACATCGATCTGTACCACCTGCACGGCGTCGCGCCGGCTCAGTACGAGCACTGCATCGAGGTCCTCCTGCCCGAGATGAAGAGCCAGCAGGCGGCCGGCAAGATCCGCTTCGTAGGCGTCACCGAGATGTTCGGCGGCGACACGGGCCATGAGATGCTGGCCCGGGCGCTGCCCGAGGAACACTTCGACGTCGTCATGACCGGCTTCAATCTCCTGAACCCGTCTGCGCGCACGAAAGTGTTCCCGCTCACTCTGGAGCATGACGTGGGCACTCTGATCATGTTCGCCGTGCGCCGGGCCCTCAGCGACCCGGCCGCGCTCGGCGAAACGGTGACAAAGCTAATCTCGCGCGGGGAGGTCGATGCGGGCCTCGTCGACGCCGGCGACGCCCTGGGATTCCTGCGCGGGCGCTCCGACGTCGGCTCGGTGACCGAAGCCGCCTATCGCTTCTGCCGCCACGAGCCCGGCGCGCAGGTGGTGCTCACCGGCACCGGCGATCTGAACCATCTCGAAGCCAACATTGCCGCCATCCAGGCGCCTCCGCTGCCGGCAGAGGTGCTGGACCGCCTGAGCCAACTGTTCGGCCAGGTGGATAGCGTCTCGGGGAACTGACCGGCGCTCGTGGGCGCCCCCTGGCCTCACACCCGCCGGGCGCTGACGATCGCCACGGTGGGGTCCAGCATCTGGCCCTTCATGGAGCCTTCGCCGGCCGTGGGTGAAACGGGCGCCAGCAGGATTTTGCGCACCGTGTCCATCCCGTCGACCACGTGGCCGAAGGCGGCGAAGCCTTCGTTGTCGCCGGGCGCGGAGGGATCGGCGTCCAGCGACGGCTGGTCTCCGACGCAGACGAAGAAGTCGCAGGTAGCCGTGCCCGGCGCGAACCGGGCCATGGAAATGGCGCCGTCGGTGTTCTTCACACCGGTCTTCAAGGTGCTCTCATGCGCGATCGGCGGAAGGACCTTGTCCGGGGCCCCCTGCAATCCCCCCTGGATCAACCCGGTCGGCGGCGCAGCCGCGAGCTTGAGCGCCCGGTAGAAGCTCGCCCCGTCCAGGCGCTTCTCGTCCACATAGCGCAGGAAGTTCGCGGCCGTGATCGGGGCTTTGTCGGTCGCGAGTTCAAGAGTGATCGACCCCAGGCCTGTGACCAACACCACCCGAGGCGGCGCCGCCGCGCCCTGTGCCAGGACAGGGCGCGCGAAGAGCGCGCCGGCGGCCGCGAGCAACGCGCGTTTGGTGATGTGCGGCATCGGCGATCTCCCCTTGGCCCGGGTCCCGCGGCGGGCGGGGCTGTGAGACGTCATCGTCGCCGAGCACGGCGCGACCGACAAGCGACCAAGTCGCGCTTGCGCGCCGAACGCTGCCTGGACTAACTTAGTCCAGTTCGAAGGAGAGGGCCTTGCGGACGGTCAACATCCACGCCGCGAAAACCCACTTCTCCAGGCTGGTCGAGGCGGCCGCTGCCGGTGAGGAGATCATCATCGCCAAGGCCGGCAAGGCTGTCGCCCGGCTCGTACCTCTTAAGGCGCCCCAGCAGCGTGCCAAACGGAGCCTGGGCCTCTTGGAGGGCCGGGCGGTCGTGCCAGCCGACTTCGACGCGCCCCTGCCTCAGTCAGTGCTCGATACGTTCGAGGGCCGCTGATGAGGCTCCTGCTCGACACCCACGTACTGTTGTGGGCGGTGATCGAGCCTTCCAGGCTTAGAGCCCAAGTACGGATGACGCTCGAAGACCCGGTGAACGAGGTGCTGTTCAGCGCCGCCAGCGTCTGGGAGATGGCGATCAAAGCGGCGCTGGGCCGCGCCGACTTCCAGGTCTCGCCGCGCGCCATCCTGGAAGCCGCGCTGGAGACCGGGTTCACGGAACTGCCTGTGCTGTCAGCGGCAGCGTTGAGGGTGACCGATCTCCCGCACCACCATCGCAACCCGTTCGATCGCCTTCTCGTCGCCCAAGCGATGACTGAGCCGGCAGTCCTCTACACAGCCGACGCCACGCTCTGCGCTTACTCGGAGCTCGTCTTTCGTGTTTAGACATGGGTCGGACGCGCCCATGGCCATGGTGAAGCTGAGCCTTGCCAAGCGTGATCTCGAACCAGAATATGGGACTCGGAGGCACGCCCCACCGAGGAACGCAGCATGACGACCGCTCGGACGACGCCCACCTCGGTCGACGAATATTTCGCCGCCTTTCCGTCCGAGATCCAAACAATTCTCCAGAATATCCGCGCGACCGTTAAGCGTGCAGCGCCCGATGCAAGCGAGA
>Ga0302314_10020375_pt1 | contig 10969 bp, 9 predicted proteins | sample III_Palsa_N2_3_FD_200533 | JGI IMG/M metagenome (GOLD analysis project Ga0302314, IMG submission 200533) | Peat permafrost microbial communities from Stordalen Mire near Abisko, Sweden - III_Palsa_N2_3 | ecosystem: Environmental > Terrestrial > Soil > Palsa > Peat permafrost | place: Sweden... | reverse complement strand
CGTTTACGAAGATCTCTGCTACGCCTTTGTCGATGAGGACTTCGACGGAGCCTTTGCTGTTTCCCAAGTCTGCGGAGTGAATGTTGGCAATGGTGCGTCCCCGGTATTGAAGGAATAGGCTATCGTCGGCAGCAAGGGTGAGGCTGAGTCTGACGTCGAGAGGTCCTTGGCCTGCCTTGTCTAAGGCTTGATTCGCGGAGGCAGTCGTCAAAGAAGTCCACGTTTGCGGTTTCCGGCGGAGCTTCTCTATCTCGGCAATGGGAGTGGCTCGCATGCGGAGACCTTCGGGCGTGGTGACGAGCTTGAACTCGGTGGGGAAAAGCATCATCTGGTTGAAGGGCATACCCGCTGGTTTGATTCTTCCCCAAGCGATTTGAACACGCCTTCCGTCCGGCATCTCGGCGAAGGATTGGGCCGCGTAGAGAGCGTCATCGCCGCGAGCGTTGGCGCCTTCTGCGTATCGGAGTTGCGCGGATTCGGACGTGAACGTTTCGCCGTCGAAGCTGCCGATGTAGTAAGTTGATGAGCCTCCGTGGAGAACCCATTTAGTTTTATGAGGGTCTCCGTCGATAGGAAGTTCGAAGAAGTCGGGGCACTCGAACAAGCCTTTGAAGTGGCTCTTGCGGGACCATGTTTTCAGATCGGTCGAGATGAAGAAGGACAGGCCGTCCTTCTCAAAGAGGATCATGACCCAACGATGGGTAGGGGGATACCAGAAGACGTGGGGGTCGCGTGTGTCGTTGGATGCTGCTTCGCGGTTGGTATCCAAGATGGGGTTGCCGGTGTAGTGCGTGAAAGTGACACCGTTGTCTGTGCTGTAGGCGAGGCACTGGACCTGCTTTTTCGTGGTGCGGTCGAAGGCGGTGTAGAACAGGACGAGGGCATTCTTCCCTAAGCCCGCATCGTTGTTGTGATCTATGAGGCTGCTGCCGGACCAAGGGGAGCCTAGCTGGTCGACCATGAGTGCGGGAGCGAGCTCCTGCCAATGGATGAGGTCCTTACTGACGGCATGACCCCAGTACATGAAGCCGGTATCCCAATTGACGCCGAAGGGAAACGCCTGCCAGAACAGATGGTATTGACCTCCGTAGAAGATGGGGCCGTTAACGTCGTTGCTCCAACCGCGCTTTACGCTAAAGTGGAACTGGGGGCGATTACGTTCTTTGTAAAGAGAGGCAGCGCCCTGGATGGCGTCGGCCTGGTAGATGCGGTCGAGCGAGGCTTGGGAAGTTGGGCCGGAGACTGTGATGGTCTGGCCGTGGAATTCGGTGACATCGAGGAAGATCCAATAGTCGGGGGAGCCTTCAGCCAGCTGCGCCGGGAACTCTCGTTTCTGGATTCCGTCGACCTGGATTTGGAAGACGTGCATCGGGCCCGAAAACGTCACTGGAATATTCAAATAATGCTTCGAGATCTGGATTGATCTGCTTTGAGCAGAAAGCGCCGTGACGAGGAAGAGCGTCAGCGAAAGCGCAACAAAACCTTGGAGATACCGTCGGCTCGAAAATGTGCTGAACTTTGCTCGAGGCCACGAGATCCTGAGTTTGGCGAGGTTGACGTTCATCCCTAACCCCAAATCGGCGATTGCCGACAAAACGAATCATACTAGTTCGTTAGAGCCATCCAATCCAGGGCATTTTGAATCCATCGTCCTTTGATACGGAATGCAACGCGATCGAAACGGTCACGCGCAGTCGCCAAAAAACCGATTTTGCGGAAAGTTCGGTGAATCGAAAGAAGGTCAATCAATATAAACGCATTTCTAGCTACCTACACCTCACCGGTTACCAAGCCAATTGATGCTCGTCCTCGAAGACGTAGCCGGTCGGCCCATCACTTGCACTGCGCCAATCGAATCGCCACTTCTGCTCTGTGCTCTGGCGTGCGGGTTCACCGAAGCCCATTGAAGTACCGTCTTTGCTTTAACAATGGTTGTCATATTAATTCCTCTAATGATGGGAGGCGATGGCATTTCGAGAGCTTTGATCGGATGCCTGGAAGCCCGGCCCGTTGCAGTGTTAATGGATACTGGGAGGTATGGCGAATCTGAATCACTCTCCGGAAACCACGGCTCTTCTTGAGCACCTTCACCACCTGGCCTCTACTGCTTCCTCGCTCGAAGAGCTGCAAACAAATCTAGTGGGAGCAATGGCGGCGAAACTCCCGCACTACAGTTGGACAGGCTTCTACATGCTTGACCCGCACGATTCCGACACGCTCGTCCTCGGCCCATTCGTCGGCGATCCCACTCCGCATACCCGTATCCCCGTGGATCAGGGGATTTGCGGAGCGGCGGTTGCCACGGGTGAGACGGTCATTGTCGATGACGTAAATAGCGACCCGCGTTATCTCTCCTGCTCTATCAAGACGAAGTCTGAGATCGTCGTCCCAATCTACGTCCGTGGAAAAATCATCGGCGAGATCGACATCGACAGTCATCAGGCCGCCGCGTTCACAGGCGAAGACCGCTGGTTCCTGGAAGAAATTGCAAGCCTAGTCGGCGCGTTCGTGGAACAGTCACCCGCTAAATGAAACGCGTCCCAAACCGAAGAGGTCTCATAACCGTATCCTTTAGGTAAGCTGCTGGCTCATTGTGTTGCGGTAGAAGCGAATCGGTTTCCGACGGTCAGCAAAGAGTTCAATAGGTTTGGTGAACGTGATGTTTTTGTTACTGTTAGCGTACTTCGGCGGCATCCTGACGATCCTCAGCCCGTGCATACTCCCGGTGCTCCCGTTCGTATTCGCTCGCTCTGATCAGCCATTCCGCAAGAGCGGGCTCCCGCTGTTGGCGGGTATGGCCGTCACGTTTGCGCTGGTAGCGAGTCTAGCGACCGTAGGTGGCGGGTGGGTCGTCAGGGCCAACCAGTTCGGCCGCATTGCCGCCCTGGTTCTGTTTGGAATTTTTGGCCTCACGCTGCTCTTCTCCTCCCTCCCTCGCCGAGCGTATTTCGCGTCCAATTGTGAGCTTAGGAAGCAGGCTTTCCAGAAATCCTGAAGCCGGCCCGAACATTGCCAACTCGTTTCTGCTTGGCATTGGAACAGGGCTTCTGTGGGCGCCCTGCGCAGGTCCAATCCTCGGCATCATCCTTACGACGGCAGCGCTCGGTGGTGCCAGCGCTCGCACCGTGCTGCTGCTGTTGGTTTACGCCACGGGTGCCGCAACCTCGCTCGCGATTGCCTTGCTTGCAGGAAGCAAGGCGTTTACTGCCATGAAGCGCTCACTGGGCGCAGAGGAGTGGATTCGCCGCGCACTAGGCGTTGCCATCCTCGCAGGGGTCGTGGCCGTTGCGTTCGGCCTGGACCGTGGCATCCTCTCTCGTCTCTCCCTCGCCAGCACGTCCGGCTTCGAGCAGCGGCTCGTCGATAAGTTTCGTTCCCCGGGCCAGCCGACCGGAGTTCCAAACGATCAGCGCAAGAACAATCCAGCTGGTGCCATGACGGGCCCATCAGACGTCAACGGCACGAACGCGCCCGCGCTTGAGAAGATTGCAGGCGCTACCGCTTGGATCAACTCTGCTCCGCTCAGCGCCTCGGATCTCCGTGGCAAGGTTGTTCTGGTAGATTTCTGGACGTACTCCTGCATCAACTGTCTGCGCACGCTGCCTTACATCAAGGCATGGAATGAAAAGTACAAGAACGACGGCCTGGTCATCATCGGTGTGCACACGCCAGAGTTTGCCTTCGAGAAGGACGAGGCCAACGTACGCAAAGCGGTGAAGGATCTCGGCATCACCTATCCCGTCGCGATGGATAACAATTACCGAATCTGGCGCAACTTCCAGAATGAATACTGGCCAGCGGACTACCTCATCGATGCTCAAGGCCACGTGCGCGACCACACTTCGGGGAAGGCAGTTATGACGAATCCGAGCAGCAGATTCGTAGCCTGCTCGAAGAAGCCAATCACAAGTCGCTCCCCGGAGCCGCCAGCCCCATCGCCGCCGCCGGCGCCGAGGCCGCTCCCGACACCAGTAACCTCCTTTCACCCGAAACCTACATCGGCTACGCACGCGCCGAGCACTTCGCCTCCCCTGGCGGCTTCAATCAGGACGACCCCAAGCTCTACCGCGCACCCACCACGCTGCAGCTCAACCAGTGGGCCTTCAGTGGCCAATGGAAAGATGAGGGAATGATTGCCAACTCGCTTAGTACTTCCGCGGCTATCATCTATCGCTTTCACGCTCGCGATCTGCACCTCGTCCTCGGCCCTTCCAGCGACGGCAAGCCCATTCGCTTCTGCATCACCCTCGACGGCAAAGCACCCGGCGATGACCATGGAGCCGATACCGACGCCGATGGCTACGGCACCGTCACGGAAAACCGCCTCTACCAGCTGGTTCGCCAGCACGGTATCATTCGCGACCGCACCTTCCACATCAAATTTCTAACTTCGGGAGTCAAGGCCTTCGCCTTCACCTTCGGCTGAAACCCTTCGCCCTAACCCACGTCAAATCGAATGAGGCACACCATGCACACCCCTCACGAAAACAGCTCTCAACCTCCAGAACTCCAGAACGCTACCACCGCGCAGCGTCCCAGCCGGCGCGCCTTCGTCATCACCGCTGCCGGTGCATGCGGCGCTGCAACTCTCTGGTTCTTGCGGAGGCCCTCGCTTACAAGCGTGGAAGCGAATGCGAACCCCGGCACTGTCACGATCATCCAGCTTGCGCCCAATGGCAAGGCCATCGGCAAGGTGACTGTCCCACGCGTGATCAAGACGGACGCCGAATGGCGCAAGCAACTCTCGCCCATCTCCTACTCGGTGACGCGCCGCGCCGACACGGAGCGACCCTACTCAGGCGACACCTGGGATCTCCACGATCATGGAATCTTTCGTTGCGTGTGCTGCGACAACGCCCTCTTCAGCTCCGATACCAAGTTCGATTCCGGAACTGGCTGGCCGAGCTTCTACCAACCCATCGCCAAGCAAAACATCGTCGAGATTAATGATGAGACGCTCGGTATGGATCGCACCGCAGTCTCCTGTCGCGAGTGTGATGCCCACCTAGGACACGTTTTCAATGACGGGCCAGCGCCCACCAGCCTCCGCTACTGCATGAACTCTGCGGCCATGCACTTCGTAAAGCTTGCATAGCCGCATGTTTATTGATTCAACTCCAAGCTTGCGCTCATAATGGTGCATGCCACCCTCCAACTCCTTCGTCCAGGCGTCCGATCTGCTTGCTCCTAGCGCGCCAGCCGAAGCTACGTTGCCTCGCGGCTGCACCTTCACCGAGTCCGACTGGAGGGCGCTCGCCCAGTTCTGGTATCCGGTCGCCTTCTCCCGCGAGATTACCGACAAGCCCTATGCTGCACGCCTGCTCGACGAGCGCGTCGTGCTCTACCGCCTCACCGACGGCTCTGTCGCCGCAGCGCGCGACATCTGCTACCACCGTGGTGTTCCCATGAGCCTTGGCCACGTTGAAGGCGACGAGATCGTCTGCAAATACCACGGTCTTCGCTACGACCGGGAAGGTCGCTGCGTCTGCATCCCCGCACACCCCGGCGGCGCCATCTCTTCCAGACTCCGCCTCGATATGTATCAAGCGCAGGAGCGTTATGGCCTGGTGTGGGTTCGCCTAGTTGACACCGGACCGCAGCCCCTGCCCGAGATGGCCGAGTGGGACGACCCCACCTACCTCCAGGTCCTTCCCGACAGCATCCCCATCGCCGCCGCCGCAGGCCGCCAGATCGAAGGCTTCCTCGACGTCTCGCACTTCGCCTTCGTGCATAAAGAGAGTTTCGGCGAGCCAGAAAACCCCGTCGTTCCGGACTACAATGTCGCTAAAGCTCCCTATGGCTTCGTCGCCGACTACATCAGCACCGTCAGCAACTACGCACACGCGTACAAGCACCTCAACCCACCCGGCTTTCCGTGGCACCGGCACTTCGAGGTCTTTCTCCCGTTCACCGCGAAGCTCACGGTAGAGTTCCCAGGCGGCGGACTGCTGCACATCATGAATACTGCGTCGCCCGTTTCAGCCCGCAAGACGCGGCTCTTCGTTCCCATTTGCCGGAACTTCGATAAAGACTCGCCCATCGAAGAGACGCTGGACTTCAACTACCAGGTGTTTGACGAGGATATTGCCATCGTCGAACAGCAGTTTCCAGAAGACCTTCCTCTCAAGCTCCATGATGAAGCGCATTTTCCTGCGGACCGAAGCTCTATCACTTATCGCAAAGGACTTGCCGCGCTCGGCTTGGGGCGCACCTACACGGCTTAGACATCGCAGCCCGAAACACCAGCTCTACACACTCTGGTCAGACGCGTCGATTGTTTCGAAGTATAGGTGAGCGTGGTTCTGGCATCCAGGATTGAACGAACCCGCGCATCGAGGGCAGCGACTCGAACTGTCCAGGTACTGCCTTACGGTCAACTCTGTACCGCACGCCCCGCATAACACCGCCTCTTGGTCCCAATCCCTCGAGGGCCAAACCGTCGCAGCATGATCTGCCAGCGCATCGTGGCACTCCCTGCACGCATAGTAGAGGCCGCAGCATCTCATTCTGATCGCGATGATGTCGAGTGGGCTGTGGTAATGGCGACAACGAGTCTGCGCGTCCAGATCAATTCCGTATACGTCCGGCATTCGGAATCGGGGCCTCATAAAGTTCCTGGTAGATCGTCAGCGACACCCTTGCCGACTTTCGTCACCAATCTGATTTCGATGAGTGACTCTGCGATTTGACGAAATCAAGTTTCGCGACCCTGCCCAACTCTCTTAACAAAATTGGCCGGCGCCGCGATCCGGTTTTCGACTCTTCACGGCGTCGCTCACCAGAAGTAGGTTGCGACAACTCGCGGTGGTCCTGGCTTGCCGTCGATGATCTGAGTTTCCACAACGCATTCAAAGTTCTGATCGTATCGTGGCATGTTTCCGTCGCCTTTCAGCTCACTCAGGTATCGGTTGTCTGTGAGAAACCGGCTGGCGGCCACGGTCCCGTTCTCACCAATACCTGCGGCAACCACAACGATCTGCTCGGTAGTGGGATCGTGGAAACGCGCAACCAGGCCATAATCGTGATTCATGCGAGCGAACGGGATAGACGTATTGATCGACCAAGGGTTATGCGACGTGTCCGTACGATCTTGAATGGAATATACGTCCGTGCCCGTCCGGACAAGGTGGAAGTGGAGAGGGTCCGTTAGACGTACGGTCCACAGATTGTTGAAACCCGAAATGAGTACGATCGGCCCTCTCTGCAAATCTGAGAATGAAGTGCTGGTCGAAGATTGCAGGATGCTTGACTTCGAGCGGGTGGAAAGTACTTGCTGAATGCTCGAGAGTGCCAGCGCGTCGGATACCGCGATGGGATCAGAGGACAGAGGATGGCCGCTGATGGTGGAGGAAGGCGGCGCCACCGCAAAGTTGTTCACCATCGCGACGACCGAGCCCACGGAGATCAGTACGGGACCGTTTGCTTCAATGACTGGTTGCCAGAAGGTATCCATCGCCGTGGAACGATGCAACCTTGGCAACGCAGCAACAATCGCTGTAACTAGGAGGGTGATTGCCAAAACGGCCGAAACCATCTTCCAGCGGTTTTTGTCAGTTCGATCGGCAGCAGCTGCGCTCGCGAGGAAGTCGTTGTGTGGCGGAGCGAGCACCGTCGGTCCAGAAGACAGAGAGATTGGCTGGACGCTGCTTATTGCCGGCTGGACATTTGTGATCCTCCCGGTCGAATCGACGAGCTTTTCTGGAGCGAAGACTTCGTTCCCCGTAAAACGAAACTCCGGAACATACGACCCCGGTCTCAATTCGATCCGCAGTTCGTCCTGGTGTTCGGGCTCGTAATAATACTGTGCAAGACGCTTGCGAACCTCACCCGCAGTGACGCGAACGACCGGATCTTCGTTGAGATCGTAATCCGAGGCACGTCCGAAGGCCTCCACCCCGATCGTTCGCTCCTTCAGGTCGGCTTGATGACCGCCCAGCGTCTCGCGAACCACGTACTCCAGAAAAATGGGATAGCGCCGGCTGTGGCTGAAGAGGGGGCTGCCCTGGAGACGCTTCAATTGTCTCTCGATAACGTCGGGGGCAACGGCTTGGGCCTCGGTCTCCATCATTGATCCGCTCACCTGCACGATTGTGACAGTATCATACCCCTTCCGAGGCGCTCCTGCGAAGCGGTTTAAGCAACTGGTTATCAGTGACTTATAAGCCATGCGCTGAGTGCGATGCAGTACAACACCTTCCGTGTGCTGTATTGCGTGACTAGGGTGGGCGTCGCTCTACAACCGGATAGTGAGTCTCCTTTGAAGTGCATAGCCACTCCGGGTGGACGGCAGTCTTTGGCTTCACCTGCAGAACGGTGGCCGGGCAGCGGTTTGGTTCACGAGTGAAAAAGATCGAAAGGGAGTACATGCGGCAAGCGGACCATGGTGTGCGGGAGAGAGGTTGGAGGCACGCTCTCTTCATAGGCAGCGCGAGGCACGGCCAAGTTACCCGCAGCTCCCAGGATCGCAAGGCGGCGCGAGTTTTCTTTGCCTTTGTGCTGCCCCTGGCGGTCGTCATGCTTTCACCGTCGAAAGGCGTCGCGCAGACACCATGGAAGCTGGTCTGGAGTGACGAGTTCGACGGTCCGATCGGCGGCGCACCTGACCCAGCCAAATGGAAATTTCAGACCGGAGCCGGGGCCACCATCGCGGGAAATGATGAGGCGGAGTTTTACTGTACGCCAGGAATGGGACCTACTCCCTGCAATCCTCAGCAGCCAAATGCTTACCTCGATGGAAAAGGGCACCTCGTCCTTGTCGCCGTGCGCACCAACCAGACCATCACGGCGGGTCCGAAAAAAACCGTATCGCCGGTATACACCTCTGCGCGCATGACGACGGTTCCAACGTTCCGCTACGGGCGGATCGAAGCCAGCATCCGCGTTCCGGCTGCAGGCAAAGGCGTGTGGCCAGCTTTTTGGGCCATGGGACAGCAGACCCCCTCAACGATTTGGCCAGCCACTGGAGAGATGGACATCATGGAGCAGTGGAACCCGGTTGCGGGCGATCCCGACAAAGTGGATCCCCTGACGGTCCGCGGGTCGGTACACGGTCCCGTCGCTCCAGGCTCTCATGAAAGCTATCTCGATCAAACCGGCGAGTATGTTTTTCGCAATGCACCGTCAAACGGTCTCCACCAATTCACCGTTGAATGGTCTCCGGGCGAAGCCGATTTTTACGTGGATGGCAACCTGTACTCTCGCCATTCGGTAGGCACGATGACCAACAAGGAAGTATGGGAGGAGGATCGCGGCCCCTTTTCGCTGCTCCTCAACCTGGCCATGGGCGGCGGTTTCTTCGGCTATCCGGATGCTTCGACTGCCGCGACACCCACCATGGTGGTCGACTACGTGCGCGTGTACCAGGCCTACCCGCAGGCTTTACCCGCGGGCTGGGGCAACTACGATGCCGGCGGCCCAGCCGAGCCTGGCGCGTCCGAGTTTCATGATGGCGTGTGGACCGTCTCAGGCGGTGGGGTTGGCATTGCCGGTCGTTTCGATCAGTTCCAATTCGCCTATCGCTCGATGGGTGGTGATGGCGAGGTGACGGCGCATGTCCTCGATCAGAGCAGCAAGAATCCACAGGCCAAGGCAGGGGTGATGCTGCGTCAGGATCGCGGAGCAGCTTCCCCCTATGCCATGGCATTCGTATCTCCCGATGGATCTGTTCATTTTCGTTTTCGTCCCACCGTCGGAGATATACCGGCTGAGGTTCTCTACAAAGGCACAGCTTCCTGGCTCAAGATGGGCCGCCTGGGCGACGTCTTCACTGCATACGTGTCCACCGACGGTAAGAACTGGAGCCAGATAGGCAACACCAAACTCACACTCAACCACGACCTGCTGGCCGGCCTCATCGCCACCTCCCGCGATAACGGCAAACCCAACTCCGCGCGCTTCGATTACGTCGATGTAACCCGCACGGACGCAACGTACGACGGCGTCGCCACCGAGATTCCCGGCGTCATCCAAGCGGAACACTTCGATACGGGCGGGACGGGTTATTCCTACGCTGCAGAGTTCGGGGAGGCAGGACCGAAGGTCGAAAGTATCCCTGACGCGCTGGGCGCTGAACAAAGCGCAGGTGGTTTTTCCCTCGTCGACCTCAAGCCGAACCGCTACATCAATTATTCGGTCAACGTCGCTACACCTGGTTATTACGTGATCACGCTTCGTGTTGCTTCACAAGGTCCGGGCGGCAGCCTCCACTTCAATCTTGATCAAAAGCCACTCGACAAGCCATTCGCAATTCCTTCAACCGGCGGAGCGGATCAGTGGCACGAAATCAACCTTCCTGCGGTGCACCTTACCGCAGGCCAACACACACTCGCCCTCGTTACGGACTCTGCCGGTGGATCCGGCACGCTTGCCAAGCTGGATCTATTCGCAGTCCATCCGCAATAGCATCCGTTCACCAACACCATGTCGCATCAACACATCATCATGCAATACGTAAAGGCTTTATCTTTCGGAGGCACCATCATGCCGTATTTTCATTCGACTCGGAGTCGTAGCATCAGAGTTGTCCATCATCTGCGATCAGCATTGCTAGGGCTCGCGTTCCTGCCTGTCGTGGTTGGGGCGCTCGAACCGTGCACGATGATGGCGCAGACTACCACCGCCACTCTCAGCGGCAATGTGGTTGACAGCACCGGCGCGATCGTTCCGGGCGCCGACGCGACGCTCGTCAACGATGCCAACGGCAGCGTGCGCACCACCAAGGCCAACTCCGATGGCACCTTCGTGTTCGCTGCAGTACCCACCGGGGAATACACGGTGACGGTGAAATATCCGGGCTTCAAAAGTAAAGTCATCAAGGGCATTCACCTCAATCCTGAGGACAGGCAGAACCTCGCCAAGGTCACACTCGAGGTAGGTGAAATCTCGCAAGTCGTCAACGTTACCGCCAATGATGTAGGTCTAATCAACACCGGCGAGCGCAGCACCCTGATCACCTCGAATGATATCCAGA
>Ga0302314_10020370_pt1 | contig 10971 bp, 7 predicted proteins | sample III_Palsa_N2_3_FD_200533 | JGI IMG/M metagenome (GOLD analysis project Ga0302314, IMG submission 200533) | Peat permafrost microbial communities from Stordalen Mire near Abisko, Sweden - III_Palsa_N2_3 | ecosystem: Environmental > Terrestrial > Soil > Palsa > Peat permafrost | place: Sweden... | reverse complement strand
TGGCGCAAAGGCTTCCGCACCCTCGGCCTCGCCCTCAACATAGCCGTGGACGACTTAGTAGTAGAAGAAGGCGTCCCCGCCTTCTAGTCTCGCGACAACTCCGGGTGCCCCACCCTTTTCGCGCCTTTTGCGAATAGGGTGGGGTATCGACCCTGAGCGAAGCCGAAGGGCCGACCGCTCTCCTCAACCCCGCCCCAAAATCTGTCATCTCGACCGGAGCGCAGCGTAGTGGAGAGATCCCCGTATTGGTTCTTGCTCTTGCCGTTGTTCTAGTCGTTGCTTGTTTGTGTAGAACCCCAAAACCCAAACCACCCCGCCCGCATCCAACCCCCTGAACAACCGGAGCCGCCCAGTGAAGACCACCCAAATCTCCGCCCACTCCTGGCAACTCACCCGCCTCGGCCTAGTCAACACCTACCTCGTCCGCGAGTCCGACACCTTCACCCTCATCGACACCGGCATCCCCGGCACCGCCGCACCCATCCTCGACGCCGCCCGCTCCCTCGGCGCTCCCATCACCCGCATCCTCCTCACCCACGCCCACGGAGACCACATCGGCTCCCTCGACAAGCTCACCCACCTCCTCGGCTCCGTCGACGTCGCCATCAGCCCCCGCGACGCCCGCCTGCTCCCCAAGCCCCCCGCGCAGGACCTCTCCCTCGACAGCAACGAGCCCCAGTGCAAGATCAAGGGCAGCCTCCCCGGAGCCGTCACCACCCCCACGCACTCCATCTCCGACGGAGAACTCTACGGCTCCCTCCGCTGCTTCGCCACCCCCGGCCACACTCCCGGCCACTTCAGCTTCCTCGACGAACGCGACGGCACCCTCTACGTCGGCGACGCCCTCTGCACCATGGGCGGCAAACCCCACATCGCCGGCTGGGCCCCGTGGTTTTTCCCCCTCCCCAACTTCGGCACCTGGCACCGCCCCACCGCCAAAGTCAGCATCCAGCGCCTACTGAAAACAATCCCCACCGAAACCCCCATCCGCCACATAGTCTCCGGCCACGGCCGCATCCTCGAAGGCGGCAACAACCTCCTCGACGCCGCCCTCGCCGAAGCCATCTAGCATCGCCTAGGACACCCAGAATTAGCGCAAGGCATTAGCCTTATGGTTCCCAATGCCGGAAACCTCGCGTCGCGCACGCCTTTTTTACAAAACTTTTCGTTGACGCGACCAAAGGGCAGAAGTTAGATTACCTTCGTTCCCTCTTGGAGATTACCGTGCGACTACGCAGAGTTTTAGCACTTATATCCTTTTTGTCCCTCTCAATTGCCGTACAGGCCCAGAATGCGCCAATCGGTATCAGCCAGTGGTCACAACAAATCACCGCTGGCCCAATGTCTATCGACATGGCCAATGGTCAGATGAACCTATCGATTCCAATTCTTAACAAAAAGGGGTCGCCGTCTTTTCAGTACTCCCTGAGGGGAAACTTTGGCAACATGGGCGTGATTAACAATTCACTCGAGTTGTTTGGAATCATCAACGGAGGAGCAGCACTGGCGCCAGCTGGTTCCGGACTGGGTCCATGCCCGAACAATATTGGGGGCGACTATTTTGCGCCGGGCTCTGTTTTTGCGTTCTGGGACAATAACTCTATTCGTCATGTGATATTTTCCAACAACCCCCTGCCTGCGCCACCTCCGAGTTGCATTCCTGCTTTCACAGCACCGGTCGCATGGGTTTTCCCCGATCAATCTGGATACACGATGGTTTTTCAACCTCCGAGCGCAAACGGGGCACTATTGTATGACAAGCACGGAATGAAAATCGCAGGGCAGTCAGTCACCGATCCTGATGGAAACTCCATTACAGAATCGGGTTCAGCGTCTTCGTCCACGGTCCTGTCTACCGGTGGAACCTTAACAGCTGCGTGGATAGACAGTTTGGGGCAACCTGTACTAACTAAAACTGATGTTTATGCGGCGATTCCAGATCCCTTGACCGGCCAACAGGCCCGTCTGACGCAGTCCACGCTTTCTTACAACGACATCAACGGCAATCCGCAATCCTATGTAGTTACCTACTCTCCCTATACAGTTGCGACGGCCTTCACATGCACCGATGGCGTCGGTGGGACTTCGCTCGATGTCGGACCTTTTACGGGCTACTTGGTCAGCTCGATAAGTCTTCCCACAGGCGCTCAATACACATTCCAGTATGAGTCCACACCAGGCAATTCGGCTGCTGTAACCGGGCGGCCCTTGCTTATTGGCTTGCCCAGCGGGGGCACCATCGGTTTTACATACGGCAATGGCAATGTTGGCGGTAATAGCGTCGCTGGCTATAACTGCAATTCAGGGACAATACCTTTCTTGCAGGTTACCGAGACGGATAATCGCGGGAACTCCACATACCGCACGTATCAAAATAATGCGAATGCAACAATTGCCGTGGGCTATGGAACTTCGTGGGCAAATGGCCCGGGAGATTTTCAGGTTATCGAGACGGATTCGCTCGGAGATGTGACAACTCATAATTTCATGAATGAAATTGAGATCAAGCGTGTTGTCAATGACGTGAGCCGTGGAACATTGCAGACCGTCGTCACCTGCTTCAATGGGAACTTTACTGGCTGCGGAGAACTCAATTATCAATTGCAACCTGTAGGCGCATATCCCATATTTCCTGCCAATCTGTCGGGAGGCGGCCTCACGCCTGATTTACCTGTCGGGGGTCCGATTAGTCCTCCGCCGGTTGATTATCCGATCAATCAAACGGACGTCTACACATCCAATGGAAACTCACCCTATTCCCTTGTAGAGACCGTACTCGACGCCGTTTCCGATCCCACGTCAGTCGCCCGTTACGATCAGGCAAGTCTCGGGGCTGCGCCATCTGGAACTCCGGTGTCAACCACAGTCACGGTCTATGACACACTGGCTGGACCATGTGGCAATCTAAGCACTTACATCTATGACTTGCCTTGCTCTGTAACGACCTATAACGGGAGCGCTAGCGGCCCGACGGTGAGCCAATCGCAATATACTTACAGTCCGACTGGACACGCGCTTTCAGAGACAGATTGGGTAGCTGGTTCAACAACAGTAACGAAGTCCTTCACCTATAACGCCAACGGTACTCTGAGCAGTGAGATGGACGGTAATGGGAACTCTACATCCTACGGATACCAGTGCAATAATCTTCTTCCGTCGTCAATCACAATGCCATCGGTAAATGGCGTTCAGCTCAACAAGCGGACGGACTGGGACTGCCCGACTGGTGTAGCAGTCGACTCATACGACCCAAACGGAAATGAAACCAGGTATTCCTACAATGACGCTCTACTAAGGTTGACGGAAACCAAGCAGCCGGACGGCGGCGACACCATAGTGACCTACAACACGGGCACGTCTCTTCCCTGGTCTATAACAACGAGCTCAGCAGTTACGGGAAGCACACAGTACTCGCAAACGGTTTTATATGACGGCCTCAGTCGTCCTTACCAAAAACAAGTGACCACCGATCCGATGGGAACGGACTATGTGGATACGAATTACGACTCTCTGGGCCGAGTTGAAAACGTCTCCAATCCACATCGCAGCGGATCGTCTCCTTCAGACGGCACTACCTGGTATACATATGACGCTCTCAACCGAATCGTGCAGAAAACAAATCCAGATGGCACATCCAGTTCCAACACGTACTCCGGGAACTGTACAACGTTTGCGGACGAAAACTCCAACTCCCGTCAAACCTGCGTAGACGGTGAAGGCCGTTTGACTCAAGTGATTGAAGATCCCGGTACAACCCCGCATCTGAATCTTCAAACGGGTTACATCTACGATGCTCTCAACAACTTGGCTCAGGTCTCTCAAAATGGTGGGCAATCCTCGGGTGGACTAACGCGAACGTTCTCCTACGACGGCCTTTCGCGTTTGATCTCAGCCACGAATCCCGAAAGCGGGAGTGTAAGCTACCAGTACGACGCTAACGGGAACATGATTGCAAAGACATCCCCGCAAGTGAACGCTGCGGCTGGATCCGGTCTGACCCAAACCCTGGGGTACTGCTACGACGCTTTGAACCGGTTGACCGCGAAGCTAACCGCAGCCGGCAATGCGAGCGCTTGCTCCTCACCGTCCCCTGGGCAGGTACTGGACTCGTTTTCATACGACACCTCTACGGTCACCGGCGCTCTAAACACTCTGGGTCAACTTACCGATGAAATAGCCTATGTAGGTTCGAACTCGGTAGCTGAGCATAAGCCGTATCAATACGATCAGGCTGGACGCCTTCAAGACGATTGGCAGTCCATTCTTGGGGGAACTCCCTTTACGCCCACATACACCTATGACCTTATTGGCAATCTGGCATCTGCTTCGCCTGGCCCCATCACGGGCCAGCCAACGGACTCGCAAGGGAACGCCCCTATATTTTCCTTTGCGCATGATGGCGCGAACCGGCTTGAAACAGTCACCAGCTCGCTCTCAAACAGTGTGCAGTATCCGGCAACGCTGTTCCAGGCTAATTCCACCAGCCCCGCATCCTACGGCCCCGTAGGACTTCTTAACGCTTCCTTCGGCATAACCTCGGCGGGAGGGACACCCACTGTAACCCAGACGAGAGCGTACGACCAAAGGACCAGGATTCTATCCGAAATGGACGCCGCTGCCTCTGTTGTTATAACAACCGCCTCACCAGCAACTGGGCAGATCGTTATTTCGGGGTCTGAGCAACAAAAAACTGATCAGGCCGTCTCCGGCTCGGCTATTTTGACTGTTACGGGTTCTGAAGGAAGTGTCCAGACTTGCATTAAGATTTGGGTCTCGGAAACCCATTCCTATCAGGAGAGTTGCACTACCACTTATGACACAGGCACCATCTCCATAGCATTCAGTGGATTTCCCGGATTCACCGCCCAGGCTACCTATGGCCGGGGGAGCAGCGACCCGACAGTGGCGGCAGCGATCGCAACTGCCCTCAGCGTAAGTGGTTCGCCAGTCACCGCAACCGCAAATGGTAACCAAGTTGTCATCACAGCTATCGCCAACGGACCGACAAGCGATTACCTATTCACGGTTACCAACGGCGCCGACTTTAGCGCGGGCAATAGCGGCACCTTGTCCGGGGGCTCCAATGCCCACCCAGTTTATGATTCCGGCACCGTGACAGCCAGTGTAGATGGCTATACAGCGACCGTTAGCTATAACCAGTATGACAACACGGCGAGCATCGCTACCAACCTCGCTAGCGCCTTGCAGATACAGGCAAGCAGCATTCTCACCGCCAGTAGCTCGGGAAGCACGATTCTTATAACCAGCCTACCCACTGGACCAGGAGCGGATTGGCTGGTCTCTGCCACAGTCACTTACAACAGCCAGGTCTTCACTTCCGCCTCGTTCAAGGCTTCAGCCACCGGACTTTCAGGCGGCCAGAGTGCCGGTACCCAACCTGAAACGATCTACAGCTACTCCATCCCTCAGACATCAGGGTATGACGGCACGGGCAATCTCCTATCAGTCTCCGACTCCGTAACCGGGAACTGGCAGTTCGGTTATGACGTTTTGAATCGCCTTCAATCGGGAAGCGCCGGCACCGGCCCGTATGCGGGCATGAACGGCTGCTGGAGCTACGACGGCTTCGGCAACCGATTGGCGGAAGTCTACCAGCCCCAGCCCTGTCCTTCGAGCGAAGCGTCTGTTCCTGCCACGGCGCAGTACAACCAGCAGAACCAGATTGCGTGGACCAGCCTGGACAACGTCGGCAGCCAGATCCTCTACGATGCCGCAGGCAATCTGCAATATGATGGCCTGAACAACTATTTCTACGATCCTGAGGGCCGGCTCTGCGCCGTCAAAACTCCCACAGCCGCCTACCAATACATTTACGATGCCGAAGGCCGACGTGTGGCCCAGATCGCCCTCTCGACCGTGCCCACGGCCTGCCCGACAACAATCACAATGCCCAACAAGCTCTATGAGATCGGCATTAATGGAGAGCAGTTCGCCGAAGTGGGATCGACCGGATCATGGATGCACACGAACGTATTTTCTGGTGGTCTGATGGCCACTTACTCAGGCACAGACCTATATCTCAGCTTTACAAATTGGCTGGGTAGTAAGCGCGCTGTCATCACCCCGGATGGATATCTCAATAGCTATTTCGATCTGCCATTCGGCAATGGATTGGTGGCTTCTGGAAATGCTCCCGATGCTACGGAGCATCACTTTACCGGCAAAGAAAGAGACACAGAAAGCGGACTGGATAACTTCGGTGCGCGCTACTTCGGATCGAATATGGGAAGGTTCATGTCGCCTGATCCGATCAACCTCACCGAAGAACGGTTGCTCAATCCGTCGAACACGCTCAACAAGTATGCTTACGGTGCCAACAATCCGCTGAAGTATGTGGATGATGATGGCAAAGACATAACCATTTTTTACGAGAGGCCGTCGCTGTCGAGCTTCAGTGCCGGACACATCCTTATGACGGCAGAGAATCAGCAGACCGGAGCTGCTGCAGTGATGAGCTTTGGTCCAATTAGAGACAACGTTTCGGATACGGTACATACGCTCGCAGGTGATCCCGTTGTGAGTACGAGTGAATTCGGGCTTGCTGGTGCAACGGCTGATTCTCTGAGGCAGCAATATGCTTCTCTAACAATCCAAACAACACCGGAGGAAGCACAGCAGGTAATCGACTGGATCGGCCAACATGGGGGTATCGAGGCAATAGCAGGAGGCTACATGCTCTACGACCAGAACTGCACAACTGTCTGTCGTGATGCCCTGAAAATGATCAACAAGATTTCCCAGGGCAATAACAACTGGTCTCCGCAGAGCTTCTGGAAGACTGCCTTCTCTCAATATGCGGGTTCGTACTGGCAGAACAACTTCGGATGGACAGGAAGCCAGCCAGGCGTCAACTACGGGCAGCCGCGCGGAGGGTACGACTCCTTCCAACTGTTGGAACTTCTCTCTAAGCAATGCACCGACAGCTGGGATGACAAAACGAACACTCTGACCAGCAGTTGCCACTGAGCAGAAGTCGAATTGGAGGAGCAAATGCAAACGGACAAGCTATCGGGTGACATCAGGGACGTTCGAACCAGACGAGTGCGCTTTTGGATGTACTGGATTATGGCGGTAGCTTCAACGCTTCTCTACCTTCTCTTCACGGCGACCATGCTTACGGTGCCCGGTATCCTGCCGTCCTCTAAGATCATGATGTTAACGGCTGTTGGGACTGGCTTGGCTATCGCACTAGGAGTGGGAATATGGCGATTCGGCAGCACAGAGGCTCCTGCCACTCTCTGGCCTCTCGGCCCTGTGTCGGGCGTGGTGTTGCTGTTGGAACTGGCGCACTGCGCGGTAGGTATCTTCCTGCTGGCCGCTCGGCCCCATTTCTGATGATTGGATCAGATAAAGCTACGATGCATATGTCTTTTTGTATGACACCATTCGCCGTTTGTGCATCCCGTTATACCGGCAAAGAACGGGACGCTGAAAGCGGCTTAGATTACTTCGGGGCCAGATACTACGGCTCGAGTATGGGACGGTTCCAATCGCCCGATCCTTCTGGGGCAGCATTCTCCGACCCAGGCAATCCGCAAAGCTGGAATATGTATTCGTACGTCCAGAACAATCCTTTGAATGCGGTTGATCCCGACGGCCTCGACTGCGTCTATATCGGGTCTGACGGAAGCCTATCCGGCTTCAATAGTGGCGACTGTGACAACTCCACGTCTGAGAAGGCGAACTCCGGTTACTACTTCGACGGAACGGTTAACACGATTTACACCACGACTGGCGACGCATCCGGGCAAGTGGTCGGCGTACAGGGAACAACAGATTCGGGGGATAGCCTTTACCAATCTAATCCGGCAGGACTCTCTTTTTCTCAGCCAAATGCCGATACTTCAACGAGTGGAATGAATACAACTATCAACACATCGGGTGACTTCTCGCAGACGACCCAGTTCAATCATGGAACCCATCCCTTTAGAGATAACAACTGGGGTGACATCGTCTCGGGCGGGTTCGTGAATAGACGCGGGGCAATTGGTGCTGATGGAAGGTTCGGTGTGTTCGCTTCGGCTGCGGCTGGTAAAGCTGCACTGCATGCTCTTCTTCTCACACCGGGATACAACAATCTCAGCATCAATGCCGCAGTCGCCAGATACGCTCCTTCCTTCGAGAACAACACTGCCGGATATCAGCAGTTCTTAACGAATGTGCTTGGTGTGAGTGGAAATACTCCACTGTCGTCGCTTTCACCTAGCCAGAGGTCAGCGTTGGAGAATGGTATAGCCCATGCGGAAGGGGCCTTCGCAAGGGGCAACTACTCCGTGTCAGTTACGACTGATGTTTTACCTTGAAGGAGTCAATGTGATCTGTCGCAAGAAAAGTACATCAGGCGCTCTGGTAATGGCCGTCCTCCTGTCGGGATGTCCGGTAGCTTGCTCGGCTCAAAAGGTGCCTCCAACCGGGGTCGTTACTTCCTACACATATGACACGGCTGGGGTCCGCCTTGAGGGGACGCTAATTGAGCGGAAAGAGTATGGCCCACCTGGTTACGGAGAAACGCCTTCCAAAGACGTACGAGAAACAATCTTCGTGCTAAAGCTGCCGACGCCTATCTCTGTTCAGCCGACGACAAACGCCGACGCGAATGGTAGTGCGAGCTTGGACGCGGTGAAAGACATACGTGAGGTCCAGCTCTTCATCCCTAAGCCGCAAGTTAACGATGCTCGAAAGCTGCTGGGCAAAGTCGTTGTCGCGCTCGGCACGTTGAATGAGGCAGCGGCTCCTAGCCAATACACAAAGGTGTGGCTCGACACTCAAACCGTGAACGCGAAGTAACGCTATGACGCAGACCACTTTCACGTACGATTGGTCTTCAACTTTTGTGCATTTTGTATATAAGTTCACCGGCAAAGAAAGAGACGCAGAATCAGGACTCGACTACTTCGGGGCCAGGTACTACGGCTCGAATATGGGGCGGTTCTCCAGCCCTGATCCCAGCGGTTTGTTTTACGCCGACCCATCCAATCCACAAAGCCTGAATCTCTATGCCTACGTTCAGAACAATCCACTGGTCAACTTCGATCCGGATGGATTGGATTGCTTCACGACGAGCAACCTCACATCGACATCTGTAACCGTGACAACGTATGTGGGAGCTACCAGTTGCGACGGTATCGCGGGTGGTCACTATGTAGACGGCACGATCAATACAAGCTCCATAGGAGCTGCGGTAGGAGCCGACGGAGACGTACACGTCAGCTTTGGCTATACGCCATCAGACGTAGGTAGCGGAAGCGTCGGTGCTGATGGAACGTACACCATGCAAGGTTCGAGCTGGGGTACCACGGACATCGGTGAAGCGATTCCCGGTGGTTTGATTGTGAATGAACAGGATGATGCCTTACAACAGGTAGCAACAGGCGTGACTGCAGACACCCAGCACTCGTTCGGTTGCATCGCTGGAGCCTATGGAATTGGTGGGGCTGGAAATGGTGCCGCTGCCGTCCTGGGGGCTCCGATTGTCCCCAAGCGTTTTGCTGGGTGGGGAGCTTCTCAGGGAACCTCATTACTATCCCCCTTGCGCAAGCTCTACGAGGGAGCTCCAATGCCTGGTAAGACTTATGCGTCGCCAACCGGGGGATTATTTTCTTACGGCAAGCCATTTGAATGGAAGGCCACCGCTAACGCCGGTGCCGCTGTGGCAAGATGGGCTCCTTATGCGATCAGCGGAGCGACGACAGCGTATGCCAGCTATAAGCTGTGGAATTGTCTTGGAGACTAGCAGATCGGGTCGATGACTATGGCGATAGTAATAATCTTGTTGGCGATATTCGTTGTGATCGTTGCAATATCAAAGGTCTATTTGCGTCAGCGAGAAAGACGGCTACAGGCATACACAGGACTGACGCGCGAGAAGTTTGCAGCGCATTTCGCAGCACAGGGGGTTCCAGCTTCGGTGTGTGAGGCGGTCTACGATACGTTCAAGGAAAAGGTAAGCGCCAAGACGTTCATGCCTTCTCCTGAGATGTCTATCGAAACTGTTTTCGAACAGCTTGGGGAAGATACTGACGATGATGCACGCCACATCCTGAAACTGATTGGAATTCCGAATCCGACTGACGAGAGCCGAGAGAGTTGGCCTGGAAAAGATGTGATTACGATTGAGGATATGGTTCTTTGGACAGATTGGGTGCGTCGTCATCAAGAACCTGTGCGGGCCGGTTCTAAAGGCCAATTTACCAGCCGTGAAGACGCTGACTACTAATACGATGTACCTGCGTTCGTGTATGACGATGTCCGGCGCTTGTGCGTCCCGTTGTACCGGCAAAGAAAGAGACGCAGAATCAGGACTCGACTACTTCGGGGCCAGGTACTACGCAAGCAACATGGGAAGGTGGATGTCGCCCGATCCGGGCTGGTTCATGTTCGCCAATATCCTCAATCCGCAGACCCTGAATCTTTACAACTATGCCAACAACAATCCGTTGGCCTTTATCGACATTGACGGACTAGAGCTCGTCAGAGTCATAACCACAACAGGCCAAAGCGTGGTCGTGGATCGAAGCATCGCGGATAACGTGATCAGCCTCGTGCGAGATGCGAGCGCTGCCGGGCTGCAGGTGACCATCACTTCGGGCTTTCGCAGCATGGCTCGTCAGGCTCAGCTTTATAACGCATACAAGAATGGGCAGTCACGGTATCCTGCGGCACGCCCGGGCCACAGCGGACACAACTCTGGTCAGTCGGTTGACATGACCGTGCGCAATGGACAGATAAACTTGCTAAGCCAACTCGCCCGGAGAAACGGATTGCCTTGGGCAGGACCTGTAGACGCAGTGCATTTTGGGGCTGGGTTTGGAGTTCCAATCGACCCAGGGTTGATTCAGGAGAATGGGATCGATCATCCGTATCCGGACAGCACCATAGTCGGTTTGAGCCAGAACATCATAATCAACGTCAACTGTGAAGGTTGCGCTCCACAGATTGATCCCCAGTCCG
>Ga0302314_10020369_pt1 | contig 10971 bp, 6 predicted proteins | sample III_Palsa_N2_3_FD_200533 | JGI IMG/M metagenome (GOLD analysis project Ga0302314, IMG submission 200533) | Peat permafrost microbial communities from Stordalen Mire near Abisko, Sweden - III_Palsa_N2_3 | ecosystem: Environmental > Terrestrial > Soil > Palsa > Peat permafrost | place: Sweden... | reverse complement strand
CCTCTATTTGAGGGGCGACTTCCCTCGATGGCAGCATTCTGTCTCGCGGAATCTTCGCCAACGTCCCTTGGATAGCTGATAGCCTGGTTGATAGGCACAACGCCTGGTGGGCTGACGCCTCGCTGATTTGGCGTAGATGCTCGAACGTCGCCGATGCCTGACAGGAGCCACCCTCCATGATGAGCGATTTTGCGACCGCCATCACGTCATCGGATGGATGGCGTCACTCCCGCTGCAGGCGTTCGCCCCGGCACGTGAGTGCTCCACGAGCGGCTTGTACAAGGGTTTGACTCACCCCTGGTCCTCAGGCCTTGGTTGCCCTGCCACGCATCACCATGAGCTGGAGTGCCGGAGCCAGGTAGTTGGAGGTGCGTTCCAGGACCTCCCACCACGGTTTGCCGTTCATCGGATACCAAACGCACCCAGCAGGCCATGTACAGGACGGTCAGCCGCATCGGACGCAGGACAGCGAGCAGGCCCAGGGTCACGTCGCTGCCGCCGATGACCGGCATCAATGCATAGGCCACATGCTGATGGATTCCCACGACCGCGAAGTAGGGCAACCACTCCTTCTTGGTGATGATTCCAAAGGCGCCATGACCGATGAATTCACAGGCGCACGACAGACGCAGCAGCCAGAACAGTCCCCTGCTCGGATGCAACGCTGCACGATCTGCAGGTGTGGCCGAAACTTCCGCATCAGGAATCATGGGCTATCGTCCCCCGCGCCTGCCGATCCACCGCTCTTTGTGGTTCAGGCTACCTGCCATGCGCATATGTGCCAGCAACGCCCATCATGGGACGGCCAGCCCGGTCTGGAGGTCGCCGGCGGATCGGGTCGGCCAGGACATGCGCCTGGACCGGCCCTTCATGTCCTGTCCGAAGGCGCGCTCGAGCAGGTGGTAGAGCCGGGGATCGCGGCCGGCCATCTCCTCGGGCGCTTCGAAGAAGTACTCGCTCGCCACCGCGAAGAACTCGGTCTCGCTGCTGTAGCCATATTCCGGCATGCCGGTCACCGCGCTGGAGGCCTGGGTGAGCTCCTCATGGACCAGGGTCGTCCACGGCCTGAGGCACTCGCGCGGCAGCGTTGACGGGACCCCGTCGAGATGGCCCTTGGCGAAGTCGATCAGGTGCGCGAACTCGTGGATGCCGACGTTGTGCTTCAGGCCCGGATGCGCGTAGCCCTCAAGCAGCGCCGGCTTGGAGATGATCATGATGCCATTGAAGAGTCCCGCGGCCCCGACCATGCCTTCGGCAGCGATCGGCGACTGGAAGCGGGCATCGAAGGACGGATCGAAGGCCTCGGGACGGATCAGGACCTTGCGCAGCATGTCGTACTCCCAGGCCGGGAAGGCGTAGATCGGGATGATCGCGCTGGCCGCCACCAGCAGCCGGCAGGTGTCGTCGACCACGCAGCCGATGCCGATGATCGGCTTCTCGGCCAGGAACAGCGCGATCAGCTGCTGGAAGCGGCCGCGCTCCGGCTCATCGAGGCTGGAGTAGTAGCGCACCGAGGTTGTGAGGATGCGGTGCCAGGCCTCCGGGAAGGGCCGTTGGATGATCATCAATCGCGAGCGCACGATCGCCGTCTCATGGCGGTAGATGCCGGCGCCGCAGAGGCTGCCGATGAGCAGGGCGATCAGGCTCTGCCACCACGCCGGACAGGCCGCGGCGACGATCACGGTGGGCGCAACGCTGATCAGGGCCGCCACGGTCAGGGCCCAACGGCGGGTGGCGCGGATGCGTCGAGCGGTGGGCAGCATGCCACCGGTCATGGTCCCCGGTCGTGCCCCCTGTCCAGTGCACAGGCCCTGCACTGCGCTGGCCGGTGCGCGTCTAGAAGTGGACCAGGAGCGTCAGCAGGTCGCCCCCGGCGACCTCGACGCCGACCTGGTTGCCCTGCACCGCCAGGGGCCGAAGCGGCCGTTCGGCCAGGTCGGCGAGGTGCACCGTGCGCACCGACCGGCCGAAGCTGACGCGGGCGCTGAGCAGGCCGGTCGCAATGCTGTAGAAGCGCACCACCATCGCCTCGCCCTGCTCGGCCGGCTTGAGCGCGGAGAGCACCAGCTCGGCGCGGTCGACCTGGACCAGGGAGAGCCGGTCAGGCAGGTCGCCGGTGCGCGGCGGCGGGGTGAAGACGATGCGCGCCGAGAGCGCGGGATCATCGAAATGGCGCGAGTCGGTCTCCAGCTGCTCATCGCCGCGGAAGGCCCAGGGCGGAGCCGAGAAGAGCTGCGCCTGACGCCAGGTCTGGGCCTCGCGCCAGCTGCCGCTGTGCGCAATCAGCGCATAGGCGCACGAGAACGGGCGCAGGCACTGCGCATCGTCGGTGGCGAGCTCCGGTCCCGAGGCGCCGGGCCGGGTCGCCAGGTCGCTCAGCGACAGGAAGCCGACACAGCGCAGCAGGGTCAGCGCGACACTGCGGTCGGGCAGGACCTCGTACTCGGTCAGGCCGCGGTTCATCAGCGTAACGCCGTGCTCGCCGTCATCCAGGCTGAGGAAGGACTTCTGGTGCGCGGTGGGCGTCGCCGGCAGGGCGGCGCGGGCAGAGACCTGCTCGCGGTCGGGGCGGCTGATCACCGCGAAGGCCTCCTCGACCCAATGGCTGGAGCCGGCCAGTGCGGTCGGGAAATGCACCCGCAGGCGGTGGTCGCGCGCGGTGTTCACCCCGGTGGTCACGCATTCGATGCGCGGCGAGCCGCTATAGAGCGTCACGGTGGTAGTCAGCATCACGTCGGTGATCTCCCCGGAACGCTGGCTGCGCCGCGGCAGGAGGGCCTTCGGCAGCGAGAGGTGCACGATGATCTCGACCATCGCACGCAGCGGCGTGTTGCTGAAGCGCAGCTCCGAACGCGCATGCGTCGAGGAGACCAGGCCCGGATCCTCGGCCGGGCAGAAGTCGTACTCGTCGCCGCGGTCGGCCTCATCCTCGAAGCGGTGCCAGTTGCGGTAGACATGCCCGGTGGCCTTGACGGTCACGTCGAAGGTGCCGTTATGGTGGAAGTCGAGATGGTAGAACTCGTTCTCCAGGCTGGTCAGCGTCGACAGCGGGGCAGGCGAGGGGCTGATCACCGGCATGCCGAAGCGCGACGGATCGATGTAGTAGGTCGACCAGCCGCACGGCGGCAGGTCCACGGCCACGACCAGGGAGATGCGCGTGCGGCTGAAGCCGATGCCGCGCACCCACACCTCGCTGTGCGCCGTCCGCCCCAGCTCGGCGGTGGCCACCGGCCCGCCGCCGGCGTCGCGCACCGCCAGCTGGCTGGGCACCGCCTCGTGCTTCTGCACGAAGAAGTCGAGGGTCAGCGGCTCGAAGACCGGGAAGGCGTGCGGATTGTAGACCACCAGCGGGATGCCCGGCTGCCCGGAGAAGTCGATGTGCTCGCCGAGGGCGATCGCGGCCTCACGGCGCAGCGCGCTCGCGACCCCGATCACCGAATGGCTGCGCGTCTCGTTCTCGCGGTGCACCGCATCGACGCTGCAGCCGCAGATGTCGTCATGGGGATGGTTCAGCAACAGCAGCTTCCAGGCATGGCGCAGGACCGCGCGGCGCTCGCGGCCGGAACCGAAGAGCCGATCCCAGATGGTCAGCGGCTCGGCCCAGCGCTCGAGCAGGCTCTCGGCCTGCTGGTTCTGCTGCTTGAGGTAGAGACGTGCGGAGTGCACGCCCTGCAGCGAGACCCCCTTCTCGGTGCTGCGGAACTCGCCGCGGTAGGCGTCCAGCACGGCGCCGGAGGCATGCACCGCATCGACGTAGCTGCGCAGCGTGCCGTGACGCACCTGGTAGCCCGCCAGGGCCGTCTCGGCCTGGGCCATGGCCACCACCGCCGGAACCCCTGCCTCGATCGGGCTGTGATCAACTCCGTTGGGCACCACCGTCACCTGCGTGCGGCTGTAGCGCTGCTGCTTGGTGATGTTGTCCTGCAGGCGTGCCACCGCATGCCCGACGTGGAAGTCCTGGCGCCTGGGATCACCCCACCAGGTGACGTAGCCGAGGTTGCAGCCATTGCCGTAGCCCTGGGGCATCCATAACCCGAGCACCGACGCCGTGCCGGCGCCGTTCCAGATGAACTCGCAGCCGCCCTGGTCGGCGAAGGCCGACATGCCGCGCGAGAAGACCATGCTGTCGATGCCAAACCCGGCGAGGATCGTCGGCAGCTGCGACGGGAAGCCGAAGGAGTCGGGCAGGTAGCCGACCGTCATCCACGCACCGAAGCCCAGCGCCTGGGCACGGCCGCGCAGCAGGTTGCGGATCAGCGCTTCGCCGCTCGGGATGAAGCAGTCGGGCTGCACGTACCACGGACCGATCTCGAGGCGGCCGCCAGCAACCAGCGCCGCGATGCGCGGACGCTGCTCCGGACGCACCTCGAGGTAGTCCTCGAGCACCACCGTCTGGCCGTCGAGGGTGTAGTGCAGGTACTCGGGGTGCTGCTCAAGATGCGTGATGACCTCATCGAGATGCTCGACGAGCTTGTGGCGGAAGACCTCGAAGGCCGCATACCACGCCCGGTCCCAGTGGGTGTGCGAATAGATGATGAGCTGGGGCTGCGGCATGGGCTGATCCTGGTCAGAGACGGGTGCTGCGGGAGGGGAAAATCATGGGCCGGGGGCCGTATGCACGCCACCCGGCAGGGACGGTCGCTGGTCAGGTCACGGGGCCGTCGAGACGGCGTTCGATCGCATCAAGACGTGCCTCGAGATGGGCACGCCCCTTCTCGGACTCCTCAAGACGCCGCTGCAGCTCGGAAATCGAGCCGGACTGGGCGCTGGAGGCCTGCAGCTGGCTGATGGCCTCGCGCAGCACGCGGTGCACGTTGCCGAAGCGCTCCCGACCGAGGCGGCCCTGCAGGGCCCCGAGCGCCTGCTCCTCGCCCAGAGCCCCCAGGGCCCGGGCCGCGGCCGCGCGCACCGCCAGCGCCGGATGGTCGAGCCGGCGCTCCAGCCGGATGCGGATGCGCACCCGGCTGAGCACGTGGCGGGCGCCGAGCCGCCCGGCCGCCTCGCAGGCGGCGACGATGACCGCATCGATCTCGGCATCGTCCCCGGCCACCGCCAGCACCTCATCGATGGCCGGGGCTTCGCCGCTGAGTCCCAGGCCGCGGATGCAGCCGATGCGCAGGCGCTGGTTCCAGCTCTCGCGCCGCAGGCGGGCGCGCAGCAGCGCGGTCGCGCCCGGCTGCTCGAGGGCGCCGCGTGCGGCGTAGCAGTCGCCGGCCGTCACCAGGCTGGTCTCCTGATCGCCCTGCGCGATCAGCCAGGCGGCAAGCGAAGCGCGGTCGGTGGCCACGCGGCTGCGCGCCAGGCCCTGCGCCACCGCGCGGCGCAGGCGCGGCGGCAGCCGTGGGGTCATGAGCGCGCACAAGGCCTGGTTCGCGGCCGGCGCGCTCTGGCCCGCGAGGGCGGCGATCGCCTCGTGGCGCACCAGCTCGGGAACGGCGCTATCGCCGGCCAGCGCCGCCAGCTCGGCGATCACCGGGGCGTCCAGCGCGCGCGCCGCCAGCACCACCGCTGCGCGCGAGCGCGCCACCGCCGGCAGGCGGACATCACACAGACGCGCGCGCAGAGCTCCCAGGCCGCCCTCCTCGTCCCATTCGCAGAGCACATGCCCGTGCGGGTCGAGCACCACCCAGGCCGGAGGCGCGGCGCTCGGCAGCACGATGGTGTGGATGGTCGCGGTCAGGTCGATGCGCTGCTCGTGCACCTGCTCGCCGTCACGCCACCACAGCTCGGTCGGCAGGCGGTAGAGGCGGTCCGCCCGGGTCGCAGCATCGCCCCCGGACGCCTGCACCTGCTCGATGGTGAGGGTCGCCTGGTGCCGGGCGGGATCATAGCTCCAGCGCACCTTCAGACGGGGATGGCCGGCGCGGTAGACCCATTGCGCGAAGAACCAGTCGAGCGGCTCGCCGGTCGCATCCTCGATGGCCTTGCGCCAGTCGGCGGTCTCGACCAGGCCGTAGGCGTGGCGTGAGACGTAGAGCGCCAGGGCGCGATGGAAGCGCGCCTCGCCGAGCACCTGCGCGAGGTGGTGCAGGACCAGGCTCCCCTTCTCGTAGGCGACGCGGTCGAAGAGCTCATAGGCGTCGGCGTAGCGGTTGGTGACCAGGGCGCGGCGGTAGCGGCCGCCATCCTCCTCGATGTAGGCGCGGCGGTCGGCCCACTGGTGCAGGGCCAGTTCGTCCTGGTAGCGCTGCGCGCCGCCACCGTCGCGGTGCGCGATCCACGCCGCCTGGCCACGCGCCTCGAGGTAGGTCGCGAAGCTCTCATTGAGCCAGATGTCGCTCCACCCCTTCATGGTCAAGAGGTCGCCGAACCACTGGTGCACCAGCTCGTGCACCACCAGGGGATCGCAATTGACGTCCTCGCGCTCCTGCACCGCGCCATCCATCAGGAAGCGGTCGGAGATGGTGGTCAGCCCGGTGTTCTCCATGCCGCCCCACATGAAGCCGTGCACCACCACGTGCCCGTAGCGGGGCCAGGGGTAGGGCTGGCCGATGGTCGTGCTGAGGTAGCCGATGGCGAAGGCCGTGGCGCGGAACATCGCCTGGGCCTCGCGCTCGCGGCCACGCGGCACGAAATGGCTGATGCCGACCGTGGTCAGGGACGGGATGGTCGGAGCCTCGGTCACCTCCGTGAAGTCGCCGATGGCGACATTGAGCAGGTACAAGACGAAGGGCTGGGGATTGTCGTAGAGCGTGGTGCTCCAGCCATCGGCCGCGTCGCTGACGCCCAGGCAGACGCCGTTGCTCAGCGCGCGCAAACCCGTGGCGTGGCGCAGGCTCACGCGGTAGGTCGCGCGGTTGTTGGGCGAGTCCAGGCAGGGGAACCACCATGAGTGGTCCTCCATCGCACCTTGCGTCCAGCACATGGCGACCTGGCCGCGCTGCGGGTCCGCAGCCGTGAAGTACATGCCCTTGGCCGGGCGCGTGACGCTGAAGGGGATGGTCACCACGCGGCGCGCCGGGCCCGCTCCGAGGTCGATCAGCAGCGTATCCTGGCTGGAGCCCGCCACCCGCGGCACGCCGTCGACCGTCACCGCGCCGATCTCCAGATCGTGGCTGTCGAGCGTCAGCAGGGCGTGCGTGGGATCGCCCGGATCGAGGACCTCGCAGTGGTGGCTGACCACGCCGCTGATGCGCCCCAGCGCCAGATCGACGGTGACGCTCAGTTCGACATGGGTGATGCGCACCGGATGCGGCCGCAGCCACCGTTCGGGGGTGCCAGGCTCGCAGAAGGGACGTCCAGGGGATGCGGTCATGCGCGTGGTCCGGATGATACCGGCGGCAGGACCGGGGGTAAATGGCGTTCACCGGCCTTCCAGAAGTGGAAGAAGTTGTGCCACTGGAAGGGGTAGCGCCGGACCAGGGCCTCGATCCGCCTGGCCCATTCGCCCACCGCCTCGGTGAGGGCCTGGTCGCGCCGCGCGCCACGCGGCTCCTGGCGCACCCGCCACGGCGCGTCGACATGCAGGTGGTAGGCTCCGGAACGCGCCTTGACCAGGAAGCAGGTGAAGATCGGCACGCCGGTGATCATCGCGGTCTGGAACGGGCCGGCCGGGAAGCGCGCTGGGGAGCCGAGGAACGCGACCTCCTTCCAGGCCTGGTCGCCGAACACCCGGTCGCCGAGCATGCACACCGGATGGCCAGCCTCGAGCGCCTGGACGATCGCCAGGGACGCGGATAGGCCATCGCGCGGATCGATCACCGTGATCTGCGAGCCGCGCATGCGCGCGTCGACGAAGTGCTGCAGCGCCGGGATGTCGTCGCGCACCATGACCAGGTAGATGGGATGGCGGTTGTGCAGGTACTGCGGCAGCCAGAAGCCGGACAGCTCCCAGTTGCCGAGATGCGCCGAGAGCAGGATGCAGCCCTGCCGGCGTTCCAGCGCCTCGCGCATCGCGGCGACGCCGTCGTTGACGGTCAGGGCATAGGCATTAGGACGCACGTAGACCAGCATGCGGTCGCAGAGGATGCGCCCGAAGCTGGCGAAATGGCGCCAGCAGCGCAGCGCCAACAACAGGCGCGGGATGCCCGGACGCAGGCGCCGCCAGTAGTCGACCATGCCGAACTGGCCGCGGCCGCCCATGAGCACGAATCCGCCCCCGATCAGGTAGCTGCCCAGCCACGCCCCCGGCCGGCCGACGTAGGGAAGCAGGAAGGCGCAGACGCGGAAAAGGCTGACTCCGCCCCTGGTCCGCCCGCTCCAGGCCTGAGGCGATAGCGGCGGCGGCGATGCGGGCACGGTGAAACGCTAGCGTCCCTGTCAGGCCGCACCATGCCTTGCTGAGGAGCCAGGCCTCGTAGGATGCCGTTTCCGCGTTGCACGCGGCCCCCACGCCGATGGCCCTCGACAACCGCGCAGTCACCCCTCCCTCGCCTGCGCAGCTCGCCGTCTTCGGCTCAGGACTGGTCGGCTGCTATCTCGGCGCCGCGGCCGGTGCCACCCTCGCCTTCCCCGGCCCGAGCCGCCGCCTGCGCGCCCAGCGCGTGCGTCTGCCCGCTGGCGAGCGCACCTGGTCGCCGGTCCTGGGCACCACGCGCGCCGCCAGCCGCGCCCAGGGCCCGGTCCTGGTCGCCTGCCGCGTCCACCAGACGCCCTGGCAGCAGCTGCCCAGCAATGTCCTGCTCGCCCAGAACGGCCTCGGCCAGCGGCTGCCGGTCCTGACCTGCTTCTTCGCCCTGGATGAAATCGAGCCGGGCGTGATCACCGCGATCGGGCCCGTGCCGCGCGTGGTGCTCGAGCCCGGGCACCGCTCCTGGCAGCCGATCCTCGACGCCTGGCAGGCGGCCGGCATCGAGGTCGTGGTGGTTGCCAACGCCCGTCCCGCGCAGTGGGAGAAGGCGATCTTCAATGCCACCGTCGGGCCGCTGTGCCTGGCCACCGGCCTGAACATGGCCGGGGTGTGGCGCGACGAGGCGTTGCGGCGGCTGTGCCTGGACGCGACCCGCGAGGGCGGCCTGATCGCCGCCGCATGCGGCATCATCATCCCGGAAGGCCTGGAGGAGCGCGCGCAGCGCTTCTTCAGCCTGGTCGGCGCGCACCAGCCCTCCGTGCTGCGCGACCATGGCGAGCTGCCGGCGGTCATCGGCCAGTTGCTCTCGCACGCCCAGGCGCATGGCATCGCCGCCACGACGCTGTTGAAGATCCACTCCCAGGTCGAGCACGCCCTGCAGGAGCGCGCCGCGCGCACCGTGCTCAATGGCGGGAAGTCGTGAGCGACGGGCCGGCCCGAGCCAGTTCGCCGCCGCCCCCGCTGTCGCCTCCTGTGCCATCCCGCCGCCCCGGCCGGCCGCTGGCGATCACCGGGCTGGGCTGTGTCGGAGCGCCCGGGCTGGGTCTGGACGCGCAGCTGCGCGCCCTCCATACCGGACGCAGCCATCTGTCCCGCTCGCAGCGCGGCGACCTGCCCCTCGCGCAGCGCGTCCCGATCGGACGCGTCGATGCCCTCCTGCCGCCGCTGCCGAGCCGCACCGCCGCACTGGCCCTCCTGGCCGGGCGCCAGGCCCTGGCCGACGCCGGCCTGGACGCAGGGGCGCGCGGCGAGCTGGGGGTGGTGGTCGGCACCTGCACCGCCGGCCTGCCGGAGAGCGAACGCGCCTACCTCGGCCAGGGCCCCGATGCGACCTCGCCGATCTACCGCTGGCAGCAGGCCCACCGCACCACCCAGGCGGTGGCGCGCCTGCTGCACTGCGGCGGCGCGCAGAGCACGCACAGCCTGGCCTGCGCCTCGGCCGCCGCGGCGCTGGTCGAGGCGGCGGAGCTGGTGCGCTCGGGGCAGTGCCCGATGGTCCTGGTGATCGGCGCGGATGCGCTGACGCGCCTGACCATGGCCGGATTCTTCAGTCTGCAGCTGGTCGATGAGCAGGGCTGCCGCCCCTTCCTCACCGAGCGCCGCGGCATGAGCCTGGGCGAGGGCGCGGCGGCGCTGGTGATCGAGGATGCGGAGCATGCGCGCCGGCGCAACGCACCCCCCCAGGCGAGCTTCCTCGGCTGGGGGCTGCGCGCCGACGGCTATCATTCCACGACCCCCGATCCGCACGCCGTGCAGCTGCAGCTGGCGATCCGCGAGAGCCTGGCTGACGCCGGGCTGGGGCCCGGGGCGGTCGGCTATGTCAATGCGCATGGCACCGGGACGCGCGACAACGACGAGTGCGAGGCGCGCGCGCTGGGCGCCATCTTCGGAATGGTGCCGATCGCCTCGGCCAAGCGCATCTACGGCCATACCATGGGCGCCTGCGCCGCGATCGAGGCCGTGGCCTGCTGCCTGGCGCTGCGCCATCAGCGCCTGTGGCCGAGCGCCGGCGGCCAGGATGGCACGCCGCTGCCGGGCATCGACCTGGTGCAAAACGCGCGTCCGGGCTCGCTGGCGGTCGCCTGCTCGACCACCCTGGCCTTCGGCGGCGTCAACGCCGCCCTGCTCTTCGGCGAGGCGCACCGATGCGCATGAGCCGCTACGCCGCCCTGCGCGGCGAGCCGCCTGGCGCCTGGCCGGAATGGGTCGCCGCGGGAACCCGGCGGCGCCTGGACGCGCTCAACCGCCTGGTCTGCTGCGCGGTCGACGGCGTGCTGCGCGGCCAGCCGGCCCTGTCGGGCGAGACCGCGGTGGTGGTCGCCAACAGCTATGGCAGCGTCGACGCGACCTTGCGCTTCATCGGCTCGATCAGCGCCTTCGGCGACCACGCCGCCAGCCCGACCGCCTTCACCACCTCGGTGCACAACTCCAGCGCCGGCGTGCTGGGCGAGCTCCTGCAGCTGCACGGACCTTCGACCACGCTCAGCCAGGGCGGCACCGGCGGGCTGAGCGTGCTGCGCTGGGCGCAGATGATGCTCACCGCCGGGCGCGCCCCGGCGGTGCTGGCGGTGGTCGGCGACCGCCATGTGGCCTGGAGCCGCGAGATCGTCACGCGTCTCTCCGACTGCCCCTGGCCGATCGGCGATGGCGCGGCGGCGATGCTGCTCGAGGAGGGTCCTGGC
>Ga0302314_10020367_pt1 | contig 10971 bp, 9 predicted proteins | sample III_Palsa_N2_3_FD_200533 | JGI IMG/M metagenome (GOLD analysis project Ga0302314, IMG submission 200533) | Peat permafrost microbial communities from Stordalen Mire near Abisko, Sweden - III_Palsa_N2_3 | ecosystem: Environmental > Terrestrial > Soil > Palsa > Peat permafrost | place: Sweden... | reverse complement strand
CCATTGCGGACTCGCCCTTTTTTCTTACCCCGACGGAGGGCTCCATGACCAAACGTGCTCTGAAGCGAGTTGTGCGCGAAGGCGCTTTCGACGCCGATCAGTTCGAGGACGCCAAAATCCGCCGGCTCCCGGTCGAGAGAGGGTGGACTCCGCATGGCCACGGCCCTGCCCATAATGATGATCGCGAGCAGGGGTATCTGAAAACCATCAAGGCCAAGAGCGTCGGCCAGTCGCAGCTCATTGAGGCTATCGACAGCCGCAACCTGGTCATGGCCTTGGGCCCGGCAGGCACTGGTAAGACCTACCTGGCCATCGCCAAGGCCGTCGAGGCGCTGGAAGCCGGCAAGGTCGGCCGCATCGTCCTGTCCCGTCCGGCGATCGAAGCCGGCGAGTCGATCGGCTTCCTGCCCGGCGACATGGAGGACAAACTCGCGCCCTACCTTCGGCCCCTCTACGACGCCCTGTCCGACAGGCTGTCGATGAAGCGGGTGCGCGCCCTGATCACCGAAGGCGCCATCGAAATCGCCCCGGTCGGCTATATGCGCGGCCGCACCCTGAACAACGCCTTCGTGGTCATCGACGAGGCGCAGAACTGCACCTATGGCCAGCTGAAAATGCTGCTGACGCGGCTGGGCTGGAATTCGACCATGGTGGTGACCGGCGACCCGAACCAGTCGGACCTCTTGCCAGGCGTCTCGGGCCTGGCGGATGTGGCCGAGCGGTTCGAGCCGGTGGCCAATATCGCCGTGGTCCGTCTCAGCGACGTCGACATTGTCCGCCACCCCCTCGTGGCTGAAATGCTGGGGGTGCTATAGAGCGCCCGAGCGTGGCCCCTCCCCCCTCGATGGGGGAAGGGTAGCTCGGTCTCAGCCGGCTTTGGCCAGCGTCCGCGTGGTGCTGCGGCGGCCGTCGACCGAGACTGGCACGTCGCCTTCAACCGTCACCCGCCGCATCACCCGGCGCGCCGTTCCATAGTCGTCGATCGCATAGTGCTGGGTTGCGCGGTTGTCCCAGATGGCGACGTCGCCCGCGCGCCAGCGCCAGCGGACGGTGTTCTCCAGCCGCGTGACATAGCTCTGCAGCAGATGGAACAGGTTGGCGGAAGCGTCGCTGGAATAGCCCTTCAGCCGGCGCACGAACTGGCCCAGCACCAGGGTGCGTTCGCCGGTCTCGGGGTGGACCCGCACAACTGGGTGATCGGTCTCAAAGACCGTGGAGGCGAACACTTCGCGGTAGCGTTTGGCCGCCTCTTCCGACGCGGCGGGCTTGGCGGAAGCATAGTCGTAGAGGTTGGAGTGGGTCGCCCAAAGGCTTTCCGCCAAGGCCTTAAGCTCGAGCGGCAGGTCGTCATACGCGCGGGCGGTATTGGCCCAGACGGTGTCGCCGCCGGCCTCCGGAACCACCACCGCGCGCAGGACCGAGGCCTGCGGGTAGGCTTCCGAGAAGGTGATGTCGGTATGCCAGCTATTGGCGCGGCCGCCGCGATCGGCGTCGAGCTCAAGAATATATTGGGTCCCGGTCAGCACCGGCACGGTGGGGTGGGCGACCGGGGAGCCGAGCAGGGCGGCGAAACCTTCCTGATCGCCGTCGCTCAGATGATCCTGGCCGCGGAAGAAGACCACCTTGTGCTTCAGCAGCGTCGCGCGGATCGCGGCGATGGTTTCCGGCGCGAGGTCGGGCGACAGGCGCACCCCCTGGATTTCGGCGCCGATGCGGCCGGCGACGGGTATCACCGTCAGGATGTCGTTGGCGATCGGCAGATTTCCATCGGCGCTCATGGTGTTTCCTTTCAGTGAGGCGAGGTGGGGAGGCGGCGAGTCACTCGGCGGCGACCGCGACGGGGGAGGAGTCGTCACGGGCGTCGAGGGCGCTGCGGATTTCGGCGTGACGGCGCTCGTTCAGCGGGAAGCCGGCGATCAACAGGGCCGAGGCGACATGGGACAGGGCTGGGCCGAGGGCGAACACCAGCTTCAGCCCCAGCAAGGCCTCCGGCGTGTTGTGGACGCCGGGCCTGAAGCCGAGGAAGGCGACCAGGGGCAGGGCGATGCCGACCGCCGCGGCGGTGGCGCTCTTGCCCGAAACGCTGAAGGCCGAGAACAGCAGGCCGGGGTAGGCGCGGCCCCGCTCCAACGCCTGTTTGTCGGCCAGATCGGCGACGATTGAGCGCAGCATCAGGTTGCCGGAGCCCTGAGACAGGCCTTGAGCGAGGGTGAGCCCGAGCAACAGGGCGAATCCGCCGGGGCCGACGAACAGCAGGCTGAGATTGATGGCCGCCTGAAGCAACTCGGCGACGACGATCGTACGCGCCTTGCCGAACCGGTAGCCAACCTTGAGCCAAATCGGCCCCGCAAAGACGCCGAACACGAACTGCAGCAGAAACAACAGGCTGCCCCAGCGCGGCAGGCCCATGTACTGGACGACAAAGAAGACGAACAATGAGCCGCGAATGGTCTGGCCGAGGGTGACGGCGAAGTCGGAACCCAGCACACGCAGCAGCAGGGGATCGGTGAAGACGCTGGCCACGAGTTCGCGGAGCGGGACCCTGTGAGCCCGGGGCGGCGCGGCGGACTCCTTGAAGGCGAACAGGCCGCCGACCAGGCCGGGAACGATGGTGAGCAGGATAAAGCCGCCCATGGCCACGAGCTTGGCCCTGGCCTGACCGGAGCCGAGTTGATCAATGACGGCTGGGATGACGAGCACCAGCAGCAGGCCGGCGGCGGCGGTGGTCTGGACGTAGGTGACGATCCGGCTGCGCTCATGATAGCCGGCTGACAGGTCCCCGGTCCACGCGGACAGCGGAATCGAGATCATGGTCCAACCGAGGTAGAAGACGAACAGGGCGCCGGCGAGATAGGGCCAGCCGATATGGGCTGGCGGGTCGAACAGGGCCAGCGAAGCGGCGCCAAACAGCACCCCGCCGGCGGCGATCCAGGGGCGGCGGCGGCCGAACCGGGTCGCGGTCTGGTCGGACAGGACGCCGACCAGTGGATCGGCGAAGGCGTCCCACAGCCGGCCGATCATGAACACCAGGCCGACGACGGTCAGGCCGAGTCCTGCCTGCTGGGCATAGTAGGCCGGCAGATAAACAGCCAGCGGCAGGCCGGCGCCGGCGATTGGCAAGGTCACCAGCGAGAAGGCAAGCAGCCGCCAGCCGCCGATACGTCCCGTGCTGATGGGGCCATGAACGGCGGCTGGCGGCGTGTCGTCGGTTGGAGCGTAGGTGGTCATGGGCGCTGAGCGTGTGAGTTTCTGAGGAGGGCGCTCGCACTCGCAGAGCCCAAAACGCCCGTCGATCGCGACGGCCAACACTTGGGCCGCGGATCGTTCAGCGCCAATTCAGAAAACCTGATTTTCCTATCAAAATAATAGGCATAAGGCGGAGGCGCAGTCTTCAGCCTTGCTCGGGGAAGGCGAAATGGGCGAGTACCGGATGGGGCCGCAAAAAAGAAATACAATTAAAAACAAGTCGTTATTGATTATTTTTTGAATGTTCCACACCCCTTGGTTGCTGCGGTGCGAGCCGCCAACGGGGGCTTTAAACCGATTAATATACAAAATTGATAGGAATTATAGAAAATCTCGGATGCGACCGGTAGGAGCTTGGCTATGAGCCTTGCCGCAATCGCCGCCCGAGGCTGGGCGACGCGACAGCCGGGCAGGGGCGCCCGCCGGTTGCCGAGAACACCGCATCGCTCTCATCAAGGATATTGTCTTCATGCTTATCAGTGTCGCTGAAACACATCGTCGTGGAACCGAAGGGCGCCGGATGGCCGCCCTGTTCGGGGCCACAGCGCTCACGGCCTTGGTCGCCGCCCATCCTGCCGCCGCGCAAGCGCCTGCGGCGACCGACCCTGCTTCGGCCCAGCCGGCTGCGGTCGCCGTGAGCGAGGTCGTCGTCACCGCCCGTCACCGTTCAGAAGACGTCCAGAGGGTGCCAGTGGCTGTCAGCGTGCTCGGCGGTCAGTTCCTGGCCAAGACCAACACCACCAACATCGCCCAGATCTCCCAGTTTGTCCCGAGCGTGCAGTTCAGCTTCTTCAACGCGCGCAACGCCAACATCAACATCCGCGGGCTCGGCAACAACGTCGGCCTGGCCAGTGATGGTCTCGAGCCGGGCGTCGGCTTCTATATCGACGGTGTCTATTACGACCGTCCGGCGACGGCGACCTTCGACCTGGTCGACATCGATAACGTCGAGGTCCTGCGTGGGCCGCAAGGCACCCTGTTCGGCAAGAACACAACGGCTGGCGCGATCAACATCACCACCGCCTCGCCCACCTTCACGCCCCAGGCCCTGGCTGAGATCAGCGGCGGAAACTACGGTTACTTCCAGGCCAAGGCGGCTGTGTCGGGCCCGCTCGTCGGCGACGTGCTGGCAGGCCGGATTTCGGTGGCGACGACCACCCGAGAGGGGCTGGTGACCAACGTCTATGACAATAACAAGGTCAACGCCTATCAGAACCTGACCGTGCGCGCGCAGCTGCTCTATGAGCCGACCAGCAACTTCAAACTGCGATTCATCGGCGACTACAGCAAGCAGGACACCAACTGCTGCGACCTGGTTCTGGCGGGCGTGGTCTCGCCGCCGAACGGGAAGAACTTCGTCGCCTACTCGGAGCACTTTGGGTACACGCCGGTGGTCAATCCTTCGGCCCGCCAAGCCGATAGCAATGCGCCGATCTTCGCCCGCCAGGAAACCGGCGGCCTGTCCGCACAGGCGGATTGGACGAATTCCAGGATCGCCATCACCTCGGTAACGGCCTGGCGGTTCTGGAACTGGTGGCCCTCGAACGACGGCGACTACACGCCGCTGAATGTCATCAACACCACGCAGAATGGCGACTATCAGAACCAGATCAGCCAGGAGCTGCGGATCGCTTCGGTCGGCAATAATCGCGTCGACTATGTCGGCGGTCTCTATGTCTACCACGAGCAGATTTCGGCGGTCGGCCAGCTGTCGTTCGGCAATGCCGCCAGCTACTTCCTGCTGAGCCCGCTGATCCCGTCCTTCGTCGCCAACGGCTACACGGAGAACTTCACCACCAGTGTCGACACGACCAGCCTGGCCGCCTTCGGCCAGGCGGTCTTGCACGTCACGCCAAAATGGAACCTGACCGGCGGTTTGCGCTACACCTATGATGAAAAGTATGGCTCGCTGAACCAGGTGGCCACCGGCGGAACCCCGCTGACTGGCCCCTTGGCGGCCTACGCGCCTTATCGCGCGGCGCTCGGGACATCCGACGCCTTCAGCACCAACTACGACAAGGGTGATTTGTCCGGGCAGGCGGACATCTCCTACCAGGCCACCGACAATATCCTGGCCTATGTGAACTACGCCAAGGGCTACAAATCGGCCGGCTTGAACGTGGTGCAACTGCCGCCGGGCGCCAGTCCGGTAGTGGCGCCGGAGTCCATCGATAGTGTCGAGGCGGGCCTGAAGACCAGATTTCTCGACCGTCGCGTCACCTTGAACCTCGACGCCTTCTGGGAACAGGACGACAACTATCAGGCCAACATCTACGACCCCACACTGGGTAAACAGTATCTGTCCAACGTGCCCGAGGTCCGGTCCGAGGGCGTCGAGGCCGACCTGCACGCCCAGCCGACGCAAAATCTGTCGCTCTATTCGTCGGTCACCTACGACGACGCCGTCTACCAGAAGTACCCCGCCGCGCCGTGCGGCCTGGAGAACATCACCAAGGCGTCCTGCAATCTGGATGGCCGGCCCTTGGCGGGCACTTCGCTGTGGACGGTCTCGGCGGGGGGTGAGTTCCAGCAGCCGCTCAATCTAGGGGCCAGGCAGGCGCAGGCCTACATCGGCGCCGACTACAGCTATCGCTCGTCCACCTATTCGTCGGCGACGGACTCGATCTATTCGGCCCTGCCGCAGCTTGGTCTGATCAACGCCCGCATCGGTGTTCGCTCGGTCGACGGGCGCTGGGACGCCTACATCTGGTCCAGGAACCTGGGCGCGACAAAATACTTCACATTCGTCGCCGCCGGCGTCGGCAACACCGGCGCGCTTTACGGCCAGCTCGGCGATCCGCAAACCTTCGGCGGAACGATCCGGCTTAAATACTAACGAGGTGTCGGGCGGTCGGGTCTTCGGTCCACGGATTGAAGACCCGCTTGCCCAGACGCTATTCCAGATCTTCGGCCAGGATCGCCATTTCGAACATGAAGGAACCGGGTTCGTCTTCGTCTTCGTAGATTACGCCGATGAATTCGCCCTTCAGCTCGACCTCGGCGGAATCCTTTTGCTTCGGGCGCGCGATCACGGACACGTGCGGGTTGCCGAAGGTGCGCTTCAGATGCGCCTCGACGCGCTTCAGGTCGGTGTCTTTCACGGTCGGTCTCCGGCGGGGGCAGATTCGGCGCGAACCTAGCCCGATCCGCGCATAGAGCAACCCTCCGTGCGGCCCGGAGGCGCGGCGTTGAGCCCGATCAGCCGGTCGGGTCGTCGTAGGCGTGTTCGGCCAGGGTGTGGTCCATGGTCTTGGCCGGCTCTTCGCAGGTGGGGCAGTTGACCAGCCGGGCCGGCACGCCGACGGCCGTGCACCCGGGCGGTACTGGGCGCAGCACCACCGCGCCCGAAGCGATCTTGGCGTAGTCGCCGATGACGATGTTGCCGATCACCTTGGCGCCGGCGCCCAGCAGCACGCCCTTGCCGATCTTAGGGTGACGGTCGCCGCGCTCGGCGCCCGTGCCGCCCAGGGTCACGCCCTGCAACATGGAGACGTCGTCGCCGATCACCGCGGTCTCGCCGATGACGATGCCGGTGCCATGGTCGATGAAGACGCCGGAGCCGACCTTGGTCGCCGGGTTGATGTCCACCTGGAACACCTCCGACATGCGGCTCTGCAGATAGAAGGCCATGGTGTCGCGCCGCTGGCCGTGCAGCCAGTGCGCCACCCGATGGGTCTGCAACGCCAGGAAGCCTTTGAAGAACAGGAAGGGCTGCATATAGCCCTTGCAGGCCGGATCGCGTTCGAACACGGCGCGCAGGTCGGCCTCCGCCATGGCGATCAGGTTCGGGTCGGAGCCATAGGCTTCCTCGGCGATCTCGCGCACGCTCATGGCGCGCAGCTCCTGATCGCCGATCTTGCGGGCCAGCTGATAGGACAGCGCCTCGGCCAGACCGTCGTGCTTGAGGATGGTGGAATGGAGCAGGGACGCCAGGCCAGGCTCGGTCTGGGCGGCGTGGGAGGCTTCGTTGCGCAGGGCGGCCCAGACGGGCGGCGGCGCATCGGCCTCAACCACTTCAAGACGCTGAGACATGCCGGGCTTCTCCCCAAGATCGGCTTAAGCATCGCCGAGGTCGCTTAATATAGCGTTCGGCGGGCGGACAGGACAGTCGTCCCCCTTTCCGGCATATGGTGGAGCGCCCATCTGGGCGCCAGGGCTCCCAGATTTTTCGGGGCTGCTTGAGTGGATCCGTTGATGACGACCTTGAAAGAAGGCCTGCCCCCCGAGCCTGAATTCGGCGCGCCCCTGCCCATCGCGGCGTCCCAGGCAGTGCTGGATTTTCTTGCTGTGCGGCGCTCGGCTTCGGCCTCGACCCTGCGCGCGCCGGCGCCGAGCCCCGATCAGTTGCACGACCTGCTGCGGATCGCCGCGCGGGTTCCCGATCACGGCAAGCTGGCGCCCTGGCGGTTCATCCTGCTCGATGGCGACGCCAAGGTGCGGTTCGCCGAGAAGCTGGAGCAGATCGCCGAAACGGCGCCCGACCGGGAAAAACGCAAGGGCGCGCTGTTCAAGCTGAAGGTCCCGCCGCTGGCGGTGGTGGTGGTGTCGCGCCACATCGAGGGCAAGATTCCGGAGTGGGAACAGCGAATGTCGTCCGCCGCCGTCTGCACCAACCTGGTGATCGCCGCCCAGGCCATGGGCTTCGGCGCCAACTGGATCACCGACTGGTATGCCTACGACGACGCGGCTTCTGCGCTGCTGCGCCTCGGCGAAGGCGAGAAGGTCACCGGCTTCATCTATCTCGGCACGCCTGATGAAGCCCCGCAGGAGCGGGTGCGGCCGGATGTGGGCCGGCTGGTGAGCCGGTGGGGATGACGGCTTGAGGGGGCGTGGTCGTTTGGGTCCCAGCCGGGAGAAGGACGCTCTAACTTGCCCGCACCCGCGATGGGAGGCGCGTCACCCGCGCCCGCGATACGGCGGCACGCCCTGATCCGGCAGCCATAGTCCGTCCGGCGGCGCGCCGGACTGCCAAAGCACATCGATAGGGATACCCCCGCGCGGGTACCAGTAGCCGCCGATCCGCAGCCAGTGGGGCTTGACCACATCCATGATCCTGCGCGCCACGTCGATGGTGCAGCCCTCGTGGAAGGCGCCGTGGTTGCGGAACGAGGTCAGGTAGAGTTTCAGCGACTTGGATTCCACCAGCCATTCCTTGGGGGCATAGTCGATCACCAGGTGGGCGAAGTCGGGCTGGCCCGTCACCGGGCACAGGCTAGTGAACTCCGGCGCGGTGAAGCGGGCCAGATAGATCAAATCTGGGTGCGGATTGGGGGCGCGCTCCAGCACGGCCTCTTCGGGACTGGCGGGGATAGCGGTCTGGTGGCCGAGCTGGCTGAGCGTCTCTTGCGTCATGTCGGCAAACCTAGTGGCTCCTTGGCCCGCGACAAGCGCGCGGCGCCTGATTATGGTCGCGGCAAACGCATGTAAGCAGATAGGGGAGGCGACATTGAGCGCGGATTTTGACGGCAAGATCGTGGTGGTGACCGGGGCCTCGACCGGTCTGGGCCGGGCGATTGCGCTGGAGGTCGCCGGGCGTGGCGCGCGGGCCGTGGTGGTCAACTACGCCAATAGCGCCTCCGAGGCCGAGGAAACCGCCGCCATGGTGCGCGAGAAGGGCGCCGAAGCCGTCCTGATCCGCGCGGACGTGGGCGAGGACGACGGCTGCATCGCCATCGCCAAGGCCGCCGCGGGCTTCGGGCGAATCGACGCCCTGTTCAACAACGCCGGCATCACCCGGTTTGCCCGCGACCATTCGGATCTGGACGCGGTTTCAGCCGACGACTTCCTGGCCATCTACCGAATCAATGTGGTCGGCGGGTTCCAGATGGTCCGCGCCGCTCGCTCGCTGCTGGAAGCTGGCGATTCGCCCGGTGCGGTCGTGATGACCTCGTCAATCGCCGGCGTGGTGGGGATCGGCTCGTCGGTGGCCTATGCCGCCTCCAAGGGCGCGCTTAACACCATGACCATCTCGCTGGCGCGGGCTTTGGCGCCGAAGATTCGCGTCAACGCGGTCTGCCCCGGCTTCATCGACACCCCTTGGTTCGGGCGCGGGCTGGATGAGGATGCCTTGGAGCGGATGCGCGCCGGCGTCGCCGCTTCCACGCCTTTGAAAGTAGCCTCCAAGGCGGAAGACATTGCCGCAGCTGCGGTTTTCCTGGCTTCGCCCGCTTCGCGGCACGTGACCGGAGAGACCCTTTTGGTCGATGCGGGCTCGCATCTGGGCTATGCGCCGCTGGTCGCCCGATAGCATTCTTATAAGTCCTTTATCGGGGCGAGCCTGAATAGGCCGCGAACCTTGATGAGCGCCTCCGCTATGACGCGTCCAGGTTCGTTGGAGGGATCGGGGATGACAACCGGGGGTGGCTGAGGGCGGGTTCCGCTCAAAAAGCGGCAGACAGCCAAATAGTGGCGTCCGTGCATCAGGCGCCCACAAATTGGCCACAGCTGAGCGGGAAAGCCTTTTAACTGATCAGCTTCCAGGCCACATCGCCGCCGCCGACCGGCGCCGTTGATCCGGCGTGCGGCCCTTGTGATGCTCTAACGGCATCAAGTGGGCGGGCTACGACAAGAGTGAAGTCCGATGCGCGATTGCGTGACTGAAGCGCGATCAAGGGACAGTAAATCCTTGACGTGGCGTCATGCGGTCAAGAGCTCGAGTGTTGCCTAAGCGTGCGAATTAAGACCCCCCGCGACTCTCAACGCGGGTGACAAAAGACTGCGCCATTCCCCGCCTCAGAGCGGGGCCAAAAAAACTAAGGGGATATCATGAACTATCGCTTCACTACTCTGCTGGCTTCGACCGCCGGCGCCATTGCAGCGCTCGCGGCGACCGCCGCGTTCGCCGATGACACCACCCCCGCGGCCGCCGCTCCGGCCGCCGCCCCGGCGCCCGCCGCGCCGTCGCCCGCGCCCTATCCGGCGATGTCGGCTGCGCTGGCGGCCAACGCCCCGCCGTTGACCTTCGACCTGGGCATCCTGGGCAGTAAGGTGACCATCGGCGGCGTGGTGAGCGGCTACGCTCAGGCGCAAAGCAACCCGGTGTTCAACGGCTCGACCGGCAAGAGCGATCAAAAGTCGACCATCGACCTGAGCAACGCTCAGCTGTTCATCAACAAGTCCGATGGCGTCGTCCAATATTTCGTCCAGATCGGCGCCTACTCGCTGCCGAACCTCAGCGACCTGCCCTACACCGGCTCCTCGAAAGCCCCGGCCGCCGATTTCGGCAACCTGCCCCAGGGTTTCCTGAAGATCGTGCCGAACAGCACCTTCTCGTTTGAAATCGGCGCTCTGCCGACCCTGGTCGGTGACGAATACACCTTCACCTTCGAGAACCTGAACGTCGAACGTGGTCTGCTGTGGGGCGTCGAGCCCGCGGTCAGCCGCGGCGTGCAAGGCAACGCCACCTTCGGACCGCTGGCCATCTCCGTGGCGTGGACCGACGGCTTCTACTCCAACAAGTACAACACCATCTCCGGCCTCGCGACCTGGACGATCAACGCCACCAACACCCTGGCGTTCGACTTCCAGACCCCGACCGACAAGCAAAACGTGATCACTTCGATCACCTCGCCGGTGCTGAACAACGAAACCATCTACAATCTGATGTACACGACCACCGTCGGTCAGTTCCTCATCAACCCCTACCTGCAATACACCTCGGTTTCGGGCAACACCGTCGTTGGCTATGGCAAGGAAGAGAGCTGGGGCGCGGCCCTGCTGGTCAAC
>Ga0302314_10020366_pt1 | contig 10971 bp, 9 predicted proteins | sample III_Palsa_N2_3_FD_200533 | JGI IMG/M metagenome (GOLD analysis project Ga0302314, IMG submission 200533) | Peat permafrost microbial communities from Stordalen Mire near Abisko, Sweden - III_Palsa_N2_3 | ecosystem: Environmental > Terrestrial > Soil > Palsa > Peat permafrost | place: Sweden... | reverse complement strand
CCGCCCCATCCGGTCGCTCTGCTGGATGCTGCGGGTCGACCCGCCGGACATCCTGGCCCTGCCCAAAAATCCCGCCCGCCGCGCGAAAAGAAGCCGCGTGCCAAGCGGGAGACGCTGCCGCCGTACTATCCGCCGACGCCCCCGAACATGCCCTCGTGGTGGGCCGATCCACCCCGGCTGACCCGTTGGCCGAAGGGTATTTCCTCCCCGCGCCGCCGACCGCCGAAAACGGCCTGACCGGCGCCGGTGCCTCCGCATGCCCGTATTGTTCCCATATTGCAACAAAAAGCCATGGAACTCCCATCGGCCCGGCGCGCCCCTCGCTGGCGCCGCCGCCCCGCCCCCGCTACCTTCCGCCCGACACGCAGGGGACTCGGCCGCCGTGGCGCCACCGCTCAGACATCTGCTGGCGATCGAGGGCATGTATCCGCCGCAGATCGCCGCCCTGCTCGACCTCGCGGAAAGTTTCGTTCTCCTCAACCGCACCGGCAAGACCCCGCGCGACCGGCTGCGCGGCCACACGCTGATCAACCTGTTCTTCGAGGACAGCACCCGCACCCGCACCAGCTTCGAACTCGCCGGCAAGCGGCTGGGGGCGGATGTCATCAACATGTCCGTGGCGACGTCGAGCGTGAACAAGGGCGAAACGCTGCTCGACACCGCCTCCACGCTGAATGCGATGAACTGCGATCTGCTGGTGATCCGCCACGGGGCCTCGGGCGCGCCGGCGCTGCTGGCGCGAAAGGTGGACGCGGCAGTGATCAACGCCGGCGACGGCACGCACGAGCACCCGACCCAGGCGCTGCTCGACGCGCTGACCATCCGCCGCCGGCTTGGCCGTCTGGAGGGGCTGACCGTGGCGATCTGCGGCGACGTGCTGCATTCGCGCGTCGCCCGCTCCAACATCCACCTGCTGAGCGCCATGGGCAGCCGCGTCCGGCTGGTCGGCCCGCCGACGCTGGTGCCGCCGGAAGCGGCGCGGCTGGGGGCCGACGTGTTCCACGACATGGCGGCGGGGCTCGCCGGCGTCGACGTGGTGATGATGCTGCGGCTGCAGCAGGAACGCATGGCGCGCAGCCTGGTACCAAGCGCGCGCGAGTATTTCCGCTTCTGGGGGCTGGACGAGGCGAAGCTGAAATATGCGGCGCCGCACGCCCTGGTCATGCATCCCGGCCCGATGAACCGCGGCGTCGAGATCGCCAGCAGCGTCGCCGACGACCCGGTGCGCAGCGTGATCCGCGAACAGGTGGAAATGGGGGTGGCGGTGCGCATGGCGGTGCTCGACACGCTCTCGCAATCGGGGGCGAACGGGTGACCGACCTCCTGCTCACCAACGTCCGCCTGCTCGACCCCGCAAGCGGCCTCGACCAGACCGGCGACCTGCTGGTGCGGGACGGAAAAATCGCCGATCTCGGCGCCGGCCTCGGCCGGCCGGACGGCGCGGAGACGGTGGACGGTGGCGGCGCCGTGCTCTGCCCCGGCCTCGTCGACATGCGCGTCGAGGTCGGCGAGCCGGGCGGCGAGTGGCGGGAAACCGTCGCCTCCGCCGCCGTCGCGGCCGCGGCCGGTGGCATCACCGCCGTGGCGGCGCTGCCGGACAGCCGCCCCGCCATCGACGACCCGGCGCTCGTCCGCCTGCTGCGCGCCCGCGGCGAGGAGACCGGCAGCCTGACCGTGCTGCCCTACGGCGCGCTCACCCGCGGCTGCCGCGGCGAGGAGATGGCCGAACTCGGCCTGCTGCGCGAAGCCGGCGCCGTCGCCTTCACCGACGGCGCCCGCGCCATTGGCTCGGCCCGCCTGATGCGCCTCGCGCTGACCTACGCCCGTGGTTTCGGCGCCAAAATCGTCCAACACCCGGAGGAACCGACGCTCGCCGAGGGCGGTGCGGCGACCGAGGGCGAACTCGCGACCCGGCTCGGCCTGCCCGGCATCCCGGCGGAGGCCGAGGCGATCCTGATCGGCCGCGACATCCGCCTTGCGCGGCTGACCGGCGGCGCCGTCCATTTCGCCCACGTCTCGACGGCGGCGGCGCTGGGGCTGATCCGCATGGCCAAGGACGAGGGCCTCGCCGTCACCTGCGACACCGCGCCGCCCTATTTCGACCTCAACGAGACCGCGATCGGCGACTGGCGCACGTTCGCAAAACTGTCGCCGCCGCTGCGCGCCGACGCCGACCGGCAGGCGGTGGCGGCGGCGTTGCTCGACGGCACCATCGACGCGGTGGCGTCGGACCACCAGCCGCGCGACGTGGACGACAAGCGCCTGCCGTTCGCCCAGGCCGCCACCGGCGGCGCCGGGCTGGCGACGCTGCTGGGCGTGACACTCGCCCAGGTGCACGGCGCGTCGCTGCCGCTGATCCGCGCCATCGAGTTGCTGACGGTGGCCCCGGCGCGCCTGCTCGGGGTGGCGGCCGGCACCCTGGCCAAGGGCGCGCCGGCCGATCTGTGCCTGTTCGACCCGGACCGCATCTGGCAGGTCCACGCCGGCAGCCTGCCCGGCCGCGCCCAGAACACGCCGTTCGACGGGCGCGCGCTGGAGGGTAAGGTACTCGGAACATGGAAAGCCGGGCGGCGGGTGTTCGGGGGATGAGTCGCGATGCCCACAGTGCTTCGCCGCGACGGCTTTCGAGTCTATTTCTACAGCCACGAACCCAACGAGCCAGCGCACGTGCATGTCGATCGGGCCGGGGCGTCGGCAAAGCTGTGGCTCGACCGTGTGGCGGTGGCCAGCAGCGCGGGCTTCTCCGCTCGCGACCTCGGCGAGGTGCTGCGGTTGGTGCGGATGGAGCGGCAAAGACTCCTGGAGGCATGGCATGACTTCTTCGGTTCAGAGCCCGAGCGCTGACATCCGGGTCAAGGACGTGGCGGTGACTGATGAGGAACTGACCGTCCGGCTGATGGACGGGCGCACCCTCAGTGTGCCTGTCGCGTGGTACCCGCGCCTCGCCGAGGCGACGCCGGCGCAGCGTGCGGAGTGGGAAATCGCCGGCGGCGGCTACGGCATCCATTGGCCGGGGATCGACGAGGACCTGAGCACCGAGGGTCTGTTGCGCGGCGCGCCGGCGCCTCGACTGCGGTGACGACAACCGGCGAGCCATCCGATGCGCTGGAGGGTAAGGTACTCGGAACATGGAAAGCCGGGCGGCGGGTGTTCGGGGGTTAGGCGTCGGGCCGTACGGTCTGCATCACCCCAACCCCGCCATCCGCGAGCGCCGCCTGCACCGCCGCACGCAGCGCCCACCCGGAAAAGGGCTTGAACAACACGCCGATCGGATGATCGAGCTGGATGCGCTGGACCGTCCGGGGTTCCTGCGAGCCCGTCACGAACAGGATCTGCGAGCCGACCGTCGCGTGAATGGCGAGCGCCGCGTCGACGCCGTCTCCGTCACCACGCAGCCGCATGTCCATCAGAATCAGCCGCGGCCGGTGTTCCTGGGCAAGCATAACAGCGTCGTCTGCCGTCGCGGCGATGCCGCACACCTCCACCCCCATGTCTTCCAGGTGCATGCGCAGGCTTTCCGCGATGAAGAATTCGTCCTCGACGATCAGCACACAATTTTCCAGGTCGGTCATGATTGCGCCTGCATGGCGGTATGGATTTCCGTTCGCGTACCGTTGTCGTGGGTCACGTTCATCGTCCCCTCAAGTTGCGCCACCAGTCCCTTGACGATCCCGAGGCCCAGGCCCGATTTGCGACGGTCGGGCGGAGAATCACGGAATTCTGTCCGGCCATCATCGGCAACGACCAACATCACTTTGCCGTCTGCCGACGGCTGCAACGCCACCGAGATATGTCCGGTGCCGCCGGGAAACGCGTGTTTGAGCGAATTGGTCACCAGCTCGGTCACCAGCAGCCCGAGCGGAATGGCGAAGTCCAGCCCGACCACCAGCGGGCAGGCGTCCACCGACACAGCGACGCCACCCTGCGCGCCACCTTCCAGGATGTTCTGGGACAGCACCTCAAGGAACGGAACGATATCGAACGTCCGCAAATCGTTCGATCCCATGAGTTGCTGGTGCACCAGCCCAAGCGCGTAGATCCGGCCGCGCAAGCCCAGCAGGGCCTGCTTCGCCAGGGGATCTTCGAGGGTCCTCGCCTGCATCACCAGCAGGCTGTCCACGATCTGCAGGTTGTTCTTGACCCGGTGGTAGACCTCGCGCAGCAGCAGATCCCGCTGCCCGAGGGCAATGGTTCGTTCTTCGACGAGCAGTTCAAGGTCATGTTTTGCCGATCGCAGATCGGCCTCCGCCCGGTAGCGGACGTCGATGTCCTCGATCAGCGAGACGGAAAACGCCGGATAGCCGGTTTGCACATCGCGCACCATCGACGTCGAGATCCGCCCCCACCGCGGCGTATCGTCGCGGCGGATGAAGCGTGCTTCGCGCACATGGCTGTCGGACTCGCCCGACTGCAGGCGTCCGTAAGCCTGGGCTTGCAGGCTTCGGTCCTCAGCGAGGACCAGCTCCATGCCATCGCGGCCGACCAGCTCCTCCGCTGCGTAGCCGACCATGGCAGCGAAGGCGCGGTTCACGCGCAGGATGCTGCGGGTTTCTGGGTCGTTCATCACGATGCCGACGGCCGCGGCCTCGAAGGCGTTGCGGAACAAAGCCTCGCTGCGCGCCAGGGCCTGCAGGGCGCCGTCTCGCTCGGCCAGGGTCTCCGTCAGGGTCGCGTTCAGCACGCGCAGATCCGCTTCGGCCCGATATCGGGCGTCGATGTCTTCGACCTGCGCCACCGCGAGCACGGCTTCACCGCTTTGCGGGTCGCGTGCGACCGATGTCGAGATCCGCGTCCACAGCGGCGTGCCGTCGCGCCTGACGCACCGCGTCTCGCGGATGAAACTGCGGGCTTCATCAGACAGCAGGCGCGCGTAGGCCCCCAGATTCAGCGGACGATCCTCGGGGAACAGCACCTCCGCGCCATCGCGGCCGACCAGTTCGGCCGGCTCGTATCCCAGCATCGACGCCAGGGCGGGGTTGACCCGGAGAATGCGTCTGGAGTGCGGGTCGGTCAGCAGCTTGCCGACGGCGGCGGCATCGAAGCTGGCGCGGAACTGCGCCTCGCTGCGGGCCAGAGCGTGCTGCGCGCGTTCGCGCTCGGTCAATGCCTCGGTGAGTTCCTCGTTCACCGCCCGCAAGTCGGCGGTGCGCTCGGCGACGCGCCGTTCCAGTTCGAGGTTGGCGGCGCGGCCTTGTGCCTCGCTCTCGCGCAGCAGTTCGGCCGTGCGCTCGTGCTGCACGATCCGATTCGACAGCGCCGCGTTCACCCGTTCGAGCTGCGCCGGCGACGGCAGGGCGACGAGGCGGGGGATCAGCGGCCAGAGCAGTGCCGCCGTCGCGATCGACAGCACCGCCGTGGTCAGTTTCACCAGCCCCTCGACACCGTAGGCCGGCAGCCACAAGGTCACGATCGAGAACAGGTGGGTGGTGCCGCAGGCCAGGATGAAGGCGACGAACGCGTAGACGAGCCATCGGTATCCCAGGTCGCGCCGCTGGCGGACGAACCATGCGAGCGCCAGCGGAATGGAAAAATAGGCCAGCCCGATCGCCGCATCGGACCCGGCATGCAGGGCGATCAGCCCCGGCACCCAGCTCAGGCAGAAACCGTGCGGCGTCAGCCCCGACGGGTCGAACAACCAATCCCCAAGCGACATCGTCACGCCCCTGCGCAGCCGCGTGAGCCGAACCCCGGCTCCGCATGACGTTGCGCCCATTTGGCAACGCATTGGTAAACACCGGGTGTCCGCTGGCCGCATCGAGGCCGAGACGACCGGCGGCCGGTGTCGTAGGCTCGCGCGGTGATCGACTCCGCAACGCTGCTCTCCGCCCTGCTCGGCTACCTGCTCGGCACCATCCCGTTCGGGCTGCTGCTGACGCGGGCGGCCGGGCTGGGCGACATCCGCACCATAGGCAGTGGCAACATCGGCGCGACAAACGTGCTGCGGACGGGCAACAAACCCCTCGCGGCGGCGACGTTGTTGCTGGACGGGATCAAAGGTGCAACCGCGGTGCTGCTCGGGTTGCACCTCGCCGGCGCGGACGGCGCGTTCGCCGGCGGCCTCGCCGCCGTGCTCGGCCACCTGTTTCCGGTGTGGCTGAAATTCAAAGGCGGCAAAGGCGTGGCGACGGGGTTCGGCGTGCTGTTCGCCGCCGCGTGGCCGGCCGGGCTGGCGGCCGGGGCGGTGTGGCTGGCGGTGGCCCGGTTGTCCCGGATGTCCTCCGCCGGCGCACTTTCCGCCTTTGCCGCGGCGCCGTTGCTGGCATGGGCGGCGGCCGGGCCGGAAATTGCCGTGCTGATCCTGCTGATCTCCTGCCTGATCTTCGTCCGCCACGACCAGAACATCCGCCGGCTGCTCGCCGGCACCGAGCCGCGCATCGGCGAAAAGCGGTGAGCGCGGACCTCGACCGGCTGCGGCTGGCGCGCACCGAGGGCGTCGGGCCGATCACCTATCGCCGGCTGCTGCGCCGCTTTCGCAGCGCCACCGAGGCGATCGGCGCCCTCCCCGACCTTGCCCGCGCCGGTGGCCGCGCCGCGCCGCTGACCGTGCCGCCGGTCGCAACCGCCGAACGGGAACTGGAGCGCGTCCACAAACTCGGCGCCAGGCTGCTGTTTCTGAACGAAGAGGCCTACCCGCCGCTGCTGGCGCTGCTGGACGACGCGCCGGCGGTCGTCACCGTGCTCGGCGACATCCGCGCGTTCGCGCCGCGCGCGGTCGCGCTGGTGGGCAGCCGCAACGCCTCGGTCAACGGCCAGCGGCTCGCCGAGACGCTGGCGCAGGAACTGGCGGCGGCAGGGCTCGCCGTGGTCTCCGGGCTGGCGCGCGGCATCGACGCGGCCTCGCACGAGGGCGCGTTGCGCGGCGGCCTCACCATCGCCTGCGTCGCCGGCGGCATCGACATGCCCTACCCGCCCGAGCACGCCGCCCTGCAGCAACGGATCGTTGACCATGGCGGGGCGATCGTCGCGGAAATGCCACCCGGAACCGCCCCGCAATCGCGCCTGTTCATCCGCCGCAACCGCATCATCGCCGGGCTGTCGCTCGGCGTCGTCGTGGTGGAGGCGGCGATCCGCTCCGGCGCGCTGGTCACGGCGCGCATCGGCCAGGACGCCAACCGCGAGGTGTTCGCCGTGCCCGGTTCGCCGCTCGACCCACGCTGCCGCGGCGCCAACGACCTGATCCGCCAGGGCGCCCACCTCGTCGAAACCGCCGCCGACGTGCTCTCCCACCTGCCCGACCATCCGGGCCGCGAGGGACTTTCCCGGCTGCCGATATTCGCCCGCGGGCCGGCGCCGGAGGGCATGGCGGAGGAATTCCCGCCCTGGCCGGAGACCCCGGACACTTCGGTCCCGGACATTTCGGCGCACGAAATCCTGTTGCAACTGCTCGGCCCATCGCCCACCTCAGTTGACGATCTGCTCCGGCGCTGCCAGTTGTCTCCCGCCACGGTCATGTCGGCCCTGCTCGACCTCGAACTCGCGGGGCGCGTGGAGGCTTTGCCCGGCAACCGGGTGGCGCTGTTGAGCGAACCGGGGTTTTAACCCCCCCACGAACAGGACGCCATGCCTGACGTTGTCGTCGTTGAGTCGCCCGCCAAGGCAAAGACCATCAACAAATACCTGGGCGACAAGTTCACCGTCCTGGCAAGTTTCGGACATGTCCGCGACCTGCCGCCGAAGGACGGGAGCGTGCGCCCGGAGCAGGACTTCGCCATGGACTGGGCCGCGGACGAGCGCGGCTCCCGGCAGGTCTCGGCCATCGCCAAGGCGCTGAAGGGCGCCCACACCCTCTATCTTGCGACCGACCCGGATCGCGAGGGGGAGGCGATCTCCTGGCACGTGCGCGCCATGCTGGAGGACCAGAAGGCGCTGCGCGGCGTGGAGGTGCGGCGGATCACCTTCAACGAGATCACCCGCACCGCCATCCGCGCCGCCATGGCCGCCCCGCGCGACCTCGACCAGCCGCTGATCGAGGCTTACCTCGCCCGCCGGGCGCTGGACTACCTTGTCGGCTTCACGCTCTCGCCGGTGCTGTGGCGCAAGCTGCCCGGCAGCCGCAGCGCGGGGCGCGTGCAATCCGTTGCCTTGCGGCTAATCTGCGAACGCGAAGCGGAAATAGAAGTCTTCAAGGCGCGGGAATACTGGACGGTCGAGGCGCATTTCACCACGCCCGGCGGCGCACCGTTCACGGCCCGCCTGACGCATCTGGACGGCAAGAAGCTCGACCAGTTCGACCTCAACACCGAGGCGCTGGCGCACCGCGCCAAGGCGCAGGTCGAGGCCGGCAATTTCGCCGTCACCTCGGTCGAGCGCCGCCGCGTCAAGCGCAACCCGCCGCCGCCGTTCACCACCTCCACGCTGCAGCAGGAGGCGAGCCGCAAGCTCGGATTCGGCGCGCAGCAGACCATGCGGCTGGCGCAGCAGCTGTACGAAGGCATTGATATTCAGGGTGATACGGTCGGTCTTATCACCTATATGCGAACCGATGGCGTGCAGATGGCGCGCGAGGCGATGTTCGCCATCCGCGACCACGTGAAGGACGCCTACGGCGAGAAATACCTGCCCGGCGCGCCGCGCGAATACACCAGCAAAGCCAAGAACGCCCAGGAGGCGCATGAGGCGATCCGCGCCACCGACGTGGTGCGCACGCCCGAAAGCGTCGCCCGCTACCTGAATCCGGACCAGCGGCGGCTGTACGACCTTGTGTGGAAGCGCGCCGTCGCCAGCCAGATGCAGTCGGCCGAACTCGATCAGGTCGCCGTGGACATCGCCGACCCGGCAAAACCGAACGGCCCGCGCCTGCGCGCCACCGGCTCGATCCTCGCCTTCGACGGCTTCCTCAAGCTCTACCGCGAGGACCGCGACGACGAGCAGGCCGATGGCGCGGCCGAGGACGAAGGAAAGATGCTGCCGCCGATGGCCGAGCGCGATCCGCTGCGGCGCGGCGAGGTGGCGGCGAGCCAGCACTTCACCCAGCCGCCGCCGCGCTATTCCGAGGCGTCGCTGGTGAAGAAGATGGAGGAACTCGGCATCGGCCGGCCCTCCACCTACGCCTCGATCCTGACGGTGCTGCAAGAGCGAAACTATGTCCGGCTCGATGCCCGGCGCTTCATCCCGGAGGACCGCGGCCGGCTGGTGACGGCGTTCCTGGTCAGCTTCTTCGAGCACTACGTGAACACGGGTTTCACCGCCGGGCTGGAGGAACAGCTCGACGACATCTCCGGCGGCCGGGCCGATTGGCGCTCGGTGATGCGCAACTTCTGGCGCGATTTCTCCCACGCCGTCGAGCAGACCCGCGACCTCAAGATCGGCGACGTGATCGACGCGCTGGACCAGGACCTTGGCGCGCATTTCTTCCCGCCGCGCGAGGACGGCACCGACCCGCGCGTCTGCGCCGCCTGCGGCAACGGCCGGCTCGGCCTGAAGCTCGGCCGGCACGGCGCCTTCATCGGCTGCTCGAACTACCCCGCCTGCCAGTACACCCGCCGCCTCGCCATCGACGGCGGCGAGGAGAACGGCGAGACGCTGAAGGAGGGGATGCGCACCCTCGGCCATGATCCGGCAACGGGCGAGGACATCACCGTCCGGCGCGGCCCGTACGGGCTGTACGTCCAGCAGGGCGAGCAGGAGAAGGATTCCAAGAAAAAGCCGCGCCGGACGTCTTTGCCGAAAGGCGTGGACGGCGAGACGATCACCTTGGAGGCGGCGGTCGGCCTGCTGTCGCTGCCGCGCATCGTCGGCATCCATCCGGAGAGCAAGGAACCGATGGAAGCCGGGCTCGGCCGGTTCGGACCGTACATCAAGATGGGCGGCGTGTTCGCCTCGCTCGACCGCGACGACGACGTGCTGACGGTCGGCGTCAATCGGGCGGTGGATGTGCTGGCGAAGAAGCTGGCATCCGTCCGCACGCTCGGGCCGCATCCGGCGGACAAGGAGCCGGTGCTGGTGCGCAAGGGCCGGTTCGGGCCGTATGTGCAGCACGGCAACATGGTCGCCAACCTGCCGCGCGACCTGATGATGGACGACATCACGCTGGCGCAGGCCGCCGACCTGCTGGCCGGCAAGGGCAAGCTGCTGAGGCCGAAGGGCGCGCGCAAGGGCGGCCGCGGTGCGAAGGCGGCGGCGCCGAAGGCCGCGGTAGCCAAGGCTGCCGCACCCAAGGCGGCAGCGGCCCCGGCAAAGGCCAAGCCGGCGGCGAAACCGAAGGCCAAGGCGAAGCCGAAGAAGAAGGCGGCGGCGAAGGCTCCACGGCGCAAGGCCGCGGGCTGAATGCACGGATCGTCAGCCGCGGCGATGAAAAGCCTCTCCGCCCCCAAGGGCCGAGAGGCAGCAAACGAACGCTGACGTGCCACGCAAGCCCCCGCCAGACGCCGCGCCAAAGGGCCTACCCAGCCGGGACGACGTACGAACGTTCATCCGCGAGCAGCCCGGCCGCGTCGGCAAGCGGGAAATTTCGCGCGCGTTCGGCCTCGGCCCCGAACATCGCGTGGCGTTGCGCGGCCTGCTGAAGGATCTGGCCGGCGAGGGCGAGGTGGCGCCCGCCGGGCATCGGCGCTTCAGCGCGCCCGGAAGGTTGCCGGAATCGATGGTGGTGCAGATCACCGGCACCGACCCGGACGGCGACGCGGTGGCGCGCCCGGTCGGCTGGGAGGGCGGCGGCCCGCCGCCGACGGTGTTCATGGCCCCGGAACCGAAAGGCCGGCCGGCGCTGGCACCCGGCGAGCGGGTGGTGGCGAGGCTGCGCGAGATCGGGCCGGGCAAATACGAGGGGCGCACGCTGAAACGCCTCACCGACGCGCCGGGCCGGGTGCTCGGCGTGTTCCGCGCCAACCGCGGCGGCGGCGGCGGCGGCGGCGGCGGCGGCGGGCGGATCGAGCCGACCGACAAGAAATCCAAGGCGGAATGGGTGGTCCCCCCGGGCGAGGAAGGCGGCGCGGAGCCGGGCGAAATCGTGCTCGCTTCGCCCCTGCCCGC
>Ga0302314_10020363_pt1 | contig 10972 bp, 7 predicted proteins | sample III_Palsa_N2_3_FD_200533 | JGI IMG/M metagenome (GOLD analysis project Ga0302314, IMG submission 200533) | Peat permafrost microbial communities from Stordalen Mire near Abisko, Sweden - III_Palsa_N2_3 | ecosystem: Environmental > Terrestrial > Soil > Palsa > Peat permafrost | place: Sweden... | reverse complement strand
GAAGGCCAGGCGAATCTCGGCGCCGGTCGCGTCCCGGGAGCGGCCGACCGTGTCGCGGCGATCGGCCGGATTGGTCACGGCGTGCGTCTCGCCGGGGAGCTCCACCCCGTCGATGAGGGGACCGCTCGTGTACGCGAGCGACCGGCGCGCGGCGAGACCGGCGCGCACGGTCGCGAGCGCATCGGGATTGCCCATGTCGAGTCCGATGGAGTTACGCCGGTCTGCATAGAGCGCGACCGGCACCGGCAGCCGCGGGTGTGCATACGCATCGAGCCGCTCGAGCTCGGTGATTGGATCGCGCACGATGTCGAGCACCGGCACCTGCTCGTCCATGAAGCGGTTCACGAAAGAGGTATTGGCGCCGTTCTCGAGCAGACGTCGCACCAGATAGGCGAGCAGATCCTTGTGCTCGCCCACCGGTGCATACACCCGCACGGGCGGAAAGCCCGCGATCTGGCGCTCGGCCTCCGCGTACAGCAGCCGGCCCATGCCGTGCAGCCGCTGAAATTCGTACAGGGCACTGCGCGGCGCAAGCTCGAGCACGGCTGCAATGCTGTGCGCGTTATGCGTGGCGAACTGCGGATAGAGCACGGCGGTGTGCCTGAACAGCCGGCCCACGCAGGCGAGATAGGACACATCGGTGGTGACTTTGCGCGTATAGACTGGATAACCCTCGAGCCCGCGCTCCTGGCTGCGTTTGATCTCGCTGTCCCAGTAGGCGCCTTTGACGAGGCGCACGGCCATGCGCCGGCCGGTCTGCCGAGCCAGGGCGGCAATCCAGTCGATCACGTCCAGCGCGCGCTTCGAATAGGCCTGCACGGCGAGCCCCAAACCGGGCCAGTCCTGGGTCGTCGCATCGCGCGCGAGCGCCTCGATCACGTCGAGCGAGAGGTCGAGGCGATCGGCCTCCTCCGCGTCGATGGTGAGCTGAATGCCCGCGTTGGCTGCGCGCTGGGCAAGTGCGAGCGTCTTCGGCAACAGCCGCGCCATCACCCGGTCTTTCTGCAGCAGCGTGTAGCGCGGCTCGAGCGCCGACAGCTTGATGGAGATGCTCGAGCGTTCGTGCGGCCGCCGCGCGGCTGCCTGGCGGCCGATGACGTCGATGGCATGCTCGTAGGATGCGAGATAGCGCTCGGCATCCGCGAGTGTGCGCGCGCCCTCGCCGAGCATGTCGAACGAGCACAGCGCCACGTCGGGCTCGCGCGCGCTGCGCTCGAGCGCCTCCTCGATGGTGCGTCCCACGACGAACTCGCCGCCGATGATTTTCATCGCCCGGCGCACGGCGAGCCGCAGCAAAGGCTCGCCGGCCTTGCGCGTGAGCTTGCGAATCCAACCGGCCGCGTCGTTCTTGATGGCCGGATCGAGCTCGAGCATGCCGCCGGTGAGCATGAGGCCCCACGTCGATGCATTGACGAACAGCGATTCGGATCTACCGGCATGTGCGGCCCAATCGCCCGTGGCGAGCTGCTCGGCGATCAGGCGATCCGCCGTCGCATCGTCCGGAATCCGCAGCAGCGCCTCGGCAATGCACATGAGTGCAATGCCTTCCTGGTTCGACAGGCCGAACTCCTGCAGGAATGCATCGAGGAACGGCCGCTCGTCGCGCCGCGAGCGCGCTCCTTCGACCAGCGCAACGGCCCGCGACACCGCCCGATGCCGCGCGCCGCCGGTGAGCTCGAGCGCGTGCAGCAAGCGCTGGACGGCCCGGTCCTCGGGCCACAGGGTGTGCTCGCGCGCCTCCACGCGAAGGCTCTCCAGCGATTCAGGGGACGCATACTCGGTCAAGCTGGCGGCCATGGCGAGCTTCCTTGAAAAAGGCGGTGAACAACTAGTATCGGCAAGGACGGCCGGGAACACCAGCAGCCGCCCGCAAGGCCCGCGAGCCCCGGCGCAGACTCAGGCGAGCGCAGCGGGTCGGAGCGGCAGCCCATCGAGCACGGCTCTGGCCTCGATCGCAGGGCGCCGCATGAGCGTGCTCTTGCCGAACAGCGACTCGACCAGATCGACCGCGAGCGCGGCGGTCTTGTTGCGTACGTCGAGCGCGGGATTGAGCTCCATGATGTCGAGCGAGCCGACGAGCCCCGTGTCGGCGATCATCTCCATGCACAGCTGCGCCTCCCGATAGGACATTCCGCCGGGCACGGTGGTGCCGACGCCGGGCGCGATCTCGGGGTCGAGCACATCCACGTCGAAGCTCACGTGCAGATGCGTGTTTTTCTCTAGGTCGCCGAGCGCCAGCTCCATCGCGCGCCGCATGCCCATCTCGTCGATGCAGCGCATGTCGAACACCGCCAGCCGCTGCTCGTGCACGAAGCGCCGCTCGCCCGCATCGACGCTGCGGATGCCGAGCTGCCGCACCCATTGCGGCTTGATGGCGGGCGTCGAGCCGCCGAGGTCCGTAAGCTCGCGCGGCCCGAAGCCGCATAGGGAGGAAACGGGCATGCCATGCAGGCTCCCCGTGGGGCTCAAGTCCGCGGTATTGAAGTCGGTATGCGCATCAAGCCAGATGATGCGCAGCGGACGGTGCGTCTCCCGGCAATGGCGCGCGACGGCCGAGATCGATCCGATGGAAAGGCTGTGATCGCCGCCCAGCAGGATGGGCAGGCGTTCCGCGCCGAGCTCGCGATGCACGGCGCCGTGAACCTCGCGGTTCCAGGCCGCCACTTCGACCAAGTGCCGATAGCCCCCCACCGCGGCGCGCTCCGGATTGGGCGGACCGCTCAAGTTGCCGCAGTCGCGCACGTCGAGGCCCCGACCGGTCAGTGCCGCGACCAGACCCGCGACGCGCAGCGCCTCCGGTCCCATCGAGGCTCCCCGATCGCTGGCCCCTACGTCGGTCGGGGCGCCGATGAGGCTCGCCCGGTTGGAGGCCGCGCTCATGCCGTGCTCCCTACAAGGGCCGGCGCGCGCGGGCTTGCGACGGCGCCGCCGAGCTTGAGTTCTCCGAACAGATCCTTGGGGTCATCGAGGCTCGGGACGAGGTCGATGACAGTCCCGCCTGCCAGCTCGCGATCGAGACGATACAAATAGCGCAGCGCGGAGAAGTCGTTGAGCGCGAAGCCTACCGAGTCGAAGATCGACACGTCCGCGGACCCGAGTCGCGCCGGCGTTTTGCCGGACACCACATCGGCGAGCTCGATGACGCGCGCCGCGGCGTCGAGCTGCTGAATCTCGCCCTCGATGCGGGCCTGCGGCTCGAACTCGACCACGATGCGTGCGCCGGGCCGTCGCAGAATGTCCGGATGCAGCTCCGTCTTGCCGGGGCAATCACCGCCCACGGCGTTCAGGTGCATGCCGGGCTCGATCATCTCGGGCGTCAAGATGAGCGCATTGCGCTTGTCGGCGGTCGCGGTGGTCACGATATCGGCGCCGCGAACCGCTTCGGCGATGCTCGCGCACGAGCGCACCGAGAGCCCGGGCAGGGCCAGCGACTCGAGATTGAGCTTGAGCTTCGCCGTGGCCTCGGCATCGGTGTCGAACAGCCTCAAGTCGCAGATTCCGAGCATGTGATGAAACGCGACAGCCTGGAATTCGCTCTGCGCGCCATTGCCGACGAGCGCCATGGCACGGCAGCCCGGACGCGCCATGTAGCGCGCGGCCAGCGCCGACATGGCGGCGGTGCGCAGCGCGGTGACGAATGTCATCTCGGACAACAACATGGGATATCCCGTCGCAACGTCCGAGAGCACACCGAAGGCGGTCACCGTGAGCAGCCCGGCGCACGTATTTCGCGGATGGCCGTTCACATACTTGAACGAGTAGAGACGCCCGTCGCTGGTCGGCATGAGCTCGATGACACCGTCGGGAGAATGACAGGCGTGCCGCGCCGATTTGTCGAACTCGGCCCAGCGCCGGTAGTCGGCCTCGATCTCGCCGGCAAGGGCTTCCATGAACTGCGCGACGCCGTGGCGCGCCACCAGCGCGCGGAGGCGCGCAGTGCCGATGTAATTGACCATAGGACTCTCGCTTTTGGCTTGGATTTCGTCGCGTCGGCTCCCCCGCCGGCTGAGGCAGTTTGGCGTCGCGCCGTGCCAATAGATAGCCAGATTACTGATCAAAAAGAGTCTATAATCAATCAAATAGTCAGGAACTCTTGGCAATCTGATGGATACCACCGATCATAGACTGCTGTCCCTGCTGCGGGAGAACGCCCGTACGCCGGTGGCAACGATGGCAAAGGCGTTGGGCGTATCGCGCGGCACGGTGCAAAACCGGCTTGCGCGCCTCGAAAAAGACGGCACGGTGCTCGGCTACACGGTGCGCCTCAAAGCGTCCGCCGAGGATCAGCGCATTCGCGCGTTCATGACGGTTGCCGTCGAGGGCAATCGTACCGACGAAGTCCTGAGAGCGCTGCGCGGGGATCCGGCGGTGTACGCGCTGCATACGACCAACGGCCGGTGGGACATCGTCGCCGAGCTGCGCACCGACAGCCTCGAGGCCGTGGACCGGGTGCTCGGCCGCATCCGTCAGATCGAGGGTATCTCGAGCACCGAGACGAGCCTCTTACTCTCGACCCACAAGTATTAGACGCGAGTCAGATCGAAGCCCTGAGCGGGCTCCTTCAAGGTCGCGATGAACACGGCACACGCCGTGTCCTCCCGACACCCGATGCGCCCGGCGTTCTCGGCCGGTTCGTCGAGCACCGCGAGATCCCAGGGCTCGAGTATCGCCGCGTTTCCACCGCTCGGGTGGATCTGCAACGGCGCATCGATGGGGAATACCACGAGCGATTCATCCTTGCGCACGGCGTAGGGGAGCGACCCCCGCAACCGCTCGACACGTACTTGCGCGGGCCCCATCGCGTGCGAGGTCATCAAGTTCAAATCGACGCAGGGACCGTTCAACAGCTCGCACTCGACCCCGAGCGCGCCATTGAACTGCGCAAGGTCGCCGGCCGCGCGCATGATCCGCCGCGAACCGTCGGAGAGTTTCAATGTAACCCCCGCGCCGCGCAGCAGAACCATCGTGCGCGCGTATCCCGCGAAGTCGGAGAACGGACCGGACGCATCGATGTGCGCGATGCTGACGCGCCAGCGAAAGGAGCCACGATCGGGTACGCGCAGTGCTTCGTGGGTGATACCCCCGCCGTTCTTCCACGGCGCGGCCTTGAACTGCGACTGCCGGACGATCTGCATGCGCTAGAATCATACCGACATATGCGAGCCGAGTACGACGTGATCATCGTGGGTGCGGGCGCCGCGGGCCTCGCCGCCGCCGCTCGGCTCGCACAATCGGGCAAGCGCGTGGCGCTGCTCGAAGCGCGCGAGCGCATCGGCGGACGCATTTTCACGCGGCATTTGCCCGCGGCAGAGGGACGCGCGCCGATGAGCGTCGAGCTCGGCGCGGAATTCATCCACGGGTTGCCGTCGGCGACTTGGTCGCTCGTCGGCCAAGCCAAGCTGTCCGCTTATGAGCTCGAGGGCTCGGAAATCTCGCTGATCAACGGCCATTGGGCGCCGCCGGTGAATCAGCCCGCGACACACGCGATCGCCGACATGATGAAATGGCTCGAGGCTCACCCCGGCTGCGACATGAGCTTCGCCGAATATCAAACCGCCAATCCCATCGATGCCGCAACGGACGCTGCAGCGGCAAACTACGTCGAAAGCTTCAACGCCGCGGATCGCCGTCGGATCGGCATCGCATCACTCGCCGCCCAGCAGCGCGCCGAGGACGCCATCGACGGCGATCGGCTGTTTCACGTCGCCGAAGGCTACGATGCGGTGATGAACTTCTTGGCGTCGCAGTTCCGCGCCGCCGGCGGAGAGCTCATGCTCGGAGCGGCCGTGCAGCGCATCGACTGGCAGCGCGGCGGCGTGCACATCGTGACGGCCTGTAGGGGCGCGGCCGGCACAGGCACGGCCCGTAGGATCGTCGGCGCAGCCGCGGCCGGCGAGGAGTTGCGAGCGCGGCAAGCATTGATCGCGGTGCCGCTCGGCGTGCTGCAGGCGGACACCGTCGAATTCTCGCCGGCGCCGGCGGAGTTCCTGGCGAACGCGCGCCGGATGGCCATGGGCGACGTGGTTCGCGTCTCGCTCCTGTTTCGCGAACGCTTCTGGCGCGATCGCCGCTCGCCCTCGATTCCCGAGGACGTCCGGCGCAAGCTCGCCGATCTCAGCTTTCTGTTCACGCCCGCCGACGTGCCCCCGACGTGGTGGACACCGAATCCCGAGCCGACGCCCATGCTCACCGCCTGGATCGGCGGTCCGCGGGCTACGGAGCTGCGGCGCTCGATCGCAGCGGACGGCGACGCCCTCGCGCTGCCGCGCCGCTGCCTGGCGACTCTCGCGCGAATCTTCGAGCTGCCGTTCGCAGAGCTGCAGACCTTGCTCGTGAGCTGGCACGACCATGATTGGTCGGCGGATCCCTATTCGCGCGGGGCCTACAGCTACGTTCCGGCGGGCGCCTCGGACGCGCCCGTAAAGCTCACGGCCCCTGTCGAGGACACGCTTTATTTCGCGGGCGAGCATACGGACGTCACCGGACATTGGGGGACGGTCCACGCCGCAATCGGGACCGGAGTGCGGGCCGCAGAGCAGCTGCTCGCCGCCCGCTCCCAGCCCTGATGCCGGAGTGTCTGTTATAGTCCGCGGTGAAAGTTCTGTGCAAGGCTTCCACCGCGGGTGTCGATGCGTCAAGCACAAAGTCTGTAGGGTGTCCGCTCGCTCTCTAGCGCGTTGCCGCCGATGTTGCGAGCCAGCCTAGTCCTACAGCCTTTGCCGTTCGCAGGGCGACAGTACGCCGCCGCGGTCAAACCTATCCTTGTTCGTCGCCCTAACCTGTTGCCCCATGGGAGCCCGTCACTTGTTGACCGAGCAAGATATCTATCTGTTTCGCGAGGGCACGCACGCCTCTTTGTTCGATGAGCTTGGTTGCCACTTGTCGAAGGGAGGCGGCGCCACGTTTGCAGTGTGGGCGCCGAACGCCGCCAAGGTTTCGGTCATCGGTGACTGGAACGGCTGGGGGGCGCGCGAGGATGCGCTCGCACCGCGCTGGGACGGCTCGGGGATATGGGAAGGCTCCATTGCCGAGGTCCAGCACGGCCAGACTTACAAATATCGAATCGCTTCGCGCTGGAACGATTTCACGGCCGAGAAGGCCGACCCGGTCGGCTTCTTTTCGGAGTCACCGCCCGCGACCGGCTCGCGGGCTTGGTCGCTCGAATGGGAGTGGCACGACGCAGATTGGATGGCCTCGCGCGGGGAGCGCAACGGACTCGCGGCGCCGATCTCCATCTACGAAGCGCATCTGGGATCGTGGCGGCGCCAGGACGGTAATTTTCTCAACTATCGCGAGCTCGCTCATCAGCTCGCACAGTACCTCAAGGATACCGGCTTCACCCACGTCGAGCTCATGCCGATCACCGAGCACCCGTTCTATGGCTCGTGGGGATACCAGACCACCGGCTATTTCGCTCCGACGGCGCGCTACGGCACGCCGCAAGACCTCATGTATTTCGTCGATCATCTGCACCAGAACGGAATCGGCGTCATTCTCGACTGGGTGCCTTCGCACTTTCCCACCGACGCCCACGGGCTCATTTATTTCGACGGTACACACTTGTATGAGCACGCCGACGCCCGGCAAGGCTTTCACCCGGAATGGAACTCGGCCATCTTCAACTACGGCCGCAACGAGGTACGCTCGTTCCTGATCTCCTCGGCGTTGTTCTGGCTGAAGCACTACCATATCGACGGATTGCGCGTCGACGGCGTGGCGTCGATGCTCTACCTCGACTACGCGCGCAAAGCGGGCGAGTGGATTCCGAACCGCTTCGGCGGGCGCGAGAACCTCGAAGCGACCGATTTTCTGCGCGAGTTGAACAAGGCCGTGTACCGGCACCATCCCGACACCACCATGATCGCCGAGGAATCCACAGCCTGGCCGATGGTCTCGCGGCCGACCGACATGGGGGGTCTCGGATTCGGCATGAAGTGGAACATGGGCTGGATGCACGACACGCTCGCCTACTTCAGCAAGGACCCCATCTACCGGCGATACAACCACGGACAGCTGACCTTCTCCTTGATCTACGCGTTCAACGAGAATTTCGTGCTGCCGCTCTCCCACGACGAAGTGGTGTACGGCAAAGGCGCGCTCATCGGCAAGATGCCGGGCGACGACTGGAAACAGTATGCGAACCTACGCGCCATGTTCGGCTACATGTGGGGACATCCCGGCAAGAAGCTCTTGTTCATGGGCGGCGAGTTCGCTCAGCGGCGCGAGTGGACACACGACGGCGAGCTCGAATGGTGGGTGTCCTCGCTCCCCGAGCATGCGGGCGTGCAGCGCTTGGTGCGCGACTTGAATGCGGTCTACCGCAGTGAGCCTGCGTTGCATCGGATCGATTTCAGCCAGGACGGATTCGAATGGCTCGACGTCGACAACGCGGAGGCGAGTGTGCTCGCGTTCTTGCGCAAGGCGGGAGACAGTCCGCCCATCCTGGTGGTGTCCAATCTCACGCCGGTCCCGCGCCACAACTACCTCATCGGCGTTCCGAAGCGCGGTATCTGGCGCGAGGTCTTGAACAGCGACGCGCGCGAGTACGGCGGCGCGGGGTGGGGCAACATGGGCGGCGTCGAATCGGTGCCGGTGAGCACCCACGGCCGCGTTGAGTCGGTGAACCTGACGCTGCCGCCGCTCTCGACTGTGATGCTGCGCTGGGAATCGCATGACTGAGGGAAAGGAGCCGCGCAAGCGCGCGAACGACGGACGCGTACGTGCCGTCATCGACGCTCTATCGCCCATGGTCGACGGCGGCCGTTTTGCCGCGAAGCGCATCGCGGGCGAGCCGGTGTGCGTCGAGGCCCACTGCTTCACCGACGGACACGATCAGCTGCGCGTCGTGCTCGAATGGCGGGCGCTGAACGCGGCGCAAGCGTACGAGATCGAGATGCAAGCCTTGGGAAACGACGTGTGGACGGGCGAGTTCACGCCGCCCGCGCCGGGGCGCTACCGGTGCACGGTCACGGCCTGGGTGGATCACTTCGAGTCCTGGCGCAAGGAACTCGAGCGGCGCGAGGAGTTCGGCGATATTCGCGTGGCCTTGGCCGTGGGCAGCGCACTCATCTCCGAGACCGCCGCGCGCGCCGGCGGAGCCGATGCGCAGACGCTCGAGGACTGGGCCGCGCTCCTGCTCGAGAGCGTGCGGCCGGAGTCGACGGTGGATGCGCCCTCGCTCAAGGCGCTTGCGCTCGATCCGGAGCGCGCCCGCCTGATGCAGCGCCACGCCGACAGAAGTCTCGCGGATTCGGCGGCGCTCGAGATATTCGCGGATCGCAAGCGCGCGGGCTTCAGCAGCTGGTACGAGCTGTTTCCCCGCTCCGCTTCGCCGCAACCGGCGCGGCACGGAACCTTCAAGGACGTCGAGGCGCGCCTGCCGTACATCGCCGGTATGGGATTCGATGTCGTCTACTTACCGCCCATCCATCCGATCGGACGCACGCACCGCAAGGGAGCGAACAACGCTCTCGAGGCAAAGCCCGCCGATGTCGGCAGCCCCTGGGCCATCGGCTCCGCCGAAGGCGGCCACAAGGAAATTCTGCCGCAGCTGGGGACACTCGAGGATTTCCGGCACCTGGCGGCCACGGCGCGCGAGCTCGGCATGGAGATCGCCCTCGACATCGCCTTCCAGTGCGCGCCCGATCACCCCTACGTGCGCACGCATCCCGAGTGGTTCAAGCGCCGCCCCGACGGCAGCGTGCAATACGCGGAAAATCCACCGAAGAAATACCAGGACATCTATCCGTTCGACTTCGAGACCCGAGACTTTCGCGCCTTGTGGGCGGAGCTCAAGAGCATCGTCGACTTCTGGATCGAGCAGGGGATCCGCATATTTCGCGTCGACAACCCGCACACGAAGCCGTTTCCGTTCTGGGAATGGCTGATCGGTGAAGTCCAGCGCGCGCACCCGGACGTGCTGTTCTTGGCCGAGGCGTTCACACGGCCGAAAGTCATGTATCGTCTGGCGAAGCTCGGCTTCACGCAGTCGTACACTTATTTCACCTGGCGCAACAACAAGCGCGAGCTCACCGAATACTTCACAGAGCTCAGCGCCGGCGCGCCGCGTCAGTACTTCCGGCCGAACGTGTGGCCGAACACGCCCGACATCCTGCACGAGGCCCTGCAGTCGGGCGTGCGCGCCGTCTACGTTGCGAGACTCGTGCTGGCGGCCACGTTATCGGCGAACTACGGAATCTACGGACCGACCTTCGAGCTCATGGAGAGCGCGCCACGCGAGCGCGGGAGCGAGGAGTATCTCGACTCGGAGAAGTATCAGCTGCGCTACTGGACGCTCGACCGTCCGGACAGCCTGCGCTCCTTGATCGCTCGCATGAACTCCATCCGCCGCGACAACGCCGCTCTGCAGTCGGACGAATCGCTCCGCTTCTGCCCGCTCGACAACGAGCAGCTCATCGGGTATCTGAAGACGGATGAGTCCTCGGACAACGTGATCATCGTAGTGGTGAACCTCGATCCCTACCACCCGCAATCCGGCTGGATCGAGCTCGACCTGGCGGCGCTCGGGCTCGACGACTCGACACCCTATCAAGTGCACGATTTGTTTAGCGACCAGCGCTATCAGTGGCGCGGCCGCCGCAACTACGTGATGCTCGATCCGGGGCGCATGCCGGCGCACGTGCTGAAACTGCGCCGGTACCTGCGCACCGAGCATGATTTCGATTACTTCCTGTGAGGCCTGAAGTCGCGATGAACGATGTCGCCCAATCCGCGGCCCAATCTGCCGCCCAATCCGTCGTCAAGGATCCCGCAACGCTCTCCGGGCTCGATGTCGACGACGCGCTGTGGTTCAAGGATGCGGTCATCTATCAGCTCAACGTCAAGTCGTTCCTGGATTCGAACGACGACGGCATCGGGGATTTCCCGGGTCTCACCTCCAAGCTCGGTTACATCCGCGATCTCGGCGTCAATACCATCTGGCTGATGCCGTTCTATCCCTCGCCGCTCAAGG
>Ga0302314_10020362_pt1 | contig 10972 bp, 8 predicted proteins | sample III_Palsa_N2_3_FD_200533 | JGI IMG/M metagenome (GOLD analysis project Ga0302314, IMG submission 200533) | Peat permafrost microbial communities from Stordalen Mire near Abisko, Sweden - III_Palsa_N2_3 | ecosystem: Environmental > Terrestrial > Soil > Palsa > Peat permafrost | place: Sweden... | reverse complement strand
GCATGTAGACCGCCGGCACGACGAACAGCGTGAACAGCGTGCCGATGGTGAGGCCGGTCGCGATGACCAGGCCCATGTTGAAGCGCGACACGGCGCCCGCACCGCTCGACAGGATGAGCGGGGCCACGCCCAGCACCATCGCTGCCGTCGTCATCAGGATCGGGCGAAGCCGGATGCTGGCCGCGCCCTCGATCGCCTCCCGCTTCGACTTGCCTGCGGCCTGCAGCTCGTTCGCGACCTCGACGATCAGGATGCCGTGCTTGCTGATCAGGCCGACCAGCGTCACCAGACCCACCTGGGTATAGATGTTGATGGTCGAGCCGCCGATGCCGAGGCTGAGGAACACCAGCGCGCCGGCGACCGCCATCGGCACCGAGACCAGGATGATGACCGGATCCCGGAAGCTTTCGAACAGCGCCGACAGCGACAGGAAGATGATGATCAACGCGAAGGCCATGGTGAAGAAGAAGCCGCCCGACTCCTGCACCGTCTGGCGCGACAGCCCGCCATAGTCGACCGTATAGCCGGCGGGCAGGGTGTCCTTCGCCACCTGCCGCAACTGGTCCAGCGCCTGGCCCATGGAAACGCCGGGCGCCGTGACGCCCTGGATCGTGGCGCTGTTCAGCTGCTGGAAGTGATTGAGCGACTCCGGCACCGTCTTGGTCGTGATCTTGGCGACGGTCGAGAGCGGGATCGCCGTCCCGGCCGAGTTCCGGATGTAATAGTCGAGCAGCTGCTGGGTCGTCTGGCGCGACTGCTGGGCGACCTGGGGGATGACCTTGTAGGACCGGCCGTCCAGGCTGAAGTAGTTGACGTAGCCGCCGCCCAGCATCGACGCCATGGCACTGCCGATGTCGCTCATCTTGAGGCCGAGCTCGGCCGCCTTGTCCCGATCGATGTCGATCGTCGCCTGGGGCTGATCGATCTTGAGATCGGTGTTGAGAAACATGAACAGGCCGGTCTTGAGTGCCGCACCTAGGAATTGCTGGGCGATCGGGTTCAGGCGGTCGAACGAGTCCGTCGAATTCAGCACGAACTGAATCGGCAGGCCGTTGGAGCCGGGCAGGGACGGCAATTGGAACGCCACGATCTGCGAGCCGGCGATCACGTTGAGTTCGTTCTGCATCTGCGGTTGCAGCTGGTTCGAGGTCTTGACCCGCTGGTCCCACGGCTTCAGCACCATGCCCGCGATCGATTGACCGGGCGCGTCGATCTGGAACACGTGGTCCGTCTCGTCGTGCTTGGCGAAGGTCTCGTAGACTTGGCGATTGTAGAGCTGGCGCTGCTGCAGCGTGGCGGTCGGCGACGAGGTCGCGAGCGCGATCACGACGCCCTGGTCCTCCTGCGGCGCCAATTCCTGCTTGGCCCCCATCCAGAGCGGCGCCAGTGCCGCCAGGATGATGATGCCGAACAGATAGGTCACCGGGCGATAGTTCAGGCTGCCGTGCAGCCAACGCTGGTAGCCGCGGCGCAGCGCGTCGAAGCGGCGGTCGATGAAATCGACGATCCGTTCTTCCCAGCCGCTACGATCATGGCTGTGCGCCTTCAGGATGCGCGACGACATCATGGGCGTCAGCGTCAGCGCCACCACGGCCGAGACCGTGACGGCGCCGACCAGGGTAAATGCGAACTCGGTGAAGAGCGCGCCGGTCAGGCCGCCCTGGAAACCGATCGGGACATAGACCGCGATCAGCACCACGGTCATGGCGACGATCGGTCCGGCCAGTTCGCGCGCCGCCTGAATGGCGGCGCCCATGGGTTTCATGCCCTCTTCCAGGTGACGATTGACGTTCTCGACCACGATGATCGCGTCATCGACGACGAGGCCGATCGCCAGCACCAGGGCGAGCAGGGTCAAGAGGTTGATCGAGAAGCCGAAGGCCGCCATCAGCACGAAGGTGCCGACCAGCGACAGGGGAATGGCGATGGTCGGGATCAGCACCGAACGCGGCGAGCCCAGGAACAGGAACACGACGACCGTCACGATCAGCAGCGCTTCGATCAGCGTATTTTCGACCTCGTTGATCGAACTGTTCACGAAGGCGGTCGAATCATAGACCACCTCGCCATGGAGGCCGGCCGGCAGCTGCGAGACGATGTCGGGGAAGACCGCGCGCACGCCCTGGATCACCTGCAGCAGATTGGCCGCGGGCGCCACTTGGATGCCGATATAGACCGCCTTCTTGCCGTCGAAGCCGACGGTCGCTTCGTAGCTGTCGGCGCCCAGTTCGACCTGGGCCACGTCTTTCAGCCGAACGATCGCGCCGCCCGACTGCTTCAGCACCAGGTTCTTGAACTCTTCGACCGTATGCAGGTTGGTCGAGGCGTTCAGATTGACCTGAATCATCTGGCCCTTGGTGTTGCCGACGCCCGAAATATAGTCGTTCGCGGACATGGCGCTCGACACGTCGGCCGCGGTCAGACTGTAGGCGGCGAGCTTGACCGGGTCGAGCCAGGCCCGGAGCGCGAAATTCTGCGAACCCAGGATTTCGGCGGTCTGGACGCCATCGACCGCCTGCAGCTTCGGCTGGACGACGCGGACCAGGTAATCGGTGATCTGATTGGACGCCAGCACGTCGCTGTTGAAGCCGATATACATGGCGTCGATGGTCTGGCCGACCTTGACGGACAGCGTCGGCTGCTGCGAGCCGGGCGGCAGCTGGTTCAACACCGAGCTGACCTTGGCCGAGATTTCGGTCAGGGCCTTGTCGGAATCATAGTTGAGCCGCAGGTTGACCGTGATCGTGCTGGTGCCGCTCTGGCTGGTCGACGTCATGTAGTCGATGCCGTTCGCCTGGGCGATGGCGGTCTCGAGCGGCGTCGTGATGAAGCCCGCGATGACGTCCGGGTCGGCGCCGTAATAGGTGGTGCTGACCGTGACGATCGCGTTTTCGGTGCGGGGATATTGCAGGATCGGTAGCGAGAACGCCGCACGCAGGCCCAGGACCAGGATCATCAAGCTGACGACCGTGGCCAGGACCGGGCGGCGAATGAAGAGATCGGTGAAATTCATCGTCCGGTCCGCCTGTTACTTGTTGTCCTTGATGACGGGATTAGCGTCATTCGAGGGCACCACCGAATTGTTGACGATGACCGGGCTGCCGTTGCGCAGCTTGACCTGTCCGGCGGTCACCACCTGGTCGCCGGCATTGATGCCCTTCAGGATCGCGACCTGATCGCCACGGGTTTCACCCGCGGTGACGAAGATCTGTCGCGCCTGGAGCAGCGGCTGGCCCTTGTCGTCCTTGCCCTTGTCGTCGATCAGGAAGGCCGTGCTGCCGTAGGCATTGTAGGTCACGGCCGTCTGCGGCAGCGTGATGTACTGTTCCGGCGTGCCGGTATCGATCTGGGCCGTGGCATACATGCCCGGCAGCAGCTTATGGTCCGGGTTCTTGAACGCCGCGCGGATCGACAGGTTGCGCGTGGCGGTGTCGATCTTGGGGTCGATCGCCACCAGCTCGCCGGTGAAGCTCACGCCCGGATAGGTGTCGACCAGCGCCGTGACCTTCTGGCCGATCTGAAGCTGGGCCAGGGCCTGCTGCGGCAGGCTGAAATCGACGAAGATCGGATCGAGCGCCTGCAGGGTCACGATGGTCGTGCCGGCGCCGAGATACTGGCCGATATCGACCTGACGGATGCCGAGATGGCCGGCGAACGGCGCCTTGACGACCTTCTTGGCCACGATCGCGCGCTGCTGATCGGCCAAGGCCTTGTCGTTCTTCAGATTGGCCGCGTCGGTATCCAGCACCTGCTGGCTGACCGCCTGGACCTTGAACTGCTTCTGGTCGCGCTCGAGCGTGATGCGGGCCAGGTCGGACTGGGCTTCGAGCGACGCCAGCTTGGCCACGTCGTCGTCGTCGCGCAGCGTCACGAGCGGGGCGCCGGCCTTGACGTCGTCGCCCGACTTGAACTGGATCTGGTCGACGATGCCCGAGACTTCGAGCGAGAGGTCGGCGCCGTTGACCGCGCGCAGCGAGCCCACGGCCTTCAGCTGCGGTTGCCACGGTTGGACGCCGGCGACGGTCGTCGCCACGGTCTGGGGCTGATTGCCGAAGCCGGCGAGGAATTGCTTGATCATCTTGGCCTTGAAGGCCTCGAAGCCGAAGATCCCGCCCAGCACCAATGCGACCAGCACCAGCATGATGATCATGCGTTTGGCCATCGAAAACTCTCCGTTCTTGAACGCGCCGCTTAAAGGGCTGCGTCTGTCTGTTGGGCGGCGCCGCGATCCTTCGCGACGACATCGCTACGATTCCACCAGCCGCCACCGAGCGCCTGGAACAGGGCGGCGGTGTCGGCGTAACGGGCGGCCTGGGCTTTCACGAGCCCGATGCGCGCCTGCTGATAGTTCTGCTGGGCGGTCAACAGCGTCAGGACCGAGATCCCACCCGCTTCCAATTGTGCTTGGGCCAGCGTCAGGCTGTCGGCCGCGGCGGTTTCGGCCGCGAGCTCCGCCTGGAGCGCGTCCGCGTCCGAGGTCAGCGCCCTCAGCGCGTTCGCCACGTCGAGGAAGGCCTGCAGCACGGTCGAGCGGTATTGCGCCGCTGCCTGGTCATAGGCGGCATCGGCCGCCCGCTTGGTATGGAGCAGCTTGCCGCCGTCGAAGAGGGTGCCGCTGGCGGTCGACCCGATGCCCCAGACCAGGCTCTTGCCCTCGAACAGCCTCGCCATCTGCGCGGCCTCGAGCCCGATGTTGGCTGTGATCGTCAGCTGCGGCAGCTCGTTCGCGAGGGCGACGCCGATGGCAGCGCTGGCCGCATGCAGGCTGGCTTCGGCCGCCTGCACGTCCGGGCGCTGTTCGACCAGCTTGGACGGCAGCGAGACCGGCAGGTCGCCCGGCAGAGCCAGGGCGGTCAGATCGAACTGCTCGCCGGTATCCTGGTTCGGGAAGCGGCCGAGATAGGCCTGGATCTGATTGCGTTCCTGGGCCAGCTGCTTCTGCAGCGGCGGCAGGGTCGCCTGGGTCGCGGCCAGGGTCGATTGCTGGTTCAACAGGTCGGCGCGCGCCGCCCCGCCGAACGAGACCTGGCTGCGGACCGTGTCGAGGCTCTTGGTTTCGGCGCGGATGACTTCCTGGGTCGCCTGGATCTGGCCGCGCAGCGAGGCCTCGGCGATCGCCGCCGTCACCACGTTCGAGGTCAAGGTGAGATAGCTCGCCTCCAGCTCGAAGCGTTGGTACTCGGCCTTGGCTTCCAACTGCTCGATATTCCGGCGGGTCGCCCCCCAGATGTCGATCGTGTAGGACAGGCTGGGGCCGGTGTTGTAGAGGCTGTAGATCGAGGTGAAGCCGCCGATCTGCGTCTTCTGCCGCGAGGCGCCGAAGGAGCCGCTGACGGTCGGATAGAGCGCGCCGTTTTCAGCGAGCGCCGCCTCCTGCGCCTGGCGCAGCGCCGCCTGGGCGGCATCGAGGTCCGGGTTGGCCTTGAGCGCCACCTCGACCAGCTTGTTGAGCGGCTCGGAATGATAGAGCGACCACCATTGGCCGGGGATGTCCTGGCCGTCCACCAGATGCTGGGACGCGCCGCCGGCGATATTCGCGGCAGTGGTCTGCTTGGGCAGTTGGTCGGCGCTATACCCAGCATCGATCGGCGCGTCGGGCGCCTTGAAATCCGGTCCCACGGTGCAACCGGCTACGAGTGCCAATGTTGCCGATGAGGCCGCCCGGGCGATAATGCGCCTTGAGCTCGTCACGTCTTGATGCTCCTGGAAGCCGGTCTATCAATGGAAATACCCGCGAGGAGGTGCGGGCGGGGCTTGCGGTCATATTTTAGAAACTAGAGCGTTTCTTCGCGCCTGGAAGCTAGGGACGCGACCCGGCAGTGTCAAGTGAGCAGGCGCAATATAAATGCGGCACCACCGCGGAAATCCTGGCGCGGAGCTGATCTGCGCTTGCTGTTCCGGACGGTCGGGCTTAAGTAAGAAACCATGGAGTTTCCTATCCGCACGACCTGCGGCGATGCGCGACCACCGACGCGCGGATAGGCGGAGGAGCGAGATGGTCGATATAGCCGCGATGTGCTGCGGCCCGCGGATGCGTGGCCGACCCAAACTCATTTCCGAGGATGAGCGCCGGGGGCGGCTGATTCAGGCGGCCGAGGACGTGTTTCTGGAACGCGGCTATGTGCTCGCGACCATGGACGACGTGTCCCGGCGCGCTGGCATGTCGAAGAAGACGATCTATCAGCTGTTCTCGACCAAGCAGGCGTTGTTCGCAGCATTGATCGCGCAATATACCGAGCATCTGATGATGCCGATCAAGACCGACGACGGTACGCGCGGCCCCCGGGCCGTGCTCGAGGATTTCCTGCGTCAGCTGGCGCGCTTCGTGCTGTCGCCGCGGCAGGTCGCGATGCATCGGCTGGTGATCTCCGAGGCGATGCGGACGCCGGAACTGGCCCAGGCGTTCCTGCGCGAAGCGATGGATACGGGGCAATGCACCCTCGTTGCCTGGTTCGAGCGCCAGCGCGAGCGCGGCGCGCTCAAGATCGAGGATGCGGAGGAGGCGGCGAGCATGCTATGCGGCTTCGTCATCGCCGAGCCGAAGCTGCGCCTGCTCTATGGCCAGGACGAGCCGCCGACCTGGGCGATGATCGACAAGCGCGTCGATCGCGGGCTCGATATCTTCTTTAAGGGTACCGGCGCCTAGCGCGCTTTCCGTTCGGATGGCGTCATCCGAACGACAAGAATTCGCGCCAAATCAATAACGTCTGAGCCCGAGGATCGTCGCCAGCAGCGCGCGGCCATCGTCGGAACCGCTGATCTTGACGGTGCCGCTGACGCCGTCGAGCCGCAGCGTGTCGCCCTCGGGCACCATCCAGGCGCCCAGAGGCCCGGCATCGACGGCGAAGCCGCCGCTCAGCGCGTGCAGCAGGGCGGTGCCGCCGTCGAATGCCACCGATTGGGCGCCACGCAGGCCGATGACGCGGCCCCGCGCCGTCGCACGGTCGACGATCAGGTTGAAATCGCGGATCGGCCCGTCGATCAGGGTGCAGTCGGTCGCGGCATCGCCCGGGAAATCATGCGGCGCCGACATCCGGTCGATCAGCACGGTCGGTCGGCCGTCGACCGCCAGGCGCATGCCGGCGCCGGCGACCACCGCGATGGTGCGGTCATAGCCGTCGAAGGCGGAAAACGGGCCGGACTGGGCGACGTCGGCGATGCTGAGACGCCAATGGAAGCGGCCGTCGGCGCCCGGCTCGACCGCGATCTCGGTCGTGGTGCCGAGCCCGTTGCGCCAGGGCATGGCGCGATAATCCCGTGCCGGCAGCAAGGTGATCCGGGGCGTCCTGCTCACCGCTCGTGCTCGGGGACCCGCCCCAGCCAGTCGACGGCCCGGCGCACTGCGCGATCGGTCGGGAAGAAGGCGGCCAGCACCAGATCGGCCCGACCCTCGGTGCGCCAGGAGAACGGCAGCAGCAGACGGTAATAGCCGAACTTCAGGAACAGGAGATTGAACACGCGCTCGGTATAATCGGGCTCGCCCGTCTCGACGGCGCGGCGATAGGCGCTGAGCGCCTCGCTGCGGATCGCGGTCGAATACATCTCGTCCAGGTATCGGCCGGTCGGATCGTCGCCCAGCAGATCGGCCAGCTTGGTCCCGACCAGACGATAGCGCGGGCGGAGCGGCGGCTCGATCTCGACCAACGCCACATTGCCCAGGCAATAGGCGATATCGACCGGGTCCAGATCGGCCCGGCGCGGCAGCGGCCGGTCGCCCTTGAGATTGTACCAATGCTGCAGCAGCTGGCGCAGCTCGCTTGTGCGCACGATCGGCCGCACTTCGCGCGGGGTTTCCGGGGCGCGGATTTTGCGCGGGAACAAGGCGAACGACTGGTCGTACGGCAGGCTGTTCATCGGGGTGTGAACTCGGGAATGTGCTCAGCCGACCTTGGCAGATTCCGCCCTGGAAGTCGGTCAGCAAATCACGTCGAACCGGAGCCGCGCCGATGTTTTCGCGCGGCATTTGAGATAAGAACGCGTCGAGTGCGATTTTGTTCAGTCGTCAGGCGTGTTTTGCCGCAATTTGCTCAAACAAAAGTGGCAATCGCCAATCGGCGCTGGACGACATGAGGCCTCCCCTTGTAGCTAGATGGTTCAAAGGCTTGTGGGGGACCAGATGAGCAACCGTACGCTCCTTTCGATCGGCTTGGCGCTCATGAGCGTCGCTGCCGTTTTGCCCGCGGTGCCGGCGTTCGCCGCAGCACCGACCGCCACGCCGCAGCCGGCGACGGCGTACCCCGACATCGTGTTCAACCGCGTCTTCATCTTTTTCCGCACGGCCGATGCGTCGTTGACCCCGCTCATGACCAAACAGGTCACGCGCGCGGCGGAGCTCGCCAAGCAAGGCGGGGCGACGCGCATCAAGATCACCGGCTATTCCGATGATCCGAAGCGGGCCGAGGCGCTCGGACGGGAGCGTGCCGACGTGCTGAAGGCGCAGCTGGTCAAGGAAGGCGTGCCGGAAGCGATGATCGAGACCCAGGCCCGCGTGAAGTCGCCGCCGGCCAAGGTCGGCGGCCCGAACCCGGCCAATCACCGGGCCCGCATCGCTTTGATCCGTGCCTTCAACGCCCCGGTCGGGCCGCACGACGGCGCGCGCTGACTACCGCCCGCTGAACTTGGCGTCGCGCTTTTCGCGGAAGCTCGCGACACCTTCGGCGGCATCCTCGCTCGCCATCAGCCGCAGCTGGATGGGCCCGAGGCCGGCGATGGCGGCCGCGGGACCATGCATCACGGCCTGGGCGGCGTTGCGGAGCGTCGCCTGGACCGCCAGCGGTGCCTGGGCGGCGATGCGTTCGGCCAGTTCGATCGCGCGCTCCAGCTGCCGGCCGGTCTCGACCACCTCCTGCACGAAACCCAGGCGCAGCGCGGTCTCGGCATCGAACTCGTCGCCGGTCAGCAGATAGCGCATGGCATTGCCCCAGCCGGCGCGCTCGACCATGCGGATCGTCGCACCATGGTTCGCCATGATGCCGCGCTTCACCTCGATCTGGCCGAAGCGGCAATCCTGGGCGGCCACGACCAGATCGGCAGCCAGCATCAGCTCGATCCCTGCCGTGAAACAAATGCCCTGGACCGCGGCCACGACCGGCTTGGTGCGGAGCGGCGGGCGCAGGTTATAGGGATCGATCTTGCCCGGCAGCGCCAGATGGCGCCCGGCCTCGAACCAGGAGGTCAATTGGTCGAGCTGCAGGCCCGCGGTGAAATGCGGGCCCAGGGCGTGGAGCACGCCGCAGCGGACGGCCGGATCATGCTCCATCCGGTCGAACGCCTCGGCCAGCTCGACCACCATCTTCTCGCTGAAGCCGTTGCGCTTCGGCACCCGGTCGATGCCCATCAGCAGCAGCGGCCCGCGCTGCTCGACCAGGATTTGACCGTCGGTGTCGGTCATCAGCCTTCGACCTCGAACTTGATGCCCTGGGCCAGCGGCAGCGAGCGGGAATAGTTCACCGTGTTGGTCGCGCGCCGCATATAGGCGCGCCAGCTGTCGGAGCCGGACTCGCGGCCGCCGCCGGTTTCCTTCTCGCCGCCGAACGCGCCGCCGATCTCGGCGCCGGACGGGCCGATATTGACGTTGACGATGCCGCAATCGCTGCCGGCGGCCGACAGGAACGTCTCGGCCTCGCGCAGGTCGGTGGTGAAGATCGACGAGGACAGGCCCTGCGGCACGGCATTGTGCAGGCGGATCGCCTCGCCCAAGTCGCTATAGCGCAGCACATAGAGGATTGGGGCGAAAGTCTCATGGCAGACGACGTCCGCCTGGGCCGGCATCTCGACCAGGGCAGGGCGCACGTAATAGGCGTCGGGCAGTTGCGCGGCGTTGACCCGCTCGCCACCCACGACCTTGCCGCCGGCCTCGGCGGCGGCACCCAGGCTCTTCTGCATCATGTCATAGGCGGCGCGGTCGATCAGCGGGCCGACCAGCGTGCCGGTCTCGAGCGGGCTGCCGACCGGGACCGAGCCATAGGCGCGCTTCAGGCGGCCGACCAGCGTGTCATAGACCGACTCATGGACGAACAGGCGGCGCAGCGTGGTGCAGCGTTGGCCGGCGGTGCCGACGGCGGCGAACAGGATGCCGCGCACGGCCAGGTCCAGATCGGCCGAGGGCGCCACGATCATGCCGTTGTTCCCGCCCAGCTCCAAAAGCGCGCGGGCAAAGCGCTTGGCCAGGCGGGGCCCGACCTCGCGGCCCATGCGGGTCGAGCCGGTGGCGCTGATCAGCGGCACGCGCGGATCGTCGACCAGCACCTCGCCGTTATCGCGCTGACCGATGATCAGCGCCGACAATCCCTCCGGCACGCCGCCGAACTTCGTCGCGGCCTTTTCGAACAGGGCATGGGTCGCGAGTGCGGTCAGCGGCGTCTTTTCCGACGGTTTCCAGATGCAGGCGTCGCCGCAGACAAAGGCGAGGGCGGCATTCCACGACCAGACCGCGACCGGGAAATTGAAGGCGCTGATGATGCCGACCACGCCCAGCGGGTGCCACGTCTCACGCATCACATGGCCCGGGCGCTCGGTCGCAATGGTCAGGCCATAGAGCTGGCGCGACAATCCGACCGCATAGTCGCAGATGTCGATCATCTCCTGGACCTCGCCCAGGCCCTCCTGGACGATCTTGCCGGCTTCGAGCGTGACCAGGCGACCGAGCGCGTCCTTATGGGCACGCAGCTCTTCGCCGAACAGGCGCACGAGCTCGCCGCGGCGCGGCGCCGGGATCTCGCGCCAGGCGAGGAACGCCGCCTGGGCCTTGCCGATCGCGGCGGTCACCTCGGCGGCGGAGGTCTCGCGCAACCGCCCGATGACGGCGCCGTCGATCGGGGAGCGCACGGCGAGCGTGCCGCCCTCGTAGGCGCCAGGATCGACGCCCAGTTGGACGAGCAGGGACGAAACCTCGCGGGCGGTAGACATGGCGGCATTCTCCGATGGGCAATTCTGCCCTGATCCTTAGCGGAGTGGCGCGATCCGGTCATCC
>Ga0302314_10020361_pt1 | contig 10972 bp, 11 predicted proteins | sample III_Palsa_N2_3_FD_200533 | JGI IMG/M metagenome (GOLD analysis project Ga0302314, IMG submission 200533) | Peat permafrost microbial communities from Stordalen Mire near Abisko, Sweden - III_Palsa_N2_3 | ecosystem: Environmental > Terrestrial > Soil > Palsa > Peat permafrost | place: Sweden... | reverse complement strand
CGAGTTCCCCGCCCTCACCCCCACGCATTTGCCCCCGGCAAATGCGTTAAGGGAACGAGGCTCTGCCGAGTTCCCCAGCGTCGAGCAACACCCCTTCCCTGATCCCGCCGCGCCCGATCTCAAGGGCGGTGCCGAGCAGGTTCGAGGCGGCTTCTAGGATCAGCAGGCCTGCGGGCAACAGCCGTACGCGCTCGAGGTCGAGCGCGAACCGGCGCGCGACCTCGACGGCGCGTTCGGCGGCAAGCAAGCCGAAAGAGCGCTCGAACGCGCCCGCGTCGAGCCGCGATCCCGCGAACCGGCGCAGTGAGGTCGCGCTGCCGCCGACCGCGACCGCTTCGGCCGGCGGCGGCACCTCCATGCCCGCCAGCGCCGACGCCACGCGCGCCCTCGCGGCGGCGAGCTCGGTCGCCAGCGGCGGATCGGAACGCAGGTACTCGTCGGCAAGGTCACCAGAGCCGATTGCGAACGAGAACCACCAACCGACCTTGCGCGGAGCGGTGCCGACGACGATCTCCGACGAGCCGCCGCCCACATCGACCACACCCAGCATGCCCGTGGGCCGGTGGCCGAGCGTGCCTGCGGCGCCGACGAAAGCGAGTCGCGCCTCCTCCTCACCCGACAGGATCCGCACCGTGAGACCGCAGGCGGATTCGATTGCGCGCACCAGTTCGATGCCGTTGGCGGCACGGCGAATCGCCGCAGTTGCGACGCCGAGAACCTCACTCGAGCCCAGTTCGAGGGCTAGCGCGAGCTGCGCGGTGACGACTTCGACGACCTCGGCGATCTTCGTCTCTTCAATCGTCCCGTCGCTCGCGATCCCACGACCGATGCGCGTGAAGGCGCGATCCTGGTGGACCTCGTGCAGCTGTTCGGCCTCGCACTCCGCCACCAGGAGCCGGGTGGTGTTCGAGCCGATGTCGATGCATGCACGACGCACCTACGCAACGATAGTCGGCGGACCAGGACGCCGGCCGCGCCCCGCACCCGCCGGATGACATGATCAGGTCCGTGTCCGAGACGGCTATAGACGTTCGCGGCCTGCGCAAGTCCTATGCCAATTTCGAGGCGGTGCGCGGAATCGACTTCCAGGTGCGCCGCGGCGAGGTGTTCGGGCTGCTCGGACCGAACGGTGCCGGTAAGACCACTACCGTCGAGATCCTCGAGGGCTACCGCGAGCGCAGCGCGGGCGAGGTGAGCGTCCTCGGCTTCGACCCGGGCCGGCGGCCGCGGGAGCTGCGCGCGCGCGTCGGAATCGTTCTGCAGAGCACAGGTCTGTACCGCCACATCCGCGTCCGCGAGGCCCTTGCGCATTTCGGCTCGATGTACCCGCATCCCCGTGACGTCGACGAGGTGATCGCTCTCGTCGGGCTGGACGGCAAGGAGGACGCGACCGCGCGCACCCTGTCCGGCGGGCAGCTGAGGCGGCTTGACCTCGGCCTGGCGTTGATCGGCGATCCCGAGCTCATATTCCTGGACGAGCCGACGACCGGGTTCGATCCGGCCGCGCGCCGGACGGCGTGGGACACCATCCGCTCGCTGCGGGAGCTCGGCAAAACCGTGCTGCTGACGACGCACTACCTGGACGAGGCGCAAGCGATCGCCGATCGCGTGGCGATCATCAAGGACGGGCGGATCGCGATCGAGGGCGCGCCAAGCGAGCTCGGCTCCAACGGGGGCGCGGCGCGCTACCGCGTCGCCTACCGCAACGGAACCGGGAGGATGGTCGAGCAGGAGACGGAGGATCCCACCGCGCTGCTGCACGAGCTTACGGGCGCCGCACTGTCCCGCGGCGAGCGACTCGAGGGGCTCACGGTCAACCGCCCGACACTCGAGGACGTTTACCTCGAGCTGACGGCCGAGGATGCCGAGGAGGGTGGCGCGCCGGTCGCCGATGTGCCGCCGCTCGGCGGCCGCCGCAGTCGGAGACAGCGATGACAGAGGCGGCTGTCCTTGCATGGCGTCAGTACCGCCTCGAGCGACGGCTCTTCTGGCGTAACCCGAGCGCCGCGTTCTTCAACTTCCTGCTGCCGCTGCTGTTCCTGGCCTTCTTCGGCGCCGCCTTTCACAGTAATCCGAAGGAGCTGAAGATCATTGTGCCCGGCATCGCCTCGATGGCCGTGATGTCGACGACATTCACGGCGCTGGCGTTCAACATGACCTTCCTGCGGGAGCAGGGCGTCCTGAAGCGCATCCGCGGCACGCCGATTCCAGGGATCTCCTACCTGCTAGGGATCGCCGGCAACGCGATCACCAATACCGCGCTCCAGATCGTGATCATCACCGTCGCCGGGAAGGTCTTCTTCGGCACCGGCTGGCCCCGCGAATGGGTCGAGCTGGTCCTGTTCGTGGTCTTCGGGGTCGTCTGTTTCGCGTCGCTCGGCGTGGCGTTCTCGCACGCGATCCCGAACTTCGATTCGGCACCGGCGTACGTCAACGCGGTGTTCCTCCCCGTCGTGGCGATCTCCGGCGTCTTCTTCGACACCAAGCACTCGCCCGCGTTCATGAAGGGGATCGCCGCGGCGCTCCCCCTCTACCACCTGATCGCGGGGCTGTCGGGCGCGATGGTCAGTGGCACCACCCTGTCCCACAACATCAGCGACCTCGGCGTGATCGCGGTATGGGCGGTGCTCGGCATCCTGCTCGCCGTCCGCGGCTTCAGCTGGGAGCAGAGGCGGTCCTAGCGATGCCGTCCCGCGCCGCCGGCTGGCAAGCCGCCAACACCTTCAGCCACCAGGCCTTCCCGGCCGCTCGGCTCGCGGCCGAGCGCGATAAGACCGTGTCGGTTTGCCTGCCCGCCCGCGACGAGGAACGGACGATCGGCCCGATTCTCGAGCAGCTCGTGCCGTTGCGCGAGCTGGGCGCGATCGACCAGATCGTCGTCGTCGACCGCTCGACCGACGAGACCGCTCGGATCGCACGGAAGCTCGGCGTCGAGGTGCACGACCAGGAAGCGCTCGCGCCCGAGCTCGGACCGGTGCTCGGCAAGGGCGACGCGATGTGGCGCGCGCTGCACGTGCTGCGTGGCGACGTGGTGTGCTTCCTGGACGCCGACTCCGAGCACTTCGGAGCGCATTTCGCCTGCGGCCTGCTCGGACCGCTGCTGTGCGAGCGTGGGATCTCGTTCGTCAAGGGGTTCTACCGCCGCCCGTTCAGGGTCGGCGACGTCGTCTTGCCCGACGGTGGCGGGCGTGTCACCGAGCTAACCGCGCGGCCGCTGCTGAACCTGTTCTACCCCGATCTCGCGGGGGTCCGGCAGCCGCTGGCCGGAGAGATCGCTGCGCGCCGCGAGCTACTGGAGCGGCTGCCGTTCGTCACCGGCTACGGCGTCGATGTGGCGCTGTTACTCGACGCCTACAGGGCGGTCGGACTCGACGCACTCGCGCAGGTCGACCTCGACGTGCGCCAGAACGCACACCAATCGTTGCGTGACCTCGGACCGATGGCGTCCGCGGTCCTGCAGGCGGTCGCCTCACGGCTGGAGCGCGAGGGGCGGCTGCGCGGCCCGCTGCCCTCGGCGTTCCTCCACCCGGGCGAGGACGAGCAGCCTGCTGTCGCCGGCGCGCCGCTGGAGCGCCCGCCGATCGGCGGCCTACGCGCCGTGGCGTAGGGGCGGCTGCGCCGCCCTTGAGAGTTCGCCTGGCGGCGAACATCCCGGGGCGGCTGCGCCGCGAGGTGCTACTTGCCGCTGAGCTCGACGTCGACGGTGTCGCGCACCTTGAGCGCACCCATCATCGCCGAGTAGGGCTTGATGCCCCATTCGCTCTGAGTAACCTGCGCGGTCGCGGACGGAGCCCCGGAGCCGTTGAGCGAGACCAGGAAGGTGATCGGCCGGGTGTTACCACCGAGCTCGAGGTCGCCTCGCATCGAATACGTGCCGTCTCCGCTGGTCTTGATATCGGTGGAGTGGAACGAGATCGGCTTCCCCTGGAGGACCTTCTTCTCGATCGTGCTCTTGATTTCGGCTTTGTCCTTGTCGCTGCATGCTTTGGCGCCGCCCGTACCCTCGCGGACTTCGAGCGAGTTCGGATCCGCCGTCATCTCGGCGCTCGTCGCCGAGCCGTCGTCGGCGATCTCGAGTGTGCCCTGCCAGCTGGTTACCTCGATGTCCAGATCGTGGCCGAGCTTGGCCGCAGCCCCCTCGCGCTTCGTGTGAACGAGAAGCTTCGCGTCATTAGGACCGTAACTGTGTGTTGCCATGACACGGACCCTACTCGGGACTGGCGCGCGCTGCGGTCACGTCCGCTTGGGCGTGTAAGCGCGCTTACGACGGCAGGCCTAAAGGTTGCCGGCGCCGCTCATACGTGCAGTGGAATCGACTGGGGAAAATGGAACACGTTGTCCGGGTCGTGGGTGCGCTTCACCAAGGACAGGCGGTTCAGGTTCGGCCCGTAATAGGCGCTCTGCCAGTCGGCGAGATCGGGGTCGATGTAGTTCTGGTATGCCCCGCCCGTGGTGTAGGGCGCGAGCGCCTTGGCGGCGTCCTCGAGCCAGCTCCGGCCTGCTACGAAGGCGGCACCGGACGGCACCGCTCCCCATGTGACGGTCGCCTGGATCGCGCAGATTGTGTCGCGATGCACGAACGACGTCGCGTCGGCCGCCACCCGGTTGATGACTCCGCCGTACGCGTCGAACGCCAGTCCTCCGCCGAGGCCCGGATGCTCCGTGCGCAGCTCTTGGACCGCTTGCGCCGCCGCAGCCAGCCCGGCGCCCGGCAGCGGCTTGGAGACGTACGCCGACTTGGCCGCATAGGCCGAGCGCTGCAATGTCCCCGCCGGATTCTGACTCGGGAGGTGGCACTCAGCGACGCTCTTGCCGTCGCAGCCGGCCTCGACCAGCATCACGTGGAGGTAGGGGTCCGGGCCGCCGACGAACGTTGACGATGGCGGCGATCCCACGGTCGAAGCGAGCCGGTTCACGAGCGAAGTGAGCGTGCTCGTGCCGCCGACGAGGACACCTGAGCTACGAGCGACCAATCCGCTGCTCCCTGCCGAAAGCAGCTGGAAGTTCGACCACAGCTCGTCGGGCGCCTTGCGCAGCCACTCGATCCACCCCCCGAGCGCCTCGTGCGCGGCCGCCCACGGCCAGTCAACCGTGAACAGGGTCAGCTCCGGGATCGGATGGGCCGTGAACGTGAATGACGTGGCGACCCCGAAGTTGCCGCCGCCTCCGCCCCGCGACGCCCAGTACAGGTCCGAGTGGCTGTCACCGTCGCAGGTGAGTAACCGGTCGTCCGCGGTGACAAGCTTCACTTCGCGGGTCGCGTCGCAGGTCAGGCCGTACTTGCGTGCGAGGACGCCGATCCCGCCGCCGAGCGCCAGCCCAGAGATGCCGACAGTTGGGCACGAGCCGCCCGGGACGAGCACGCCCGCGCTCGACACGCCGTTGTACAGGTCCACCAGCCGCGTGCCCGCGCCAACCTCGGCGGTCGCGGGGGCGCCCTTCCTCTCGGCCGTGACGGAGACCTTGTTCATCCGCGTCACGTCGATCACGAGACCCGATCCGGTGGAGTAGCCGCCGTAGCTGTGGCCACCGCAGCGCGGGATCGGGCGGATCGCGTGTGTGCGCGCGAAGTCGACCGTCCGCTGCACGTCGACCGGCGACGCGCAGTAGGCGAGCGCCGCCGGCCGGGCGACGTCGAAGCGCGGGTCGAACAGCTGCTTCGCGGCCGCGTAGCCATGGTCGGGCGGGAGCACCAGGCGCCCGGTGAGCGACTTCGCGAGCGAGCGCCATGCCGCCGCGCTGGGGGGCGTGGTTGCCATCGTCGCGTGAGCCGCTTCGGCGCCGTGAACGGCTTCGGCGCCGTGAGCGGCGTCAAGCGTGACGCGCGTCGAGGCTTCGCCGCAGCCCGCCAGCGCGGGAATCGTGAGTACCGCGGCCGCTGCAGCTCCGTCCCGCAGGAAGCGTCGGCGATCGACGATACGCGCCACGGACGAACCCTATCCCCGCGGGGTGTTAGCGTGTGGGCGTGAGCTTGATCACCCGCCCGCCTGACGGATATATGGGCGCCTACCGGCGGCACTTCGCGGACCCGAGGCGCGAGCGCGGATTCCTCAGCGCGGTCGGGTTCACGACGACGTTCGCGATCGTGCGCGTGATCACCCACTCGATCAAGGCGGGCATCGGGCCGTTCCACAATCTCAGTACCGGCGGCCGCCACCTCCACCACTGCACGTTCGGGATCTTCGGCCTGCTCGGCCTCGGCTACCTCTGGACGTACCAGATCGCGGTCGGGATCCATCCGGGCAACCGCATGGCGTCACGGTTCGCCGCCACCACCTACGGCATCGCCGGTGCGCTCACGCTCGACGAGTTCGCACTGTGGTTCGACCTCGAGGACGACTACTGGACGAAGGCCGGACGTAAGAGCATCGACGCCGTCGCGATCTTTGGCGGGTTGCTGACCATGGGCGTGGCCGGCCGCAGCCTGCTGCACGAGCTGATCGTGGCTCCGGAAGCCGGCCTGCGCGAAGCGGAGCGACGCGAAGCGGAGCGGCGCGAGCACCACCATCCGCTCACGGGCACGCCGGTCGACTGAGCTGGGCAGCGGTGGTGCCTGCGTGGCCGCGGGCACTGGTTGAGCGCCGAGGTCTCCGCCTGACGCAAGCCGGTCAAACTGGCCGTCGGTCCCTAAATGGTGGCGCGAATTTCGGCCCGACGTCCATACCCAGGCGATCGTGCTCCGGCCAACCTCTTGCTCCACCGCGGAACCAACGAGAGGAGCATGCATGGCGGTCGAGCCGAAGCTCAGAGACGAGGAGATCACGAGCCTGATGGAGATCCCCCATCCGACGAAGGGGGTCGGCGAGTCGATCTACGGGACGACGAAGGTCTTCCCTGACTACCAGGCCGAGCCGGGCGAGACCTACCTGGGGATGGTGCACGGCATTGTCCACGAGTCGTCGGTCAGCTTTGTGGCGGTACTACTCGCGATCCGCGCACTGCGAAAGGGCTTCGACTCCGCGCTTTATTTCTTCGGGATCGGATCGCTCAACTGTTTGGCGACGCGTGGCTTCCCGACGGTCGGCAACGAGCTGTTCCCGGGTATGCGCAACGAGAACGCGCAGCTGGCGCAGTTCCTCGAGGAGGGCGGAAAGGTGTACGCATGCCGGCTCGGGCTCGCCCTTCACGGAGCCCGGGAGGAGGACCTGATGGAGGGCGTGATCCCGTGCCACCCGCTCGACCTCCAGGACGCGATGATCGAGTACGCGCGCAAGGGCGCGGTCATCAACACGACCTGGATGTTCTGAGCCACCGTGGAGCTCTCGCTTCGCGCCGAGCTCGCCGTCCACGGCCTCCGCGCAGCGCCGCCGGTCCGGCGCCGCGCGGGGGCCGGCCCGAGCGACGACGGACACTGGCAGCTGGCGGGCGGTTGCGCTGCGACGCTCCCGCTCGCGCCCGGCTCGCCGTTCGCGCTCGACACCCATGGACGTCTGACGCGCCAGGGTGTCGTGGTCGAGGACACAATCGTCGAGGCCGTCGAACGCCCCCGCTTCTATGACCTCAAGACCGCGGACGGCGTCGCCTTCGACCAGCTCGCACGCCTCCACGGGCGGGACGTCCTTGCGACCACCGTCGTCCAGACGTGCATCCGCTACAAGTCGGTTGACACCCGCTGCCGCTTCTGCACGATCGAGGAGTCGCTCCGTGCGGGTGCGACGACGCAGGTCAAGCGGCCCGAGCAGCTGGCGGAGGTGGCCGCGGCCGCCGTACGGCTCGACGGCGTCCGTCAGATGGTGATGACGACGGGTACGTCCGCCGGGAACGATCGAGGCGCGAAGCATCTCCGCAGGTGCGTGCGAGCGGTGAAGCACGCGGTGCCGCGGCTCCCGATCCAGGTCCAGATCGAGCCACCGGTGGACCTGTCGTGGATCGACGCGCTCCACGACGCCGGCGCCGATGCGATCGGAATCCACATCGAGGCCCTCGACCAAAGCGTGCGCGACCGATGGACGCCGGGGAAAGCGCGGGTCTCCGTGAAGCGATACGAGCAGGCCTGGGCGAGAGCGCTTGCGACATTCGGCCCCAACCGCGTCTCGACATACCTCCTGGTAGGGCTGGGCGAGGACCCCGGCGAGCTGGTCGCCGGGGCCAAGCGCCTGATCGCGCGCGGGATCTACCCGTTCGTTGTTCCGTACCGGCCGCTCGAGGGATCGCTCGCCCACGCCGACGGTGTTGGCGCGCCGACACCGTCGGTGCTCGCCGAGGTCACTCGTGAGGTGGGAGCGGCGCTCGCGGCCGCCGGCATGCGCGGAGTCGATCAGATCGCGGGCTGCGCGGCGTGCGGCGCGTGCTCGGCCCTCCAGCACGCCGGTGGGTGATCGCCCGGTGGACGTGATCGAGTTTCTCGGCGGGCCGCCGTCGAGGATTGGTGCGCTTCGCGCTCCCCCGGCGCCACCGCTCGTCGTCGTCGACGCAGGCGCCGACCCGGCGCGACTACAGGCATACCGAAAGCTCCGCCACCGCGCCTTCGTCGTCGAGCAGCGACTCTTCGCAGAGAGTGACCTCGACGAGTGGGACACCCACCCGGCCACGATCTTCCTGACCGCGCTCGCGAGCGATGGCTCGGTGCTGGGTGGTGTGCGGCTACACCCGGCGCGGTCCGGCAGTCCCGAGCTCGGCTGGTGGCGGGGGAGCCGGTTGGTGGCGGTGAGCGGGCGAGATCTACGTCGTGCCGACGTCGGCGCGGCGCTCGTCCGCGCTGCATGCGGTCGTGCACTCGAGTCGGGCGCGCTCCGGTTCGACGCCCTTGTCCAGGACGCCCACGTGCCTTTCTTCGGACGGCTCGGCTGGGAGCAGATCCGGGCGACCCCGATCGGCGATACATCGCACGTGCTGATGCGCTGGCCGGTTCGCCGGATCGCCGAGCACGCCCAGGCCACCAAGGAGCCGCTCGGCGAGCTCGTCGGTCAGATCTTGCCGCACGACCGCTGGCGCGGCGACGACGGTGTCCCGATCGGCGGCTCGGATGTGATCGCCTGCACGGACGCCATCACCCCATCGATGGTCGATCGCGACCCTGCATGGGCGGGATGGTGCGGGATGCTCGTGACCGCTAACGACCTCGCGGCGATGGGCGCAGCGCCGATCGGTGCCTTGGACGCCGTGGGGGGACGCGACACCTCGCACGTGGCCGCCGTCCTACGCGGTATCCGCGAGGGCTCTGAGGCGTTCGACCTCCCGGTGCTTGGAGGCCACACACAGCTCGGCGTTCCCGGAGCGCTCAGCGTGACCGGCCTCGGTCGCACACCCGACCCCGTGCCCGGCGGCGGCGGCCGGCCCGGCGACTCGGTGTGGGTATGCGCGGATCTCGAGGGCGCCTGGCGCCCGGGCTACCACGGGCGCCAGTGGGACTCGACCTCGCAGCGCAAGCGGGACGAGCTGCGGCCGATGCTCGATCTGGTTCGCCACACCCGCCCGAGAGCCGCCAAGGATGCCTCGATGGCGGGGATCGTCGGCACGGTCGCGATGCTCGCCGAGGCCTCGGGATGCGGAGCGGAGATCGAGATCGCACGGATGCCGCGCCCCAGCCACGCACTGATGGCCGACTGGCTCACCTGCTTCCCGGGCTTCGCAGTCGTCCTCGCCCAAGCGCCCGGCGCTCCCGAGCCGCGCGGCGGCGCGGCGGTCTCGGGCGAATGCGCACGTCTCTCCGCGCAGGGCGGGGTTCGGATCAGATGGCCTGACGACGAGGTCACGACCGTGCTCGCCGCCGACGCGATCACAGGTCTCGGACCGGCAGCCGGAGGATGCTCATGAGCGAGCTCACGATCGCCGCCGCAGCCGCGCCGTTCAGCCGCGACATGGATCTCTGCCTGCGCACGATCGCAGACCTGATCGTTTGCGCACGACAGCACGGGGTCGGCCTACTCGTCCTCCCGGAGGCCGCGCTCGGCGGCTACGTCGAGACACTCCACGGCGACGCCGACCCGCCGCCCGCGCTCGATCCCTCCGGCCCGGAGCTCGCGAGGGTCGCCAAGCTGGCGGGAGAGATGGTCGTGTGCGTCGGCTTCTGCGAGCAGGGCGAGAACGGCGCGCGCCACAACGTCGCCGCGTGCGTCTCCGGCGACGGTCTGCACGGCCTGCATCGCAAGGTCCACCTGCCCCTCGATGAGCATCGGATGACGACGCCGGGCGACACCCTGGCGGCGTTCGACACGCCGGTCGGCCGCCTCGGAATGCTGATCTGTTACGACAAGGCGTTCCCCGAGGCCGCTCGCACACTGACGCTCGACGGCGCGGAGGTCCTGTGCTTCCTGTCGGCATGGCCTTGCAGCGCAACCGACCCTGCCCCGCGGATCGAGGATGACCGCCAGTGGCGGCGTGCAGAGCTGTGGGACCGCGCCCGCGCTGCGGAGAACTCCCTGATCGTCGCATCGGCGAATCAGACGGGCAGCTTCGGGCGCCTGCGATTTCTCGGCGGCGCCCGCGTCGTCGGCCCGGGCGGCGACCTGCTCGCGCGCACCGGGGTCCGACCGGGTCTCGCCATCACGACGCTCAACGTCGAGCTGATGCTCGAGCGCGCCCGCCGCGCCCTCTCGCCGATCAGGGACCTGCGCCCCGACGCCTACCGCATCGCTGATCCGGTGCCCTACACCTGACAGATGCCGGCGGTAGATTTCACCTTACGCTGGCCGGACGGCAGCACCCAGCGCTGCTATTCACCCTCGACCGCGATCGAGCAGGCGCTCGTACAGGGTGGCGTGTACTCGGTCCCCGAGCTCCTGCGGCGCTGCCGCACCGGGCTCAAGCGCGCAAGCGAACGCGTGCGTGAGCAGCGCGGTGTCGCATGCGCCGCCGCCGCGGAGCAGCTCGCCAAGATCGAGGAGCGGGCGCGACGCGACGAGACCGCCGCCCGGGACGACGCTACGGTGACCGTCGAGCGGCTGCGGCGCGACCGCGGGCCGGCGACCCATCCCGCGCCCGAGACGATGAGCGGGCACGCAGGAACAATCGTCGTGGGCGCCGGTCAGGC
>Ga0302314_10020359_pt1 | contig 10972 bp, 12 predicted proteins | sample III_Palsa_N2_3_FD_200533 | JGI IMG/M metagenome (GOLD analysis project Ga0302314, IMG submission 200533) | Peat permafrost microbial communities from Stordalen Mire near Abisko, Sweden - III_Palsa_N2_3 | ecosystem: Environmental > Terrestrial > Soil > Palsa > Peat permafrost | place: Sweden... | reverse complement strand
GCAAGACGCCCTACCGGCACACCACTCTCGAGGCGAGCGTCGCCGCCACGATCGTCGCGGCGATGCAGCGGCACGGCGTCCGCCGTCTCGCGGTCACCTCGATGGTCGGCGAGGGCGACAGCGCCGCGAACACGCCTTTCTACGTCAAGATCGCGCTGGCGACCTTCCTCCGCGGTGCCACCCCCGACAAGGCCAACATGGAGTCGGCAGTAAGCGGCAGCGAACTGGACTGGGTGATCACCCGGCCCGCGGTCCTGACCGAGAAGCCCGCCACCGGCGACGTTCGCATCTTCTCGGCCGGCAACCGCGACAAGGCGCACTCCATCACCCGTTCGGACCTCGCCGCATTCCTGGTCGCTCAGCTCACCAGCGACGATAACCTCCGGCAGGCCGTCACCATCGCCAACCGGTAATCGCCGATTCGCAGCACCCCTTAGCCAGTGCAGCCGTGGCGATCGCGCCCTGATAACGTGCGCAGTACGACGGCTTTGGCCCTGTTTTCTGGTGCCTGGCTGGCTCGGCAAGCGTTGCTCCGGACCCCGGTGGCGCCCCAGTGGGACGTTTACTGACGGGAGAGCACGTTGGCGCAGCGTGTCGTGTCGCTTGGTTTCCCGTCCTTCCGTAAGGCGGACGCCCTCCCCGGCCTGCAATCGGCCCCCGTCCTTGCGTCAGCACAGCAGGACGACGCCACTTCCGGCGATTTCGACGCTGACCTGCCCGCGGGCTTTCTCGCGACCTTGCGCGCGCACAAGGTGAGCAGGCGGCGTTTCCTGGGCTACTGCGCGACGCTGACCGCGGTGCTCGCGCTTCCGGCGGCCCTCGCGCCGAAGGTCGCTGAGGCGCTCGCCGCCACCAACAAGCCCCGGGTGGTGTGGCTGGAGTTCCAGGACTGCACCGGCTGCACGGAGTCGTTCCTGCGCGCGAGCGACCCCGACGTCGGGCAGCTGATCCTGAACCTGATCTCGCTTGACTACCAGGAGACGATGATGGCGGCGGCCGGGACCCAGGCCGAGGCGGCTAAGGCGGCCGCGATGGCGGAGCCCGGCTACCTGCTCGTGGTCGAGGGATCGATCCCCAGCGACGTCGGCGCGTGCACGATCGGCGGCCGGTCCGCCACCGACATACTGACCGAAGCCGCCAGCGGCGCCGCGGCCGTTCTCGCCGTCGGGACGTGCGCCACGTTCGGCGGGATCCCCAAGGCCCGGCCCAATCCCACCTCCGCCGTCTCGGTGAGCGATATCGTCGCCGGGAAGCCGCTGGTGAACGTTTCCGGCTGCCCCCCGGTGCCGGACAACATCGCGGCGACGATCGTGCACTTCCTGAGCTTCGGGTCGCTGCCCGCGGCCGACGGGCTCGGCCGGCCGCTGTTCGCCTACGGCAACCGCATCCACGACGCCTGCGAGCGCCGCGCGCACTACGACGCGGGCGAGTTCGCGCTCTCGTTCGGTGACGAGGGCCACGCCAACGGCTGGTGCCTGTACCGGCTCGGCTGCAAGGGACCGGACACGTTCAACAGCTGCCCGACGACCCGCTGGAACTCCGGGACAAGCTGGCCGGTTGCGGCGGGGCACGGCTGCATCGGCTGCTCCGAGCCGGACTTCTGGGACACGATGACGCCGTTCTACGCCACGCTCCCGGACGTGCACGACTTCGGGGTCGAGGCCACCTCCACCGAGATCGGGCTGGGCGTGGTGGCCGGGACAGCCGCCCTGTTCGCCGCGCACGGCGTCGGCAAGGCGGTGCAGCAGCACATGGCCGACCGCGCCGACAGGAAACCCCCCGCCGACGACGGGCAACCCCGGCCCGGCACCGGAGACATCCCCGCCGACGGCAGCGGCGACCGGACCGAAGGCGAGGCAGGCGCGTGAGCCAGCGGATCGTGGTGGACCCCGTCACCCGGATTGAGGGCCACCTGCGGGTGGAGGCCCAGGTCGAGGGCGGCCAGGTGACCGACGCGTGGTCATCGGGCACCATGTGGCGCGGGATCGAGAACGTGATCCTGGGGCGCGACCCGCGTGAGGCCTGGCTGTTCGCCCAGCGGATCTGCGGCGTGTGCACCACCGTCCACGCCCAGGCGTCCGTGCGGGCCGTGGAAGACGCCCTCGGCATCACCCCGCCGCTGGCCGCGTCGCTGATCCGCGACCTGATCGCGCTCAGCCAGATCATCCACGACCATACGATCCACTTCTACCAGATGCAGGCCTTCGACTGGGTCGACGTGCTGGCCGCACTGCACGCCGACCCGGTCAAGACCGCCGCCATCCAGGCATCCCTGTCGGACTACCCGGCCTCCGGCGCCAGCTACTTCCGGGGCGTCCAGGGCAAGCTCCAGGCCTTTGTCAACGGCGGGAACCTGGGCCCCTTCGCCAACGGCTACTGGGGGCACCCCGCCTACAAGCTCCCGCCCGAGGTCGACCTGCTGGCCGTCAGCCACTACCTGGACGCACTGACGTTCCAGCGGAACTTCATCCGGGTCCAGGCCTACCTGGGCGGGAAGAACCCGCACCCCCAGACCTACCTGGTCGGCGGGATCGCCCGGCCGATCGACCTGAACAGCGACGACGCCCTCAACGACGAGGGCCTCGCCCAGCTGGAAGATCTCTTCACCAGCGCCCTGCACTTCGTCACCCAGGCGCTGCTGCCCGACCTCGTCGCGATCATGGGCTACTACCCGGACTGGGCCAAGATCGGCGCCGGAACCGGCAACTACCTCGACTTCGGCGACTTCTCCTCGACCGGCGTCCCGCCCCGCGGCGGGACGCTCAACAACGCGAGCCTGTTCTTCCCGGCCGGGGTCATCCGCGATCGCAACCTCACCCGGCTCGAGACGCTCGACCCGATGCGCCTGACCGAGGAAGTGGCCCGCTCCTGGTACACCTACTCCGGCGGGAACGACGAGGCGGTCCAGCCTTACCAGGGTGAGACCCGTCCGAACTACACCGGGCCGACGCCGCCCTACGCTCACCTCGATGTCGACTCGCAATACTCGTGGCTGAAGTCTCCCCGCTACGGCGGAGCGGTGATGGAAACAGGCCCGCTGGCCCGCATGCTGATCAGCTACGCGGACGGGCGCCCGCAGGTGAAGAACCTGATCAACAGCACGCTGGACCAGCTCCACCTCGGAACGAACGCGTTGTTCTCCACCCTCGGCCGGCAGCTCGCCCGGGGCGTGGAAACAGTCGTCGTCGCCCAGCAGGCCCTGGTCGTGCTGACCCAGCTGCGCGAGCTCATCGCCTCGGGTAACACCCAGACGTTCGATGACAGCAAGTGGGATCCCAGTACCTGGCCGGCCTCGGCCCGCGGATTCGGGCTGCACGCGGGGCCGCGGGGGGCACTGTCGCACTGGGTGGAGATCAACGACGGCAAGGTGTCGAACTACCAGGTGGTCTCCCCGACGACCTGGAACGCCGGGCCGCGCGACGCTTCCGGGCAGCGCGGCCCGTATGAGACGGCCCTGATCGGCACGCCCGTCCACGACCCGACCCAGCCGGTGGAGATCCTCCGCACGCTGCACTCCTTCGACCCCTGCATGGCCTGCGCCGCGCACATCCTCGACGCCGACGGCACCGAGCTGCTAAGGGTCAAGGTCCAGTGACCGCCGTCAAGGAAACCCCGCCGGAGGCCGGCAGCGACGTCGTCCAGGTCAAGGTCTGGGACTTCCCGGTCCGCATCCTGCACTGGACGCTGGTCGCCTGCATCATCGTGCTGTCCCTCACCGGCTTCTACATCGTCGACCCGTTCTTCGGCTCGTCCAGCCCCTCTGGGTTCACGATGGGGATCGTCCGCTTCGTGCACATCACCGCCGGCTGGATCTTCGTCACCGTGCTGGTGGCCCGGGTCTACTGGGCCTTCGCGGGGAACCGGTGGGCCCGCTGGGACCAGTTCCTGCCGATCCGCCGGGACCGGCGCAGGCTGATCCGCCCGAGCATCGAGTGGTACCTGTTCCGCCGCCTGAAGGCTCCCCCGGTGACCGGCCACAACCCGCTGGCCGGCGCGACCTACCTGCTGCTGTTCGGGATGTTCGCCCTGGAGGCGGTCACCGGGTTCGCCCTTGAAGCGCTCGCCAACCCCCACGGCATCATGTGGGACCTGACCGGCTGGGTCTACTCGGTACTGCCTATCCCCGAGGTACGGCTCCTCCACGTCCTCATCATGTGGCTGACGTTCGGCTTCATCATCAACCACGTCTACTCATCCTGGCTGGTCGACAAGCAAGACCGCTCGGGGGAGCTCTCGTCGATCGTCACCGGCTGGAAGACCCTGCCGCGGCACCGGGTCGAGACGCAAGACCCAGGACAGGACCCGGCGCAGCCCTCGGCCCGGCACTGGCGCCTTCCGTTCAGGCGCGCGCGCGGCTCCGACAGTGACGAGAAGGTGACTCATGCCGGCCGCTGACGACCGGGCCGCGACCCTGGTGCTCGGGGTCGGCAACATCCTCTACCGCGACGAGGGCGTCGGCGTGGCCGCCGCGGCGGCACTGGCGTCCAGGAAGTTCCCCGGCATCGACGTTCTCGACGGCGGAACCCTGGGCCTCTCGCTTTTCTCGGAAGTGGACGGACGCGGGAGCCTGCTGATCTTCGACGCGGTGGCCGGCAGCGGCGAGCCGCCGGGCACCGTCGCGGTGTTCGGACCGCAGATCGTCTCCCGGGGCCTGCAGCTGTGCCTGTCCGCCCATCAGCTGGGCCTCCCGGAGCTGCTGGCCACCGTAGCCCTGGCCGGGCAGGCACCGCAGCGGGTCCTGGCCGTCACCATGGCCCCGGCTTCCCTGGAACTCGGCTACGGACTGACCGCGGTGGCACAGCAAGCCCTCGGCGACATGGTCGCGCTGGGAATCAGCATCCTCACCGACTGGGGGGCGATCAGCAGTGCATGAATGGGGTCTCGTCGCAACCGCCGTCAGCGAAGTGGAACGCCGTAGCGGGCCGGCCGCGGTGCGGGCCGTCACGCTGCGGCTCGGGCCAGGCGCGGACGATGACACGGTGCGGACGGCCTGGGAAACACTCGCCGCCGACGGCCCGCTCAGCGCGGCCGAGCTGGTCATCGTCCGCGACGAGCACGGAATGACCTGCCTGGGCTGCGGGCACGAGTACCCGGGGCAACTCCCCCGCCAGTGCCCCGCCTGCGGCGGGGACGGACTCGTCACCGCCGCGGCCCCCGACCTGACCGTGGACGGATGGGCGAGTGCTGAGCCCGCGCCAGCTTCTGCGGCCGCTCCGATAGACACTGGTGAACAGGAGGCACGGCCATGTGCCTAGGGATTCCGGGGCGGCTCGTCGAGATCATCAACGCTGACTTCCAGGTCGGGACGGTCGAGGTCTCCGGTGTCCGGGGCGCGGTCAGCCTGGCCCTGGTGTGGGACGAGATCGCCGTCGGCGACTGGGTCCTGGTGCACGTCGGCTTCGCTCTCGCGCGAATCGACGAGGAGGAGGCCGAGCGGACCCTGGCCTGGCTCGAGGGAATGGGCCAGGCCTACGCCGACGAACTGCAAGCATTCGAGGACAGCAGAATTCAGGCCGCGGAACAACGAACTGCCCGGTTAGCGGCGCAATTTCCCATACCGGAAAAAGGCGCGTACTGTCAATAGTGAAGCTCCGGACCCAGGCTGGATGCCCTCGCGAAATTCGCGGTGGCACGGCAGGGCCCGGCTTTTTTACGTAATAAAGAAAATGCGCGCTGAGTATGACGGCCGCAGGCCTCCTCAGCGCACCCGGTCCTAACCCCGGTTCGCGTATGTCATTATCCAAGGAATTGAGGCTCGTCATGGAAGCCCTAGTTATCGTGCTCGTGATCGTGGTGATACTGCTGCTGATCGGCGCGGCGATGTCGGTGCGGGTGGTGAAGCAGTACGAGCAGGGGGTGCTGTTCCGGCTCGGGAAGGTGCTCGGCGCGCGCCCGCCGGGACTGCGGATCATCATCCCGTTCATCGACGTGCTGCACCGGGTGTCGCTGCGGATCGTCACGATGCCGATCCAGTCCCAGGGGATCATCACCCAGGACAACGTCAGCGTCGACGTCTCGGCGGTGGCTTACTTCCGGGTCGTCGACGCGGTGAAGTCGGTCGTCGCGATCGAGAACGTCTACTCGGCGATCGACCAGATCGCCCAGACCACGCTGCGCAAGGTCGTCGGCCAGCACAGCCTGGACCAGACCCTGTCGGAGACCGACAAGATCAACCTGGACATCCGCAAGATCCTCGACGTGTCCACGGTCGAGTGGGGCGTCGAGGTGACCCTGGTCGAGCTCAAGGACATCCAGCTGCCCGACACGATGAAGCGCGCCATGGCCAAGCAGGCTGAGGCCGAGCGGGAGAAGCGGGCCAAGATCATCAACGCCGAGGGCGAGTCCCTCGCCGCCGCCGCGCTCGGCGACGCGTCCGACATCATGATGGCCCACCCCCTCGCCCTCCAGCTGCGCAACCTGCAGAGCCTGGTCGAGATCGGCGTGGACAAGAACACCACCGTCGTGTTCCCCGCCCCGCTGATGACCACCATCGCCGAACTCGGCTCGTTCCTCGCGGGCGAGAAAGCCGCCGCCGGGCTGCCCGCCGCGCCGCCCGTGGCCAGCCCGCCTGCCCTGATCCCGGCCGGCAACGGGACTCCCGTCAACGGGGCTCCCGCTAACGGGCCGGCCCTGACCGGCCCGGCAGCCGGACTCAACTAGCACCGGGCACGGGCCGGCCGTGGCCGGCCCGCCGGCCACGACAGCAAACAACCGAGGAGAAGCAGATGCCAGCCCAGGAAAACCCCAGCGGTCCGCGGATAGTCGCAGGCATCGACGGCTCCGAGTCATCAGCCGGCGCCCTTCGCTGGGCCATCCGGCAAGCCGCCCTCACCGGCGCCACCGTGGACGCCGTGATCGCCTGGCACTACCCGGACCTGGCCACCTCCGGCATGGCCGTCGGGGCCATCGAGCCGGCCTACGGCTTCTTCCGGGAGAACGCCGAGAAGATCGCCGCGGACGCGGTCAGCAGCACCCTTAACCCGGCCAGCGACGTGCCGGTCCACGCCCGCGTCTTCCAGGGCCACGCCGCCCAGGTGCTCCTCGACGCATCGGCCGGCGCCAGCCTGCTGGTGGTGGGCAGCCGCGGGCACGGTGGGTTCGCCGAAGCGCTGCTCGGCTCGGTGAGCCAGCACTGCGTACAGCACGCGTCCTGCCCCGTGGTCGTGGTCCGCGGCCCGGATCCGGCCTGACCGGCGCCGCACGGCGGCCGGCCGCCAGGAACTAACGAGTGACACAAGAGGAAACGACATGAACATGCAAGCACCGCGACATGCACTTTCCGCGGACGCAAGCCCGTCCGGGACGCCGCCGGGCGACCGGGGGAACCTGCGCGCCGCCGACTGGTTCTACCGTTCGAGGGTCGCCAGCGTGATCTGGCTTATCGCCCGGCTCTGGCTCGGCTACAGCTGGCTCAACGCCGGCTACCAGAAGCTGTGGGGCAGCGAGAAAGCCGCCTTCTGGAACGGCGGCGGCGCCGGGGTCAAGGGATTCGCCACCGCCGGGGTCACCGGATCGACGTCCGGAAAGGGCGGCGCGTCCTACGGCTGGTTCGCGGCGTTCCTGCACAACTTCGTCATCCCCAACGCGTCCTGGATCGCCAAGGTCGTGACCCTGAGCGAGCTGGTCATCGGCGCGCTGCTGATCCTGGGCCTGTTCACCGGCCTGGCGGCCTTCGCCGGCCTGGTCCTGAACCTGGTCTACATGTTCTCCGGATCGGCCGGGGTCAACCCGGCCTACGCGATCGTCTCCGTGCTCCTGATCCTGGCCTGGCGCAACGCCGGCTGGATCGGACTGGACCGGCTCGCCCTGCCGATGATCCGCAACCGGTTCCGTCCCGGTCCCGGCACGGTCGAGCCCGTGACGTCCGCGCCGACGGCGCCGGCACCCGTGCCAGCACCGGCACCCGCTAGCTGACGCACCAGGAAACGCATCCTGATTCACAGGAACTGCCGCCGGGCGATACGTCCCGGCGGCAGCTTCTTTGACCTGGACCACCCGCCCCGCCGCAACCTCGGGTAAAGGAGCTCACCGTGAAGATGCTCATCGTCGGTGCCGGCGTGATCGGGACCGCATACGGCGCCCACGTCGCGGCCGCGGGACACCAGGTCTCGGTGCTGAGTCACGGGCCGAGGACCGGCGAAGTGGCCACGGGAGGCCTGTGCGCCCGCGACGTTCTCGGCGGCGAGCGCATCAACGTCGAAACCGCCGTAGTGCCGGACGCTGCCGGGGATTACGATGTCGTCCTCGTCGCGGTCCGGCGTGACCAGCTGGACTCGGCGTGCGCCGAGCTTGCGGTCCTGGCCGGAAAGCCCGCCGTCGTCTTCTTCGGTAACAACCCGGCGGGGCGGGCGGCCATCCCCGGCGACCTGCCCGGCGATGCCTGCCTCGGGTTCCCCGGCGTCGGCGGCGTCATGGCCGGCGGGACCGCCGATTACGTCCGCATCAGGCAGCAGCCCACGGCTTTTCAGCAGTCATCTGACCCGCGGCTGGCAGCGCTGGAATCAGCTTTGTCCAGCCGCGGGTTCGCAGTCCAGCGGGTAGCGGACATGGACGGGTGGCTTGCCTACCACGCCGCCTTTGTCGCCTGCGTCGCGGCGGCGCTGTACCGCTGCGGAACCGATCCCGTCCGCCTCGCCGCGGACCGCCCGGTCCTTACGCTCATGTGCCAGGCCATCACCGGGGCGTTCGCCGGCCTGCGCGGCCAGGGCACGGCAGGGGTCCCGCGCAACCTGGCCGTCCTGCACAGCCCGCTGCTCAAGGCGGTTGCCGTCCGGTACTGGGCCCGGACCATGCGCTCGCCGACGGGGGAACTGTGCTTCGCCGGGCACTCGCGGCACGCCGAAGCCGAAATGCGTGCCCTCGGCGATGACATGGCAGCCCGGATAACCAGCTCGCCCGCCCTGACGGAGCTGCTCCGCCCGCTGGGGGCTTAACTGCCTGGAGCCATGTGAGCGCTTGGAAAGTCCTCCTAGCTCTGGACCCTCGACTGAAGGATGTCGCGGGCAATCCAGAAGGGCAGCACGGCCAGCGAGAACAGCGACACTCCCCACCAGTACCCACCCCAGCAAAGAATGGCGCCGAGGACGACCACCCACGTACCGACGACAATTTCCGTAGCGCCGATGGTCCTGGGATGGCGATAGCCGAACCCGCCACCCGGAAATTTCATCATTACGGATCTTGTACGAGTGACATGCCCTGTCGCGGTATTCATCACGCTGCCTCCGGCAGTTTCTGGCCACGCCGCCGGATGAGTGGCGTGCGGTTACCGGGGTCCGGAGCAGCTATTTCCAGCGTACGCGCCCGCGGAAGGTAAGGACAGGTCACGCTCGCGGGTCAGGCAGGCAGCGACGTGTCCAGGCGATGTGGCCGGCCGCGAGGGACGCGGCGGCGACTGGGAGCAGCAGCAGGTCGACGAAGGCGGGATCGTAGTAGGCGCCTCCGCCGGGTGCTGTCGACCATGCGAGGTTGGACAGCCCGTGCACGAGTACGGCCATCCAGATCATGTTCCGGCTCCCGGCACAGAGCCCGACAATGATGCACCGCAGCAGGAACGCCTGGGCGCCCTGCGCCAGGACCCATGGCACGCCGTTGCCGGTCTCAAGGAACGGCACTACATGCCAGACCACGTAATAGCCTCCGAGGAGGGCAGCGCTCAGTACCGGAGATCCGGTCAGGCGCAGCAGCCGGGGCAGGGCGAAGCCCGTCCAGCCGATCTCCTCGCCTAGACCGGACACCGTGTAGACGATGCCCACTCCGATAACCTCGAGCGGGCCCGGGAACGGCCAAGGACCGTGGTGGACCCAGGCGTCAGCGTAGGTCGCGACGGTGGTGGCGAGCACGCCGGCCAGCCACCACCACGGCGAGCAGGACCGCAGCTGGAACTGATGTCCCAGTTGCCGCTTCGAGCCCTCCCGCCGGGAAAGGGCCACCGCGACGGCGCCGGGCACGACGAACACCAGCGCCGCCATGGGCAGCCTGGACGGCATCCCCGGGATCTGGCCCAGCAGCGGGCCGACCGCCCAGAAGACCGCCGAACACCCGAGAGTCCACTCGCCGAACACCACCAGCGCTCGTTGCGAGGCGGCCCGCCCATCCGGCGGATCTACCACTTGCCCGTACCTGGCGGAGCGCCGTTCACAGGATCGGCCGACGGGTTGACCGGGCGATTCCGAGCCAGCGGGCACGTGAGTGCCCGCACCCTCGTCCTTGCCGTCCGCGCTCTAGTCACTCTCATGTTAAACTTAGAGTATCAAACTTGAAACACCGTATTTTAAAAGCGGCGACGCCGACGGCCGCCGGGGCCAGGCCCCGAGCGGCCTGGCCCGTCGCGCCCGGCGCCTCAGCGAGGAAGAGACCGAGCGGCGCTTGCTCGATACCGCGCTTGAGTCCCTGAGTCGTACCGGCCTGACCGTCAGCCTCGACCACATCAGCCTGGAGCAGCTGATCCGAGAGTCCGGGGTGTCCCGCAGCGCCGTCTACCGCCGCTGGCCCTACAAGGACCTGTTCTTCGCCGACCTGGTCAAGGAGCTGGCCAAGAACGCCGTGCCGGCCATCGCCGACGACGAGACCGCCGCGATCCGGCGCGTGCTCGCGGAACACCGGGACGAGCTCAGCACCCCCGAACAGCGCGGCGGGCTGGTCGCCGAGCTGATCCGGGAGCTGGCCCAGGCCGACTTCGAGACCCTCCGCCGGTCGGCCCGGTGGCGGACCTACCTGGCGCTCAACGCCACGTTCACGAGCATCGCCGACGACGACACCCGCCGGGAGGTCGGCGCCGCACTGGCCGAGTCCGAGCGCGCCCACATCCTGTCCGTGGCCGGCGCCTGGGAGCTGCTCACCGGGCTGCTCGGCTACCGGCTGCGCCCAGACTGCGGAACTACCTTCGAGACTCTCGCCACCCTGCTCACCGCCGCCATGCGGGGCCTGGTCACGATGGCCCTCAGCGACCCCGCCGTTGCCACCGCAAGCG
>Ga0302314_10020358_pt1 | contig 10972 bp, 9 predicted proteins | sample III_Palsa_N2_3_FD_200533 | JGI IMG/M metagenome (GOLD analysis project Ga0302314, IMG submission 200533) | Peat permafrost microbial communities from Stordalen Mire near Abisko, Sweden - III_Palsa_N2_3 | ecosystem: Environmental > Terrestrial > Soil > Palsa > Peat permafrost | place: Sweden... | reverse complement strand
TGTACCTGCCCGACGAGGTCATGGCCTCGCCTGGGCACATCGCCCCGGCGGAAGAGGCACTGATCGTCGTGGAGATCGTTTCGCCGTCAAACTCCGACAACGACTGGGTGGGCAAGGTACGGGACTATCCGCTGATGGGCGTCCCCATGTACCTGATCGTCGACGGGCGCAAGAAGTCGGTGACTCTGTTCAGCGAACTCTCCGGCGGCCGCTACCGTTTGCGCGAGGACGCCGAGTTCGGCGAGGACATCCACATCCCCGCGCCTTTCTCCTTCACCCTCGACACTTCGGCACTGATGCCGTACTAGCCATGGGCCGTACACAACAAGGGCCAGCCGACCCCTGATCGACGAGGTCATCGTGGTGAGTCGGCCCTGGGTCGTACATCCCGGCCACCGCCGAGGACGTCCCAGCCGTTGCGGCGGACGCTCGCACGGCTTCTGGCTCGCGAGAGGTCGGGGGAATCGGCGTTCGCCCCCGCGTCGACGGTCAGGACGGGCGCCTACAGCACGAGGGCAGGGGCTCCGCTGATGCCGTAGACCTCGGTGAGGTAACCGGTGACGGGTTGGCCGTTCAGGTCCAGCGCCCAGAAGACGCGGCCGAACAGACTGTCGTCGATCCGCAGCGAACCGGGGTGGAGGTCGGTCCACCCGGCGGTCAGCAGCAGCGCCAGAGCCCCGTCAGTGGGGCCGCCCCAGATGCCGTGGTCGTCCATGACAGCAGTCTCGCACCGGGGTCTGACAGCATCCGGAGAAGTCCCGTTTTCATTCGTATACGGTCCTGATTTCGCGCTCATCGCTCTCTTCTGTGGCGTCGGACGACCTCGGATCAGCCCCTTCCGGCCACCGGTCGGACACGACCGGCCAGGTGGCAGCAGGATCATGGTGTGTGGGGACGGTAGACAACAGACCGTCGGCGCGTCGTTTCGGTGGGTGTCTCGCTTCTCGACGGGAGTTCAGCGGATCGACGGTCTTCCCGAACGGGCGCCGGCGAGCAGGTGCTGCAGGCGGTGCGGGGCCGGATGGCCTGCGTACTCGGCCAGTTGCCAGCTGTTCTTGCGGCCCACGGGGCCCAGTAGCCCGTACACGTAGTCCCGCATTCGCCGCCGGGGTTCGACCCGGCTGAAGCGGCCCCCGATCCGAAGAAGCAGTTCATCCAGTTCCGGTCCCACGCTTCCGTGGGAAGTTCATTGAACACACCAGTGGGCTGCCCACCGTTCTGCCACTACATGCGGCGTGGGCACTCGTTCCTGCGACCTCCCTGCGAAACCGCCCCCGGCCCCGCCGCGGCCCGGCTGCACTCACCGCCACCAGGCCGCTGACCAGGACAAACGGAGAAGTCTCACTGGAGTAGTAGGACCTTGGTCCTATTGTTGCCCGGTCGGCGAACTGGCAGGCTTCCTGACCATGAGCGCCGTAGACAACGGGTTCCTCTACAACCGTCGCGATCCCGCTATGCGAAGTGACCCTTCCCCCCGCTATCGACGCCTTCGGGAGAAGGGGCCGATTGATCGCAGCCGTTCGGATTCTGGGCGGTGTCGAGTTGTCGGGAAACCGCGGCTCTGCTGCGAGATCCCCGGCTGGCCAGTGAATTCCACCGGGATTCCAAATGGGCCGAGCACCGTGGCGGTTGGGACAGCCCAGTGGTGAGCGACACCCGCATGTGGATGCTCATGCTCGACGGCGCGGCCCATCGTCGGCTGCGCGGCCTGGTCAATCCGGTGTTCAGCGCGCGAGCCATCCAGGAGATGCGTCCGCGCATCGAGCGGATTCTCCACGGGGTCCTGGACGAGACGGGTGCCGGCGAGGGTGTGGACCTCATCAGCTCCCTCGCCCTCCCGCTGCCCGTGACGGTGATCTGCGGTCCGGTCGGGCTGCCGGTCGAGGACCGTGACCAGTGCCGGCAGTGGACCGGGGCGATCGGACACGTCGTCGACCCCGCGCTGGACGAGGCGACCCAGCAGGCGTCTGAGGACGAGATCACCGCCAACGTCCTGCTGCTCTTCAACGCCGGCCACGGCAAGATCATGCTGCTCCTGGGCGCGGCCAACCGCGACCCGCAGCGCTACCGCGATTCGGACCGGCTGGATCCCAGCCGCCAGGACATCAAGCCGCTGGCGTTCGGCGGCGGCCCGCACTACTGCATCGGCGCGATGCTGGGCAGGATGGAGGGGCGGTTGATCTTCACGGAGAGGCTGCGCCGCCACCGCAGCATGTCGCTCTCCGGCGGCGACTTCCGCCGGCGCCGGCACGTCAACTTCCGTAACTTCCGTGGCCTGAGCGGGCTGCGCTTCGTGCCCGACCGGTCCCCGGGCTGCTCGCGCAGCTGCGCACCCGCGCTGCGCCGAGCGCGCACCCCACTGACAAAAGAGGAAATGCCATGCCCCACACCGATGTCATTAGCGGCCCGAACCCGGAGATCACGGTGCGAAAGGCCATGCCGCGCCGCCTGCTGATGTGCCGCCCGCAGTACTACGGCGTGACCTACAGCATCAACCCCTGGATGCGGCCGGAGAAGCCGGTCGACACCGACCTCGCCCTGCTCCAGTGGGAGCAGCTACGCGAGCTGTACGAGTCGCTCGGACACACCGTCGAGCTGATCGACCCGATCGACGGCCTCCCGGACATGGTGTTTGCGGCCAACGGGGCCACCGTGGTGGACGGCAAGGTCCTCGGCGCCCGGTTCCGGCACGCGGAGCGGACCGCTGAGGGGCCCGCGTACCTGGACTGGTTCGTCCGCAACGGCTACCAGGACGTCCTGTGGCCGGAGTTCATCAACGAGGGCGAGGGCGACTTGCTCCAGGTGGGCCGCCGCATCCTGGCCGGAACCGGCTTCCGTACGGATCAGCGTGCGCACGCCGAGGCGCAGGAGTTCTTCGGGCTGCCGGTGACCAGCTTGACGCTGGTGAACCCCAACCACTACCACCTGGATACCGCGCTCGCGGTGCTCTCGCCGGAAGAGATCATGTACTGGCCGGCGGCCTTCACGCCCGGCAGCCAGGCCGTCCTGCGCGAGCTGTTCCCCGATGCCGTGCTGGCCACCGACGCGGATGCCGCGGTGTTCGGTCTGAACGCGTTCTCGGACGGCCTGAACGTCCTGCTGCCGATGGCCGCCACCGGTCTGATCGATTCCCTGCACAAGCGCGGCTTCAACCCGATCGGGCTGGAACTCGGTGAGCTGCTCAAGGCCGGAGGCAGCGTCAAGTGCTGCACGCTGGAGCTGCGTTCCACCTGATCCGCATCCGCTGCTTGCACCGGAAGAGCCCCGCGCCAAACCGGGATGTGCCGTTGGAAACCACATCCCGGCGGCAAGGACCGTCACGACTCCGCCGAGGAGCCCATGATCGCCCTCACCCACCCCGAACTCTCCTGCGAATCCTACGGGCCTTCGTCCTGCCGAAGCCCGCGACCGACCCCGAGCACATCCTGCAACGGTCCCGATGGCGACACCGACACCGACACCAGCACCGGGCCGCCGCCTTTCATCGCCGCTGGAACGAGATCGCCGCAGCCAAGTGACCACGAACTACAGCCGCCGTGACGGAGTGTCAAGGCGGAAATGCGTGGGACGTATGACCTATATCCCGCACCGCTGGTGACTGACCTATGATCAAGTCACCTTTACGAGAGCCCAGTTGAAACAAGAGCACACCATCATCCGCCACCAGAACTGACAGCGAGGATGGGTGGTGGCTTCTCCGCCCGGGTCTGGCTCACGGGCTGCCCGCCGCCGAATGGTTGCCCTTCTGTAGTCCAGCCGCAACACCATTGAGTACCCGCGGGCATCGCTCACGCCAGGACGCAATCCAATCTCCATTTCGTCAGAGGAGCCTCACCCATGCCGGAAGCCTATGCCGCGCCGCCGCGTCCGGTTCGAGAGCAACAAGCGGTGCTTGACCTGGTCGGCATCGGATTCGGACCGTCCAACCTGGCCCTGGCGCTCGCGCTGCACGAAGCGAACGGAGCAGCCGCCTGCGACGCGTTGTTCCTGGAGCGGCAGCCCACCTTCGGCTGGCACACCGGAATGCTGCTGGACGATGCGACGATGCAGGTCTCGTTCCTCAAGGACCTGGTCACCATGCGCGATCCGACCAGCCCGCATAGCTACCTCTGCTATCTCCGGGACCGCGGTCGGCTCGCTGCGTTCATCAACCACAAGTCGCTGTTCCCGTTGCGCATCGAGTTCCACGACTACCTCGAGTGGTGTGCTGAGCGGGTCGGGCATCTGGTGCGCTACGGCGCGCAGGTGGTCGACATCCGTCCCGTACCCAGCCCGGAGAGTGCCGTCGACTTGCTCGACGTGGTGGTGCACCGCGACGGTGCCGAGGAGGTGTACCGCACTCGGAATGTCGTGATCGCCACAGGACTGCAGCCTTGGCTGCCGGACGGCATCCACGGATCCGCCCGGGTCTGGCACACTGCGGAACTGCTCCACCGGCTTCCGGAGATCGAGGCCGCCGCGCCACGCAGCTTCACGGTCGTCGGTTCCGGTCAGAGCGCCGCCGAGGCGGTCGCCTATCTGCACGGACGATTCCCGGACGCCTCTGTGCGTGCCGTATTCCGGCGGTACGGATACAGCCCGGCGGACGACTCGCCGTTCGTGAATCAGATCTTCGACCCCGGCGCCGTCGACGACTACTACGGTGCGCCCGAGCAGGTCCGCCGCGGCCTGATCGACTACCACCGCAATACCAATTATTCGGTCGTCGACCTCGAACTCGTCCAGGAACTGTACGCGCGCTCCTATCGGGAGCAGGTGCAACGCACAGAGCCACGGCTGGTCATCATGAACACCAGCCGGCTCGCCTCTCTGTCACAGAAGGCTGACGCAGTACGGCTGGTCGTGGAACACCTGCCCACTGGGGAGCTGACGGAGGTCGAATCAGACGCGGTCGTGTTCGGTACCGGATACCGCCCGGCCGATCCGCTCGCCCTGCTCGGCTCGTTGGCCGACTGGATCAAGCTGGACGACGAATCCCGCCCGCACCTCGACCGCGACTACCGGCTCGTCACGGCCGACCACATCCGCGCCGGGATCTACCTGCAGGGCCCGACGGAACACACCCACGGACTGGCTTCAACGCTGCTCTCGGTCACCGCGGTGCGCGCCGGCGAGATCCTCGCGGCCATTACTGCAGGGGCTCCCGCTCAGGTGGTCGCCTCGTCCGCCCGATGACCGAGGCCCCAGAGGCTTCCAGGAAAGGCAAAGAGGCACAGGATGTATGTTCCCGAGATCTACCAGTCCCCGGACGCCCAGGCCGTCCGACTGATTCGTGAATACCCGCTGGCGTTGCTGCTGAGCAACGGACCCGCGGCGCCATTCGCCACGCACTTGCCGGTGATCTTCCCGCCGACCGCCGAGCCCGAGCGGATCGAGACCCTGCCTGGCGTCACGCTCTACGGCCACCTCAACCGGGCCAATCCGCACTGGGCGGCGCTGCACGACGGACAGCATGCGACCCTCGTCTTCCAGGGCGCGAACGCGTATGTCTCCGCCGCCGTCTACGAGAAGACCCCCGCCGCCCCCACCTGGAACTTCGCCACCACCCACGTCCAAGGCCGCATCCACCCGCTGCCCAACCGGAACGACGCGCTCGAGGTGGTGTCCTGGACGGTGGCGGCCTTCGAGGCCAAACACGGCCTCGGCTGGGACCCGGGCTCTTCGCTCGGCTACTTCGACCAGATCGTCGACGGCGTCGGGGCCTTCCGCTTCACCGTCGAGTCGGTCGACACAATGCTCAAGCTCAGCCAGGAACAGACCGACTGCACCCGGGACAAGGTGGTCGCACACTTCGCCGCCAGCCCGGTCGGGCTGCGCCAAGAGCTGAGCCACCTGATGACGGCCGCCGCCCCGACCACCAACACCGGAGGGTGAGTCACACCATGACCGAAATCGCTGATGTCATCGTGGTCGGCCTGGGCGGGCTCGGCAGCGCCGCCGCCTACCACCTGGCCGCGCGCGGCAGCCGGGTGATCGGACTCGACCGATTCGGGCCCGCGCATGCGCGCGGTGCGAGCCACGGCGAGAGCCGCGGGGTCTGGAAGGCGTACTTCATGGGCGCCGGGTACGTCCCGCTACTCGACCGCGCGTACGAACTCTGGGACGAGCTCGGCGAAATCCGTGGCGAAACGCTGTTCCACCGAACAGGCGGGATTTGCGTTGGCCCGGCCGACGGCGCGCTCGTGCCCGCCGCGCTCGCCTCGGCTCGGGAAGCAGGCCTGGAGTTCGAGCACCTCGACCGCGACGAGATCTGCTCCCGCTTCCCGCAGTTCCACCCCGGGCCGGGCGACGTCGCCGTGTGGGACCCGTCCTCGGGATACGTACGTCCCGAGCAGGTCGTCAATGCGCACCTCGACCTCGCCCGCAAGCACGGCGCCGACCTGCGGTTCGACGAGAAGGTACTCGAATGCTCGGACACTGGCAGCAGCGTGCGGGTGCGCACCGAGTCCGGCGTGTACGAGGCTGACCGGCTGGTGGTCGCGGCCGGAGCCTGGGCCCCACAACTGCTCCCGGAGCTCCAGCCGCATATCAAGGTCGTACGAAAGGTCATGGTCTGGTTCGACCCGACCTCGCGGACCGAGGACTTCTATCCCGGCCGTCAGCCGTACTGGATCTGGGAGGGCGAGGACGGCACGGTCGGCTACGGCCACCCGGCCGTCGACGGCCCCTCCGGTGGCGTCAAGGCTGGAATCCACAGCGGCGGCGATCCCGCAGACCCGGACTGCCTCGACCGCCTCGTCAGCACGGAGGACGTCGAGGCCGTGCGTGGGTTCCTCGCCAAGCGGATCCCCACGCTGTCCGGCCGCTATCTGCGCAGCCGCGTTTGCATGTACGACAATTCGCCCGACCTGGGCTTCATCATCGGCCCGTCGGCCGAGAGCGACCGGATCACCGTCGCCGCCGGCACCTCGGGCCATGCCTTCAAGTTCGCCCCCGCGCTCGGAGAAGTGATCGCGCAGCTCGCCACCGAGGGTGCCAGTACCCACGACGTCTCACTGTTCGATCCGCGCCGCCTGATCAGTGCGAACACGTGATCGGCGCGAGCCGCACCGGTGACAAAAGCTTGACCATCGCCATCACCGGCACGCGTCATGTCGAGTCGCGACGAGGCGTACTGGAGCAGATGTTTGAGCGCGTGCTCACCCCGTTCGCCGACGTACCGGCCGCGGACCGCGGTTGGCTGCTCGGCGGCGCAGCAGGCGTCGACACCTTGGCACTGCGCTTTCTGGCCGGTCTTGACTCCGGACACCTCACCGTGGCCGTTCCTGTGCGGTGCGTAGACCAACCAGCGGACGCCCAGGAGGTGATCAAGCAGGCGCACGCCGCGGGCCGCATCGACCAGATCGTCGAGCTCGACCACTCCGAGGGCATCGGCCCGGAGGCGTTCACCACCCGCAACCGCTGGCTCGTCGACCACTGCGACCTCGTCATCGGCTTCCCACTGGCCGGAACCGACGACGGGTCGGGCACCTGGGAGACGCTCAAGTACGCGGCCGAACTCGGCCGGCCCTACCTCGTCGCTCCGCTCAGCTGACTTCCCGATCCCGAACCCCTGAGGAGTTACCACATGCCCATGATCAGAGTGCAGATGTTCCCCGGACGTACCGACGGCCAAAAGGAAGCTCTCGTCAAGGAACTGACCGAAGCGATCGTGCGCACCTGCGACGCCAAGCAGGACGACGTCTGGGTGATCATCGACGAAGTCGACCGCGAGCACTGGGCGCTCGGCGGAACCATGTACTCCCGCCGCCAGTAGTGTCGGGGACTGGCGCGGTGGCTGATGCCCCGTCTCCAGTCCCCGCCGCTTCAAGTGAAGTTGGCCGCCGACGAGGTGCCCGTGGTCCGGGTCCTTTTCCGGCGGCCCCTTCCCGAACGGGACGGGCCAGTTTCCCGCATCCCGCTCTCCAGTGATCATTTCCGTGGTGGCGCGGCACCTCGCCCAGCGTGGATGTCCTCGTGGCAGCGACGGCAGATCACCAGAGTCTTGCGCCGTCGTTTAGCCATGAGGTGCACCCAGTCGGGTTTGTCCCGGCGTCCCGGCCGGTTGAGGTCGGCGAGCTTGCGGACGTGGTGGACCTCAAGATTCGTCCGGGCGAACCTCTCTCGCCTCCAAGCCAGGGCACTCAGCCTGCCTGACCTTGGCCCTCAAGCGACCGACTGCGGTGATCCAAGGCCTGGCCGCAGGCCACCCTCCAGGATCAATCCGTTTCGCCGCGTGACATGGCAAGCCCCTGAAAGATCGGAAAGGACCTCCGACGCAGGTCAGAGGCCCTTTCCGGGGCATATCCCCAGCTAGGGGCGGACGAGTCGGCCTGTACGCCGGGTTTTTCCGAGCCACCTTCCTGACCTGCGCTTATGTGGTTCGGACTCTCTGTGACCAGCGCGAAGAGGGTTGCAGAGGCAGTCAGAGGCAATCAGAGGCCGTCAGAGGCAATCACTCTGATCTGCACCCGATCTGCACCGGTCGATCAGGAGGCAGTCAGAGGCAATCACTCTGATGCATGAAGCCTCCAGCCCCGCCGCGACGGTGAGTCTGCCTCCGGGCATGCCAGCTCATACGAAAGCCCCCAGGACGGGAATCCTGGAGGCTTCGCTGGCACCGATTGGAGGTCGGTTCCGGACACCACCTGTGCTTTAGCCGGCGAAGGTGGCGTCCACGTCCTTAAGAGACGTCACCAGAATGCCATACGGCACCCCACAATCGCCCGACTTGCCCAGGGCCTCTCTGCCAACTTCGAGGAAGTCAGAGGCAATCAAAGGCAGTCACGCCACCCCTCTCGGCTTCGACCGGCTGCCACCTGCTGCTGTCGACCTGATCCTGCTCGGAGACCTCACCGGCCGCTACGCGACCGGCAGCTACACCCGCCGGAACTCCAGCGGGGCCCTGGTCCTGCGCGAGGACCGCCAGGGCGCGGCGGACCATGGCCACCGGATCACCGCCGCTATCGCCTGCCACGTGGCCCGCGTCGGCGGCACCGTCGATCAGCTGACCCGGCTGCTGCTTCACCCCGACCACGAGGGCGGCAGGCACGCCCAGATCATCGAGCTCCGGTCCGGCCAGGCCCGCGCCCGCGCCTACATCGAGCGGGTCTGGGCCAGCGCCAGCGCCGAGGTCGCCGCCACCGTCGCCGTCGGGTCGCGCCACGGCGCGCACGAAGACCTGGTCGTCCTGCGCGAGCGGATCGAGACCACTTCATGGCGGGGCGAGCGCGGGCGTACCGCGCTGCGGGTGCTGCGCGCCCACCTGAATTTCGCCGAGACCGCCGGCGGCCGCCTCCACGCGGCCAGCGAGCGGCAGGCCGCAGAGGAGGCCGGGATCTCCCGGCAGACCCTGCGCAACGCCTACGAGTCCGTCCTCAAGCCCGGCGGCTGGTTGCGCCGCCTGCGGGTGGGACATGGCACCGAGGGCTCCACCTGGTACCTGGGCAACGGCCCCGCCGCCCCTTCGGCGTCTCGTGTCAGTACCAGTCAGTGCCCCCCCGACGAGGCCCTTGGGGAGTGGTCCACCCCTGAGACCGAAGTGACTCCCGAGACCGAAGGTGAATCAGAGTCCGGTGACAGCCAAGCGGGGAGCACCGCCCACCAGCCCGCGCCCACTGCTCCGGGGCATTGGTCCACCCCTGAAACAGCGGGTTCCCCGGACGTCGACTCCAGAGTCATCGGCCGCCTGATGGCCAACGACGCCTTCGCCCAAGCCGGTCTGGGCAGCTCCGCCCTGATGGTCATCGGCGCCCTGCACGCCAACCCCCGGCAGAGCGCAACGGAGCTGGTCACCTCCTCGTCGGTGTCGCGGGCGACGGTGTACCGGACGCTGCAGCGGCTGCACGGCCACGGCCTGGTCCAGCAGGACGACTCCGTGTGGACGCTGACGCCTCGCGCCCTGGAGGGCATCGGGGTACCCGCTGAGCAGGCTGTTACCGAGCCGGGGCCCGAGTGGGACGGCCTTGCCACCGTCTACGGGACCACCGGGATCGCGGAAGCCCGCAGAGCCTTCCACGCAGCCGAACGTGCCGCGTACCGGGCCGCGCTCGAAGCTCTGGCCGAGCACCGCACCCCCGCGCTGACGATCGTCCGCGACGGAACGACCGTCCTGGTTCCCGCCCAGCGCGCCGACGAGGTCCCCGCCCACTGGCAGGCCTCGGACGGCAGCGTCCTGGACCCGGTCACCCACCGCCCCGTGCCCGGCTGGCGCGTCGCCACCGACGGCCGACTGATCCTCCACAGCCCCGGCGACCAGCTCACCTACGAGGAACTCGTCGCCGCCAACACCGTCGCCCTCGAATCCTGGGAGACCGCCGCATGACCCCGATTCGGTCCTCGACCTGGTCCGCAGCCCGCCAGCGGCAGGCACTGGACCTGTCCGCCCGCTACCGCCACGGCGCCAGCGTCACTGAACTCGCCCGCGACACCGGCCTGTCCAAGGGCACCGTCATCAACCGGCTGCGCCTGGTCGACACCCCGATGCGGACCCCGCAGCAGACCCTGCTGCTGCAAGCCGACCCCGAGCAGATCGCAGCCCGCCAGCAGCTCGCCGCCACGATGCGGCGCTGGTACGACTCCGGGACCTCCGTGCCCGCCCTGGCAGCCGTCTTCGCATGCTCCCAGCGCACGGTACGGCGGCGGCTCGCCCAGGCCGGAGCCACCCTGCGCGCCCCCGGCCAGACCCGCGCCCTGGGCACCGACCGGCAAGCCCGCCGCAAGCTCATGCGGTCCCTGCGGGCCCGCTACGAAGCAGGAGCCTCGGTGCAACTGCTGGCCGCCGGCTGCGGCTACTCGACCAGCACGGTCTACCGGCTGCTGCACCAGGCCGGAACCACGATGCGACCCCGAAGCCAGCCAAGCCCCCGCGCCCGAGGCGACCGCTCCCCGCAAGCCCTCCTGAACCCCACCTCACCGCCCCACACCCCGGAGACCCCTCCGGCCACCGCGAACGGCCGCAGTACCTCAGACCCCATCAACACGGTCGGAACAG
>Ga0302314_10020356_pt1 | contig 10973 bp, 9 predicted proteins | sample III_Palsa_N2_3_FD_200533 | JGI IMG/M metagenome (GOLD analysis project Ga0302314, IMG submission 200533) | Peat permafrost microbial communities from Stordalen Mire near Abisko, Sweden - III_Palsa_N2_3 | ecosystem: Environmental > Terrestrial > Soil > Palsa > Peat permafrost | place: Sweden... | reverse complement strand
GCGGCGGCCGGACTTGCCTCCGTGGGCATGACCGGACTGGTACGGCCGGCGCGCGCTGCCCAGGCGCTCAATTTCTATGCATGGTCTGCCGGCGTCGATACCGTGAAGCGCGAATTGGCCGCGTTCCAGAAGGAAACCGGTTTGACCGTGAACTACAACAACCTGCCTTATGCCCAGTATCGCGAGGCGATGGTCACGAAATTCGTCGGGCAGGCCCCGATCGACATGCTCTGGGTCTCGGATGCCTGGTTGCCGGAATGGGCCGATGCCGGCTGGCTTGCGCCGATCGACCCGTACCCGCAACTGACCGCGTATAACGCCGACGTGGTCGACTTCTGCACCGAGTCGACGCGCTACAAAGGGCGCCAGTACGGCATGACCTATTACACCGACTACATGGCCTTTTTCTACGATGCCGACAAGCTTGCCAAAGCTGGCATTGCCGCACCGCCCACCAGCTGGGACGAGCTTGTGGTCCAATCGCTCAAGATCAAGAAGGCCGGACTGTCCGACTATCCTTTGATGATTTCGATGGCCCGCGAGAGCTGGCTGATCGAGTTCATGTCGGCGATGGTCTTCTCGCACGGCGGTCGTTTTGTCGACGACAGCGGCCATGCCGTCATGGACGATCCTGCGCACGGTGCGGTTGCCGCCTTGCAATGGCTGACCGACGCTGTCAACAAGCACCAGATTCTGTCGCCCGCCTGCGTCGAACTCGGCGAACTGAACGGGATGAAAGCGGTGGCGTCCGGCAACCATGCTTTCGCACTCTTGCCGCGCTACCGGATCGAAGCCCTGAACGACCCGCGTCAATCGCACGTGGCCGGCAATATCAAGCAGGCGCTGATTCCCGCTGGCCCGAAGGGCTCGCAAACGACGGTGGCGTGGATGCGCATGCATGCGATGAGCGCGAGTGCCGGCCAGGATAAACAACGGGGCGCTAACACGGCGCGGCTGATGGAAGCCTTCGGCGGAAAGTTCGACGGCCAGTATGCGTTTCAGAAGGCGATGTTTCTCGATACCGGCACAGCCTTCGGCGTCAAACCGCTCTTTAAAGACCCCGACATACGTGCGGCCTACGAAAAATACGGCGATTTCGCCATGTTCGAAAAGCAGCAAGAGCTGGCACGCCGCAAAGATGTAATCGCGCGCTGGTTCGGCGACTGGGACGAGGTCAACGGCACCGCATGGCAGTCGGCACTGCTCGGCAGGTCCTCGGTGGCCGATGCACTCAAACAGTCCGCGCAATCGTGGACCACTCTGAGCAAACAAGCGTGAGCACCATGCAGGCCCCCGGGATCGGACGGCGTTGGCTCGCCAAGCATTCCGTCAACGCGTCGGACCAGCGCAGCGCGCTCCTGCTGCTCTCGCCGATGATGGCGGTGTTGTTCGCGGTCGCGGTGTTTCCCATCCTCTATTCGTTGTGGATCAGCTTGTTCGACATCAAGCTGACCCGCCCGCGCAGCACGCCTTTTGTAGGCCTGGGAAATTACGCGCAAGCGTTCGCCGATCCTTTGTTCTGGACCTCGGTTGAGCGTACGTTGATATTTACCGTGATGTCCGTGTCGGCCATCATGGTCATTGCCACCCTCATGGCGCTGCTGCTGAATCAGGAGTTTCGCGGCCGACGTCTGTTGTCCACGGTCCTGCTGATTCCCTGGGCCATCCCTTATGTGGTGGATGGCCTGATGTGGAAATGGATCTACGACTCGGGCTACGGCGCACTGAACGGCGCGCTGTATCAGTTGCATTTCATCGATAAGTACGTGGTCTGGCTAGGCGACACCGCCAAGACCTTGCCGCTGATCGCAAATGCCTTCGTCTGGAAGGAAGTGCCGCTGGCGACCATCTTGCTGCTGGTGACGCTGAAGTCGGTGCCCGCCGATCTGTACGGCGCGGCGCGCGTCGACGGCGCCAACCTGTGGGGACGTTTCGTGCATGTCACGCTGCCGTCGCTGCGGCCGGGATTCATGCTGGTGATCATCTACGAAGCGATGATGGCGGTACGCCACTTCGACCTGTTCTTCATCCTTACCGAAGGTGGGCCGGCGAATGCGTCGCACGTCCTGGCATGGCACATCTACGTCGAGACCTTCCGCAACCTCTCGTTCGGCTCGGGCGCCGCTGTGGCCTATCTACTCGCGCTAGCAACCTTCGCGATGTCTTATGTCGTGATTCGAACGGTCGGAAACAGGATCTGAGCTATGTCATACGCACTTCTTGCCAAGCGCATCGGCCTGTTCATGGCTTCGTTGCTATTTCTCGCATACGTGCTCGCGCCCGTCTTGTGGCTGGTGTCGTCCTCGCTGCAGCGCGAGGCAAATATCACTTCGGTACCGCCGCACTGGATTCCGCATCCGCTCACGCTGTCCAGTTATCGCGCGATCTTTACGGCAGGCGACCCGAGCGCTTCCACCGACGATAACGCCAGTTTCGTGCCGTCCACCGCGCAATACTTGTTGCCCGCCTTGCGCAACAGCCTGATCGTTGCTTTCGCCGTGGTCGTATTGAACCTGATCGTAAGCGTTCCGGCCGCCTACGCGATGGCGAAAATCCGCTATATCGGGCGCGACCTGTCCGTGTATTTCATGCTCGCGACGCGCGTGATTCCGGACATCGCACTGGTCGTGCCGTTCTTCCTGTTCATCCGCAAGCTCGGTTTGCTCGACAACCTTGGGGCGCTGATCATCACGTACCTGGCCATCACGGTGCCGTTCAGCGTATTCATGTTGCTCAACTATTTCGAGTCGCTGCCGGACGAACTGGACAAGGCCGCGCGGGTGGACGGTTGTTCGCGTCTGCAGACGCTGCTGCGGGTGTTCTTGCCGCTCGCGCTGCCATCGCTGGTGGCGGTCATCCTGTTCACCTTCCTGGCGAGCTGGAACGAGTTTCTGTTTGCGTTGATGTTCACGCAGACGCCGGCATCCCAAACCATCCCGATCATCGTTGCCTCGTTCACCTCGGATTTCACAACCAGTTTCTCATTCATCAATGCGGCGGGGGTGCTGGCGATTGTGCCGCCCGTCATTATTGCCGTTCTGTTCGAACGCTACATCGTGTCCGGACTGACCGCCGGCGCAGTCAAAGGTTAAGGACCGACCACCATGGCCCAAATCCACTTTTCCAATGTCACCAAGCGCTACCCCAACGGACATCTTGCACTCGAAGACCTCAACCTGCAGATCGAAGATAAGGAATTTCTAGTGCTGCTGGGGCCTTCGGGCTGCGGTAAATCTACGACGCTCAATATGATCGCGGGCCTGGAGGACGTGACACAGGGCAGCCTCAAATTCGACGGTGCAGAAGTCAGCTCGGTGCCGGCACACAAACGCGACGTGGCGATGGTGTTCCAAAGCTACGCGCTGTATCCGCACAAAACCGTCTACGAGAACATCGCGTTCGGTCTGCGCATGCGACGTCACCCCAGCGCGGACATCGACGTGCGCGTACGCAATGCGGCGCGCGCACTGGAGATCGAGCATTTGCTGGAACGCCGCCCCGGCCAGTTGTCGGGCGGCCAGCGGCAGCGCGTCGCGTTGGGGCGCGCGATGGTACGCGAGCCTGCGGTGTTCTTGATGGACGAGCCCTTGTCCAATCTCGACGCTGCCTTGCGGATTTCGATGCGAGCCAGCATCAAGGCGCTGCATCAGTCGATGGGGACCACCTTTGTGTACGTGACGCACGACCAGGCCGAAGCGCTGACGTTGGCCGATCGCATCGTTGTGATGTGCCAGGGCGTCGTGCAGCAAATCGGCACTCCGGATGACATTTACGAACGCCCGGCCAATAAATTCGTGGCCAATTTCCTGGGCAGCCCGCCCATCAATTTCATCGATGGCCTGCTCGAGCGCAGCGGCACGACGCTGCAAGTGAGCTGCGGCGGGATCTCGTTGGCGCTGCCCCCCAGCAAGGCGGTTCAGCTTGCCGCACGGGTCGGCCAACAGGTGACAGTCGGCCTGCGCGCCGAAGACGTCGACGAAAGCGGTGCCGAACGCGGCAGCGGTGCGGACTGCCTGATCGCAGGCGAGATCAGCTCGGTGCTGCCGGTCGGCTCCGACCAGTTTCTCGGCGTGCGATGCGGCGGGCAAGGGATGTTCTTTCGCGTCGGCAAGGAACGTTCGTTCAGCGTCGGTGAGCGCATCGAACTACCGATCAATCGCAGCCGGCTGCACGTCTTCGAAGCGGCCAGCGGCGCCAATATCGGCGTGTCTGACGCGTCGAGGATGGCGGCACGATGAAACCTGCGGCATTTGACTACCATCGGCCCGGCTCCCTGGCCGATGCGCTGAGCTTGCTCGAGTCGTTCGCAGACGACGCCAAAGTGATTGCCGGTGGCCAGAGCTTAGGTCCGATGATGAACATGCGTTTGGCGCAACCGCAGCATTTGATCGACCTGAACGGCTTGACCGAGCTGGCCGGGATACGCGAAACCGCCGACGCGCTGGTGATTGGCGCGATGACGCGACATCACGACGTCGCCACCAGCGCGATCGTACGCGCCGCATGTCCGTTATTGGCGGACGCGGTGGCTACCGTCGGTCACTACGCGATTCGCCAGCGTGGCACGCTGGGCGGCAGCCTGGTGCACGCCGACCCGGCTGCCCAAATTCCATTGGCCGCCGTCACCCTGGGCGCCACCGTCGAAATCGCCGGCGCGCGTGGTACGCGCGAGGCCCAGGCCGCCGACTTCATCGAGTCGGTCATGACGACCGACCTCGCCGCGCACGAGATGGTCACGGCGGTGCGCTTTCCGAAGTCGGGTGTGGCACAGGGGCATGGTTTCGAAATCATGACGCGGCGCCACGGCGATTTTGCGATCGTGGCTTGCGCCGTCGCGATCGAACTCGACGGCGACATCATCCGCGCGCTGCGCATCGGGCTGGGCGGCGTCAGCGACAAGCCGGTATTGCTCGAACAACTGGCGGCACAGTTTTGCGGCGAGGCACGTCACGCCGATCTCGCACAACGCATAGGCGCCGCAGCCGCCGCGGCTATCGACCCGGAGGATTCCGCGGAGATCAGCAGTACCTTTCGCCGCGAAGTGGCTCTCGTATTGACCCGGCGCGCCGTCGAGCAAGCGCTCGGTCGCGCAGGGCATTGAAATTGGTTATGGATAAAAACAATCTGTTATTGAAAATCAACGGCGCCACCTACGAGGTGCGTTGCGAGGCGCGCAAGCTGTTGTCGGATGCGATCCGCGAAGACTGCGGGCTGACCGGCACCCATGTCGGCTGCGAACACGGCGTGTGCGGCGCATGCACGGTCTTGCTGGACGGCCGGCCGGCCCGCGCGTGCCTGACCTATGCGGCGCAAGCCGATGTTATGGAAATCACCACGATCGAAGCGATTGCGCAAGGCGAGCAACTCTCGCCGTTGCAGCAGGCTATGCACGAATGTCACGGTCTGCAATGCGGCTTCTGCACTCCCGGTATCGTGATGACCTTCGAAGCCTACCTGCGTGAGTGCCCGGACCCGACCGAGGCGCAAGTGCGCGACGTCTTGTCCGGCAACCTGTGCCGCTGCACCGGCTACCAGAATATCGTGCGCGCCATCTTGTTGGCCGCTGCGCGTATACGCGAGGGAGGCTCTCATGTCGCAGCCTGAGTTTCGCTATCTCAATCGCGCGCAGGGCCGTACCGAGGATTTCCGGCTGTTGACGGGGCAGGGGCGCTATCTCGACGACATCGTCATCCCTGGTGCCCTGCACGCGTGCTTTGTGCGCTCGCCGCATGCGCACGCTCGCATTCTATCTATCGACGTGGCTGCAGCGCAGGCCGCGCCGGGGGTGCGCGCAGTGGTCACCGGAGCGGATCTGGCGCAGTGGACCACATCGCTGCGCATGGCGCCGCCCATCGAGGGGGTGGTGCCGGTCGAGGTCGAGACCTTGCCGCGCGACGTCGTACGATTCCAAGGCGACCCGGTGGCCTGCGTGATCGCGACCGACCGCTATCTGGCCGAAGATGCGGCCGAGCAGGTGCTGGTCGACTACGAGCCGCTCGAACCGGTCACCGACATGTGGCGCGCGCTTGAGCCGGGCGCCGCGCAAGTCGACCCCATGGTGGCGCGCAATCTCGTGTCGCACCAGCAAGCGGTACATGGCGAGCCCAGCCAGCACATGCAGGACGCTTATCGGATAGTCGAAGCCAGCTTCTCGCAGCAGCGCCAGACCCAGCTTCCTATCGAGACGCGCGGTTGTGCCGCGCAATGGGACGCCGGACGCAATCACATGACGCTGCATATCGGTATTCAAGTACCGCATGCGCTGCGCAGCCAACTGGCTGTGCGGCTCAAACTCGACGAGAGCCAGGTGAGCGTGATCTCGCCCGATGTCGGCGGTTCGTTCGGTCAAAAAATTGCGCTCTATCGTGAGGAGCTGGTGGTCGCGGCACTGGCGCGTCAGTTGAAAACGCCAGTGCGCTGGCGCGAAGATCGCCTGGAAAACCTGATGGCGGCCGCACATTCGCGCGAGGACTTTTGTCGCACGCGCGCGGCGGTGGACGAACATGGCGTACTTCAGGCGCTTGAGCTGGAAATGCGCGAAGACTTCGGCGCGTACTGCTTCTTCCCTGCCAATTATCTGGCCCGCGTGGTGGCGATGGTGCTCTCCGGTCCTTACCGCTTGCAACATTATGCCTACGACGTAAAGATCGTATTGACCAACAAGTGCGGCAACGCGCCAATGCGTGCGCCGATGTCGATTACCAGTTGGGTGATGGATGGCACGCTGGATGCGATTGCACGCGAATTGCAACTCGATCCTGTCGAGGTGCGCCGCCGTAACATGCTGCTGCCAGCCGATCTGCCCTATACCACCGCGACCGGCGAAGTGATCGAGGACGTTACGCCGTCGGAGACCTTCGAAGCCGTCGTCGCCGCCGTCGATTACCGGGACTTTCGCGCGCGCCAAAGTGCCGCACGCGCGAATGGACGTTACCTTGGTTTGGGTTTTTGCACCGTAGTCGAGCCGACCACATATGGATCGCGCTTCTATAAAGCGGCCGGCATCATCGGCTCCGGCCATGAGGCGGCCTGGATCCGCATCGAACCGAGCGGGGTGGTCAACGCATCGGTCGGCCTCGGTCCAAGCGGGCAGGGCTACGAGACACCGATGGCCGCGGCCGTGGCCGAAGGGCTGGGTGTGGCACCGAGCCGCGTGCGTATCCTGCTCGGTCACACGGACATCGCGCCCTACGGCATGGGCAGCCGCGGCGCGCGCAGCGGCACCGCCGGCGGCGGCGCACTGTATCTCTGTGCGCAAAAGGCGGCTCGAAAAGTGCTGGCGATCGCGGCGCATTGGCTCGACGCCGCCGACGACGACGTGCGCATGATCGATGCCGTCATCGAGCAGCGCAAGCAAGGCAGCGACGACTGGCAAGCGAGCGGCTTGATCTTGGCCGATATCGCGCGCCGCGCCTACCTGGACCCCACCGCGCTGCCCGACGGGTATACACCGGGCCTGGAGTTCCATCTCACCTACGACCCGCCGGCCATGACCTATTCCAATGCGTCACACGCCTGCGAGGTCGAACTTGATCCGGGCACCGGGACCCTGCGCATCGCCCGCTATGTGATCGCCGAAGACTGCGGCACCTTGCTCAACCCGGTGGTCGTCGAAGGGCAGCAGCACGGGGCGATTGCGATGGGCTTGTCGGGAGCGCTCTTCGAGCACGTCAACTATGACGAAAGCGGCCAAAACCTAAGCGGCTCGCTGGCCGACTATCTGATCGCTACCTCGACCGAACTACCCAAGCTGGAAATCATTCCGATGCACACGCCGAACCGGCGCACGGCTGCTGGCATCAAGGGCATGGCGGAGGGCGGCGTGATGGGCGCGCTGGGTTCTCTTACCAATGCCGTGAACGACGCGCTCATGCCTTTTGGCGCGGTGATCGATAGCCACCCAATTACACCGATGCGCGTGCGCGAATTGTTGCGCGGCATCGACACCAACTGATGGAGATTTGATGAATCAATCCGTTTCTTTGCCCGTCGTTGGTTTTATCGGGCTCGGCATCATGGGCGGTGCGATGGCCCAGCGCATCGCCGCTGCCGGTTATCCCCTGCATGTCCATACCCGCAGCGCCGAAAAAGCCCAGCCCTTTGTTGCCGCCGGCGCGCATTGGCACGCCACCCCCGAGACGCTCGCGCGTGCCAGCGACATCGTGATCACCATGGTCGGTACGCCTGTTGACGTCGAGGCACTGTATTTCGGCGCCCATGGGCTGCTCGCACAAGTCCGACCGGGCACGGTACTGATCGACATGACCACGTCCAGTCCGCGACTGGCTGAGCGGATTGCGACAGCTGCCGAGGCCGCAGGCTTGCAGGCGATCGATGCACCGGTCTCCGGCGGCGATGTCGGCGCGCGCGAAGGCCGGCTCTCGATCATGGTCGGCGCGGCCGAGGCTGCGTTCGAACGGGTCTTGCCGCTGCTGCGTTGCATGGGAACGCAGATCGTGCATCAAGGCGCCCCGGGCGCGGGCCAGCATACCAAGCTGTGCAATCAGATCGTCATTGCTTCGACCATGGTCGGGGTTTGCGAAGGCCTGGCCTACGCACGCCGCGCCGGGCTCGACATGACCACCGTATTGGCCTCGATCGGCGGCGGCGCGGCCGGCGGCTTCCTCCTGAATAACCTTGGACCGAAGATCGTGCGCGGCGACCGTAGCGCGGGCTTTTTTATCGAACATATCGTCAAGGACATGGGCATTGCCAGCAGCGAAGCGAATGAACTCGGCCAGGCACTGCCGGGCTTGGCACTCGCATACCGTTTGTATCGCGAACTGGCCGAAAGCGGTCACGGCCGCGAAGGTACACAGGCTTTGTCTCGTTGCTATGAGGATTGAGTCATGGCGATGAATTTTTCCAGCAGTTCGACCCTGGCGGCGCCTCCGTCCGAGGTGTGGGCGGCACTGAACGACCCCGCCGTTCTGCAGGCCTGCTTGCCCGGGTGCAAGGCGCTGCACATGAGCGACGCGCAGCACTTCGAGGCGGCTGTACAGATCAAGGTCGGACCGGTTTCGGCCACCTTCAAAGGCAAGGTCGAGCTGGCAGACCTTAACCCCCCGCACGGCTACACGCTGGTCGGCGAAGGCAATGCCGGCGCAGTCGGCTTCGCCCGCGTCAGTGCGCGCGTGAAGCTGACACCGCAGGGTGAAGGTACGGAGCTGGCCTATGACGCCGACGTCGAGATCGGCGGCAAGTTGGCCAGTGTCGGTACTCGCTTGATCCAGTCGGCCGCGCGCAAGAACGTCGACGACTTCTTTGCAGCGCTGGAAGCCCACTTCTCGAAGCCTGACACGGCGGGCGCCGAGGCACTCCCCAGCGTTGCCGCGCCGCTCGATACGCCGGCCAGTTCGCCGCAAGCTGCCGCCCCGTCCGGGCCAATCCCGGCGCGGCGGCCAGCGCCGACGACAAGCGGGCCCGCACCGGCTTCTGCAGCGGCGCTGTCCGGCGTCCTTTCGGGCGGACTCACGGCCAGTGCGATCTGGGCGGTAGCCGTCGCGTGCACTTCGGCCGGCCTGGTGGGCGGCTTGGTTGCCGGTTATGCGCTAGGCCACTTCGGCTGACCGAAGGGAGCAAGGCCTGGCGCCGGCGTACCAACGCCAAGGTGCGCCGGGCGAGACTTAGGTTTTTTCGCGATTTTCGGTGAGGTCGGCCGCGAAATCGCTTTGGCAGAAGAAGTTGTTGTTCGATTCAAAACCTCTTATAACTTGGGAAATCGATGGTGATGAAGATAAAAATAGCACTACTAATCATAGGACTATGCTCTGCCGGCGCGGCTTTTGCGCAAAGCAGCGTGACCCTATATGGCGTCGCGGACAATGGCCTGACATACACCAACAATCAGGCTGGAGGAAAGACTTTCCAGGCTTCGAGCGGGGGACTAGGCGGCAGCAAATTCGGCTTTCTCGGCAAGGAAGATCTGGGCGGGAACACTGCCGCGATTTTCCAATTGGAAAGCGGTTACAGCATCGATAACGGCGCGCTTGGCTATAACGGCGCCTTGTTCGGCCGTCAGGCGTACGTCGGTCTCTCCGGCGACTACGGCAAAGTACTCCTGGGCCGCCAGTACGACTTCATGGTGACGAATCTTCAAGGGTTGAGTTCCGCGCAACTGTTCGGCGGTGCGCTGGGATCCCATGCCGGCGACGTCGATGGTATCTGGGGCAGCAATCCGATCAATAACGTCGTCAAGTACGTCAGCCCCAACTTCAACGGGCTGCAGCTCGGGTCCCTGTATAGCCTTGGCGGAGTGCCGGGCGCCGCAGGGCAGAATCGCGCGTACGGCTTCGGCGCCACTTATGCGAACGGCAATGCCAAGCTGGGCGCGGCATTCCTGAATGTGTCCAACCCCGCCACGGTGCTCTATGCTTCGGCCGCGTCGCCAGTTCCCAACCAGTCGTTTACCGACCCGGTCACCAACCCGATCTACAGCGGTTATGCGTCGGCGCGGTCATATCAAACCTTCGGGGCAGGCGGCACTTACGCCTTGGGCAAGGCCACGCTGGGGGTGCTCTATACGAACACGCGCTTTAGCAATATGTTCCAGACCTCCAGCACGCCCGCGAGCGGCTCGGTGATGTTCAATAGCTTCGAAGGCTACGCGAGCTATAGCTTCACGCCCGCCATCATGGCCGGCGCAGCCTACAACTTTACAGAGACCGACACGGCGCGTTATAGCCAGGTGGTATTGGGCACGCAATACAACCTGTCCAAGCGTACCTTCCTTTATCTGATTACCGCCTATGAACACGCGGGCGGCATCGATTCCACGGGTCATGCCGCAGTTGCCGATCTGACCTACCTGACTGCTGCGAATGGCCCCAACCAGGCGGCAGTGCGTATCGGCATGCGTCACAGCTTCTAGGACACGGCTTCTCGATTACTTGAACCTGCCGGCATGTGCCGGCAGTATTTTATTACGAGGTTTTTATGATCGTTGAAATGCGCGTCTATCAGATCACTGCGGG
>Ga0302314_10020355_pt1 | contig 10973 bp, 11 predicted proteins | sample III_Palsa_N2_3_FD_200533 | JGI IMG/M metagenome (GOLD analysis project Ga0302314, IMG submission 200533) | Peat permafrost microbial communities from Stordalen Mire near Abisko, Sweden - III_Palsa_N2_3 | ecosystem: Environmental > Terrestrial > Soil > Palsa > Peat permafrost | place: Sweden... | reverse complement strand
AACACCGACCCTTATCCGTGTGACGGGCACCGGCTTCCCCTCCGATGACTCCAGCCAACACACGCGTATCCCCAGAGTAGTTATGGGTGATACCAGTGGGAAGGGGGAGAAGTAGCCAATCACTACTGAGACATACCAGCCTGTTGCAGTACGTAGGCAGTCAGCAGTCTGTAGCAGTCCGGTCGCACACCGTCGTCGAGCGGGATGGCCGCCGCCACCTGGCCCTCGGCCTCCCCGACGAAGACCGCGGGGTCGTTGGAGTCGGCCAGGCCCACCGCCGTGACTCCGAGGCGGCCGGCCCCGCAGGCCCAGCCGTGGTCGCCGATGACCAGGTCGGGCAGGTGCCGTCCCTCCTCGACGAGGGCCGCGAGGGCGATCCGTACGGGCTGGGGCGAGTGCGTGTGGACGGGTTGGGGCAGCGGCGGGCTCCCGGGGTCTCCGGCGCCTCCGGAGCGGGGGGCTCCACTCGGGGGCGTCTCTTCATACACCCGCACAACTCCTACGTGCTCCACGTAGTCGAGAACGGCGGGGCGCGCGTCCTCGTGGCCGTGCATCAGAAAGCGACGTCCGCGCGCCGGAGTGAGCAGGGCGCATCCGGCGGCGCCCAGGGAGGCGGCGAGCGCCGCATAGAACCCCAGTAGATGCCCGGGGTGCCCGGTGCCCAGGAGGACGGCTCCCCGGCCCTCCGCAGTCCTCGCCAGGAGGGCCGCCAGCGCGTCCAGGCCGGCGATCGTCAGCTCCGGGTCGATGGTGTCCTGTCCGTGCCTGTGCGCCGGGTCGGGCGACACCCCGCACCGGCGCGCGAGCAGCGCGAGCACCTCGTCCGGGCTCCAGGTGCCCTCCGGGTCGAGGCCGAACAGGACGTCGGGATCGCGGCCGGACAGGCGGGCGTAGTTGCGCAGATTCCGTTCGCGCGAGGTCGCCACCTGCCCGGCGATCAGATTCACCGTCAGATGCGCATGGAGCTCATCGTGTCCGATCATGCGGCCAGTGTCCCAGCCGCCGAACGGCGCCGGAGTCAGAGCAGCAGACCGTGGTGCGGGAAGGCCGCGCGCCGGGTCGCCAGGATCGCCTGGTCGAGCCGGTCGGCGGGGTCGTAGCCGCTGTCGAAGTCCTTCCACTCGGCGGACATGCCGTCGGTCATCCGCTCGGGGGCCCGCTCCCGGGTCAGCCGCATCACCTCGGCCCGCCACTCCTCCGGGGTCGGCGTCTCCGGCGCCAGGGGGCTGCCCGCGGCGATGGCCACCAGATGGGCCCACGCCCGGGGGACGACCTCGGCCACGGCGTATCCGCCGCCGCCCAGGGCCAGCCAGCGGTCCTCCGTGTGCTCGGCCGCGAGCCCGGCGATGGACGCCGCCACCGCGCGCTGGGCGTCGAGGCTGACGGCGAGATGGGCGAGCGGGTCCTCGACATGGGTGTCGGCCCCGTGCTGGCTCACCAGCACCTGCGGCCGGAACGCCGCGATCAGCTGCGGGACGACGGCGTGGAAGGCCCGCAGCCAGCCGGCGTCACCGGTGCCGGCCGGCAGGGCGAGGTTCACGGCCAGGCCCTCCGCCCCCGGTCCGCCGACCTCCTCGGGCCAGCCGGTCTGCGGGAACAGCGTCCTGGGGTGCTCGTGCACCGAGATGGTGAGCACTCTCGGGTCGTCGCGGAAGACCCGCTCGACACCGTCGCCGTGGTGGACGTCCACATCCACATAGGCCACCCGCTCGGCGCCCAGCTCCAGCATCCGGGCGACGGCGAGGGCGGCGTCGTTGTAGACGCAGAAGCCGGAGGCGCTGCCGGGCATGGCGTGGTGCAGTCCGCCCGCGAAGTTGACGGCGTGTCCGCCCCGCTGCCACACGGTCTCGGCCCCGGTCACCGACAGGCCCGCGATCAGGGCGGACGCCTCGTGCATCGCGGCGAACGCCGGGTTGTCCTCGGTGCCGAGCCCACGGGCCGGGTCCGGAACACCGGTGGCGGCCACCTGCCGCACCGCCGCCAGGTAGCCGGGCTCGTGGACCAGCGCGAGGGTGGACTCCCCCGCCGAGGGGGCGCCCGTCACCGTGACGCCCGGCAGCCGGTCCAGGCCCAGTGCCCGCACCAGGGACATGGTCAGCGACAGCCGCACCGGGTCCATCGGATGTCCCGGGCCGAAGTCGTAGCGGGTGGCGGCCTCGTCCCACAGCAGTCGCAGCGAAGTCATGCCGCCACGGTATCGACTGCCACCGGCTGCGTCGCAGCAGCCCCGAACGCCTTGCTGACGCCGAGGATCGCCAGCACCATCACCATCGGCACCAGCATCGCCCAGCGGTAGTCGGTGCCGACCGCGATGGCGCCGACCAGCGGCGAGCCCACCAGGAAGCCCACGTAGTTGAAGATGTTGAGCCGGGCCACCGCCGCGTCCGAGGCGCCGGGGAACAGCCGTCCGCCGGCCGCGAAGACCTGCGGCACGACCACGCTGACACCCAGGCCGACGACGGCGAACGCCACCACCGCCGTCCACTGCTCGGGCGCGGCGGCCACCAGCGCGAAGCCGACTGCGCACACGACCGCGCCCAGGCGCACCGTCCGGACGCTGCCCCATCGCTGCACCCGCCCGTCACCGAGCAGCCGGCCGAGCAGCATCACCACCATGTAGGCGGCGTAGGGGATCGCATACATCTGCTTGGAGGTGTGCATCAGGTCCTGCATGTACTTGGCGCTCCAGTTGGAGACCGTCGCGTCGGCGATGTACGCCACGCACATCGCCAGGCAGAGCGGCAGCAGCGGCTTCCACGGGATGGAGCGCGCGGCGGCGGCCACGGCCTCCTCCACGGCGTGCCCGAGCTCCTGCGGACCGGCGTACCGGACGCTGGCCACCAGCGCGATCGGGATCGCCACCGCCGCGGTCGTGCCGAACAGCGACAGCTGGGTGAGGTGCCAGTGCGACCCGGCCGCGGCCAGCAGCGCGCCGATGATGCCGCCGGCGCTGAACGCGGCATAGAAGCCCTGCATGATGCTGCGGCCGTAGCGGTGCTGCAGCGCCACCGCCGACATCGCCTCACTGGCGTCCAGACCGCCCACCATCAGGCCGAAGGCCCCGAGCGCGAGGGCGGCCTCGACCTCCTTGTCCCCGGCGCCGACCCCGAGCAGGGTCAGGCACACCAACGGCTGGACGACCCGCAGCACAGCGCGCGGGGAGGTGCGCTTGACCACGTACTCCATGGAGATGGAGCCGGCACCGGCCAGGATCGGCACCGCCGCGAGATAGATCGGCAGGACGTTGTTGCTGATCCCGTACTGGGTCTGGATCTCCGGGATGCGGGTGACCAGCAGCGCGAAGACCGCGCCCTGGACGAGGTAGCTGACCAGCAGCGCGGCCCGCGCCTGCCGCAGCCTCGGGGTCACGGCCCCCGCGTTTCCCGCAGCCATCTCCGCAGCCATGCCCGTACGTCCTTACTACCGACCGGTACTGGAACAAGTTGGCGTGAGCGTACGGACTACCACGGCCCACCGGAAGGCCTACCGGCAAAAGATCGCAAGCTGCAACCACGTCGCTCCCGCGCAACGCACGGCGCGTTACCTAACGTGAGTGGACGGACACACCTCTCGTTTCTCGGAAGGGCGCTTCATGGGTACGCGCGACCGCCTCCTCGCCCCGCTCCGCCGCGGCGCGCCCCCCGATGCCACGGCCCGGGCCCTGGCCGCGGCGTTCGGCTCGGACTCGCTCACCCCCTCGCTCTTCGCGCCCGACCTGCTCACCCATGTCCCGCTGGACCGGCTGCAGGAGACGGTGGACCTCCTCCGCGAGCGCCACGGAGCACTGCGCAACGTCCGGCTGCAGCGGGACCTGCACCGGCTCAACTTCACCCACGGCACCGAGGTGGTGTGGGCCAGGACCGACGCCGACGGCCGGCTCACCACCCTGGTCACCGGCCCGGGCGCGATCCTCGCCCGCAACGAGGCCCCGGCCGCCGCGCCGCCCGCCGTCCCCGCCCCGACCCGCGCGGACACCGGCGCCCCGCCCAGGGCGGTCGTCCCGCCCCCGACCCGAGCCGCAGGACCCGAGCCGCAGGCCGCGCCACCGATTCCGCCGGTGCCGGTGCTGCCGCCGATGCCCACCTATGCCCCCACCGTCCCCGCCCCTGCGCCCGAGTCGTCGTCAGGGCCGGCATCCGCCGCGCCCCTCGCCCCGGCCGCGGCCCTGCTCCAGCGCACCGTCATCGCCTATGCCGCCGCGACAGCCGTCGAACTGACGATCCCATTCCTCACCGACACGGCCACCGGCTGGACCCTGCTCCTGCTGCAGGCCCCCGCCTTCGCCTGGTTCGTCCTGCGCACCGCACCCGCCCACACGCTCCCCCCGTGGTTCCGGCTGCTGCCGCTCCTCCCCGCCGCCGCTGCGGCCCTGGCGGCAGCCCGCGCCCTGCCGCTGCTCGGCCCGGGGCTGCCGTGGACGACGCCGGGCCTGCCCGAGATCGCCCTCTTCTGCTCGATGCTCGGCCTCGCCGCCTGGACCTACCACCGCACCCTCCCGGTACGGCCCTCACCCTCGGCCCATCCGCTGACGCTGAGCTCCCCGCTGCGCGGCGGGCTCTTCGCCCTGTCCGAGGGCGGCGGACCGGCCGTCAACCGCTATGCGGAGGACTCGCTGCAGCCGGGCGGCGCCCGCTACCACCGCTACGCGGTCGACCTGGTCCAGCTGGGCGAGGGACCGCAGTGGCGCGGCCGACGCGCGCTGGGCCTCGCCCCCGCCAGCAACGAGCGCTATGCGATCCACGGCCACCCGGTCCTCAGCCCCTGCGACGGTGTGGTGGTGACCGCCGTCGACGGCCTGCCCGACCACGACCCCTACGCGCCCCGCGCCGACCACCCCGAGGGCAACCACATCGCCATCGACACCGGACGCGCCCTGGTCGTCCTCTCCTGGCTGCGCCAGGACAGCATCCGCGTGCGGCGCGGCCAGCACGTCACCGCCGGGACGCTGATCGCCGCCGTGGGGAACTCCGGCAACGGCACCGAGCCCGCCCTCCACCTCCGCGCCGAGACGCGCACCACGCGCCCCACCCCCGGCAGCGGCACGGGCCTCCCCTTCCGCCTCACCGAACTCCGCGGCGACCCCCTACGCGGCCGCCGTTTCACCGTCCCGGACTGAGCAGACTCCGTACGTCTTCTCGCGCAGTTCCCCGCGCCCCCGGAGGCAGCAGCATGGCTCGCCACGTGCCTGCCTCAGGGGCGCGGGGAACTGCGCGACAAGCCACAGCGGACCCGCACCCAGGCGACAAAGCCCGCCCCGCTCCTGCCTACCCCAGCAGACCAAAAGCCTGCGCCGCGTCGCTGTACAACCCCGTCGCCCCGGCCAACCGCTCCGGAGGAGTCAACGCGGTGAACCCGTAGACGTCCATCCCGGCAGCCCGCGACGCCGCGACGCCGAGTGGGCTGTCCTCCAGGACCACACACCGCTCGGGCGGCACGCCCATCACCCTCGCGGCGTGCAGGAAGAGGTCGGGCGCGGGCTTGCCCCGGCCGACGTCCTGCGCACTGAACAGCTGCTCCTCGGCGAAGAACCCGGACAGCCCGGTCTTCGTCAGCGCGGTGCGGATCCACGCATGGTGTGCCGAGGAGGCCACGCAGTAGCGGACGCCCGACTCCTGAACCTGCTTCAGCAGCTCCGCTGCCCCCGGCACCGCCGTCAGCTCCGCCTGGAACGCGGCGAACACCCGGGCGTGGAAGTCCTCGTCGAAGGTGGCCGGCAGCGTCGCCCCCGCGTAGCGCTCCGCGATGGTGTCATGGATCGCATGCGCCGCCGCGCCCATGTAGTCGCGGTAGGAGTCCTCGACCGTCGTGGGGTAGCCCAGTTCCGTCAGGTAGTCGGCGAGCAGCCGGTTGGAGATGGGCTCGCTGTCCACGAGCACACCGTCGTTGTCGAAGATCACCAAGTCGTAGCGCACCCGCCCACCCTACGGGCGGGCAGGCAGGCGGCTCACATGCCGCCGGACGCCAGCTCCTGCGAGCGGTTGCGGGCCGCCTCCAGCGCGGACAGCAGGGCCGCGCGGACGCCGTGGTTCTCCAGCTCGCGGATGGCCGCGATGGTCGTCCCGGCCGGGGAGGTCACCGCCTCCCGCAGCTTCACCGGGTGCTCGCCGGAGTCGCGCAGCATCACCGAGGCGCCCACGGCCGCCTGGATGATCATGTCGGCGGCCACCGCGCGCGGCAGGCCGAGCAGGATGCCCGCGTCCGTCATCGCCTCGACCAGGAAGTAGAAGTACGCCGGACCCGAGCCGGAGAGGGCGGTCGCCGCGTCCTGCTGGGACTCGGGGACCCGCAGGGTCCTGCCCACCGGCTTGAAGATCTCCTCGGTGCGCAGCAGGTGCTCCTCGGTGGCGTGCGAACCGGCCGAGATGACGCTCATCGCCTCGTCCACCAGGACCGGGGTGTTGGTCATCACCCGCACCACCGGCGTCCCCGGAGCCAGGCGCTGCTCGAACCAGGCCGTGGGCACCCCGGCCGCGCCGGAGATCACCAGGCGGTCGACGCCGACGTGCGGCGCGAGCTCATCCAGGAGGGAGCCCATGTCCTGCGGCTTCACGGTCAGGATCAGCGTGTCGGCGGACTTGGCGGCCTCCGCGTTGCTGACCGCCTCCACGCCGTAGCGCTCGCGCAGCTCGGCCGCGCGCTCCGGGCGGCGGGCGGTGACCAGGACCTCCGACGGTGACTTCCCGGCCCGCAGCAGCCCGGAGACCAGGGCCTCGCCGATCTTTCCGGTGCCGAGGACGGCGACTCGTTGCGTCATGGGCCAATCCTGCCAGCCGGGACCGCACGGAGGAGGGAGGCGTCCAGCAGGCGGTCAGGGTCAGCCCCGGCCCAGCGAACGCAGGAAGAAGGCCAGGTTCGCCGGGCGCTCCGCGAGCCGCCGCATGAAGTAGCCGTACCAGTCCCCGCCGTACGGGACATACACCCGGATCGTCTCCCCGGCCGTGGCGAGCCGCCGCTGCTCCTCCTCGCGGATGCCGTAGAGCATCTGGAACTCATAGGTGTCCTGCGCCCGCCCGGTGCGGGCGGCGAGCGCGGCGGCGATCGCGATCAGCCGCGGGTCGTGCGTGGCCACCATCGGATAGCCGTGCCCCTCCATCAGCAGCCTCAGGCAGCGGACGTACGAGCGGTCCACCTCGCCCCTGCCGCGGAAGGCCACACTGTCGGGCTCCGCATAGGCGCCCTTCACCAGCCGGACCCGCGAACCCGCGTGCAGCAGCTCCCGGCAGTCGGCCTCGGTCCTCCGCAGGTACGACTGCAGGACGACGCCGACCCACGGGTAGTCCGCGCGCAGCTCGGCGGCGGCCGCGAGGGTGGCGTCGGTGGTGGTGTGGTCCTCCATGTCGAGGGTGACCGTGGTCCCGACTGCGGCCGCGGCGGCGCAGACCGCGCGGGCGCGGTCCAGCGCGGCGGCCGCCCCGCCCCCGCCGAGGTCCGCGCCCAGGGCCGAGAGCTTGACCGAGACCTCGGCCCCGCGGCCGAACCCGTCCTCGCCGAGGCGGGCCAGCAGCCCGGTGTACTCGTCGCGGACGGCGTCGGCGCCTGCCTCGTCGGTGGTGTCCTCGCCGAGGAAGTCCAGGCTCGCCTGCAGCCCGCAGACGATCAGCCCCTCGGTGGCGCTGACGGCGTCGTCGCGCTGCTCCCCGGCGATGAACCGGTCCACCAGGGCCCGGGTGACCGGTGCGGTCACCACCGCCCGGCGGGCGGCGGCGCTGCGCGAGGCGGCCAGCAGGAGCTGACGGGACAGCATGGCGGCCTCCGGCGGAGATGGGGTGCGTCCCAGCGTAGGAGCAGGGGACCGGGAATGCGGGTCGACGCAGGGTAGTAGGGGCAAACTCGGGGTTGTCCCCTATAGCGTTCGGGCCCGCGACGGCGCACCGTTGACTTATGACTAGCAGCGATGTCTCGCCCCGTGAATCCCAGCAGCTCGCCGTCGCTTCGGCGACGCTCGGGCCGTGGCGTACCGCGGGTGCCGTCGGCCTGGTCGCCGGTGCGGCAGCCGTCGGCATTGATCTGATCACCCTGCACTGGTCGCTCAGCATCCTGGCGGGACCGGCCAGCCTCGCGCTGTGCCTGTTCTTCCTGATCGGCGGCATCGGCTCGGTCGTGTCCAACAAGGGCGGCGACCGCCGCCTGCGCCGTTGGGCGGCGGAGCACCCGTGGCAGACGGCGGCCGTTCCGGCCGGCGCCCTCTTCGTGACCAACACCATCACCCAGTTCTTCCTGAGCAGCTCGGGTGTCTTCGCGAGCATCTGGACCGGCCTGTGGCACGCCGCGATCGTCGGCGCGGTCATCGGTGTCGTCGGCTCCGTGGCCGCGAGCCGCCGCAGCCGCAAGAACCCGTGACCCCGGACCGGGAGATACCCACAGGAAGCAGACAGCGGGCCCCTGTTCTTACCTGACTCTTTCCGTACACACGTTTGATCATCGGCATACTGTCGCGGTGCCGACGCTCGAAGATCCCCAGCCCCCGTCCAATGAACCCGACCCCTTCGAGGGGCTGGTCCTGAACGAGGACTTCGTTCGCGACGCACGGCAGAAGGAGGGATCCGCCCGCGCGCGGATGCTCGCCGAGAAGTGGAAGCACGAGCCGCCGACCGACACCTCCTTCCGCCCCGCCCCGACCGCCAGACGTCGCTGGTACGGCCGCAAGCAGAAGCTCTACACCGTGGGGGCTCCCAAGCCCCGGCGCACGTTCGGCGGGCGGCTCCAGGCACCGCTGTTCATCCTGATCGCAGTGGGTCTGGTGCTGGTCGCGATGAACCCCCTGGCCACCCGCACCTGGTTCAGCAAGCACTTCGGCGGCGGCAACAGCAGCCCGAACGGCAGCGCCGGCGGCCCGTTCGACCCGGCCTCCTCGCCGACGGCGACGCCCAGCCTGCAGGCTCCGGAGACGACTCGGCCGACCGCCCCGCCGACCGCCGCCCCCGGTGTCGCCACGCTGTCGGACCCCTTCGCCGGCTCGCCCGCGCTCACCTGGTCCCAGGGCGCGAGCTCGATCGTGGTCCCGGCCGCCCAGTCGGTCGGCGTCTACAGCAGCTCCACCGTCGCCTCCTACCTGCAGAAGGCCAAGGAGTTCCTGGTCGACTCGAACCTCGACCCCTCGATCCTGGCCGGCGGCTACCCCTCGGAGGCGATCGGCCTGATCGACCCCAAGGAGACCTCGCTGGTCTCCCAGCTGCAGACCGACCTGGCCCACCCCTCGGAGAAGAACGACCCCACCGACCTGATCACCCGTTTCGACCCGCAGCAGGCGCTGCTCGACGGATCGGTGGTCAAGGCGATGGGGGAGCTCACCTACAAGGGCGACGGCAGCGGGGGGCTGGCGATCCACGCGGACTACACCTTCGTGTACGCGCTGCGGCCCGCGGGCCCCGCCGCCTCGGGGGACTCCGCCGACGGCACCGATGTGGCCCGCAGCATCGTGCGTCGCATCATCGACTTCGATGTGGCCGACGCCGCGTCCTACCAGCACACGCCCGGCACCCTGTGGCTCACCAACTGGGAGCCGATCATCGGCAACTCCGCCTGCGGCGTCTACAACGGCTACCTCAATCCGGCGTTCCCCAGCTACCTGCAGAGCGGCGCCGCGCCGTCCGAACCGACCGGTCCGACCGAGGACCCCTACGACCGCAGCACGGTCCCGTCGCAGAAGGCCGGGGTCTGCGGCGTGGACTCCCGCACCTGACCGCGCGTCAGCGGCGCTTGCCCCTGGTGGCGGGGGCGGTGCGGCGGCGGGCGAAGGCAGCCTGGGCGAGGTCGTAGCGGGAGCGCTTCTCCGCCTCGCCCGGGGCCTCCACCAGGCTGCGGAGGAAATAGGCGACCAGCGCGCCGACGAAGCCGATCATCAGCATCGGCCCCACGGACTTCTCGTCCGCCATCCAGCCGGTCAGCGAGTCCCTGCCCTTGCTCAGCCGGCCCCAGGTGCGGACCGCCGCTATGGCGGTGCAGATCACGATGGCCCCCACCAGCAGGACATTGATCAGCGATCCGCCCTTGGAGACGGCGACCCCCTCCACGGCCAGGCGCATCAGCTCCGCCCCCGCGCAGGCAGCGGCGAGCGCGCCGACGCTCACGCCGACGCGCCGCAGCCAGTACGCGGTGTCGTGGGTGACCCACCCCGTCCCGAAGAAGCGGATGGGGTCAGGGGTGGGTGCATTGTTCTCGGACACGTCTCCGATTATGCGGCAGCGGGCCGCGGGGCCCGGTCAGCCGAGTCGCGACACATCCCGGACCGCGCCCTTGTCGGCGCTGGTCGCCATCGCCGCGTAGGCGCGCAGCGCGGCCGACACCGGGCGGTGCCGCTCCTGGGGCCGGTAGCCGCCACTGGCCTCCAGCGCGATGCGGCGCGCGGCGAGCTCCTCCTCGGAGACCTCCAGCCGCATCGTGCGCGCCGGGATGTCGATGGTGATCAGGTCGCCGTCCTCGACGAGTGCGATCACGCCGCCCGACGCCGCCTCCGGGGAGACATGGCCGATGGAGAGGCCCGAGGTGCCGCCGGAGAAGCGACCGTCGGTGATCAGCGCACAGGCCTTGCCCAGGCCGCGGCCCTTGAGGTACGAGGTCGGGTAGAGCATCTCCTGCATCCCGGGACCGCCCTTGGGGCCCTCGTAGCGGATGACGACGACGTCGCCCTCCTTGATGCGCTTGGTGAGGATCGCCTCGACCGCCGCCTCCTGCGACTCGACCACCACGGCCGGGCCCTGGAAGCGCCAGAGCGACTCGTCGACGCCGGCCGTCTTCACGACGCTGCCGTCCGCGGCGATGTTGCCGTAGAGGATCGCCAGGCCGCCCTCGGTGGAGTAGGCGTGCTCGATGTCGCGGATGCAGCCGTTCGCCGCGTCGGTGTCGAGCGTGTCCCAGCGCTCGGACTGCGAGAACGCGGTCGCCGAGCGGACGCAGCCGGGCGCGGCGTGCCACATCTCGACGGCCTCGGCGGAGGGCGAGCCGCCGCGCACGTCCCAGGTCTTCAGCCAGTC
>Ga0302314_10020353_pt1 | contig 10975 bp, 6 predicted proteins | sample III_Palsa_N2_3_FD_200533 | JGI IMG/M metagenome (GOLD analysis project Ga0302314, IMG submission 200533) | Peat permafrost microbial communities from Stordalen Mire near Abisko, Sweden - III_Palsa_N2_3 | ecosystem: Environmental > Terrestrial > Soil > Palsa > Peat permafrost | place: Sweden... | reverse complement strand
GAAAAGAAACGACGCCAGGATCAGCGGAAACACCACGATGGTGATCCAGGGTCGCAGGGTCGACAGGCGCTGGCGCCCGACCACGCGGCGGATGCGCGAATACAGGCGCCATACGACGAGCGCGGCGATGACGACAACGGTGATCAGGTGGGTATCGATGGAGGTGGGCATCGGGGCAACGAGAAGTTCGGGTCGGGAGATGAACGGCACGAGCGCCTTCATGCACGCCCGGTACGCATCGTAGGCGACGCCGAGGCGTTCGTGCATCCGGCGTTGCGCCAGCGTGTCTTCACGTCGGCTGGAGCCAGCCACCAGCAGGGCGCCCACGCGATCCAGCGCGCGGGAAACAACCGGTGCTGGATCAACGGTGCGAGGTCGGGCTCATGCGGCGGTCCGGCGCAAGAGCAGGCGGTCGAGCGCGACGCCGGCGAGCACGCCGACGCCATACGCCACGAGGTTCTGCCATGAGAACGCATGACCGAGCAGCAGATGGCCCGCGGTCGTGTGGCGGAACTGCACGAGCCACGGCGCCTGCCACAGCTTGGCGAATTCGACGACGGCGCTGGTGGCCAGCGCGAGCAGCGCGACGGTGCGGGTCGCCGCGTGCGGACGCAGCGCGCGCCAGCCCCAGAACACCATCAGCGCCCACAAGGCATCGCCCGGATATTTGCCGAACGCGGCCGCCAGCAGCGCGGGCCAGCGGCGCGAGGCCAGGCCCAGCGCCAGCGTCGCGAGCAGCGCGGCCAGGGCGCGCAGGCGTCGGCGCGGGGCGGTGGGGTCGGTGTCGATGGCGCTCATCTGGCGGCGCGCCGCCACTCGTAGCGCAGGTCGCCCAGTTGCATCACCGGCTCGAAGCCGCGCGCCACGACGGCGAAGCCGTGGCGTTCGTAGAAGCGTTGCGCGTTGATGTTGGTGACGAAGGTGCAGAGCCACAGCTTGCCGCCGGAGTTCGCCTTGGCGAGATCGAGCAGCCGCGTGCCGATGCCTTGCCCCAGGTGGTCGACATGCACGTAGAGCTGCACCACCGAGTCGGGCGTGAAGGCGCCGAAGCCGACGAGCGTGTCGTCGCGCAGCGCGAGGTGCACGCGGGTCTCGGTGAGCATGTGCTCGTCGAAGAACCGGAGATGATCGTCGATGGAATTGGGCACGGGCGCGCCGACGCCCAGCGCGAAGCTGTCGCGCCACAGGGTGACGAGCGCCACGCGGAATTCGGCGCGATATTCAACGATGGCGAGGGAAGTGGGCATGGGTACGCCGGGCGCCGAAAGACGCATTTTCGTGCTTTCGGCGCGGCGGTTAGCGGTGCGCGCGTTTCGGGCTTGCAACAAGGCTTGCATTGCCCGCACCCCGGGTCTAGACTGTTGTTAAACACAGTATTCGACGACAGCGAATTTTCCCTGTGGCGAGTCCACACCACGCCCGGCTCGCCGGAGCATCTGCGCGCCAGCACTCGTGGCGTTCGTGACCGCGCGTGCCCGTGCGCGCGCCAGGCTTGATCGCCGCCGAACCCCGATTCGATCGGGGTACGGCTGCCGCGTTCCGTTTCGCCCAGTGTCGTCCCGTTTGGTCCTGTTCCTGCCGACCCAGGTTCCCCCTGCTCGGGTCCTCATCGTCTGTCCACCATGGCCGCGCTCCCCGCCTACGCCGAACTGCACTGCCGCAGCAACTTCAGCTTCCTCACCGGCGCCTCGTCGCCCGAGGAACTGGTGGACCGCGCCGCCGCGCTGCGCTACGCCGCGCTGGCGATCACCGACGAGTGTTCGCTGTCCGGCGTGGTGCATGCCTACGAGCAGGCCACGGAGCGCGGCCTGCACCTGATCGTCGGTGCCGAGATGCGGCTCGAAGCCAGCGTGGGCGGCGTGCCCATGCGCCTGGTGGTGCTGGCCACCACGCGGCGCGGCTACGGCAACCTGTCGCAGTGGATCACCGTCGCACGGCGGCGCGCGCAGAAAGGGCACTACGAGGCACGCACCAGCGATCTTCAAGGCCTGGTTCCCAACATGCCGCACCTGGCCGGCCTGTCCGATTGCCTGCTGCTGTTGCTGCCCACGGCCGGGCCGGTGGCGTTGGGGGCCGGGGGGCCGGGCGCGGCAGGAGGCGACGGGGCGAACCGCACGACCGCAGGCACGGATGGCGAGGCGGACGCCGCGCCCGGCAACGCGCAGTTGTCCGGCCTGGGCGTCATCGCGGCCGCACGGGCCAGCGCCGCGGCCGCGATCGCGTCCAGTGCGCCCGGTGCCGGACGCCCGCGCGGGCGTGAGGTGCGCGAGGCACGTGACGGCCCGACCGGCGACGGTTCGCTGGAGCCGCCGACGCCGCCAAAACTCGCCTCGCCGAAGACGCCGGCGGCCAGACGCACTGCCAGGCCGTCCCTGCCGCCGCGTCCTTCCCTGGCGCTGTCGTTCGAATCGCTGTTCGCGCAGGCGCAATGGCTCCGGGCCTGGTTCGACATCGACCGCGTCTGGCTCGCGCTGCCCCTGCTGATGCAAGGCGACGACGACGAAGTCCGCGAGCGCGTGAAGGCCGTGGCCGCGGCCACCGGGCTGCGCATCGCCGCGGTGGGCGACGTGCTGATGGCCACCCGTGCCGCCAAGCCGCTGCAGGACGTGCTCACCGCCACGCGCTTGCAGCGCACGGTGGCCGAGTGCGGCCACGCGCTGTCGCCCAACGCGGAGGCCCACCTGCGCGGGCGTGCCCGCCTGCAGTCGATCTACGAGCCCGAGTGGCTGGACGAGACGGTGGCCATCGCGGGCCGCTGCAAGTTCTCGCTGGGAGAGCTGAAATACGAGTATCCGCAGGAGATCGTGCCGGCAGGGCAGACACCCACGAGCTGGCTTCGGTCGCTGACCGAGACCGGCGCCGCGAAGCGGTTTCCAACGGGCATTCCCCCCAAGGTGTCCGGCCTGATCGAGTACGAGCTCGGGTTGATCGGCCGCCTGAAATACGAGGCCTACTTCCTCACGGTGGCCGACATCGTCCGCTGGGCGCGCGAGCACGGCATCCTGTGCCAGGGCCGCGGCAGCGCGGCCAACTCGGCCGTCTGCTACTGCCTGGGAGTCACCGAGGTCGACCCCGATCGCGCCGAGGTGTTGTTCGAACGCTTCATCAGCGAGGAGCGCGGCGAGCCGCCCGACATCGATCTCGACTTCGAGCACCAGCGGCGCGAAGAGGTGATCCAGTACCTCTACAAGAAGTATGGCCGCCATCGTGCGGCGCTCACCGGCGTGATCATCCGCTACCGCACCAAGTCGGCGGTGCGTGACGTCGGTCGCGCGTTGGGCATCGACCTCGATCGCATCGACGCCGTCACGCGGTCGTTGCATCACGTGGGAGGGGCCGCGGCACCGGCCGGTGCGGCCGAACGACTCGCGCTGTCGCTGCGCGAGCATGGATTCGATCCCGAATCCCGGTTGGGCTACCAATGGATCGTGTTGAGCCTGCAACTGCGCAACCAGCCCCGCCACCTGAGCCAGCATCCGGGCGGCTTCGTCATCGCCAAGGACGACGTGGCGTTGCTGGTTCCGGTGGAAAACGCCGCGATGGACAAGCGCACGGTGATCCAGTGGGACAAGGACGACCTCGACGTGCTCAAGCTGCTCAAGGTGGACATCCTCGCGCTGGGCATGCTGAGCGCGCTGCGGCGCGGCCTGCTGTTCGTCGACGCCAAGGTGCGCCAGACGATGCCGGGGCCGCCGCGGCCGGGCTGGCTGGGAAAGCCCGAGGACCGGGTCGACGACGCGGTGCAGACGGGTCGGGCCGACAACACCGACGCGGCCGACAGCGCAGACGAGCCCGGCAAGCCCGGCAAGTGCGCCAAGGCAGGCGAAGCCGGTCAACTCGCCAAGACGGGTGATGCCAGTCAGCCCACCAAGGCGGATCAATTCGGCTTGCCCGCCAAGGCGGTTGAACCTGGCCAGGCCGCCAGGACGGGCAAGGGCACGATGGCGATCGCCCACCTGTCCAACGCGTTCTCCACCGCCGGTGCCGCGGCCTCGCACGGGATCGTTGCGGGGGCGCTCGCCGATGGCGGCGAGGTGAGCCTGCAGGACATCCCCGCGGAGTGCGCCGCGGTCTACGCCATGCTGTGCACCGGCGACTCGGTGGGCGTGTTCCAGGTGGAGAGCCGGGCGCAGATGAGCATGCTGCCGCGCCTGAAGCCCAGGGAGTTCTACGACCTGGTGGTGGAGGTGGCCATCGTGCGGCCGGGCCCGATCCAGGGCGGCATGGTGCATCCATACCTGAAGCGGCGCGAGCAGAAGGAGTCGGTCACCTATCCCAGCGACGAAGCCGAGGCCGCACTCAAGCGCACGCTGGGCGTGCCCATCTTCCAGGAACAGGTGATGCAGCTGGCCATCCTGGCCGCCGATTTCACCCCGGGCGAGGCCGACCAGCTGCGGCGCGCGATGGCCGCCTGGAAGCGCAAGGGCGGCCTTGGGCCGTTCAAGGAAAAGCTGATCACCCGCATGGTGGCCAAGAACTACGAGCTGTCGTATGCCGAGGCCATCTTCAAGCAGATCGAGGGCTTCGGCGAATACGGTTTTCCGGAGAGCCACGCGGCCAGTTTCGCGCTGCTGGTCTACGACAGCGCCTGGATCAAGCGCCACCATCCGGATGCCTTCCTGGCCGCGTTGCTCAACAGCCTGCCCATGGGCTTCTACGCGGCGCCCCAGCTGGTTCGGGATGCGCGTGCGCACGGTGTGGCGGTGCGGCCAGTGGACATCTCGATCAGCGACTGGGACTCCACGCTGGAGCCGCAAGCCCCGCACGAGACGGTGCCGGCCAGCGCGGAGCGCGCGATTCCTGCCGGCCAGTGCGCGGTGCGACTGGGGCTGAACCGCATCGGCGGGCTCGGCGAGGAGCAAGGGCGGCGCATCATGGCCGCCCGGGCGCAGGCGCCGTTCGCCGACGTGGAGGATCTTGCGCGCCGCGCCGAGCTCGACGCCCATTCCATGCAATGCCTGGCCACCTCCGACGCGCTGTCCGGTCTGGCCGGCGAGCGGCGTGACGCGATCTGGGCCGTGGCCGGCGTCGATACCCGCGCCACGCCCTTGCTCAAGGCCACCCGTACCGCCGAGGACGCGGAGCCCGAGTTCGAGCCGCTGACGCTGGGCGACGCCGTGCTGGCCGACTACCGGGCGCTGGGCCTGTCGCTGAAAGGCCATCCGCTGGCGCTGCTGCGCCCGGCGCTGGCGCCGTTCAAGGTGCAGCAGGCGGCATTGCTCAACGCCGAGTACCGGCCGGGCCAGCTTGCCCGAGCCAGCGGGCTGGTCACGCATCGCCAGCAACCCGGCACGGCCAAGGGCGTCGTGTTCGTGACGCTCGAAGACGAGACGGGCACCGTCAACGTGATCGTCTGGCCGGCCGTGGCCGCGGCCCAGCGCAAGCCGCTGCTGGGGGCCTCGCTGTTGACGGTCTACGGCGTCTGGCAACGCGAAGGCGAGGTACGCCACCTGATCGCCAAGACGCTGGTGGATCACTCGCCGATGCTGCAGGGGCTGGTCACGCGCAGCCGCGATTTCCACTGAGGCCGACGCGCATCCACGCTCCTCTGCACGGCACGGCACGCTGCGGCGATAGCACGGTGGCGCTGGTGCAGGCATCCAGGTGCAGGTGCAGGTGCAGGTGCAGGTGCAGGTGCAGGTGCAGGTGCAGGTGCAGGTGCAGGTGCAGGGTGCAGGGGGACAGCGACCCGCATGACCATCGCATCACATCGCACCAGCAGCGATCGCCGCAACCGCACGGAGCGAAGCGCACGGCGTCCTCTCCGGCATCCCGCAACCAGGCGGATCCGAACCGCACTTCCGTCCTGTCGCATGCCAGCGACGCCCCGAGGCAATCATTTCTTCCCAAACTGGAACCAGGGCCGATAATTTTGACGTTGACTCTCGCAGGCGTGCGTTGCCAGCCCGCACGCCGGCCTGAAGGCCGAGCCCTGTCTTGTCGTCCGCTTCGGCCGCCGTCTCCGGATCCTTCGCGCTACCATCCTCCGAGGACTCCCGCTCGAAATGAATCCATTGCCTGCCTGCCCCGACCCATCCTCCACGGTGCGCGTGTCGCGCTCTTCGAATCGATCGGTGTCCGGCGTGGCGTGCGCCTTCCGGGTGTTTCCCGTCGCTTTCCATGTCGGCGCCTGCGCGGCGCTGGCGCTCGCCTTGGCATGCGCGAGCGTGCGGGCCGGCACGGCCGAGGGCTATGAAGCGGGCCGGCGCGGCGACTATGCCACGGCCTTGCGCGAATTCCAGCCGGCGGCCGAGAAGGGCGATCGCGACGCCCAGCTGGCGCTCGCGGACATGTACCTGAGGGGGTATGGCGTCGATGCCGACCCGGTCGTCGCGGCACGCTGGTTTCGCAAGGCCGCCGACCAGGGCGACCCGCGCGCGCAGACCAACCTGGGCTTTCTCTACGAGCAGGGCCGCGGCGTCGCGCGCGACTTCGAGGAGGCCGCGAAGTGGTACCGCAAGGCGGCCGACCAGGGCGAGGCCACCGCCCAGAGCAACCTGGCCTACATGGCATTGATCGGCCGCGGCGTGCCGCAGGACGACATGCAGGCCGCGCGCTGGGCCACGCTGGCCGCGCAGCAGGGCCTGGCCGTGGCGCAGTACCGGCTCGGCGTCTTCTACACGAACGGCCAGGGCGTGGAGCGCGACGACGTCGCCGCGCTACGCTGGTACAAGGCCGCCGCCGACCAGGGCGATGCGCGCGCCCAGAGCGCGCTCGGCTGGGTCTACAGCGAAGGCCGGGGCGTGCCGCGCGACCGGGCGGCCTCGCTGCACTGGCTGCAGTTGTCGGCCGCGCAGGGCGATGCCACCGCGGAGCACAACCTGGGCATGGCCGTGCTCAACGGCCGCGGCACGCCAGCCGACCCGGCGGCCGCCGAGCGCTGGATCCGCAAGTCCGCCGAAGCCGGCTACGCGCCGGCCCAGGTCAGCCTGGGCCTGATGTATGCCGCCGGCGACGCGGTGATCGCCGACGAGAAGCAGGCCGTCGAGTGGTACCAGAAGGCCGCCGCGCAGGGCAACGCGTCGGGCCAGAACAACCTGGGCTGGATGCTGGCGAACGGGCTGGGCGTCGCGCGCGACGACGCTGCCGCGCTGCGCCAGTTCAGGCTCGCCGCGCGCAAGAGCAATGCGTTCGCGATGGACAACCTCGGCTGGATGGCCGAGGAAGGCCGCGGCCAGCCGGTCGACGAGGCCGAGGCCCAGCGCTGGTACCGCCTGGCCGAGGCGCGCGGCAACGCGCCCGCGCGCAACCACCTCGCGCTGCTGTACGCGCGCGGCAAGGGCGTCCCGCGCGACGACGTGGCCGCCATGGGCGGCTTTCGCGCCGCATCGGCGCAAGGCCTCGCGCCGGCGCGCCACAACCTGGGCTTCATGGTGGCCAACGGCCTGGGCGGCATGCCGCGCGCCGACCCGGCCGCGGGCGTCGCGCTGCAAAGCCTGGCGCGCGAGGCCTCGCCGCCCAGCCCCGAGGAACTGCCGACGCTCGATCCGGCGCGGCTGTCGCCGGCCGAACAGGCGCGCAGCCAGCAACTGCTGGCCGCGTTCAAGAGCAACCCCAACGTGCTGGCCGTGCTCGATGCCGTCGTCGGGCCGCCCGGCGTGACATCGCTGGGCCAGCCCAGCGACAACGCCGGCCCCTCGGGCAACGGCACCGACGGCCGCGCCATGTCGCCGCCGTCCGCCACGCAGCGCTGACGACCGCGTGGCCCCGGCCGCGCGCGAGCGTCCCTGCGCGCCCGCGGTGCGGGGCCCGTCGCTACACTGCCGGGCATGTTGCTGCTGCTGTCTCCCGCCAAGTCGCTCGATTACGAGTCCCCGCTGCCCGAACCCGTGCTGGCCGCGCGCGCCGCGCTCAAGCCTGCCGCCACCACGCCGCAATACGCCGCGCAGGCCGCCGAACTGATCCGGACGTTGCGCACGAAGACGGTGGCCGACGTCGCCGAACTGATGGATCTGTCCGACGACCTGGCCCGCCTGAACGTCGCGCGCTACAAGGCCTGGTCCACGCGCGCCACCGAGCGCAACAGCCGTCCGGCGATGTGGGCCTTCAACGGCGACGTCTACGACGGCCTGAAAGCCTCCACCCTCAACGACGCCGAGATCGCCTGGGCCCAGAAGCACGTGCTGATGCTCAGCGGCCTTTATGGCGTGCTGCGTCCGCTGGACCGCCTGCAGCCCTACCGCCTCGAGATGGGCACCGGCCTGGCCACCGAGCGCGGCAACTCGCTGTACGCGTGGTGGGGCGACACCGTCGCCGCGCACCTCAACAAGCTGCAGGCCAGGGAGCCCGAGCCGCTGGTGATCAACCTGGCGTCGCAGGAATACTTCAAGGTCACGCAGGCGAAGGTCGGGCGCGAGAAGGTGCTGCGCGCGCGCGTCGTCGACTGCGTGTTCGAGGACTGGAAGGACGGCAACTGGAAGATCATCAGCTTCTTCGCCAAGCGTGCCCGCGGCATGATGGCGCGCCATGCGATCGAGCAGCGCGCCACCACCGCCGAGGCGCTGACGGATTTCCACGCGGACGGCTACCGTTTCGCCGTGCGCGCCTCCGGGCCCGACCGCCTGGTCTTTCGCCGTCGCGTACCTTGAACAGGCGATTGCCAGCCGCGTTTGCCAGCGAGATTCACCGGTTGTTGCAAGAAGTCCGGTGCAAACCGGGAGATTCCCACCCGACTCGACCGTGGCGCGCTGCCAGAATAGGGCCATGAACGTCGAGTGGTCCGGAGCCCCGGCTTTGGCAACCTCTTCGACCGCACGCCCGGAGTCGACCCCCATGCAAACGCAATCGAGCACGAAGACGAACGCTGGCGAGCAGCGTCAACAGTACATCTCGGTGGAACTCCGCCAGTGGATCGTCGCGCAGGCGCAGGCCGGCGTCGCGCCGGAGGCGGTGCTCGAATCGATGAAGTCCAGCGGCTGGCAGGAAGACATCGCCATCCAGGCGCTGGAAGAAACGCTGCGCGGCCATCTCCAGGAGCAGGCCCAGGCCGCGCCCAAGACCCACGAACCGCTGCCGGTGCCCGTGCCCGACGCGAAGCTGGGCGATTCGCCCAGCAAGATCCGCGTGCTCGACCGCGACGTCACCGTGTTGATGAACATGAAGCACCCGCGCGTGATCGTGCTTGGCGGCTTCATGTCCGAAGCCGAGTGCGACCAGATCATCGCGCTGGCCGGTCCGCGCATGGCGCGATCCGAGACGGTGGACAACATCACCGGCGGCAGCGAGGTCAACGTCGCGCGCACCAGCCGCGGCATGTTCTTCGAACGCGGCGAGACGGGCGTGATCGACCGCGTCGAGCGCCGCATCGCCGCCATGCTGAGCTGGCCCGTCGAGAACGGCGAAGGCCTGCAGGTGCTGCATTACCGTCCGGGCGCCGAGTACAAGCCGCACTACGACTACTTCGATCCGGTGCACCCGGGCTCCGCGCCCATCCTCAAGCGCGGCGGCCAGCGCGTGGGCACGTTGCTGATGTACCTGAACACGCCCAGGAAGGGCGGCGGCACCACCTTCCCCGACGTCGGCCTGGAAGTGGCGCCGATCAAGGGCAACGCGGTCTACTTCAGCTACGACCGCGCGCACATCGACACCAAGAGCCTGCACGGCGGCGCTCCGGTGATCGACGGCGAGAAGTGGGTGGCCACCAAGTGGCTGCGCGAGCGCGAGTTCATCTGAGCTGAGCCCGCGACGGCCGCCGCAGCGGCCTGGCCCGCGACCCCGGCCGCTTCCACCCGATTGCGCCCGCTGCCTTTTGCGGCCTGCTGCGTCATGCAGTCGTCGACGCATGCCCGGATCCAGCGATGCACGCGACCACGAAAAAGGCCCGCAGCTTTCGCGTGCGGGCCTGCTTCTTTCAGGTCTCGATCAGGAGCGCATCAACGCTTCGTCGACGGGCCCTTGTTGGACGACGTCAGCGCCGGACGCGGGCCGCCTTGCGGACGCCCACCGCCGCCACCACCGCCGCCGGCCGGACGGCCACCGCCGTTGCCACCCGTGCCACCGGCCGGACGCGCGCCGCCGTGACCGGTATGCGCCGGCTTGGCGCCACTGTGCGAGCCCGACGGTCCTTGCGGACGCGGAGCCGGACGGCCACCCGGGCTGCCGCCCGGACGCGCCGGAGCGCGGCCACGATCGCCACCGCCGCCGCCGGAACCACTGCGGTCGCCGGAGCCGGAACGGGCGTGTCCGCCGCCGTTTCCGCCACGGCCGCCCGACGACGGGCCGCGCACGCCGATCGACGTGCGACCCAGCACGATCGGCTCGGCACGCTCGCTCGGATCCGGCTCGAAGCCGGCGATGACTTCGCTCGGGATCTGGCGCTTGATCAGCTTCTCGATCTCGCGCAGGAAGATGTCCTCGTCCACGCAGACCAGCGACACGGCACGGCCTTGCGCGCCGGCGCGGCCGGTGCGGCCGATGCGGTGCACGTAGTCTTCCGGCACGTTGGGCAGCTCGAAGTTGACGACGTGCGGCAACTGGTCGATGTCGATGCCGCGCGCGGCGATGTCGGTGGCGACGAGCACCTGCAGCGAGCCGGCCTTGAACTCGGCCAGCGCGCGCGTGCGCGCCGTCTGGCTCTTGTTGCCGTGGATCGCCATCGCGGAGATGTCGTTCTCGTTGAGGTATTCGGCCAGGCGGTTGGCGCCGTGCTTCATGCGCGTGAACACCAGCACCTGGTGCCAGTCGCCCGACTTGATCAGGTGCGACAGCAGCTGCTTCTTGCGATCGCGCGAGACCGGGTGGACGGCCTGCTCGATCATCTCGTTGGTCTGGTTGCGGCGCGCCACTTCGATCAGGCCCGGCTTGTTCAGAAGGCGGTCGGCCAACTGCTTGATCTCGTCGCTGAAGGTGGCGGAGAACAACAGGCTCTGCTTCTTCGGCGGCAGCACCGCGAGCACCTTCTTGATGTCGTGGATGAAGCCCATGTCGAGCATGCGGTCGGCTTCGTCGAGCACGAAGATCTCCACGTGCGACAGGT
>Ga0302314_10020351_pt1 | contig 10975 bp, 10 predicted proteins | sample III_Palsa_N2_3_FD_200533 | JGI IMG/M metagenome (GOLD analysis project Ga0302314, IMG submission 200533) | Peat permafrost microbial communities from Stordalen Mire near Abisko, Sweden - III_Palsa_N2_3 | ecosystem: Environmental > Terrestrial > Soil > Palsa > Peat permafrost | place: Sweden... | reverse complement strand
CTGCTTGGCCCACTGGCCGGCGCAGTTGACGACCACCTCGGCCTCGACGTCGCCGCGGTCGGTGCGGACGCCGGTTACGGCGTTGTCTTTGCTCTGGATACCGGTGACCCGGGTGCGCTCGCGGATGCTGACGCCGCGGTCGCGGGCGCCGCGGGCCAGCGCCGCGGTCAGGTCGGTCGGGTTGGCGCGGCCGTCGCCGGGCAGCCAGATCGCTCCGGCGAGGTCACCTGTAGCCATGACCGGGTAGAGCTCGCGGGCTCGCCGCGGGCTGATCAGCTCGCACTCCAGCTGGTAGGCCTCGGCGGTGGCGGCCGTTCGCTTGAGCTGGGTGAGGCGATCCGGGGTCCGGGCCACGGTGACGCCACCGCAGCGGCGGAAGCCCGCGGACAGGCCGGTCTCGGCCTCGATCCGTTCGTAGAGTTCGGCAGAGTACTGGACCAGGCGGGTGCCGGCCTGTGAGGAACGAAGCTGGCCCACCAGTCCGGCCGCGTGCCAGGTGGTGCCGCAGGAGAGCTGTCCCTGCTCAAGCAGCAGCACATCGGTCCAGCCTTCGCGGGCCAGATGATAGGCGACGCTGGCGCCGATCACTCCCCCGCCGATGATCACGACGCGGGCGCGGCTGGGAAGACTGGGTTCTGGCGGCTTGGCCAGGCGCGATGGCTCAGTCATCGTGTCTCAGTCATCGCGCTGAGTCTCCTCGAGCAGGCTCGTGAAACCACGGGCCGTGAAGCAGGCGGCCGCGCCTTCGAAGCGTTCCATCGCCCACGACCAGAAGTCGAAGTCGATCGGGCTCACCGCGTTCTGGATCGCGCCCCACAGCGTCCATCCGTACCGGCCGACCTCGCCGAGCAGCCGGGCCCTGGCGATTTTGCTCCGACTTGGCTTGCCGTAATAGGCCGTGACTAGCTCGGTCAGGGCATCTGGCGCGAGATTTGCCTCGGCCCCGATGTTGCCGAGCTCGAAGCAGGCGTCGTTGTTGCCGGACAGCTCGTAGTCGATTAGCCAGATCCGGTCGCCGTCATCGATAAGATTGGCGGCCAGCAGGTCGTTGTGGCACGGGACCGGTTCGGCAGCCTTGGCGGCCAGTGCCTGCTCGGCGGCGCGGAACTGTGGCAGCAGGTCGTCGTATCCGGCCGGGATGCGGAAGCCTCGGGATTTGGCGACTTGGTGGTAGCGCCGCTGGATGGCGAACATGTCGAAGTCGTTGCCGAAGCGCTGACCGGAGTGCAGCCGACGGCACGCCTGCGCGATGCGCGGGATGTTGTCCGCGGCGGCCACGTCGTCGGCGCCGAGTGTCCGGCCCTCGATGTAGCCGATGACCAGCAGGCTGTCTTCGGGACGGTACTCGACGACCGGCGGTCCCGCCCCAGCGGCGGCGGCGGCCACCGCGTTGCGGTACTCGCAATCGCGGTCGATAGCGAGCAGCTCGCTGCTGTTATCCGAGATACGCGCGACGAAGGTCCCGTCCGGCGTGCTCACCCGGTAGTTGCGGTTGGTCAGGCCACCGGACAGCTCGCTGACCAACCGCGGGTGGCCGGCCAGGCTGCTCGTCTGGTCCCACAGGGCATCGAGTTCTGCGGACATGCCTTCCCCGTCACTAACGGTCTGGACCGTAAGGGCCACCGTATGCCACCGGCCCCGAAAGGGTCTAGACAGTTAGCGGCGGCGCCCGTACATTTAGCGCTCAACGGGGATCGCCCTGGGAGGCCAATGATATGCACGCCAGCAGGCATACCTCCGGCGGGTCCGAGCGGGACGCCGCTGACCTGGCCCGCTTCGGCTACTCACAAGAACTCAAGCGTTCGCTCGGGCTGTTCAGCTCGTTCGCCGTCGCCTTCAGCTACATCTCACCGTCGACCGGTATCTTCACGCTGTTCGCGCTCGGCCTGACCACCCTCGGCGGGGTGTTCATCTGGACCTGGCCGGTGGTGGCCCTCGGCCAGTTCATCGTCGCGCTGAACTTCGCCGAGGTCTCCAGCCACTTTCCGGTGGCCGGTTCGGTCTTCCAGTGGACGAAGTACCTGGCCAGCCGGAGTTACTCCTGGTTCACCGGCTGGACCTACCTGTTCGCCGGCATCCTCACCGTCACCGCGGTGGTGGCCACGCTGCCGCTGGCGCTGATCCCCGCCTTGAACGGGCTCGGCTGGCACTCGCTGAACGCGGCCAGCCTGCACACGCAGCTGGTGGTGGCCCTGATCACGCTGATCGTGATCACCGTGCTCAACATCTACGGCGTCCGGCTGGTCGCGATCATCAACAACACCGGCGTGCTGTTCGAGATCCTCGGCATGTTCGTGTTCGCGCTGATCCTGCTGGCGTTCCACAACCACCAGGGCTTCCACGTCGTGACCAACAGCGCCGGGTTCCACGTCGGGCCCAGCTCGTTCCTGGCCGCGATGTTCATGAGCCTGTTCGTGATCTACGGCTTCGACACCGCGTCGACGCTGGCCGAGGAGACCAAGGATCCCCGCCGGGCCGCACCCAAGGCGGTGCTGTTCTCCGTGGTCGGCGCGTTCATCATCGGCGGCGTGTTCCTCGTCGGCACGCTGGTCGCGATCCCGAACCTGGGGGCCGCGGTGAAGGGCGCCTACGGGCCCGCGGCGATCATCGAGGCCAACTTCTCCACTGGCTTCGCGACCCTGTACCTATTCGTGGTCTCGGCGGCGATCTTCGTCTGCTGCCTGTCGATCCTGGCCGCCACGATCCGGCTCTGCTTCGGGATGGCGCGGGACAACCAGCTGCCGGCCTCCGGGGCGCTGTCCAAGGTCTCGCCCGGGCTGCACACCCCGGTGTGGTCGTGCATCGTGGTCGCGGTGATCGCCGCGATCCCGTTCATTAAGTACTCGGGCGCCACGACCATCGCGATCGCGGCCACCGGCATGATCTACCTGAGCTACTTCCTCGGCAACATCGTGATCATGCGCGCCCGCGCCCGCGGCTGGCCCAAGGTCAAGGCGCCGTTCCGGCTCGGCCGCTGGGGCATTCTCGTCAACGTGGTCGCCCTGCTCTACGGCGGGGCCATGCTGGTCAACTTCGCGTGGCCGCGGGCGATCAGCAACCCGGAGCCGCGGCAGACCGGCGGCCTGCTCAGCCTGGGGCTCGGCTTCCTGAACCGGATCCCGATCCTGTGGACGGTGGTGATCGTGATCGTGCTGATCGGCGCCATCTACTACCTGATCGTCGGGCGGACCAAGGCGTTCGCGCCGGTGACGGCGCCGTCCCCGGACGACGACCTGCAGCCGGCCGCCGATACCGGAGGCGCAGCGCCGGCATGACGGCTGAGCGCCGGCATGGCGGCTGAGCGGCCGACCGGTTTGGCCAGGTCCGGGGGGCGACGGCGGCCGCGGCCCGCGCTGCGGACGAGCACCCGGTCGCCGCCGGAGATCGTGCGCGAGCCCGGCACCACGGTCCACGCGCAGATCGAGGACTGGCTGGCGGGCCAGATCGCCGACGGCGCGCTGGTGGCCGGCGACCGGCTGCCCACCGAGCAGGACCTGGCCGCGTGGTTCGGGGTCAGCCGGATGACGCTGCGGCACGCGCTGGCCGAGCTGGCCAAGCGCGGGCTGGTCACCAAGTCGGTGGGACGGCACGGCGGGACCTTCGTGGCCGCACCCAAGCTGGAGCAGGACCTCACTACGCTGGCCGGCTTTTCCGAGCAGCTGCGCCGGAACGGGATGGTCGCGGGCGCCCGGGTGCTATCAGCCCGGTCGCGCCCGGCGGGACCGGCCGCACGGGCTGCCCTGCAGCTCGGCACGGGCGATCAGGTGCATGAGATCCGGCGGATCCGGCTGGCCGACGGCCGGCCGGTCGCCCTTGAGCACTCGCTGTTCCCGGCGGCCCGGTTTCCCGGCATGCTGGACGTCCGGCTGGACGGCTCGCTCTACGAACTGCTCGAGGTCACGTACGGGCTGCGGCCGCACCGGGCCCGGGAGAGCCTGGAACCGGTGACCGCCGGGGTACGCGAAGCCGAGGCGCTCGAGGTGGTCCTGGGTGCGCCGCTGATGCTGGTGGAGCGTACCGCCTACGCACGGTCGGGCGAGCCGCTGGAGTTCGCCCGGGATCTGTTCCGCGGGGACCGGACGCGGGTCGTGCTGTGGACCTCCGGGCTGGCCGAAGACCTCTGAGGGAAGCGCCTCGTAATATGTAGACGTCCGGCCTCTACCTATGTAGAGTGACGCGGGTGACGTCATCACCCGGGTTCTCCGCGCAGACGCTGTCGGTGCTGGCCGCGCTGTGCGATCAGCCGTCGCAGTGGCAGCACGGGTACCCGCTGGCTAAGCAGACGGGCCTGAAGTCCGGCACGCTGTATCCGATCCTGATCCGGCTGGCCGACCGGGGCCTGGTCGAGGCCTGCTGGCAGGACGAGCCCCAGCCGGGCCGGCCGCGGCGTCACCTGTACCGGCTGACGGCCGCCGGGCTGGCCACCGCCACGGCGGCGCTGGCCAGCGCGGCCAGGCCGGCGGCCACCAAGGCGGCGCGGAGGCCGGCCGTCCGCGGCGCGGTCGTGGGGGTGGTGCCTTGACATCCTCCATCGCCCTAAAGGGCCAGGATTCCAGCCGCGACCGGTGGTCGCGCTGTAGGTTCGCGGTTCGCAGGCCGGGCAGTCCCGTCGCCTCCCCGCGAAGCCGCGGCATGCCCTGCCGCGGTTTCATGCTGGGTCGTGCATGTGCCCGCTTGGCTGTCGCGGACAATTCGAATATACCATCCAGCACCGACATTTCGGGGGAGGTGAAGCGGCGTTTCCTCCCCGGCCTGAAGGCGGGCCGGCCGGTCCCTGCGCGTCTTCTCCTTCGCGGCCATCCTGGCCCTCATGCCGGCCTTCGCCATCGTCGAGGCGTTCGCCAACCTGACACCGAAGCAGCCCGCTTACCAGCGCATCGCCTGTCCCGGCCAGGGCTGCGGTGCGGTGCCAGGTAAGTCGACCGGGGGCCCGCCCTGGGCGGGCGAGATCCCGCTCCTGCTGATGACGATCGCATACCTGGGCGTCATCTTGTTCCTGACCTCGCGACGGTCCCAGGTGACCCGGGGCACCCTGGCCATCGGCGCCGGCACGGGCCTGCTGTTCGGCGTGGTCATGTACGCGGTGGCACCTCTCGGGCTGACCAACGACGCCACCGATCCGTGGCTGCCGGGATCGACGGCCGATCCGCTGGTGGCGCTGGCCTGGATCCTGCTGTTCGGCGGGCCGGCCGCCACCGCCGCGCTGGCCGCGTGGCGCGGCCGCGCCCCCGGGGGCACCGCGCTGCCCCGCAACGTCAGGATCGGCCAGGGCCTCGCCGCCGGAGTGCTGGCGAACGGGACCGCCGCGCTGTTCACCACCGCGCTCGGCACCGGCACGATCGCGCTGATGCTCAGGTCCGCCTCGCTGCTGCACTGGCTCAACCACGGTCACCAGCTGACCGCGATCGCCGCATACCGCTACGAGACCACCGCCAGCTCGGGCGCGAACGTGTACCTGTTCATGTTGATCTGGTTCCCGGTCATCGGGCTGTTCATGAGCGCGCTCGGTGCGGCCTGCACCGCACTCGGCCGACCCGCGCCAAGGGAACTGACCCCGGTCCCCGCCGCGCCCCGGTAACCAGTGGATGTGGCACCCTGCCCGAAAGATCGGTCTTTGATGTCACATACATACGCTGGCCCGGCGGGCTGTGGCGTGGTCAGGCGTCGCCTTCGGAAAATTCGCCCCTCGCGGACGGTTACGGAATCGCCGGGCGAGACGCACTATGGGAAGTATGGAGATCGGTGCGAGCGCGGCCTGGTGCGCAGGTTCGGGCGCCGAGGAGACCGGTCCGGATTCCCCGCCGGACCTCGAGTTCGAGAGCTCGCCGGCGAGCTGGACCTGGGACACGTCCCACCTAGATTTCGGGCTGGGCGGGCCGGTGATCCCGCCGCCGCCGAGAACGGCGCTCTCGTCCTGCTCGGCGATACCGCCGCCACCCAGCACGGCCCTATCTGGTTCGCTGATACCGCTGCCCCCGAGCACGGCGCTGTCCGGGTCGGTGATCCCGCCGCCGCCGACCACCGCCCTGTCATCATGCTCGGTCATCCCGCCGCCGCCCAGCACGGCGCTGTCCGCGTCGGTCATCCCGCCGCCGCCGAGCACCGAGCTGCCGGGGTCGGTCATTCCCCCGCCGCCCCGGACGGGCCGGTGAACCGCGACGAACCCGATGGGGGCCAGCCGCGATATGAGCGAAACCGGGTCCTCGGCTTTCCGGTCGGGAACGGCGGGCGGTCCAGCGGCGGGCGGTCCAGCGGCGGGCGGTCCAGCGGCGGCGAAGAGCCACAGCACGTGATGGGTATGCCTGCTGACTGGTTCGCATCCGCGGATCTCGGCCCGCTCCGGCGGCTCGCCCATCCCGTGCGGGGGTACAGGCGATGGACCCGGCGCCGCCGCGAGGGACCCCTGGACCCGCAGCCGTCGGACGAAGCCGGACGGTAGCCGCGGGGCCGGTAAGAACAGCCCCGGGCAGCGCGGGCTAGCGGTCCTGGCTGGCGCGGGAACGGGCGGTGCCCCGGGTCGCGATGAACACGATCGCGGCGAGGAATCCGAGCCACAGCCATGGCACGGTGGCCGCCACCACGGCGTGCGCGGCGGCCAGAGTGACGATGACCAGAAGTACCAGGGCGAGAACAGGGTGGCGGTGCCCGCGCGGACTTACCGGCACGGCCGGAGCCCCTGGTTGCGGCCCGGTGCTCATCTCTGGCAGGTCATCGAACAGGCCGCTGAGGTCGGCACGGGTCTTGGCACTCATCGCGCGCTCGGCCCGCTCGTCGAACTCGGCCTGGTCGAGGCGCCCCTCGGCGAAGTGCTCGCCGAGGCGGTCGGCGACCGCCTGGCGCTCGGCGTCCGAGACGCGCAGGTGCTGATCGGAATAGGGGCCGCGGAACCGCGGCGCGAAACCGCGGGGCCGGGATGGGCCGGTTTGGGACTGGCTGCTGCCTTGGGACTGGCTCGATGGCGTGGACATGATGCTGTTCTCCGCTGCCTAACGTGAACGGGACTGATAGGAATCGATGAGCGAGCTGGCCATGGACTGGTCGCTGCCCTCTTCGGGGATCAGCAGCAGGCCGGCCAGGTAGAGCGGGATGCCGGCCCCGCCGACGACGGTCAGGACCACGAAGGCGATCCGGACGATGGTCACGTCCACGCCGAAGTAGTGGGCCAGGCCCGCGGCTACCCCGGCCAGCATGCGGCCCTGAAAGGGGCGGCGCAGGGCCCCGCGCTCAGGCCCGAAGGGGAACGGGGACCCGGTGTGGCCGGACGTGGTGTGCTGGCCCGACTCGGCGGCGGGGGTTTCGGCGGTGGGGGTTTCTGCGGTGTTCTCAGCCGTGTTGTTCATGCCCCTAGCTTGGCTCCGCGGGCCACGCGCGCACATCGGGAAGAACCCCAGCGCATCCCTGATCCCACGGGACGGGATCAGGGTCAGCTCAGGGACGTCCCGGATAGCAAGGTCAGGGTGCCTAAGCGATGATGGGGTACGTGGAGCATCCAACACGCTGGAACCGCGGCCCGGCCAGGTTCAGGCACCGGGAGGGTAACGGCGGTCCGCTGCGCCGTAACCCAGCCGAGCGTCTGGGCGGCGGGGTCGCCTCCGGTGTGGCGGCGTGGAAGGGCTTCAACGTCACCACGGTGCGGATCGCTTTCGTGCTGCTGGCCGTGGTGACCAGCGGAATCGCGGTGGCGGTATACGTCCTGGCCTGGCTGTTGATACCGGCAGCCGGAGCCGGCCCGAGCATCGGCGCCAAGGCCAGGTCCGACGTTCAGGGCATCCGGCTCGCGGCCGCCCTGGCCTCACTGCTCATCCTCGTGCTGCTCGTGGCCGCCGCGCTCAGCGACAGCTGGCTCATCAACTGGGTGTGGCCGCAGGTGCTCAGCGTGGCCGGACTCGTGCTGATCTGGCGGAACGCTCCCGCGGACGAGCAGGCCACCATGCGGCATCTGGTGCAGCCGCTGGAGGCGGCGACGGGCATGACGGGCGGTGTCGCGTCCCCGCACCGGCGAGCGGTGCTGCGCCTGACGATCGCCGGCCTGCTCCTGCTCGGCGGCGTGGCCTGGCTGTTCTCGGTGCACGGGAGTATCGCCCTGCTGCGCCCGCTGGGCGGGGTAGCGCTGGTGATCGCCGCCATCGTGCTGGCCCTGGGCCCGTGGTGGCTGCGGATCGCCCGCGAGCTCGTGCTCGAACGGCAGGCCAGGATCCGGGCCGAGGAACGGGCCGACATCGCCGCCCGGGTGCACGACTCGGTGCTGCAGACGCTGGCTCTGATCCAGCGTCGCGCCGACGACCCGGCCAAGGTCATCCAGCTGGCCCGGCTGCAGGAACGCGAGCTGCGCTCCTGGCTGTTCGAAGGCCGGGCGCCGAACGAGCTAGACGCGGACCTCACGCTGGCGGCGGGCGTCCGGCAGATCCAGCAGGACGTCGAGACCAGGTACGGGGTCCCGGTGGAGGCGGTGACCGTCGGTGACACCGAGCTCGACGACAACCTGAGCGCGCTGCTCGCGGCCGCCCGCGAGGCGACGATCAACGCGGCGAAGTGGTCCGGCGCCGACGTCATCTCGCTGTTCGCCGAGGTCGAGCCAGCAGAGGTATCGCTCGTCGTCCGCGATCGCGGTGAGGGTTTCGACCCCGAGGCGGTCCCGGCCGATCGCAAGGGCCTGTCGGAATCCGTGCACGGCCGGATGACCCGCCGCGGCGGCACCGCGACCGTGAGCACCGCCGTGGGCGAAGGCACCAAGGTCACCCTGAAGATGCCGCGCACCGCGACGCCGCAGACCCAGGGCCCCAGCCCGGCCGGCCGGAAATGAGCGCGCCGCGGGTCGTGCTGGTCGATGATCACGGGCTGTTCCGGTCCGGGGTCCGCGCGGAGCTGGGCCGGCAGGTCGACGTCGTGGGTGAGGCCGACGACGTGCAGCCCGCGATCGCCCTGATCGCCGAGCTCCTGCCCGACGTGGTGCTCCTCGATGTCCACCTTCCCGGCGGCGGCGGGCAGGCCGTGGTCAAGGCGATAAAGGCCGACCACCCGCAGGTGCGTTTCCTCGCGCTGTCCGCCTCGGACGCGCCAGAAGACGTGATCGCGGTGATCAGGGCGGGAGCGCGGGGCTACGTGACCAAAACGATCTCCACCGCCGAACTGGCCGACGCGGTCCGCCGGGTCGCGGCGGGCGACGCGGTGTTCTCGCACCGGCTCGCGGGGTTCGTCCTTGACGCCTTCGCCGCGGCGCCGTCGGCTGCCGACCTGAAACCTTCCTTCGACCCCGAGCTTGACCAGCTCACCAACCGGGAGCGGGAAGTGCTCAGGCTGATCGCCCAGGGCTACACGTACAAGGAGATCGCTAGCGAGCTGTTCATCTCGGTCAAGACAGTGGAAAGTCACGTGTCTTCGGTGCTGCGCAAGCTTCAGCTCTCGACCAGGCACCAGCTGACCAGGTGGGCCGCGGAACGCCGGCTGACCTAGGGGCCGACAGCCACGGGCCCCCGCTGGCGTCAGCGGGGGCCCGTGGTCTGGTTCGGATTTAGCCGGCGTGTCCGACGCCTAGGTCCAGGTCCTCCTGGTGCGCGTCGGCGGCGGCCTCCTCGGCGTGCGCTACGACCCGGTCCGAGCCCAGGTGGCTGTTCACGGCGAAGTAGAACACGATCAGGCTGAACACCGCGATGGCCCCGAGGTCCCACCAGAACGGCAGGTGGACGCCGAGCTTGGCGCCGAGGAACGTGGCGTAGCCGCCGCCCGAGCCGGTGTTGCCCGGGCCTGAGCTGATCCCGCCGACGTAGCTGCCGCCGAAGATGGAGAAGATGGTCAGTCCGATGATCCACGGGATCGCGAACGCCCCGGCCCGGAAGTCCAGCGGCTCCTGGTTCGGGTCGATGCGGCGGGCGATGACGTACAGGACCAGGAAGAAGGCCACGGCGGCGTCGATCTTGAGGTCGTTGGCGGTGCCGCTCCAGTAGATGATGAACCCGGAGACCACGAAGCTGAACGGGGCGATGATGTTCAGCAGCGGCGCCCGGTACGGCCGGACCCGGTCCGGGTCGGCCTTGCGCAGCGAGACCGCGGCTACCGGGGCGAAGCTGTACATGAACGACGACGCCGCGGTGATGGCACCGACCAGCGTCGACCAGCTGCCGAACGGCAAGAACAGGACGCAGCCGAAGACGCCGCCGAAGATGATGCTGAACCAGGGCACGCCGCGCCGGTCGATGGCGGAGAATACCGGCGGCAGGAAGCGGGTCTTGGCCAGCGAGTACGACAGCCGCGAGGCGGCGCTGACGTAGACCAGGCCGGTGCCGGCGGGCGAGACGACCGCGTCGATGATCAAGATGGTGCCGAGCCAGCCCAGGCCGACCGAGGTGGCCAGGGTGTAGTACGGGCCGAACTTATTGACGGTGCCGAACGGGTCGTGCCAGCCGTGGGCGGCGAGCGTGGCCGGGTTCAGCGCGCCGGTGAAGCACAGCTGCAGCAAGATGTAGAGGGCGGCGCCCAGCAGCATGGAGCCGACCACCGCGAGCGGCACGTCCCGCTTGGGGTTGCGTGCCTCCCCGGCCAGCTGGGCGGCCTGCTCGAAGCCTTCCAGGGCGAACACGATGCCGAGCGGGATCGCGATGAACACGCCCTTGATGCCGAACGGCATGAAACCGCCGGCCGCGGTGAAGTTCGAGCCGTGGAAGGCCTTGGCCATGATGAAGATGACGGTCCCGAACGGCACCAGGATCTTCCAGTACATGGCGACCGTGTTGGTCCTAGCCATCCACTTGATGCCGAACAGGTTCAGCGCCGTGAACACGAACATAAAGAGGATCGCGACGATCAGGCCCTTACCGGTGAGCAGGCCGGTGGTCCCGTTCACCAGCCCGTGCCAGACCTTGGCATCGAGGTAGCCGAGGGTGGCCTCGACCTCGATCGGCGCGACGGCCATCGCCTGCAGGTAGGAGTAGGTCCCGGCGAAGAAGCCGCCCAGGGTGCCCGCGTGGATCCAGGTGAA
>Ga0302314_10020348_pt1 | contig 10976 bp, 10 predicted proteins | sample III_Palsa_N2_3_FD_200533 | JGI IMG/M metagenome (GOLD analysis project Ga0302314, IMG submission 200533) | Peat permafrost microbial communities from Stordalen Mire near Abisko, Sweden - III_Palsa_N2_3 | ecosystem: Environmental > Terrestrial > Soil > Palsa > Peat permafrost | place: Sweden... | reverse complement strand
CGACGTGATCAGGCCATCGGCGTAGGTGCCCGCGAACGAGGCGGACTTGGGGCCGCCCGCCGCCATCAGGATCGGGAGGCTGCCCTTGGGCGGGGAGTAGAGCTTGGCGGTCGCCGTCGTGTAGTACTCGCCGTCGAAGGTGACCTTCTCGCCGGCGAACATGCGGTGCATGATCTCCAGCGCCTCCTGCATGCGGGCCTGGCGCTCGGCGTAGCCGGGAAACGGGAAGCCAAGGGGGCGCTCGTTCAGCGCCTCGCCCGTCCCGACGCCGAGCATCAGGCGGCCGTTGGACAGCCGGTCGGTCGTCGCGGCCATCTGGGCCACGAGCGCCGGGTGATAGTGGAAAAGCGGGCAGGTGACCGCGGTGCCGAGCAGGACGTTCTCGGTCTTCACGGCGACGGCGCCGAGCCAGGACCAGACAAATCCGGCTGCGGACGTGTCGTCCACCCATGGGTGGAAGTGGTCGCTGCCAAGAACCGCGTCGAACCCGGCCTCTTCGGCGGCGACCGCCTGCTGCACGAGGTCTTCGGGCTGGTAGGACTCATGGCTGCACAGCCAGGCGAACTTCATCAACGCCTCCATCGATCAAACACTGTCGTTTCGATCCTCTCACCGCCGCCGGCCCGTTCTCGCCCGGGTGGTGCCGCGGCGAGGCGTGTCCCGAGAAAGACGCCTGACAGTTATCTCCCGGGGGGACAGACTTCCCGCATAGGGGGCTCCCGCCCCCCATCCCCCCTGGCCCCCGTACCCCCCGGGAGCCTGCCCGATGAGAAGGCAAAGATATCGGACAGGCCCTGTTGTCGACTTCAGGCGTGCGTATCGCGCCGACAGCGTGCATGCTGGGTAGGTGGACGCAGACCAGGTCGCTACGTTCCGTGCCCTCCTGGCCGGCTCAGGCTGGCTGGAGCGGGCCCGATCCCTGGGCCGCGCGCTCCGGTCCTCAACCAGGTCGCCCGGCGGACTGCTCGTGGTCGGCACCCCCGCCTACGAGCCGTGGCACCTAACCGCCCACCTCGACGACGAGAGCCGCCTCTCCAACATCCCCGAGCTGACGCCAACCCTGATCCGCTGGTCTCCCCCGCCAGATGCCCCCGCCCACCTCCGCATCGGCCTCTCCCGCCTAGAGGCCGCCCGCCGCGGCGAGACCCTTTTCGTCATCTCGGACGTGACCGCCCCCGTCCCCCTCCTCGAACGAGTCAGCGATGCCCGCAAAACAGGCGCCACCATCCTCGCCCTAGACAACACAGACCCAGAGCTAGACGCCCTAGCCCACGAATCCCTCGCGGTCCCAGAAACGCTTTCCTTTGACGCGGGCCAGCATCTGGTGTCAGCGGCAGCCGGAGAAAGAGACACGGGCCGGGCACGCAGGCGCAACGTACGAGACCTCCTAGCCCGCCTCCTGGACACAGTAAGCGGCCCCACGACCTAGCAACTCCAGCCGTGGGGCCGCGCCGGTGCCGCGAGCCGACTTTGCGCACTCTGTGACCAATTTCTGGGGCGATTTGCCGGAAATATGGATGCCGGAGGTGCGCAAAGTGAACGGGTGATGTTGATGGGACATGAGAGGGCGGCCCGACACGGACACCAGCCACGGAGAGATTGCCAGCCGAGGCACTCACCAGATCGCAAAGCGCCGCTGTCGTGCTAACCAACCTGATCACAGAAGCGGGAGCGGAATGGACGCGCCCCGCGCGTGTTCGGTGCCCGGTGTGGGTTTTACCGGGCACCGATTCACGCGCGGAAGCGACCATCCGCCCCCGCGACTACGGCTTTTGACGTTGACTTGGCTTTTGACTTTGGCCGAAGGACGACCCTCAGGAGTCGAGGGAGAGGACCATGGTCGGCCGCTCAATCACGTGATCCGCGCGAAGCGGCCGAACCGCCGTGCCGATCGCGAAGAACTCCGTCGTGTGCGAGCCCCAGGTGTGGCTGTGCTGGCGGAGCTGCACGCCGACAATGCCTTCCGCGTGCAGCTCCTCCGCCTCGGCCTGCATGCGGGACATCGCCAGCTCGCGGGCGTCGTAGAGCGCCTGGGTGAACTGCTCGATCTCGACGTTCCTGCCGATGTTCCCGATGACGGAACCCATGCGCTGGTGGGCGATGTGGTAGACGCAGGTGCCCATCACCATGCCAAGCGGCGCGTAGCCGGCCCTGATCAGCGTCCAGAAATCCTGGCCGGACAGGTCGGAGGTGAACGGCTGGCGCTTGTTGTTGCGCCAGTTGTCTACCCCACCACCGCCGGCGCCTGGCTCGGCCTTGACCGCGGTGCCGATCGCGATGAACTCGGCGATATCCGAGCCGAACTCCTTCATCTCGACGTCGAGGCGCACGCCGACGATGCCGTCCGCGCCGAGCGCGTCCGCCTCGGCCTCCATCCGGGTCATCGCCAGCTCTCGCGCGTGGTACATCGCCTGGGAGAGCACGTCGAGCTCCTGGTTCTTGCCCCAGCGCCCGACCTGCAGCCCAACGTGGTAGATCGACGAGCCGAGCACAAGGCCGAGTGGCTTGAACCCCACCTCGCGCACGAGCAGGAACTCGTTGACCGACAGGTCGGAGGTGAAGATCGACCCCGCCTTGCCAGGCTGCAGCTCGGAGAGCCGCTTAATCGCGTCCTGCGGGACGCCGGCCATGCTGAGGCCGGAGGTCTGCTGGTCGGTCATGAGGTCCTCATCAGTAGTGTGTCTTTGGGGTTCATCAGATCCGGTTCTGGCCAATGTCGACGCGCGCCGCCTGGCGGCGCTGCGGGTCAAGAGACATGATCGCGAGGGGAGCCGGCGCGGACCGTTCCGACCGATGGCTTTTAAATCGCACGATCGCGGTGCCGATGTTGACCGCCTCGACGATGTGGTCCCTGCCGCCCTCCTGGGCCGGGCACTCGCGCTCGCGGATGCGCATGTCCATGTCGGCGATGACCACGCCCTCCGCGCCGATCCGCTTGACGTCGGCGGCGAGCTGCTGCCTGCCGTCGTGGCGGGCATCGTTGACCAGCTCGGTCCAGCCGTTGACCTCGGCGTTCCCCGCCGACCAGCGGGCCTGGCCGACGGTGCGCCAGTCATCGTGGCGCGCCGCGATCGAGATCCCGAGCACAAGACCGGCCGGCATCCAGCCACTGTGCACCAGCTTGGCGAAGTCCTGCCCGGACAGATCCGAGGTGAACGGGTGCCGCAGCGGCGGCACGCCCGGGCCGCGGATGGCGGTGCCGAGCGCCTTGAACTCGACGCCGCCCGCGGGGAACGACCCGATCGCGAGCCGGACGCCGACGACGCCATGGCCGCCGAGCTCGACGCACTCGGCCACCATCCGGGCAATGGCCGTCCGCCTGGCCTCGTACAGCGTCTTCACCATCGGCCCGAACGAGCCGTATCCGCCTCTGCTCGACACCTGGGTCCGCGCGGCCGGTCCCCAGGCCATGGAGTAGCTGCCCCACGCGCCCGGGCAGCCGTAACCGCCGGTGTAGCCGATGTTGTAGACCGCCGCTCCGAGTACCTGGCCGGCCGGCTCGAACCCCACCGAGCGGACCGCGGCGAACTCGTCAGACGTAAGCGACGAACCCCAGGTGCCGCTGCGCCTGATCTCGGCCAAGCGGGCTTCTGCCACCGGCGGCAAGTCGTTGCTCACAAGCCCTAGCGTAGCTCCCTCTTTGACCTAACCGCCGCTAGTCTTTCGCTAGTCTTTCGCGTCCCATTCCGCGTTGCGCTCCTTGACCTTGTCCAGCGCGTGGGCCGCTTCCGCCGCCGTCTTGTATGGGCCGAGCAGATCCTTGCCCGGGCAGGCCGTGTCGGCAGGCTCGACCGTGTTGTGCCTCGTGCAGAACCACCACTGCTCGTCGTTGTTTGCCATGCACACTAGAATCGCAAAGCATGGCCACTCTGCTCCACCCGGGTCGGCTGTCACCGGCCCGGCATGTCCCCGCGAATATCCCCCGACCCGAGTACGTGGGCAAGAAGAGCCCCACGCTCGGCGAGCCCGACGTGAAGGATGCCGACACGATCGCGCGGATGCGGGTGGCTTCTCAGCTTGCCGCTCGCGCGCTCGAGGAAGTGGGCCGGCACGTCGCGCCGGGCGTCACCACCGACTACCTGGACGCGGTCGGGCACGAGTTCCTCGTCTCCCGCGGTGCGTACCCGTCGCCGCTCGGCTACCGCGGCTACCCCAAGTCGCTGTGCACCTCGCTGAACGAGGTCATCTGCCATGGCATCCCCGACGACACGGTGATCAACGACGGCGACATCGTCAACATCGACATCACGGCATTTATCGGGGGCGTGCACGGGGACACCAACGCCACGTTCCTGGCGGGCGATGTGCCCGAGGAATCCCGGCTGCTCGTCGAGCGGACGCATGAGGCGATGATGCGCGGCATCCGCGCCGTCGCACCCGGCCGCCCGATCAACGTCATCGGGCGGGTCATCGAGTCCTACGCCAAGCGGTTCGGCTACGGCGTGGTGCGCGACTTCACCGGGCACGGAATCGGCCGGACGTTCCACTCCGGGCTCATCGTGCCGCACTACGACGATCCCAATGCGGTCGCCGCGATGGAGGTCGGCATGACCTTCACGATCGAGCCGATGCTGACGCTCGGAGCCATCGCCTACGACATCTGGCCGGACGGCTGGACGGCGGTGACCAGGGACCGCGGGCGCACCGCGCAGTTCGAGCACACGATCCTGGTCACCGAGGACGGCCACGAGATCCTGACGCTGCCGAGGTTATGCAGGGGATTACCTGACGTGCGTGGGGGTCTGGACGGCTTAGGGTTGGTGCGAATTGGTGCGCGGCAGGCCGGGCGCGCCGCGCGAGCGACAGGGGACACATGATCAAGGCGGTCGTGTTCGACATGGACGGCGTGCTCATCGACTCCGAGCCGGTCTGGGAGCGGGTACGGCGGAGTTTCGTCGCCGCCCACGGCGGCCACTGGGCGCCGGACGCGCAGGACGCGATGATGGGCATGTCAACGGCCGAGTGGTCGACGTACCTGTCGGCGGACCTGGGGGTCGGCGTCGCCCCTCCGACGGTGGCGGAGATGGTCGTCAGCGCTATGGCGGCGGCGTACCGGGAAAACCTGCCCCTGCTGCCCGGCGCGGTCGACGCGGTGCAACAGATGGCCGCCCGGTGGCCGCTCGCGGTGGCGAGCTCGTCCCCCCGCTCGCTGATCGAGACGGTGCTCACGATGGCGGGGCTACGGTCGGCGTTCGCCGCCGTCGTCTCCAGCGAGGAGGTCGCCCGGGGCAAGCCCGCCCCCGACGTCTACCTGACGGCGGCCGAGTGGCTTGGGGTTCAGGGAACGGCGTGCGTGGCAATCGAGGACTCGTCGAACGGGCTGCGCGCCGCGGCCGCGGCCGGCTGCCAGGTGATCGCGATCCCTCGCCCGGAGTACCCGCCCGCCCCGGACGCGCTCGCGGCATCACGCCTGGTCCTGCGCGACCTGACGGAACTGACCCCGGACGTGGTCGCGGGTCTGGCCGACAGTAGGCGCGAAGACGTGCCACGCGAGCCTCATCTGTAACAGAAATCGGCAACGCTGAAGATTGAGCCGGTGATGTGTGCGTTCCAAAGTACTTTTGTTTTGGAGCGCTGACATGGGCGGTCAAAGCTTCAGCGCTGGTTTGATCTTGGTGTTTTTTATCGGGATTAATCCGGCAAGGGTGGGGCGGTGAGGTGGCTCCGGCGGAGTGAGGGCTCCGGTGAGGTGGTGGCTGCGGGGGTTAGGGGGTCTGGACGGTTATGAAATCACGGGTCCAGCCGGTGAGGTACTGGTTGGCGGGGCGGTGCTGGCCACCGATCTTGGCCCGTAGCGGGCCGCCGGGATGGGTGGCCGCGTCCAACTGGACCCATTCCGGGTTGATGTCGAGCTCCATGGCGACCAGCGCGCCCGCGTGAGCGAGCGCCCATGCCAGGTCGGCTGGCGTGGTCGACATGGACGCGGCGTAGATGAGCTCACCGGCGCGGTTCTCGCCGAGCGCGGAGCGGGCCACGTACTCGGCGTGGCCGATCGTGCCGCCCCAGCGCCACCACAGCGCCGACTCCTTCGTGGGCTTGCCGCCGCTCACCAAGGGCCAGAGGTTCTGCCTGACGCTGTAGACCCGCTCGCCAGCGACAGGAACGCCGCTGCCCCATACCCCGACCCGTGCCTTACCCGAGGTGTCGATGACCAGGCTTGCCAGGCCGACCCTGAGCGGCTTGGCGACGTGGCCCTCCTGCTCATACCCGCCCGCAAGCGACGCCAGCTTGAACCCGCCGTTGAAGGCGGCGACCAGCCGACCGCGGGCCGCACCGGTGATCTTCGGACCGGCCTTGACGTGACCGACGAGCGCCCCAGGGTCCTGGCTGCCATCGTGCAGCACATACGTGGCCGACCCGGTGAACCTGGCGATCGTGATGACTGACCCGTCTGCGGCCCGCACCCGGGAGAAGACGACCCGCACGGGCACCTCGGGAATGGTCTTGTGGCTAACCGCCCGCCGCGCCGCCGCGATCGCCTTGACCGCCACCGGCGGCTGCGCCCCGCACCCCACCGCGATGGCTACGGCGGAGGCCAGGACCCCCACCCGGATGCCATGCCTGCACCAGCTCACAGTCACCGCACCATAGTGCCGGATGACCCCGCCGCCCGCGCAAAGACCCCAAACCTCGTCACAGACCCATAACCGAGAACACGAGCGAGCCACGAACAGGGCTGGGCCCGCTGGGCAGATAATCTGCCCAGCGGGCCCAGCCCCGCCCCTGCGTTGGGTTCTGGCTTACCTCATCGATTACGCGTCGCGCTTGCGGAAGAGGTAGGCGCCGACCCCGAGCAAGACCGCCGCGTAGATCGCCGTCACCAGGAACTGCGGCCAGTACGACCACAGGTGCGGGTTAGCCGCGCCGACGGTGACCGACATCACCCGTCCGGCCGAGTCGGGCATGAACCGTACGATGTCCCATTTCCAGTCGTTCGGCAGCGCCGCCTGCACGATGACCGGGACCACGAACATCATGCCGATCACGGTGAAGATCGCGCCCGCCGTGTGCCTGATGATCGAGCCGACGCCGAACGCGATCAGCGCGACGACGGTGACGAACAGCGCGCTGCCGATGATCGCGCCGAGCACGGTGGACGCGTGGATCACGTCGGTGCCCTGGAACGTCACCGTGGGCGGGCCGCTGCCTGGGCCTTGGCCGTTGAATATCGCGTTGGCCGGGATGGTGATGGTGTGGAACAGCGACGCGGCCACCCCGGTGCCCGACAGCATCACCTGGCCGACGAAGAACGCGATGAACGACGTGATCAGCGAGAAGATGAGCGTCACGACGGTGAAGACGGTCGCCTTGGCGGCGTAGACCACGCCGCGCCTTGGCATCGCGGTCAGCGAGGTGCGGATCATCCCCGTGGAGTACTCGGAGGTGATCACCATCGCGCCGAGGATGGCGATGATGAGCTGGCCGAGCTCGAAGAACGCGAACAGCGACACCTGGGTGGCGTCGAATCCGGCCTTGTTGCCCGGGTTGTTGTTGAAGCTGGCCGCCGTGCCCGCCGTGGCCGCCGCGCTGATGCCGACGGAGAAGAGGAACAGCATCGCGAGCGTCCAGTAGGTGGAACGCACCGAGCGGAGCTTGGTGAGCTCCGAGGCGAGCACGCCCCGCAGCCCGGCCCGGCCGGCGGCCGGCGGCAGCGAGGAAAGCCGCGTACTCGGCGTTGTCGTGGTAGCCATCGCTCAGACCCCGCTTCCGATAGTCGTGGTTGCGGCAGCGGTTGGTACCGCGGCGTGGTACTCCACGCTGCTCGCGGTCAGCTCCATGAACGCCTCTTCGAGCGAGGCACGGATCGTGGCCAGCTCGTGCAGCCGCAGGCCCTTCTCGTAGGCGATGTCGCCGACCGCCTCGGTCGTCATACCGCGCACCTCGATCGCGCCCTCCTCGTCGGTGGACATGACCGCGGTCGCGCCCTTGGCGGTGACGGCCTCGATGAGGTCGGCGGACGAGGGCGTCCGCACCCGCACGGACGCGCCTGAGGAACGCGAGATGAACTCCGACATCGAGCAGTCGGCGATCAGCTTGCCCCGGCCGATCACGATCAGGTGGTCGGCGGTGTACTGCATCTCCGACATCAGGTGGCTGGAGACGAAGACCGTCCGCCCCTCGGCCGCCAGGGCCTTCATCAGGTTCCTGATCCACAGGATGCCCTCGGGGTCGAGCCCGTTGACCGGCTCGTCGAACATCAGCACCTGCGGGTCGCCGAGCATCGTCCCGGCGATGCCGAGGCGCTGGCTCATGCCAAGCGAGAACCCCTTGGACCGCTTGCGCGCCACGTCCGTCAGGCCGACAAGCTCAAGCACCTCGCCGACACGGCTGCGCGGCAGCCCGTTGGTCTGCGCCAGGCAGAGCAGGTGGTTGTAGGCGGAGCGGCCGCCGTGCACCGACTTCGCGTCAAGCAGCGCGCCGACCTCACGCATCGGGTACGCCAGATCGTGGTAAGTCTGGCCGTCCACGGTGATCGTGCCCTCGTCCGCGTAGTCAAGCCCGAGGATGCAGCGCATCGTGGTGGTCTTGCCGGCGCCGTTCGGGCCAAGGAAGCCGGTGACCTTGCCCGGCTCGATGCCGAACGTCAGACCGTCAACAGCGGTTTTAGCGCCGTACCGCTTCGTGAGGCCCCGTACCTCAATCATAGGAAATTGTCCTCTCCTGTTGCCATGCTCTCAATTCTGGCCTGCCCGCGAACGTCCCGCGTCGGTCCCCGGGATGATTTAGCACTCCGCCTGCAGGCGGACAAACGCCGCCTTGCCGCTAGCCGCGAGAGGAAAGGGAACCACGGGACCGTTCTATATAAATGGATTTGAATCTATATGGAACGGACCGGGGCGCCTGTCGCATGCAAACTTACCGAGTATCCATGGCCAGCGCTGCGCAGGCGATGCGGGGACCCGGTGCCGTGAACGCGGACGCGGCCTGGGCGCAACGGCCGCCCCGAGTCAGCCGGTTCGCCGCCGCTTGTCTCAACACTGCACGTCTCGCCAGCGTTTGTCTCAGCACCGCTTGTCTCAGCACCGGTTGTCTCAGCACCGGTTGTCTCGACGGCCTCGCCGGCCAGCGCGGTCGCCTGCCCGCAGTGGCAGTCGACGGCCGAGCCTGGGGGCAGCACAAGCAGCCAGGTGCCTGGCGCGTCGGGCACGGGGATGCGGAGCGGGCGATCCTTGTCGAACCTGACTAGGTCCCACCAGCGTTGCGGTACGGCGGCCAGATCGGCGAGGTCACCCGCGATCCGGCCGTCGGTGCGCGGTGCGGCGGGGTCCTGTCGTGCGGGGATGAACCCCATGGCGAGCCGCGCGATTTCAGGTGCGACCGAGAGGTCGGTGTTCAACGAGGATTCCTTCATGTGTCGGCTGTGGCTGGAACACCAGCTCCTGACTCCGGGTTGATCGGGTCAGCGACAACATGAGGAAAAACAGCAGCACAGCGTGGCCAGGTGGCTCATCCGCTGTGCTGACATGTCGATCATCTCACCGCAGGCGCGCTGTATTGTCAAATCCGCAGGGTTGTCAAATCCGCAGGCCTGCCGCGGCGAGCCGGTCGAGCGCGGCCGCGACCTGGTCGGCTTCGAGGCCACCCCGGCTGTCCTTGGCGGCCCAGGCGGCGGCGGTGAGGGCGCGTAGCCCGTCGATCGCGGCGCCGTCGCCGGTCAGGGTGAGCGCGCCGTCTCCCGCGGCTGCCGAGGCGGTCCAGCCGCCGCAGGCCGCCGCTGTGTTCGGGTCGGGCGCTGTGCCCGCGTCGGCCTTTGACCGCGTGACCTCTGGATACGGCTCGAGGAGCGCGTCCAGGTTCGCGGCGATGTAGGTTGGCCTGCGGTGCGGCGGTGCGAGGACCGCGCCGCGGGGAGTATCGACACCGGTGAGCACGAAGAGGCTATCGGTGCCGGTGTTGTAGGCGGCCTCGATGTCGGTGTCCAGCCGGTCGCCGATCACGAGCGGATGCCGCGCACCGGTGCGAATGACGGACTCGCGGTGCAGTGGCGGCTCCGGCTTGCCCGCGATGACCGGGTCAACGCCGGTCGCGTTCGCGATGACCCGCAGCAGCGAGCCGTTGCCCGGCTGGGTGCCGCGCGGTCCTGGCAGGGTGGAGTCGGCGTTGGTACCGACGAAGATCGCGCCGGCTCTGACCGCGAGGCCGCCCTCCGCGAAGGCGCTGTAGTCGAGTCCCGGGCCGTATCCCTGGACGACCGCAAGGGGGTTTTCCGACGCGGTTGATACCGGGATGAGACCGCGCTCCCTGACCGCGAGGCGCAGCGCGGTCGAGCCGATGACGAGCACCTTCGACTTTGGCGCCAGCTTGTCCGCCAGGAGGCGCGCGGCGGCCTGCGCGGAGGTGACGACATCGTCCGGTGCGGCCGGCGCACCCATGCCGCTCAGCAGCCCGGCGACGGCCGCGGGGGTCCGCGACGCGTTGTTGGTGACGTAGGCGAGGTGGACGCCCGCCTGCTTGGCGCGCTGTAGCGCCTCGGGGGCGCCTGGGATCGGGCTCGCCCCGATGTAGACGACGCCGTCCAGGTCGAGAAGCAGGACGTCGTAGGCGGCGGCGAGCGCATCGGGCATGAAGCAACCCTAACCGAGCAAGACGCAATCGCGGAGGCTGGGGGCTTGGGGCGTGGTTTGGGGCTTGGGGGTTGGCCTGACGGCATCTTGCTGTTATCCGATTGATTCGGGCCTGACGGGGCTAACCCTGAACCTCTGACCGGTGATGTGTGCGTTCCAAAGTAAGGTGCGCTTGCGGTGTGTCGCCGACCCCGGATGTGATTAGATACGCCGCCCAGGCGATGCTCCCCGTCGGCCGGGCCGGGTGGGCCTGTTGCTCGCGGGTTGCCTGCGCGGTCCTGGCCAGCGGAGACGTTGTGGCCGGCCGGGGCGTGGGGCTGGTGCGGTGTGCCTGGCGGCGGGGTCCGCGCGGGGGCGGGGTCCGGGCGTGGCTGGCGCTGAAGATGTGACCAGTGCTGAAGATCTGGCCGG
>Ga0302314_10020346_pt1 | contig 10977 bp, 10 predicted proteins | sample III_Palsa_N2_3_FD_200533 | JGI IMG/M metagenome (GOLD analysis project Ga0302314, IMG submission 200533) | Peat permafrost microbial communities from Stordalen Mire near Abisko, Sweden - III_Palsa_N2_3 | ecosystem: Environmental > Terrestrial > Soil > Palsa > Peat permafrost | place: Sweden... | reverse complement strand
TCGAACACCTGCTGCTGCATGCAGGCCAAAGCTTCTAGTCAGGAAAACCTATGTCTACGATTACGAACAAGAATCGCCGCTCACTATTCGACCAGCAGATCATGCGCAGGGCCGCGGTGGACGCTCTGGTGAAACTCAATCCAACGACCATGATGAAGAACCCGGTCATGTTCGTCGTCGAGGTCGGCAGCGTGCTCACATCGGTGCTTCTCGTCACCGATCACATGCGCCACACCGGAAACTTCGGCTTCGATCTGCAGATCACGCTATGGCTCTGGTTCACCGTGCTCTTCGCGAACTTTGCGGAGGCAATGGCGGAAGGCCGCGGCAAAGCGCAGGCGGATGCACTGCGCCGTGCCAAGTCCGACACAATTGCTCACCGCATCGGCAAGAGCGGCGCGATGGAAGAGGTTCCCAGCGCGGAGTTGCGCGCCGGCGATCTGGTACGAGTCATCGCCGGGCAGATGATTCCCGGCGATGGTGAGGTCATTGAGGGCGTCGCCTCGGTCGACGAGTCCGCCATCACCGGTGAATCCGCGCCCGTCATCCGCGAGGCAGGCGGCGACCGCTCGGCCGTTACCGGAGGCACACGCGTGCTTTCGGACGTCATCATGGTGAAGATCACGTCGAACCCCGGCGAGACCTTCCTCGACCGCATGATCGCGCTGGTAGAAGGCGCGGAGCGGCAGAAGACGCCGAACGAGATCGCGCTGAATATTCTGCTCGCCGGCCTGACGATCATCTTTCTGCTCGCCGTAGTCACGCTGCAGCCCTTCGCCATCTACTCCGGCGCGCCACAGACCATCTTCGTTCTCATCTCGCTGCTCGTCTGCCTGATTCCCACCACCATCGGCGGCTTGCTCTCTGCCATCGGCATCGCCGGCATGGACCGCCTGGTACAACACAACGTGCTTGCAACCTCCGGCCGCGCGGTGGAAGCGGCGGGCGATGTGAACACGCTGCTGCTGGACAAGACCGGCACCATCACCATCGGCAATCGCCAGGCGTCTGAGTTTCTGCCCGCGCCCGGTGTGTTGAGCGACCAGCTTGCCGATGCGGCTCAACTTTCTTCGCTGCCCGATGAAACACCGGAGGGGCGTTCCATCGTTGTGCTTGCGAAGGAGCGTTACGGTCTGCGCGGGCGCGAGCTCGCGCAGCTCAACGCTCAGTTCATTCCCTTCAGCGCCACAACCCGCATGTCCGGCCTCGATATGGAGGGCCGCAGCATCCGCAAAGGCGCAGTAGACGCCATCGCGCAGTACCTGCAACAGAACGGTTCAAGCCTTCCGGCAGAAGTCCGCGCTGATGTGGAGACCGTGGCCCGCAGCGGTGGCACACCGCTGGTTGTCGCAGAGAATGGCCGCGCCCTCGGCGTCATCCACCTCAAGGACATCGTGAAGGGTGGCATGCGCGAACGTTTCGACCAGCTCCGCGCCATGGGCATCCGCACCGTGATGATCACCGGAGACAATCCGCTCACCGCCGCAGCCATCGCCCGCGAGGCTGGCGTGGATGACTTCCTCGCCGAAGCAAAACCCAAGGACAAGATGGACCTCATCCGTCGCGAACAGGCTGAAGGCAAGCTTGTGGCGATGACGGGTGACGGCACCAACGACGCGCCCGCGCTGGCACAGGCCGATGTAGGCGTGGCCATGAACTCCGGCACGCAGGCAGCGAAGGAAGCGGGCAACATGGTCGATCTCGACTCCAACCCCACCAAGCTGATCGAGATCGTCGCCATCGGCAAGCAGCTTCTCATGACGCGTGGCGCGCTTACCACCTTCTCCATCGCGAACGACGTTGCCAAGTACTTCGCCATCATCCCGGCGATGTTTGCTGGCGTCTTCCCGGTGCTGAACGCGCTGAACATCATGCACCTGCACTCGCCCGAATCGGCGATTCTCTCCGCCGTCATCTTCAACGCGCTCATCATCGTCTGCCTGATTCCGCTGGCACTGCGCGGCGTCTCGTACAAGGCGATGTCTGCCGCCGCGCTGCTGCAGAAGAACCTGCTCGTCTACGGGGTCGGCGGAATTATCGTCCCATTCATCGGCATCAAGGCCATCGATCTTCTTATCACCGCTGTTCACCTGGCATAGAGGCACATCATGAAAAAGAACCTCATCATCTCGCTGCTCTACACCGTCGTCACCACCGTTCTGCTCGGCATCGGATATCCGCTGGTGGTCACCGCCATCGCGCACGTGGCCTTCCCCAGGCAATCTGCCGGTAATCTGCTCTACAACGCGCAGGGAGATCTCATCGGCTCCCACTGGATCGGCCAGTCCTTTACCGGACCAAGCTACTTTCACAGCCGCCCCTCCGCCGCCGGCGCCGGGTATGACCCAACCTCATCCTCCGGCTCCAACCTCGGCCCCACCAGTGCAGCCCTGGTCACGCGTATCCAGCAGAGCGTCACCGCCGAGCAGACCACGCAAGCCGTTCCCATCGACCTGGTGACGGCGTCAGCATCCGGACTGGACCCCGATATCTCGCCCGCCGCGGCGTTCTTTCAGGTTCCGCGCATCGCCGCACAGCGCGGCATGGATGAGAACCAGCTTCGCTCCATCGTGCAGGCGCATGTGCAGCAGCGCCAGTTTGGCTTTCTCGGCGAACAGCGTGTGAACGTGCTGGAACTGAATTTGGCCATCGACCAGGTGGCCGCAAAGAAATAGATACGCCGCATCTCCCGCCGGCATCGGCAGGAGGCGTATCCAGAAGTTGCCCTCCCGGCTTCTGCGTAGGAGTAGTGAGGGCGACTGGCGCGTGGCGGAATTTTGCCACGCGCCATTCCTTTTTGCAGCCTGTTTCGGCAGCTTCTTCTATCGCTTCGGTCGTACAATCCATTGGTATGTACTACCTCAAAGCTCTCCTGCGCTGCATCAGCATTGTGGTGGTGATGGTCGCCATCACCGTGTTTCTTGGCAGCAACCAGCGCGTGCTGCCGGGCACTGTGGCGCTTGCCTATCTCACCGTGGTGCTGATCGTTGCGGCCCTCTGGCAGGTGCGACAGGGTCTCTTTGCCTGCGCTGCGGCTGTACTCTGCTTCGCATACTTTCTTCCGCCGGCGCATACCTTCCGCGTCACAGGCGTGCGCCATTGGGTTCTGCTCATCGCCTTTCTCATCACGGCGATCACCGCCAGCTTTCTCTCCAACCGCATTCAGACGGAGGCAGCGGTCGCCAACCTCCGCCGTAAAGAGATGGAGCGTATATACGAATTCGGCCATCGCCTGCTGACCGGAGGCAACGTGGCCGACCTGGTCCGCTCCATCCCGCGCAGTCTCGTCGTCTCTTTTCAACTCACGTCGGCTGTCGTCTATATTGCGGACCAGGACCGCATCTATTCTTCTGAGGATCCAGGTGGCCTTGCTCTTACGGCGGCGCCGCTGGAACTGCAGGATATGCGCGCCGCCATGGAGAACCCCATCGGGCCTACCGCGAACAAAGATGGTATGTATGTACCGCTGCGTGCCGGTCTGCATCCCATCGGCCTGCTGGTGCTCACCGGCAATCTGCCTGGGGTCGAGACACTGGAGACCGTCGCCAGCCTGGTCACCATGAGCATCACACGCGCCACGGCGATGGAGGAGACTGCGCGCTCTGAGGCTGGCCGCGTGAACGAGTGGATGCGCAATGTCCTGCTGGACTCTGCCACGCGCGAGTTGCGCCTTCCGCTCCTTGAGATCGAGTCCGCGGCTGCCGATCTGCGCAATCCGGACGCCTCCGCGATGCAGCGTACCGCCGCGCTCGCCGCCATCCTGGACCAGAGCGCGCGCCTGCACGGCCTCATCGATCAGGCGGCAACCATGGTGCAGCTGGAGCCCTCGGAAGTGAGCCTGCAGCCGCAGCCATCCAATATGCGCGAGGTGGCAGAGGCAGCGATCTCCGCCAAGGCCTCCATCCTGCGGCACCATCCGGTTGTGCTCGATCTACTCGAGCGCTCGCACAAGGTGTTGATGGACGCTGGCTGGATCGTGCAGGTGCTGGGCTATCTGCTGGACAACGCCGCCTGCTACTCCGCTGCCGGAGAGACGATTACCATCCATAGTGAATCGCGCGGCGGCAAACTTCTGCTCAGCGTGATCGATCGCGGCGTGGGGATTGACCCGGCGGAACAGGCGCTCATCTTCCAGCGCTTCTACCGCTCCGCGCAACAGCCGGAGGGTTGTAAAGGCGTCGGCATGGGTCTGGCCATTGCACGCTCCATTGTGGAGGCGCATGGCGGCGTGCTGGAGGTCACCAGCCAGCTTGGCCGCGGTGCTGCCTTTACCTTCACGCTGCCACTCGCTGCGGATGGTTTGTAAACTTTCGTTTCTAACGGATTGCAGCGATCGCCGCGCGGAATAGCTGCTCGAAGTCTTCCGTTCCGGTCTTCTCCAGCGCAGCCTCGATCGCCTTCTGCGCCGTGGGTCGTGGATAGCCGAGGTTCACCATCGCCGAAAGTACATCGTCGCCCACTGCACCCACACTGGCCGCAACGGGGCCTGCTCCCATCTCATCCAGCTTGTCCTTCAGCTCCAGCACCACGCGCTCGGCTGTTTTTTTACCGATGCCGGGGATGCGCGTCAGCGTTGCATGGTCGCTGCCGCGAATCGCGCCGACGAGCTTCTCCGCGGGCAGCCCGCTGAGCACGGTGATCGCCAGCTTGGGCCCGATGCCGCTCACCGCAATTAATTTCTCAAAGAGTTTCTTCTCGATCGCCTCGCTGAAACCAAACAGCGCGATCTGGTCCTCGCGCACATGCGTGTAGATGACGAGCGAAACCTCCGCGCCCTCGGCCGGCAGCGCACTGAAGGTCGGCACGCTGATGGTGACGTCATAGCCGACGCCGCCACACTCCACAATCGCCTGGTTCGGATGCTTGGCAAAGAGTCTGCCGCGAAGGTGCGCAATCATGCCTGGGCCTATGCCTTCCGCCGGTACAGCACGGCGAACTCGTAGCCCGCATTCGGCGGAAACAGCGCCGCAATATGCTTCAGCCGCTCCGCCAGCGCCTGCGGAGCCAGCAGAGGATACTCGCGCTCGCGCAACTCGGCGTAATCGAAGTCGACCGTCAGCGACAGAAGATAGATAGCGATCGCATCAGCAAACGCCGACTCTATATAAGAGTTCTTTGCCTTCTCGTCGATGCGTGAACGGCCTTTGGTGGCGAGAGCGTCGGTAGGAGCAAGCGCGCGGTTGCGGCTCTCCCACGCATCGTGCGAGGTCTCGCCCTTCACCTGCGCTTCGGCTTGCTTCCACACCAGCGTGGAAAAACTCTCCGGCACGCCGGCCGCATCCACGAACGCATGGCCGATGTTGATGGCAAACTCAAAGGCCAGCGCGAAGCGGTCGTCCATCAGCTGCGTCGAGATGAAGACACAATCCGCCTTGCCGAAGGCCACATTGCGATGGCAGACAGCGCGGTCGCCCAGCTCCACCGTGTACGCCGGCGCGATCAGCGTCTCGCCGCCCATTTCAATGCCCAGCTCCGCTCCCGGATCGCCCAGCGTGAGCGGCACAAAGTAGTAGGCCTTCTGCGTCAGCGCCTCGGCGATGGACTTCGGCACGGACTCAACCATCCGTTCCAGGTCCACCTCGGTCACGCGCGTATCGCCGTAAGGAGCGTAGTGCAGGCCATTGGCGGCCGTGCGCGCGGCCACCTCGCGCGCCACCTGCTGCGCCGGGATCAGCTGAATCTGTGCCGCCTGTACCGTCTCTGCCATAGGAGAGCTATTCTATCCTGTAGGAAGTAGAGGGAGCCGCATGCCGTCAGAACAGAATAAGGATGTACAGGATTTAGGCGCCGCCCGCGCCGCCGCCGCCCGCCGCGGCATGCTCTTTGGCATCCCCCTGGGCGAACTCGGCTGGTTTCAGAGCCTGCTCATGGGCACCGCCACCGGCTTCGCCGTCTTCTTCCTCACCACTTTTCTGTCCATTCTCACCATCCTGGTGCTGAACACGGCCGGCCACAAGAGCATCGACTTCGCCGTCAGCTACCGCGACATCGCCCTCCCAGCCGGCCTTACCGCGCTGGCATTTGCCTACGGTTACCTGGGTTTTCAGTGGATTCGCAGAAAAGTTCGTTCTTAGTCTGAAGGTTTTCGCGCGCGAAGCGCGCCCTTCGCCGTCCGCGCAGGACCAAAAAAAGGGGAAGCGCTTTGCGCTTCCCCAAGGCTCTGTTTTTCTGTCGTTCATTGTCGACTTCGTTCGGGAGATGTTTCCCGGTGCATTGCCGGGAAACTGGCGGTTGTGCCAGTCAGAGGCATCTCCCTGACATCTCCAACCATAGTCAGAACGCCCGCAGCCCGGTATCCCACTTCCGTTCTGAGGGTTACAACCTTCGGGCAGAAAAATGCGCCCCGGGATTACGCCATATTGTTGGCGTAATCTCGAGGCGCCTGCCTTAGACAGACCCTGGGAGGTTCATAGGCAGAAACCGTCCAAAATCCGTTTAGAGGGCCCACTCCGGCGCGCCGCCCAGCAGCGCCGCCGCCGAGAACTTCGGCAGACCGCCCCACTGCGGCACATTGAAGCTGGCCGGCGGGTGGGCGCCTGCGTCGTCGGTAATGCGGTGGTGGTCGGCGAGCTGCTTCTGCACCAGCGCCCGCGCCGCATCCTGCTCCGCGCGCGAATGGCGCTCCCAATAGACCACGAAGCCCTGTCCGCACACGTTGCACCGCACATCACTGGCCGTCATCGACATCTTGCAAAGTACCTGCATGGTCTCGTCTCCTGGAAGTTCTTTCGATCCCTGGCGTTGGGCTTTGCTTTCACCCTTCGGCCTCAAGATCGGTATTGACATCCCTGACAATAGCGGCGGCGGTTCAACCCAGCCATGCCTCGCAGGTGGACTCCCAATACAACGTTTGGGTCAGTCCTGACCGGACGGGCGGAAGCGCTTCGCGCGCAGACTGTGTGCATGCTTCTGCGCGGACGGTGCGATGCGCGGTATCCTGTAAATCGAGCTAAAAATGACCATGAGCACGCCTTCTCCCATAAAAGATAGGAACATCCAGATCCAGCTTCCTGACGGCTCCCGCCGTGAGGTCCCCGCCGGAACCACACCCTTCGAGATTGCCAACAGCATCTCGCCGCGTCTGGCTGCGGCCGTCGTCGTCGCGAAAATTCAGTCGCTTACTGCGAAGACCGCGCCCGCCGCAACCGATACGGCCCAGACAGACGCCGCTCTCTCTGAAGAAGCGATGTACGCCGCCGATGATTCCGCTGCCGAAAAGATCGTCGATCTCTCCATGCCGCTGGAGGAAGATGTCGCACTCTGGCTGCTGAAGGAGACCGATCCCGAAGCGTTGAAGGTCGTCCGCCACTCCGCCGCGCATGTGATGGCGACGGCTTTGCTCGAACTCTTTCCGGACACCAAGCTCGGCCACGGCCCCGCGACCGACAACGGCTTCTTCTACGACGTCTACCGCGAGCAGCCCTTCACGCCCGACGATCTCGCACGCATCGAGACGAAGATGGCCGAGGTTGTAGCGCGCGATGACAAGTTCATCCGCGAGTATGAAGATCGCGAAGGCTACATCGTCTGGGCGAAGCTACACGGCGATTTCATGAAAGAACACTTCGTCGAGAAGTTCACCAAGCCCGGCGATGAGATCTCTCTCTACAAGAACGGCGCATTCACTGACTTCTGCCGCGGCCCGCACGTTCCCTCCACCGGCCGCGTGAAGGCGTTCAAGGTGATCTCCATCGCCGGCGCATACTGGCTCGGCGACGAAAAGAACCAGCAGCTGCAGCGCATCTACGGCACCGCCTTCTTCAACCAGAAAGACCTCGATGCGCACTTCAAGCATCTCGAAGAGATCAAGGCGCGCGACCACCGCACGCTCGGCAAGCAGCTCGACCTCTTCAGCATCCAGGAAGTCGCCGGTGCCGGCCTCATCTTCTGGCATCCCAAGGGCGGCCTGATCCGCAAGACAATGGAAGACTGGATGCGCGATGAGTGCGTCCGCCGCGGTTACGAGCTCGTCTATACGCCGCACATCATGCGCCGTGAGCTCTGGAAGATCTCCGGCCACGAAGGCTTCTACTCGCAGAACATGTATCCGCCGATGGAGCTGGACGACGCCGAGTACCGGCTGAAGCCGATGAACTGCCCCGGCCACATCCTTATCTATAAGAACTCGCCGAAGAGCTACCGCGACCTGCCCGTGCGCTACGCCGAACTCGGTAACGTCTACCGCTACGAACGCTCCGGCACCATGCACGGCCTGCTGCGCGTCCGCGGCTTCACGCAGGACGACGCCCACATCTTCTGTACTCCCGAACAGATCGAAGACGAGGTCGTCGCCTGCATCGACTTCGCGCAATCCGTGCTGAACACCTTCGGCTTCCAGGAGTTCAAGGTCGAGCTCTCCACCTGGGACCCGAAAGACCAAAAAAGCTACACCGGCTCAGCCGAGCACTGGAACACGGCGATCAGCTCCTTGCACTCCGCGCTGAACCGCAAAGGCATTCCCTTCCGCACCATCCCCGGCGAGGCAGCCTTCTACGGCCCCAAGATCGACGTAAAACTCGTCGACGTGCTCGGCCGCCTCTGGCAGCTCTCCACAGTCCAGTTTGATTTCAACCTGCCCGCACGCTTCGAACTGGAATACGTCGGTGAAGACGGCGAGAAGCACCAGCCCGTCATGGTCCACCGCGCTCTCTTCGGCTCCGTCGAACGCTTCTTCGGCGTCCTCATCGAGCACTACGCCGGCGCATTCCCCATGTGGCTCGCGCCCGTGCAGGTCGGCATCGTGCCCATCAGCGAAAAGCATCTCGAATATGCTGAGGCCGTAAAGAAAAAACTCGAAGCCGCCGGCGTCCGCGTCGAACTCGACGCCCGCAACGAAAAGATGAACGCCAAGATCCGCGAGTTCACCCTGCAGAAGGTGCCGTTCGTCCTCGTCATGGGCGATAAAGAAGCCGCCACCGAAGCCGTCAGCGTCCGCACCCGCGGCAAAGGCGACGAGGGCAGCATCGCGCTCACCGACTTCATCGCCCGCGCGCAAAAGCTGATCGCGACCAACGCCGTGGAGTTGTAAGCCGTAGCGAACCTTCATGGCCAAACCCTGCATCTCACTTTAGCGAGGTGTTCCATGAAGGCAATCGTCATCCATCAATACGGCGGCGCGGACCAGCTAAAGTATGAGACCGTGCCGGACCCACGTCCGAAGATAGGTGAAGTGCTTGTGCGGCTGGCCGCCACCAGCGTCAACCCCATCGACTTCAAAGTCCGCAGCGGCGCGGTGCAGGCATACTTCCAGGCGCAGTTCCCGCTCATCCTCGGCCGCGCCGCCGCAGGCACGGTGGCCGAACTCGGTCCCGGCGTCTCCGCCTTCAAAGTCGGCGACCGCGTCATGGCGCTCACCAATCAGACCTACGCCGAGCTCGTCGCCATCAAGGTGCACGATCTCGCGCACATCCCCGACGGCCTGGACACCATGCAGGCTGGCGCAATCCCCCTCGTCACGCTCACCGGCGAACAACTTATCACCCGCGGTGTAAAGCCGTCGGCTGGACAGACAGTTCTCGTAACCGGAGCCATCGGCGGCGTTGGCCGCTCCGCTGTCTACGCACTTAAAAATGCCGGCGCAAAGGTCATCGCCGGCGTGCGCGAGAGCCAGATAGAGGAAGCACAGGAGCTCGGCGCGGACGACATCATCTCTCTTGAAGACGAGGAGCAGATGAAGAAGCACGCGCCCTACGACGGCGTGGCCGATACCGTTGGCCATGAGACAGCCGCAAAGCTGCTCGGCATGGTCAAACCCGGCGGCACCTTCGCCTCCGTCCTCGGCGAACCCTCCAACCGTAAAGAACATCCCGAGGTGAACGTCGTGCCCATCCGCGTGGTGGAAGACGGCGCGGAGCTGGAGAAACTCGCGCAAGCCGTGAAAGACGGCAAGCTCCGCATCCCCGTCGGCGCAACCCTTCCTCTCGAGAAGATGGCGGAAGCCCATCATCTGGCGGAAAAAGGCGGCATCGGCAAAGTTCTCATCACCATCGGTTAATACAAATGGTCTATTTACATAGACACAAATCTTCTAAGTCTTTCCCTTTTAAATCTTTTGCCTGTTTTTAAAATCCGTGTTTTGTCCTGGCTTTTATCCGTGTTAAGTTTTTGCTTGTATCACCGTCATCATTTAAATCACTGTCATCACTGTTAAGTCTTAAAATCTCTCTATGCCATCGCACTTTTCTCCCGCTGCCCTCAAATTCATGCGCTCCCTCAAGCGCAACAACGACCGCGTCTGGTTCGCGAAAAACAAACCCATCTACGAATCCGAAATAAAAGCGCCCATGCTCGCCATCATCGCCGAGCTGAACGAGCAGATGCTCGCCTTCGCGCCGCATCATGTCCGCCCGCCGCAGAAGATCGCCATGCGCATCTATCGCGACATCCGCTTCTCGCACGACAAGCGCCCCTACAAGCGCAACGCCGGCGCCTGGTGGTCGCGCGACGGCCTGGAGAAGACCAGCGGCGGCGGCTACTACTTCCACATCGGGCCCGAGGGCCTGGTCATCGCCGCCGGTGTCTACATGCCGGAGCGTGAGCAGCTACTCGCCATCCGCCGCTACATCGCTGAGCACCACACAGAGTTCCGCAAGCTGCTCGCCGAAAAAAAGCGCCTCAAACTGATGCGCGACTTTGAAGGCACGCCGCTCACCCGCGCCCCCAAGGGCTTCGCGCCCGATCATCCAGCGATCGATCTTCTGCTTCCGCGCCAGTGGGGCTTCTCCGCAACGCTTGATGCCGAGGCCGCAACCAAACCCACGTTGCAGAAAGAGATTCTCGCGCGATTCAAAGCAGCCGCGCCAGTCGTGGACTTTCTCAACACGCCGCTGGCCGCGTCCCTGCGCAAACGCCCGCTCTTCGGCCTCAATTAATCACAGAAGGTTCTGAAGGCAATATCTCCGCCGCCTGAAATCCAGATTTCCCCAAAGAAATCACCGAAATCAGTTTTTATCACCGTCACCCTTGTTAAGTTTTTCG
>Ga0302314_10020345_pt1 | contig 10977 bp, 8 predicted proteins | sample III_Palsa_N2_3_FD_200533 | JGI IMG/M metagenome (GOLD analysis project Ga0302314, IMG submission 200533) | Peat permafrost microbial communities from Stordalen Mire near Abisko, Sweden - III_Palsa_N2_3 | ecosystem: Environmental > Terrestrial > Soil > Palsa > Peat permafrost | place: Sweden... | reverse complement strand
GACCGGGCAGGGCAGCTTGTCGATCTCGGCATAGCGGCGGTGGCCGTTCTCGGTGTCCTCGATCACGCCCAGCACCCTGCCGGAGAAGCGCTCGCAGACGGCGGCCAGGGTGGGGGCGAAGTAGCCGCCGACGTCCAGCAGCACCAGGTCCTCGCCTGCCGCGCGGGACTCCAGGTAGTCCAGGGCGCTGTCGGGGTCGGCGAACAGCTCGCGGGACAGGGCGTCGACCGGCACGGACTGCTCGACCTCGCGCAGGGCGGCCGGGTCGATCGACTTCGGCTTGGGCAGCACCGCTTTGAGGGCGGTGAGCTGGGCGGCGGCGCGGACGAAGGAGGGGCGTTCGGGCAGCAGGTGGGTGACCAGGAACGCGGCGGGCCGGGTGGCCGGGGGGAACTGGGCCGCGATCTTGGCGAAGTAGGCGTCGAGCCGTGCGCGTTCGAAGTTCTCCATGGCCGGGTCCTTCGCTGGGTTGGTGCCGGGAAGGTGGTGCCCTGCCCGGCCGCCGTGGGGGAGCCACTTAACGCGACCGGGCAGGGGACTGGGAGGGTCAGCCGCTGGTGGCGGCGGGACCGCGCAGGATGCGGCCGACCGGGGTGGTGCTGTCCGGGTCGGACAGGGCCTGGACTGCGGCCTCCAGCCGGGCGCGGTCCGCGCCGAAATGGCGGACGGCGGCGTCGGCCAGGTGCTGGGCCAGCAGGTGCTGGAGTCGGGCTTCGTGCCGGTGCAGGGCGATCTCGACCGCGACCTGGTCCAGCGTGCGGATCACCTGGGATTTGACGGTCTGCTTGGGCGGGACGCCGAACGTCATCGACAGCACCAGCTGCCCGGTCGCGGAGTCGAACCCGATGTGGAACGGCAGTTGCGGTGTCTCAGTCGGCCCGGTCACGGCTCCTCCTTCGCTGGTTGTTGCTGGTCAGGGGTTTCGGGCGGCGCCCGCCGCCTCCGCTCGGGGGAACGGGTGCGCGGCGGGCGCCCGGCGGCCGGCCTCTGGCCGCCGCCCCTCGCCCCGGCCTGTAACCCCAGGCGGCCGGAACGGGGAGTTCGAGGGGGTCAGGCCGCTATGGGCCTGGGACCGCAGGGCATCCGGCTGATGCGGTCGCCGCAGGTCAGCGATCTGTCCGGCGATCCGTCCGCGAGTCGGGTGATCGGGACGGCAGCCGGATCGGGCCGGGGCCGGGACCGATCGGCGGCAGATCCCCGGCGGATCGCCGATCGGGCGGCTATGGGCCAGCGCGGGCCGCGGCGGACCGCGCGGGCGGCCCGCCGCAGCAGCGCGGCCCTGGCCCGGGTGCGTGTGGGCTCGGCGACGACGAGCTCGAACCAGACCCGCTTGCCCCGGTGCAACGGCTCCCAGCCGTGCTCTGCGGCCAGTTCGGCGATCAGATGGCCTCCGCGTCCGGACTCGTCCAGCCAGCCGTCCAGCGGGTCGCTGGCGGGCGTGGCGGGCGGGGCGGTGCTGTCGTCGTCGACCTCGATCCGCAGCCGTCCGCGCTCCAGCTGGACGCCGACGGTGATCAGCAGGCTGCGGGTGTGCAGGACCGCGTTGGTGACCAGCTCGCTGACCAGCAGTTCCAGGGTGTCGGCAGTCTCCTGGTCCAGGACCGTGCCCCAGGCCCGGACCTGGGCGGCGACGCGGTTGCGGGTGATGGCGACCAGCCGGGGTCGGCGGGGGATCAGGAAGCGGATCTGGTGCGCGGGCATGGCGGTGGCCTCCGGGCAGCGGGCGAAGGGGCGTTGTCGGCCTGGCCGGGCGGGGTATCGGTCGCGCCCCGATCGGCTGATAGTTAGTCAACGGCCGTATCCCGGCTGAAAAGAGCTGCCAGGCTGTAGGCCCGTGTAGGCCAGGTGTAGGCCAGAGGGTGGGGCGCCGTGTCACTGGAGATCACGTTCGGCCAGCGCATCCGCGCCGCCCGCGAGGCATTGGGCTGGAGCCAGGCCAAGCTCGCCCGCGAGCTGGGTATCGCCGAAGGCCGCGGCCCGCGCGGACTGGACCGCGGCTCGGTCTACCGGTGGGAGCGCGGGACGCGCGTGCCGGAATACTGGATGCCGTACTTGGTGCAGGTCCTCAGACTGGGAGAGGAATCAGAGAGAACGGCCGTCACGGTGCCCGATCCTGGCATCGAGCAAGGCCCGTCCGGCGATAGCGTGGCCTCAGTTATCCGGTTGGGAGGGTTGGACTTGGAGCGACGGCAGTTTCTCGCCGCCACCAGCGCGTATGCGCTTGCTGCCTTAGCCCTGCCCGACCTGGAAGCGATCACCCGCCGCACCCGCGCCGCCGCCTCCGGGGCCCCGGTCAACGTAGGCCGAGGCGAGGTGATGGCGATCCGGCAGATGACCACCGCCCTGGGCGACAGCGCTTCCGAGCTGGGCGGCGGACACGCCCGCCACCTGGCCGTGCGCTATCTGACCGACGACGTCGCCCTGTGGCTGAACGGCAACTACTCCGCGGCCACCGGCCGCGAGCTGTTCGCCGCGACCTCGCAGCTGGTGCACCTGGCCGGGTGGATGGCCGGCGACGAGGGCAACCAGGGGCTGGCCCAGCAGTACTACGCGCACTCCTTCCGGCTGGCCGCCGAGGCTGGCGACCCCGAGTTGTCCGCCACCGCACTTCGAGGGATGGCGGTGCAGGCCATCGACCTTGGCCAACGGGCCGCCGCCGTGCGGCTGTCAGAGGAGTGCGTCCACTACGCGGGCTCCATCCAGGACCCGCGCGCGGTGGCCTACTACCAGGCGACGCTTGCCAATGCCGCCGCCCTGGACGGCGACCGCCGCACCGCCACCACCGCCATCGCCGCCTCCCAGATCGCGATCGAGAAGGCTCCCAAGGCTCCGGGGGAGTCCTGGGCCGCCCATTACGACGTTGGCCGGTGGGCGCACGAGACCGGCATGATCCTGGCCCAGCTCGGCGACCTGGACGCCGCCCAGGACCACCTGCACCACGCCCTGGACATCCACGGCCTGGACCGCCGCCGCACCCGCGCGATCGTCCTGGCCGACCTCGGACAGGTCCACCTCCGCCGCGACGACACCGACGCCGCTCTGGCCACCTGGTCGGGCTTCCTCGACACCGCCGAGGGCATCCGCTCCATCAAGGTCACCGAGGCCATCGCCGAGATGCGCGCCCGCCTGAACCGCCTCAAGGCCGTCCCCGCCGCCCAGAAACTCGACCAGCGGGCCGCCGCGATCGGGTGAACCAGGGACACCCCAGCGGCCAGCGGCGCCGCCAGTGGCCTCAGACCGCCAGGGTGAGTGACCTGCGCCTTTTACTCTTTCGACGGACGGGACTTCACTTTGAAGCGCCGGAACAACTCCTGGAAGAACTGCCGCAGGAGCGGCTCGGCCTCCGCGCGATTTGTGAGTTCATCGGCGCCGAACCGGAATACCTCGTACCCGCTGAGCCTGAGTTCGCGGTCACCCCGCACTCCAGCATCGTATTTGGCGGGGTTGGCCCAGCCGTTCTTGTTGGCGTAGTGATGGGGGCCATCGACCTCAAGGACGATCCGCTGGCCATAGGGCAGCAGGAGGAGGAAGTCCATGCGGAACCTCACCATGGCATCCCGGCCGCGCTCCCTGACCGTCTTCGGGTCCCAGTGAAGCCAGATTTCGGGCAGGAGCGCAGGCAAGAGGTGCGTGTCGGGGTCATGGATGTCGTGGTAGAGATCGAAGAGGTTGCGCTGCGCTGGTGAGTTCCGGGGCAGGCTCCGGCCGAGTCTTTCGTAGAGCGATGTCCTTGCCAGCATGTCGTCGGCGATGCCGTGGGTGTCCTGCCACCACTGCTGCAGGTCGGCCCAGCGCATGCCGTCGTTGCTGATGGGCTTGTCGTAGAGCAGGAGAGCGTCGGGATTCCCGACGTATTCGATATCGTTGTCCACAGCGTTGCGGAAGCGGATGTCCGGTTTCTCCAGCGTGGCGAAGATGAGGTTCTTCGGGCTCCGGTTCCGTGCGATTCCGATCGGAACCACCCGGAAGAGTGGGTATCCGCCGTCAATCCCAGTTTCCGTCAGCTCGGCTCCGGCCGAACGCAGATGCAAATTGATGGCCTCCGCGACGCGTCGCTGGGTCGGCTCATCCGGGAGATTGGCCGGTGCCAGCAGTCCCTCGAGGAATCTAGCGAAGCGCGTGTCTCCCGCGTCGAAGACGCCGAGCTGCTCGAACAGGTACTCGGCAGACCAGTCCGAGTGGTCGTAGACGTGTTGGGTGATCTCTCCCCGTAGACCCCTGGGCGGTGCCCCCAGCAAACCCGCGAACAGATCAGGCTCCGGGAGCCATAGATCATCCAAGAGGGCTTGAAAGCGTTTGCTGCGATGCACCAGGTCATCGAGATCGAGCTCGCCGGCGATGTCGCGGCGGACCCGCATGGTTATCTCCACCGCGCCCTCCGCAGCCCACAAAAGATCCTCGATGGCGTACCTGGTGAGCGCGCTCACCAGGTTCTCTTCGAGGAGCCGTTTCGCCACTCCGGGCAACTGGGGGTCTGCGAGAACCGCCATGCCCGCTGCCAGGCGTTTCGCCTTCGAGTCTGCTTCAGGAAGGGTCAAGCCGAGCCCCGGGCATAGTTTCTCAAGCTCGCGAGCTGTATGTGAGCCGAGGTTCATCACGGCCGTCTCGACCAGTTGGCGCAACGTCACGTCAGCAACCATCCTGCGATCCTGGCAGAAGGAGCTCGCGGCTGGCAGCGCAATCCTTGAGGTCAGCACCCACCTGAGCTGCCCCGAAGCCGTGCCCGCCGCTCGGGAACTGGACCAGCGGGCCGTCACTTTCGCCGCCGCTTCGCGGCCCAGGCGGCGGCGAAGCTTGCCTACCTCGCCACCTACCGTCGTCTGACCTGCGGGAACTACCTTTTGCCTACCTCGGCCTACCCGGCAAGGTAGGCATCACGGCGGATCGTGGACATCGCCGCGTCGCCGGGACAGGGTCACCACGTTGCGTCCGCCGCCGGAAATCTGCATGCGCAACCGGGTGATCTCGGCCTGCTGGGCAGCAATGCGGGAGACCGCGAGCGTCTGGAACGCGGTCAGCTCGTCGACCTTCGCGTCACGGGCTGTGACCCGCTTGCGCAACTCGGCGACCTCGGCCTTGAGCCGTTCGATCTGGGCGTCCCGCGGATCGAGGACCTCCCCGGCCTCTTGCTTGACTCGCAGGCGGCGCTCGAACTCCTCTGCCAGGTGCTGGTAGGGGCCCGGACGGTCCGTGCCGTCCCGGTTCTTCTTCGGGTAGAAGCCGGTGCGGGTCACGCCGGCCTCGGCCGCCAGTGTCTTCAGGTCCATGCGACCCCCGGGCGGTAGCTCTCCCCGCAGCAGCCGGTCCATGGCGGCCCGGACGGCCTCCTCGTTGCGGGCCTTGTCGTCTCCGCTGAGCCGGGCCACTGTCAATTCCCTTCTGCCGCGTTCGCGGTGTCGATCTCGGTCAGGACCCGGACCACGCGGTCCAGTTCCGGCGCGAGCCTCATCTTCTCGCCCTTCGGCGTGCGGGGGTTGCCCAGGAACACCTGGACCGTTTCCGCCTTGGACGCCCATACCGGCCGGTGGCAGGGATGATGCGTGGCCTGGGCGCATCGAGCCGAGTCGCACATCCCCGCCAGCGGCTTGTCGGCCTCGGGCGTCCCGGCCAGCTTCAAGCACAGGGCCTTGGACGGGTCACGGAACCAGCAGTAGTTCGCGGCCTGGACGTGCAGGAACTTCGCCTGCTGCCGCAGCAGGTTCTCCAAGCGGCGGTCCGACTCCATCACCACCGCCGGGCCCGGGGGCAGGTCCGCCATCTCCTTGTCGATGTGCTCGAACGCGTGGATCAGGTCCCGGGCCCCGGCCCCGGACGGCAGACGGCCCTCCCGCCAGTCCCGGTAGGCGCCGGCCGTCAACTGCAAGTGATGGTCCTTCTCCGCCTTCTGCATCTCTGCCAGCAAGATTCCCTGGGCGCCGCCGGGACGGGCCGCGTAGCCCTCGGTCGTGACCACCGACACGTGCTTGAGCTGGATCTTCGCCGCCAGCAGCCCACCCGGCCGGTGGGCCAGCATGAGCGAGAGAGTGCGGCGGAGCATACGGCCGTTCACCGGTCCGGCCGGGATAGTGGCTAGGCCGAGCCGCTGGCCAGCAGGGCTGTTCACCCAGGACCGGAGTCGCTTGTAGGCCCAGTCCATCCCTGAAGCGCTGAAGATCGGATCATCATCCCCGGTCCGTGCCAGCCGCGCGGCCAGTTCGACCGCGCGGTAGGCCGGCTCCAGCACCACCCACTCCTCGTCGACACCGCCGAGGACCTGTCCCTTGACCAGCTTGCTGGCCAGCTTGAACCGCTGAGTTCCCCCGGAGACCGTGGTGGGTGGGAGCGTGGATAGCGGCGTCAGTTCGGCCAGTTCACTTGCGCGCATACCGCTCAGCGCGGCAACCACAATCCGGCAAGCAGCGAGAACGACCCCTTGCAGATCACGGACGCCCTGCCGCGAGATGGGCAGCGTCCACGGGACCTCCGTCTCCGGATCGTCCATCCGAGCGACCAGAGCGGCGTCGCGACCGTACTCCTCCTCCACCCCAGCCACGAGGACGGCTGCCTCGAAGTGCGGTCGGACCTCATCCATCAGGGCCGTCCTCAGGGCCAATGCTGCGACGGCCTCCTGCATCACCCGACGGATGTTGACCTCCAGCAGCGGGTCGTCGTGCCGCCAGCCATCATTCAGGCGGCGGTTAATGTAATGCTCCTCCAAGCGCGGGAAGGGACGCTTCTCCTGGACGTGCCAGTCCAGCCGCGCAAGAAACTGCCGACGCCGCTCATCCGACCAAGTCTCGATCTTGTAGCACCTGGCCAGGAAGTCGTCCTGCCGCTGGATCGTGTCCGTCACCTCAGCGAACAGCGGCCCCACCTTCTCCACCAGCAGGAGAGCCGCCGCCACAGTGGGCTGGAAAACCTCGTCCGGGACCGGAGGTGTGCTGTTGCCGACCCTGTGCTCGTTTCCTGCGACGGCAGTCACCGCGGCCTTCCCCCAGGGCACGAAACCCGACCTGTATCCCTCGGAGGTGAACAGGTCCGAGTACCAGGCCAGGTACTTCACCGGCCGTAGAGTTGCTGCCCGGGAAGCCTTCGTCCTCGTGCGTTCGGCGTCCCGCGAGTTGACGGACCGGACCTCGTGGTAGGCATCGCAGTGCTCCTGCAGGACGTCGTCCAGGCATTCAAGCCCCTGTCCGGTGAGGAAGTTCAACCACTGCACAGTGTCCTTGACCATGTTGAGGCAGCTCTGCGGCTTGTATGCCTGGCGCAGAGCGTTCGGAAGGGCCAGCACAGCGGGGTGCTGCGGCAGCGCCAGCGCGAGAAGAAACTCCTTTGCGGTGAGCCGCCAGCGCGGGTTCACCACCCCCGAGAAGTCCCACACCTTCGCCGACTCGCTCATCGTGCGTGGTGCCAGAGCGAGTCCCCGCGCGTCCCACACGTCCTCATCGAACATGGGTCGATGGGCACCGGGCTTCAACTCCCAGCCGGCCTCGGCGCAGATATCCATCCCCGCGAACACGGAGCGGGCCGCCAGCTCGGCCGGGATCGGCCCAGTTGGTACGTGAATCACCCGGGCTGGTGTGGTCATTCTGTTCCCTCCTCGGGGCGCAGGGGCAGCTCGGCATCGGTGTCGGCGACTTGCGGGGCGGCGGCCTCCAGCAGGTGGGGTGCAAACCGGGGCAAGATCTCCCGATTCAGTCGGTCCGCGTAGGGGCCGAAGACAGCCAGGAAGTGATCAGTGGTCATCTGCCGCGACTGCCTGGCGAAGTACGCCCTCAGACGCAGCAGGTTCGGCAAGTGGCGGGGGAGGAACACTGCAAGGGGGCACAGCAGGCAGACCCAGGGACGCGCCGGGCACGGCTTGCCGACCGGCCCATGCAGGCCAGCGAGCTGGTTCGCGCAGGAGGCGGTGAATACGTCAGCCTCCCCGCCGAGCAGGTCTGCCAGGGCTCCTTCGTCGAGGCCCAGCCGCGCGACCTGACCGGGATGCCCCGCCGCGAAGTCGGCGGCCTCCTGATCGGTGAGGATCAGCGGCGGACGTGCCTTCTGGAGCACATCGGCCTGGGCGTCCTCAATGATCGCCTCTACCGCTTCGGTCTGGGCGGGGGTCAGGGCGGAGGTGTAGTGACTGCCCTCGACCTTTGACGTGTGGTTCGGGTCGATCGTTGTTCGACCAGTCCACCCCCTCTGCGACAGGACCTGGTGGTACGTCGTGCGAATGCGCGCGCTGTTCAGCTGAAGCGGCTTGCCGTCGTCGGCGAGGAGTCCCAGCCGTTCCGCGAGACGGTGCCGCGGCTTGGTCTTGCTGGCCGGGACATCCGAAGGGGCGATGATCGGACGCAACTCTGCGGCATACGAGGGCACTTGTGTCCGCGCTGCCTGGAACAACCACACGGCCTCGGCTGTGGGAGCCGGAGCGTGCTGACGGGCTGGGCCCGAGACCTGCAGCCAGACACTCAGCAGGCGTTGGGCTCGCGCGGGCAGCGTCACCGCCTCCAGACCGCGCCGGTGCTTGTCGTAGGCCATGAGAACCGTCTTGCTGCCTGCCCAGGTGAGGTCATTCATCGTGACCTCGCGTATGCCGTCGGGTACGACGCCGCAGTAGACGCCGAACAGCATCCTGAACGTGAAGGAGTCGTGGACCGTCGGATAGAGGACGTTCCGCAGAGGGATGAGGTCGGTCTTGGCCTTCTCAAGCACGTGCACGGTCGTTCCTGTGACTCCGGCCATCCCGGTAGCCGTTAGCGGGCCGTGCTTGAGAAGCAGATGGGCCAGGTTCTGCCTGCTGATGCCGCCCTCACTGGCATCCGGGCCCAACTCCGCCAAGGCCATGGCCTCGCGATGGGCGCGCACCAGGTCTTGGGCCTGCTGCCGAAGCCCTTCCTCCAACTCTCGCCACTCACGCTCGGAGTAGGGGGACAGCGGCTTTGACTTCGCACGTTGCTTCACCGGGCGTCCTTTTGCGAAGACCGCGAGCTCGGCGTCCACCCGGTCTCCGCAGCCTTGCACCAGATTCCTGGTCAGGGAGACGTGCGCCGGGCTGGCACTCATCCAGTAAGTGAGTACGTGCCGCTTGCGCAGGGCTCCGAGGTCGCCCTCGAATCCGGCCTCGGTCAGCGAAGTGATCAGCCGTCGGATGGCCACGCAGTAGACGGCCGCTGTGCGCCGCCGCTTCACGCCACCGAGAGGGTGCACCAACTGCACCAGCCCCAAGGCGAGGTCACGAGCCAACTCGGGGTTGGCGGTGCGGCTCAGGTCGCCGGTCCATTGTGATCCGTCGGGGAACTCGAATTCGATCCGCAGCGGGGCCGACTCAACCCGGGTCACCACTCTGCATCCTCCTCTTCGAACTCGGCGTCCGCCTCGGCGGACGCCGAACCATCGGGCTGTCCGGCCTTGCTGTAGAACTCGCGGTAAATCCGCTGCACATCGAGGCGCGCGACGTAGATTTCCGTGGTCGTCACACTGGTATGACCCAACAGGTCGCGTAGTACCAACATCGGGTCGTGCTTGGTGAGGTAGAGGGCCAGCGCGGCGTCTTCGTGGGTGTCTTTCACTAGCGCAGCGGCCCGCGCGTAGTAGCCCATGACCAGCTTCTGCAAGGTCCTCATCGCGAAGGTGTGCCGCAGGACATGTGGGCTGACCAGGGGAAACCTAGGCTCAAAGTCGCGGCGGATGCGGAGCGACGTCCGCCGGAACAGCGTGCGCCAGTCGGTGAACGGCGTCCCGTCCGACTGCAAGGCGAGCACTGCGGGTGCCCCGTCCGCGGTCACCAGCCGCAGCCGCTCTTCCAAGGTCAACCGACGCCATGACCTCCGGCGTCCGTCGATCCGTCCGCCTTCCCAGTCCGCCTCGCTGATCCGCAAAGCACCGCCCAGTCTCGGGCTGGGCCGGTACTCTCGCCCCGTCGTGATCGCCGCGCGGTCCAGTTCGATGTACTGCCACATCTCTTCCAGGGCGTCCACGTCGGCCCACGTCTCTCGGGGCTTCTTCCCCTTCGTGATCTGCGCGGCCAGCGGGAACGGGACGGGGAGCCCGGTCGGCCGGGCGGGCAAGGTGGGCAGCTCATAGGTCAGCAGGTGCGTGAACTCCTGCGCGCGTGGCCCGCTGGACACGGCCAGCTTGGCCATCGCAGCGTTTCGTCCAAGGTGACGCCCCCGGAACACGTCCGGTTCACCGCCTGGCCCAAGCCCAGCCAATGCCCGCAGGAACAGCTGGAGGAAGTCGTCCTCCAGGTACTTGATCGTCACATGGGCCTTGGGCTGCCGCAGTGTTGCTTGGTTCCGCTTCACCTGAACGACGCCGGCCTCGGTGAATCGCTGCACCAAGGCGTAATTGAACGGCACCGCAGAGCAGTAGTTCTCCTCGACAGCCCATTGGTAGAACCTCGCCACGGTGTTGACCTGCTGGTTCCAGGTGGTGATGTCCCACCGGGCATCCAGCGGGCCGGTCAGGCGGTGTTCCGAGAAGCCGCTGAGTGCCGCCCGCAACGTGTCCCGGTCGCAGAAGGCATGCACCCCGACCGAGGCCAAGTACTCCAGCCATGCCTTCAGGGCCTGCGCGTACGTCGCCCAGGTCCTGGGGGCATGGGCTCTCTCCAGCGGCAGGTTCTGCAGCCAGAGATTTACGGCGACGGTCGGCCTGGGCCCCTCGGCATCCTCGAACAGCAGGTCATCGTCGATCAGGACGGGCATGCGCTCACGTACAAGCGGGACCGATGGCAGACCCCAGTCTTCCCAGCCAGAGCGGGAGAAGAAGATCAGATGCATGGGCATGATCCTAGGATTGCAACACCATCGAGTGCAACGAATATCGATCCTTGCCCACAGCTCCCCGAAGCCTTAATGAGACTCACTAACTAAGCAGCGATAACCGCTGAATACGCCGTCGGCACCGTCGCCGCCTGCGGGTTCGCTGCGCTGCTGTACAAGATCGTGACCAGCGGAGCCGTCTCGGCAGCAGTGTCGGGACTGATCGAGCGAGCACTCGGTGCGGTCT
>Ga0302314_10020342_pt1 | contig 10978 bp, 7 predicted proteins | sample III_Palsa_N2_3_FD_200533 | JGI IMG/M metagenome (GOLD analysis project Ga0302314, IMG submission 200533) | Peat permafrost microbial communities from Stordalen Mire near Abisko, Sweden - III_Palsa_N2_3 | ecosystem: Environmental > Terrestrial > Soil > Palsa > Peat permafrost | place: Sweden... | reverse complement strand
GCGGCGCCCATGTCACGCTGTTCGACCGCCAGCCGAGCCCGGCACAGGAGACCAGCTTCGCCAATGCGGGCCAGGTTTCGCCCGGGTACTCCGCGCCCTGGGCAGCGCCCGGCATTCCCCTGAAGGCACTGAAGTGGATGTTCCAACACCACGCTCCGCTCGCCCTGAGGCTGGACGGCAGCCTGTTCCAGTTGCGCTGGATCGCACAGATGCTGCGCCAATGCTCGCCGCAGCACTACGCCGTCAACAAGGAGCGGATGATGCGCGTGGCGGAATACAGCCGCGCCTGCCTGCAGCAACTACGTGTGGACACCGCCATCCAGTACGAGCAACGCACCGGCGGGACGTTGCAGCTGTTCCGGTCGCAAGCGCAGCTCGACGCCGTCCAGCGCGATATCGAAGTCCTGCGCGAATGCGGCGTGCCCCACGAACTGCTGGGTCGCGACGAACTCGCACGTGTCGAGCCGGGACTGGCGCATGCCCGCGAGCGCCTCGTCGGCGGCCTGCGCCTGCCCAACGACGAGACCGGCGACTGTTTCCGCTTCACCAACGAGCTCGCCGCCCTGGCGCGCGGCCTCGGCGTCGACTTCCAGTTCGGCCAGCCGGTGGAAAGGCTGGTGTCGGAAGGGGGCCGCATCGCCGGCGTACGCGTCGGTGGCGTCCTCAAGACGGCCGATCGCTACGTGCTGGCCTTCGGCAGCTACTCCCGCGAGGCGCTCGCGCCGCTGGGCATCGATCTGCCGGTGTACCCGGTCAAGGGCTATTCGCTGACCGTGCCGCTGCGCGACCCGGCGCTCGCACCGCAGTCGACCGTCCTGGACGAGACCTACAAGATCGCCGCCACCCGCTTCGACGACCGCATCCGCGTAGGCGGCATGGCGGAGCTGGCCGGCTTCGATCTCACGCTGCGCACGAAGCGCCGGCAAACCCTCGAATTCGTGGTCAACGATCTGTTCCCGGGGTGCGACCTCGCCCGCGCCAGCTTCTGGACCGGGCTGCGCCCGATGACGCCGGACGGTACGCCCATCGTCGGCCCCACCCGGCTGCCGAACCTCTTCCTCAACACCGGTCATGGAACGCTGGGCTGGACCATGGCCTGCGGATCGGGGCGGCTGATCGCCGACCTGGTCACGGGCCAGCGTCCGGAGATCAGCACCGATGGCCTCGGGGTCGATCGCTACTTCGCCGGGCGCGCACGCCGACTCGGCACGAGGTCTTCCGCGGCGACGGCATGACGCGTCCCTCCGAGGCCCGCATCGACCTGCGCGCCCTGCGTCACAACTACCGGCTAGCACGCGCGCTCCATGGCGGGCGCGCGGCCCGAGCGATCGTCAGCGTCTTGACGACGCACTGGACGGCGTGTTGTGCAGACCTTCCTTAGCTCACGTTCTCGAAGGCGCTACCTCGTCCTCACTCCTTCGCGCGTGTCCTCGATTGCAGTTGACTAGCCGCATGCCACAGGCCACAGATAACTGCCGCCATTTGGCCGCACCGCCGAGGCGGCGCCGACGGACCTGCAGACGCTTTTGGACTTCGACTGCGCCACTTGGCCACCCCTGGAGTTCATCAGGTTTGCGTTTCGGACGACCTGTCCATGTGGCCCATGGGGTGGTCGGCACAATCCCCGAAGGTGGTTCACTTCCGTGTCGGCGCCAACACCTTCAACTTGGAAACCGTTGCCAATAGATCCAGCGGCTTCGTCCAGTAGTCCTGGAAGCCCAGTGCCCGAATGCGTCGCACGTTGGCCGGCATGGCATCTGCGCTGACTGCCACCACGGGAATGTCACGAGTTCTTCGGTCATGCCTCAAGCGCCGAAAAACTTCTTGCCCGTTCATGTCGGGCAAATTCAAGTCCAGCAAGATCACGTCAGGTTGTTGCCGAACGGCCTCGGTCAGTCCGGCTGCACCCGTCATTGCAACCGCCAAGCTCCAATCTGGTTGAGCTGCAAAGAGCTGGTCCATGAGAACCAGATTGACCTCGTCGTCTTCGATGTAGAGAACGCGGAACTGCTCTGCGCCTAACCACTGCGAGGGCATATCCAGAGGGAGCGCCTGGGTGTCTTTGGCACGAGTACTACGCGCTCGCGGCAGCGTTACTCTGAACCGAGATCCCACACCCACTTCAGACCAAGCCTGCATCGAGCCGCCCATTGCCTCAACCAGTTGTCGCGAGATGACGAGGCCGAGCCCCGTCCCTTGCACGTTCCCTCGGGCGGCGTCCAATCGGTTGAAGGGCTCGAACAGCTGCGCCATTTGCGATGCGGTCAGGCCAGGACCGGTATCGTCGACAGTGATCTCGCCCCCGTCCTCTGCTCGATAGCGAAGCGTCACCCACCCACCCTTCCGGTTGTATTTGATGGCGTTGGATACCAGGTTGACCAACACCTGCTCCAGCGCGTTGGGATCGGCGCGAACCGCGGCCGTTTCGGCTCCGGCGACATCGATGTGGATGGCCACGTCGCGTTCGGCGGCCATGGGGGCGAAGGCATCGACGCAGCGTCGCGCCAGCGAATAGATATTGACCGCCCGCGGGCGCAGGGAAGCCTTCCCTTGCTCGATCTTGCCGATCTGCAGGAGCTGATCGACCAGGGAGAGCAGGCGCAATCCCGATTGATGCAGGATTTGCAGCCGTTCCTGCTGCTTGCCTACCAGCGGTTCTTCGCTGTCCATGGCCATGAGCTGGGCAAATCCCAGGATGGCATTGAGCGGCGTGCGCAATTCATGACTGACCTGGGACATGAACTCGCTCTTGGCCAAACTTGACCGCTCCGCCGCGATCTGCTGCCGACGCACTTCCTCGATGTTCTGCGCCTCAGTGACGTCCCGGCAGGTGCCGACCAGCTGCCTGCTCTCGGGATCGACGCGAAAGGCGAATTCGATTGTCGGGGGCGCCTGGCCCACCGGCCACGGAAGGCGCACGGTCAGACCCTCGGTGCGCCTGGATTGCGCGACCGTATTCACAACCGCGTGCATGCGGAGTCGATCGGCTTCGGACAGCAAGCCCAACCAGAAATCCCACGTCATTTCGCGCGACTCGGGCGGCGCCAGGCCGTGCTGGGTCACGGCCACGGCGTCGAGCAGCACCTGATCGCGCGCAAGATCGATCCGCATTGTGCCGAGACCATTGACCAGCGCGACCATCCGCCAATGGGAAATCGAGTCGAGCGATGGATCGCTCACTCGCCCCTCCAACGGATTCGTGGGCTTGGCAGGCCTCGCCCTTTCAACGTCTGTCATTGGTCGTCTTGAAGCCAGCGGGGTTGTTTGATGCCGGGCGGCACGCCATGAGTGCCGTCGCAGCAGTCAACTTGCAGGGAGTGAGCTGGCGAGTTCCGCGATACTGTAGGCGGTACGGGCAAGCCTAATGGGCCTTGGGTCTTCTATCGCGCAGTTCTGACGACATCGGTCGCGGCAGCGCTGGTATTTTGGGTCTCGACGCACAAGACGGGGGGTTACTGAACGACCGGCAAGCCAACCTCGATTTATCAAGCACATGGTCGCGTGGAAAAGCATGAAACGCGGTTGTACAACTGCGACCGACCGCCGTCGCGGGATCGGCTTCCAGCCGCCGATGTCACGTCTGCCGACGCCTAACAACCTTTTGACGCTTCACATCATCTAGTCGGGGACGGAATCGCTTGGGAACCTCCAGAAGTCGCGCAGCAGATAGCTCATCGGCATACTCATCGATCTTCCTTTTGGCGGAATCGGCTGTTCGAACCAGTGCTGATACAACTTGTAGGCCTCACCGTCAAAGATTAGACGTTTCATCTCCGTATCTACGATCTGCTTCATTTCACGGTCATCTTTCGGAAGAATCATCGCCAACGGTTCAATGGTCAAAAACTTTCCGACCACCTTAAACGCTTTAGGATCCAGGCGATCTGAAATCATCGCGAACAGCAACACATCATCCATAGCGAATCCGTCCACTTCACGACGCTCGACCATCAATAGCGCATCATCTGCTGTTCGCACCGCGACTACGGTCATACCGAGCATTCTTTCCTTGTTCGCTCTCGCGATTGAAGCGAGGGCTGTGCTACCAGTGACAGAGACAACCTTCTTTCCGTAGAAGTCCTGTACTGCATCGATCTGGCTGTCAGCGAGCACTGCGTAGCGCGTGCCGGTGATGAAGTGAGGGATTGAAAACGCAACGAGTTCCCGCCGCTGCTTGTTGTTAGTCGACGAGGCGCATTCAATGTCCGCTCGACCGGAAGTGATTGTCGGTATGCGATCTGCGGAGGTCACAGGTAAGTAGTCGATTCGCAAGGTCTTAAGGTCTAGACTTTTTCGAATGGCCTCAGCAAATTTCTGGCACAAGTCAATGGAGTAGCCCACAGGCTGGGGCGTGGTCCCGTCGGTGTATGCGAATGGTGCTCCTGGCTGATAAGCCACCACAATCTTTCCGCTGGACTTGATTCTGTCAAGTGCCGACCCTGCGGACGCAATTGTCGCGAAGAAAGCGAGACAAATCAGGCCCGATCCCCGACTGACGCCGCAGGCCAAACGTTGATGTTTCATGTGCATTTCCAAATCGACTGACCAACCGTGCTGTTTGGCAAATGAGAGCGGGGCGAGTCGCGGCGGTGACGCTGGGCAAGGTCAGGTCGTGATCTACGCTGCTGAAAAGCGGTGGTACGGTTGCGGGACGACTATCAGGGGTGCGCGGCCACGACCTGTGCCACCGCAGCCGTCAGGCGCTTCGCGTAGGGCAGGTGCAGGAACTCGTTCGGGCCGTGCGCGTTGCTCTTGGGGCCCAGTACGCCGCAGACCATCATCTGGGCCTTCGGGAAGCCCTGTTGCAGCAGGCTCATCAGTGGGATCGTGCCGCCCTGGCCGATGTAGCCCAGCGGCGCGCCCCATTGCGCCTGGCTGGCGGCGTCGAGCGCGTTCTCCATCCACGAGTCCAGCGACGGCGCGTTCCAGCCGGTGGCGCCGTAGGCCCCCATGCGGCCGTCGGGCTGGAAGGTGACCTTCGCGTTGTACGGCGCGTTGTCCTCCAGCAGCGTCTTCAACCTGGCGGCCGCCTCGTTGGCGTCGACCAGCGGAGGCAGGCGCAGGCTCAGCTTGAACGCGCTGAACGGGCGCAGCACGTTGCCGGCGTTGCGCAGTTCGGGAAAGCCGTCGACGCCGGTGACCGACAGCGTTGGGCGCCATGTGCGGTTGAGCAGCGCCTCGGCGGGGTCGGTGGTCGTGGGCAGCGTGGGGCCGCCGTCGGCGCCGCAAGCCCAAGGCATGCGCTTCCATACCATGTCGCCCAGAATTGCAGCGGCGGCTTTCACCTGCTCCACGCGGTCGGTGGGGATCTGGCATTGGAAGCTGGCAGGCAGCAGGCGGCCAGTGGCCGAATCTTCCAGGCGATCGAGCACATGGCGCAGTATGCGGAAGCTCGACGGCACCAGGCCGCTGGCGTCGCCCGAGTGGATGCCTTCGGTGAGGATCTCGACCTTCAGCGTGCCGGTGACGTTGCCGCGCAGGCTCGTGGTGAGCCACAGCTGGTCGTAGTTGCCGGCGCCGGAATCGAGGCAGACGACGAGGGCGACGTTGCCCAGGCGATCTTTCAGCGCGTCGAGATAGACCGGCAGGTCGAGCGAGCCGGATTCCTCGCAGCTCTCGATCAGGCCGACGATGCGCGGATGGGTCATGCCCTGGGCTTTCAGGGCCTCGATGGCGCTGACGGCGGCGTAGACGGCGTAGCCGTCGTCGGCGCCGCCGCGGCCGTAGAGCTTGTCGTCCTCGACCTTGGGCGTCCACGGGCCGAGGTCGTTGCGCCAGCCGCTGAACTCGGGCTGCTTGTCCAGGTGGCCGTACATGACGATGGTGGGCGGCGTGCCGAACGCGGCCGGACGGGTGGATTCCACCTCGAAGAAGATCACCGGCGTGCGGCCTGGCTGGCGGATCACTTCCAGCGTCAGGCCCGACACCTTGCGGCTCTCTACCCACTGCGCGGCGTCGCGAGCCACCTTGTCGAGCAGGCCGTTCTGCTCCCAGTCGGCGTCGAACATGGGGCTCTTTGCGGGAATGGCGACGTAATCCCTGAGCTGCGGCAGGATGCGCTCGTTCCACGCGGTCTGCGCAAAGGCGCCCAGCGCGGCATTGTCAGGGTGGGTTGGAATGGGTAGGCAATCGCGGGCGTTCACAGGGGACTCTCCGGGGCGAGCGCGACACGGTCAGTGGCCGGGCTCTGGGATGATGGGTTCATGGCAAGGATGAAAGCGCACGCGTGGAAGAAGGCAATCGAAGCGTTGGGCGGCGACGAGAGTGAATCGAAATGAGGCAGTCGTTGCAGATTTCGTAAGACAGTCGCCGGCGCGTCCCCGGGCAGTTGCCTGGGCGGACCGCCACCACACTCAGTTTCACCAGCTTGCCGTGTCGAGTCGCCGTTCAGGCGGCGCGATGCAGGCAAAGCGATGAGTCCCGAGCTCTGCCGGCCACAGAGGTGGCACGGTGTTCTTGCACTGCGGCATCGCGATCGGGCAGCGTGGATTGAACGCGCAGCCCGACGGCGGTGAGAACGGGGAGGGGAGTTCGCCCCGTAAAACAATTCGCTTCCCGGCGCGTGCCGCACGCGCGGCAGGATCGGCCACTGGCGTCGCCGACAGCAACGCCCGCGTGTACGGGTGCTGCGGCAGCCCGAAAACCGCCGCGCGTGTGCCGTGCTCCACTGCCCGACCGAGATACATAACCAGTACATCATCCGCCACGTGCCGCACCACCGACAGGTCGTGCGAGATGAACACGTACGCTAAGCCGAACTCCTGTTGCAGGTCGACCAGCAGGTTGAGTACCTGGGCGCGGATTGAAACATCCAGCGCAGACACAGGTTCGTCCAGCACGAGCACCTTGGGCCGCAGCATCAGTGCCCGCGCGATTGCGATGCGTTGGCGCTGGCCGCCCGAGAACATGTGCGGGTAGCGGCCGTGAAACTCGGGGCGTAAGCCCACGCGGACCATCATGGCGCGCACCGCGGCGTCGCGCTCGGTGGCGTTCATCCCAGTGTTGACAATCAGAGGCTCCTCCAGCGCGCTGCCCACCGTTTGGCGCGGATTGAGCGAACCGTACGGATTCTGGAACACGATCTGAACGTCGCGTCGTAGGGCTTTCAATTGCGCCGCACTTGCAGTCGCCACGTCGACACCGCTCAATTGCAGCGAGCCCGAGGTGGGCGTCTCGATCATCGTCAGCAAGCGTGCGAGCGTGGATTTGCCGCACCCCGATTCGCCCACGACGGCCAGCGTGCGGCCCGCGTGCAGCATGAACGACACGCCATTGAGGGCCTTGACGGTGGCGGCGCGGGCGAACAGGCCGCGGCTGACGAGGTATTCGCGGGTCAGGGCGTCGGCCTTCATCACGACGGGCGCATCGGCGCCGAGTGAGCGCGTGGCGAGCGCCGCTTCTTCGACAGGAGTCGTCATGCCATAGCCTCCGCCGCGCTGCGCATCGGGATGCCAGAACGCAGGGGATAGTGACACAGTGCGAGGCCCAGCTCGGTGGAGGCGTGCGTCGGCGGCGTCGCGCGGCAGCGAGCATCGGCGAACTTGCAACGCGGCGCGAACAAGCAGCCGGCCGGGCGGTTGAACTGGCCCGGCACGACACCGGGAATCGCCTCGAGGCGACGCGCCGTCGCGCGCTCGGGCAGCGCGGCCAGCAGCGCCGCGGTGTAGGGGTGATGCGGGTCGGCGAACAGCGTCCCGGCGTCATTGCTCTCCACTTGGCGTCCGGCGTACTGCACCACCACGCGGTCTGCGTGTTCGGCCACAAGGCCCAGGTCGTGCGTGATCAACACCAAGGCCATCTTTCGTTCGCGATTGAGCGACATCAGCAGGTCGAGAATCTGCGCCTGGATCGTGACGTCGAGCGCGGTGGTGGGCTCGTCGGCGATCAGTAGCTTGGGTTTGCATGCCAGTGCCATGGCGATCATCACGCGCTGGCACATGCCACCGGAGAGCTGATGCGGGAACGCGCTGGCGCGGCGTGCCGGGTCGGGAATACCAACCTGCTCGAGGAGCGCCAGCGTGCGGTTGCGGCGCGCTTTGTAGTCCAGGCCCAAGTGCACTTTCAGCACTTCTCCTATTTGGTACCCCACCGTGAAACACGGATTGAGCGACGTGATTGGCTCCTGGAAGATCATCGCCACGTCGCGGCCGACGATCTGGCGACGTGCCTTCGGCGTGATGCGCGCCAGGTCGTGGTTTCCGAACGTCATGCGATCGGCGGTGACGGTGGCCGTCCAGGGCAGAAGTCCCATCAGCGCTAACATGGCCACGGATTTTCCTGAGCCGGACTCGCCAACAATGGCCAGCACCTCGTCGCCATCGACCTGCAAGTCGATGCCGTCGACGGCGACGAACGCGCCGGCACGGGTGTTGAAGGAAACGCGCAAGTTGCGCACGGCGAGAAGAGACATCGTTCAGCTCCGGCGCATTTTTGGATCGAGGGCGTCGCGCAAGCCATCGCCCGCGAGGTTGATCGACACCACAGTTATTAGGATCGCTAGCCCAGGAAGGGTCACCATCCAAGGATTGGAGCGTATGAACTCGCGTGAATCCGCAAGCATCGTTCCCCATTCGGCGATCGGCGGTTGCGCGCCCAGGCCCAGGAAACCGAGCGCGGCAGCCTCCAAGATGGCATCGGACACGCCCAGCGCGGCTTGCACGATCAACGGTGTGAGGCAGTTGAGCAGCACGGTGCGGAGCATCAAGCGAGCCTGACCTACGCCCGCCACACGTGCGGCTGTCACGTACTCGCGCTGGAGCTCTCCCATCGCGGATGCGCGCACGAGGCGCACGTAGCGCGGTAGATAGACCACAGTGACCGCGACGATGGTATCGAGGAGGTTGGGTCCGAGCACGGCAACGACCAGGATCGCCAGCACCAGGCTGGGTACAGCCATGATCAAATCCATCACGCGGGTGACGGCGATGTCCACTGCGTTGCCGAACGCGGCGCATGCTAGGCCCAGCAGTGTGCCGAAGACGAACGAGACTGTCATCACCGATACGCCGATGAATAGTGACACTCGCGTCCCGAAAATCAGGCGCGACAGCAGGTCGCGGCCGAGGCTGTCGGTACCGAATGCGAAACGCCATGTGCCCCCCCGCTCCCAGACCGGTGGCGCCTTGACGGCATCGCGGAACTGTTCGATAGGCGAGTGTGGCGCTACCACGTTGGCAAAAATTGCCAGAAACACGATGAATGCGACTACGGCCAACCCGATGGTGGCGCCGCGATTCTCGCGGAATGCGGACCAGAAGGCACGAGATGGGGATTGCGGCGCCGGTGGCGATGACTCGCCAAGAAGTATTTCAGCCATGTCGGATGCGTGGGTTAACCACGCCATAGAGTAGGTCGACGAGCACGTTGACGGCTATCACCATTGCGGAGATCAGCATGATGCCGCCTTGCAGCGACGGATAGTCGCGCCGGTTGATGGACTCAATTAGCCACTTGCCGATGCCCGGCCACGAGAAGATCGTTTCCGTGAGGACAGCACCCGCGAGCAGCGTTCCCACTTGCAGGCCAATGACGGTGATGACCGGTATCAGCGCGTTTCGCATCGCGTGCACGCCGAACACTCGCCACGCGGGCAGGCCCTTGGCGCGTGCGGTGCGAACGTAGTCCTCGCTTAGCACCTCCAACATTGCCGAGCGCGTCATGCGGGCGATCACGGCCAGCGGAACGGTGCCCAGAACGATCGCCGGCAGGATCAGATGGCGCAGGGCGTCTCTGACGGCGCCGGCCTGGCCCGACAGCCACGCGTCGATCACCATGAAACCGGTTTTCGGCTCGTAGTAGTAGTTGATGAGGTCGATGCGGCCCGAAACCGGCGTCCAGCCCCAGCGCTCACCGACGAACATGATCAGCAGCAGACCCCACCAGAAGATGGGCATCGAATAGCCAGCCACCGACACACCAATTAGCAACTGGTCGAACCACGTCCCCCGTTTGACCGCGGCGATCGTGCCGGTGGGTAGCCCAACCAGTGTGGCAAGCGCCATTGCGAAGAAGCCAAGCTCTAGCGTGGCTGGGAACAGCGTTATGAACTCCGTCAGCACTGGCCGATTGGTGGCCACCGAAGTGCCAAAGTCGCCATGGCACAGCTGGACAACGTAGTGCCAGAACTGCAGCCAAATGGGCTGATCCAGCCCCAGTTCATGGCGGAACTGCGCCAACCGCTCGGGGCTAATGCCGTGCTCGCCGACGCGCACTTCCACCGGATCGCCCGGCACCAAGCGGATCGCGGCGAATGTCAGGAACATCAACGCGAAGAACGTCGGAATTGTTAGTAGCGCTCGCTTGAATAGGAATTTGAGCATGTAGACGTCGGTTAGACGAGCACGCAGGCCTGGAAGAAGGCCAGCGATTGTTCAAGATGCGACGCATTGCGTCGCCGTGCGTTACACCAGCCTGAGCTATCGATTGATATCGACGCCAGTGAACTCGTGTTTGCCGAGCGGGCTCTGCTTGTAGCCCGTGACCTCTGCACGCATCGCCTCGTAGACGGTTGAGTGCGCGATCGTCAGTTGCGGAGCCTCGTCATGCTCGATCTGCTGCATCTCGGCGTACAGCTTCGCACGCTGCGCCCGATCGGGAAGCGTCTTGGCCTTTGCGAGCCGCTCGTCGAACTCCTTGTTGCACCACTTGGAAATGTTCTGGCCACCGGGGCGAGCCGCCTCGCAACTGTTGACGATGAAGAAGTTGTCGGGATCGCCGTTGTCACCCGTCCAGCCGAGCTGCGCCGTCATGTGCTCACCCTGTTGCAGCCGCTTGCGGTATTCGCCCCACTCGTAGGTGACGAGGGTGGCCTGCACGCCGACCTTGGCCAGGTCGGCCTGCATCATCTCGGCGACGCGCTTGGCGTTCGGGTTGTACGAGCGTTGCACTGGCATATACCAGAGATCGAGGGTAAGCGGCATCTTCACGCCGGCCTTGGCCAGCAACGCTTTGGCGCGAGCGGGGTCGTACGGATAGTCCA
>Ga0302314_10020341_pt1 | contig 10978 bp, 12 predicted proteins | sample III_Palsa_N2_3_FD_200533 | JGI IMG/M metagenome (GOLD analysis project Ga0302314, IMG submission 200533) | Peat permafrost microbial communities from Stordalen Mire near Abisko, Sweden - III_Palsa_N2_3 | ecosystem: Environmental > Terrestrial > Soil > Palsa > Peat permafrost | place: Sweden... | reverse complement strand
GCCCAGGCCGGCTCCGGCTTGCTGATCGGAAGCTTCCAGCGCGAGCGCCACTACCGCCGGAGCGAGCGTCGCTGGCAGTCGTTCTCACGCACGCTCGCGCTGACCGTTGCGCTCGCGGATTTCGACGAGCTGCGAGTCCCTGACCGCGGCGTCGCGGAGGTCCCAGTCGAGCGCGACCACCAGCTCAGCCGGGAGTGGACGCTGATCGTGAACTCGGGCAACGCCAAGGCCTGTCTCGCCGCCTGGGAGCTCCCCGAGGCGAGTGCGTTGCCCGACTCCCTGCGCCGCTTCGAGGTCGTCTGGTCGTTCGATCCTGTGGTCGTGCACGATGCGACGCTCGCCGCAGCCGGACTGCTGGAAACCCTTGCCCCCGAGCTCGCCAGCAAGCTAGCGCGAGAGTTCGGGCAGCCGCCGCGGGCGAGCTCTCCCGAGCTGCGATTCGCCGCCGAACTGGCAGCTCGCACGTTTGGTTACATGGCGGCGAAGCTCGACGCCATGGCCGCACCAACTGCCCAGTAGAGCGGCGTCAAATGCACGCCCGCGTTTACACCTCGTCGCCCAGCGAGGCAGCGAGCGCGCGCAGCGCCGGCGCCGCCGCGAGCAGCCGCTTCGCGTCGGCAGGCGTCAACCCGGCGAGCACACCGTCAAGCACCTGCCCCCAAACCGCCTCGTGGTCTTCACGGTTGGCAAGCGCCCGGGAGGTTGGATGCAGGCGCGCGACACGGCCATCGTGCTCGTCGCGCCGGCGCTCAATCAGCCCGCGCTCGATCAGCGACCTGACCGCCGTTGAGACGTTCGTCGCTTGCATGCGCAGCGCCTGCGCGACCTGGTTGACGCTCAGGGCGGGACGCCTGACCAGTAGGCGCATGACCTCGAGCTCGGTACCCGGGAGCAGCGTCTCGGGGTCGCGCTCGGCCCCGATCGTGCGCGGTGCCAGCCAGGCCAGGTCCAACAGCACGACCGCTAGATCCTGTGTGGCGGCGTCACTCATGAGCGCATGATACCTTTTGAAGTATAGCTATGTTTCTATAGGTACCTCGAACAGGCGGGTTCACGTGACGTCAACACAGATGCAGAGCATTGCCGGGTTTACGGGAGAGCTGATCGGTCCGGGCGATACGGGCTATAACGACGCGCGGGCAGTCTGGAACGTGATGCACGACCGCCGCCCGGCCCTGATCGCGCGCTGCACCTGCGCCGACGACGTCTCCCGCGCGATCCATCACGCAAACCGGCACGGACTCACGATCGCGGTGCGCGGCGGCGGCCATTCACTACCGGGCCACTCGACCGTTGACGATGGCCTCGTGATCGACCTGCGTGAGCTGAATCACGTCTTGGTCGATCCGGTCGCCCGCACCGTGCGGGTCGGTGGTGGCGCACTGCTAGGGGACGTCGACAAGGCCGTTCAGGCCCACGGCCTGGTCGTTCCCGCTGGAGTCGTGTCGCACACCGGCGCCGGCGGCCTGACCCTGGGAGGCGGTGTCGGACGGATGATGCGGCACTTCGGCCTCACGATCGACTCGCTGCTTGGCGCCGAAGTCGTGCTGGCAGACGGCCGCACGGTGCATGCCAGCGAGCGCGAGCTGCCGGATCTCTTCTGGGGCCTGCGTGGTGGCGGCGGGAACTTCGGCGTGGTCACCGAATTTGAGTTCCAGGCCTACCCCCTGGGCGACCTGCTGGTACTCGCCACCTTTGATCCGCTGGGACGCATCCATGAGGTCCTGGGCCATGGCGAGGCCGCGATGGCTGCCGCCGACGCCCGTGACGAGCTGCTCTGGACGAGCTTTGTTCGCAAGGGCCCGGCGCAGGCGCCATGGCTGCCCGAGCAGTACGTCGGGACTGCGGGTGTGATGTCGCTGATCGAGTGGTCCGGAGATCTCGACGAAGGCCACCAGGTCCTCTCGGGTATTCAGGACGAGTTGGCGCCGACCGCCAGCTCACTGGACCGCGTCCCCTACCTCGCCATCCAGCAGATCACCGACGAGCTACTGGCGCCGGGCACGCTTCATGCCTACGTGAAAGCCGGCTTCACCGGGGCGCTGACCGCGGAGCTCATTGACGCGATCGCCACACAGGGCGCGAAGGTCGGCTCGCCACTCTCGGTGATCGAGGTCCTGGCGATGGGCGGCGCGATCGGCAAGGTCGCGAGCGACGCGACCGCGTTCCCTCACCGCTCCGCTCGCTGGCTGATCAACGTCCCGGGCCAGTGGAGCGACGCCGCCGACACTGCTGAAGAGCAGCGCTGGGTCCGCGAGACTTTCGCCGCGCTCGAGCCGCATCTGACCGGTGGCGCCTACTCCAACTTCATGGAGGGCGACGAGCAACAGGCCGCTGACGTCGCCTACGGCAGCACCCTCGCCCGCCTGCGCGCGGTCAAGCGCAGATACGACCCGCAGAACACGTTCCGCCTCAACCAGAACATCGTCCCGTGATCAGCGGATGGGGCCCACAGGGACCCCATCCGCTGATCACCCCTCCGCCGGTGGCCGCCCCCGCTTGGGGAGCGGCCCTGCTTTCTTCGGCATCCGACCGGCATCGGTCAGCGCGCGCCGAAGGAGGACCTCGATCTGGGCGTTGACACTGCGCAGCTCATCGGCCGCCCAGCGGCTCAGCGCGTCGTGCACGCTCGGGTCCATCCGTAACAACAGCTGTTTGCGATCCTGAGCCACGAACCCAGCTTGTCAGTACAGGGAGCCGGTGTTGACCACGGGCGACGGCGGTTGATCACCGCAGAGCACCACCAGCAGGTTCGAGACCATCGCGGCCTTGCGCTCCTCGTCGAGCTGGACGATGTCACGCTCACTCAGCTTCTCCAGCGCCATCTCAACCATGCCCACGGCACCCTCAACGATCTGGGAGCGGGCCGAGACGACGGCGCTGGCCTGCTGGCGGCGCAGCATCGCCTGAGCGATCTCCTGCGCGTACGCGAGATGGCTGATCCGAACCTCGATGATCTCGATGCCCGCCAGCGCCACGCGCGCCGCCACCTCGCGGGCAAGCTCGCCGGCGACGATGTCGGTCGAGCCGCGCAGCGATGTGCCGGTGCCGCCGGCGTCGTCGTACGGATGGGTGGTGGCGACGTGCCTCAGCGCTGACTCGGCCTGCACCGCTATGAAGTTCACGAAGTTCTCCACGGCGTACAGCGCGCGCGAGGTGTCCGCAACCTGCCAGACGACGATCGCGGCGATCTCCACCGGGTTGCCGTCGGCGTCGTTGACCTTGAGATGGTTGGTCTCGAAGTTCCGCACCCGGACACTCAAAGTGCGCCGGTCGCTCAACGGGATCAGCAACCAGAATCCGCTCTTGCGCACGGTGCCCACGTAACCGCCGAAGAACCGCACGACCTTGGTCTGGCCCGGCTGCACTATCACCAGCGCGCTGGCCAGCAGGCTCGCGCCGATGACCAGCACGATGGCAACGACTACGGCGTGCTTGCCGATCAAGATCGCGCCGGCGATCGCGGCAACCGCGACCACGACACCGATCCACCCGTTGATTGCCCAGGCGGGCCGCTCGTGGATATCCACACGGGAGCCTTCATGCCCGACGGGAGCCGCCTCGGGCTGGCGGTACGGCTGATCTGGCTGTTCTTGTTGACTCATGACCCCTCCCGGGAGTCGCCCTGCAGGAAAGACGTATAGAAAAACTGTTATCTAAGTGATATCACTTTTTCGGTCGCTGTCAAGCTGCCCGCGAAACCCAGGACTCCCATGCAAAAAAAGGCGGGCGCAGCGCGCCGGTCACCGTCGCAGACAAACATCAGGCCCAGCCAGAGGCTGGGTCCGCTTCCCAAGCCAACAACCAGCCCCTTTGCGCGACCGCGTAAGCCGACGAGGTCAACTGGTCTGCTCGACGCCGGGCGGCATGCGGTAACTCTGGCGGACTTACTCGGCCGCAGGCCGAGCTTCTCCCCCAAAGTCGGACGGCCGCGGGCGCAAGTCAGCGCCGCGTCCTACAGACGGCCTACAAAAAGTCAGACCGTCGGACCGGCCTGCGGCAGTGCCGCGGCCTCGCGGAAGCTCACCAGACGGCCCGAACCCTCGTCCCAGAGCTTCAGCCGCACGGCACGCAGCCCGTCCCAGAACGAGAGCGTCGGCACGTTGTGGAACACGGGGTTCTCATCATGCGCGCGCTGCAGGTTGTAGTTGGGGATGCGGGCGTTCAGGTGATGCACGTGATGCAGCCCGATGTTGCCCGAGAAGAACTGCAGCACCGACGGCAGCTTCAGGTAGGAGGCCCCGCGCAGCGCGGCGTCGGCGTAGGTCCACTGATCGGCGCTCTGCCAGTACGCGTCCTCAAACTGGTGCTGGACGTAGAACAGCCAGATGCCGCCCGAGCCGGCCAGCAATGAGGCAGGGAACCAGATCACCAGGAACTTCGCGACCCCGATCCAGACGCAGAGCCCAACGATCACGAGCAGCAGTGCCAGGTCCGTGCCGAGCACGCTGTTGCGCATGCGTGGGCGTTGCGAGCGCGAGGCGATCCGTGGTCCCACCATCATCGCGATGATCGGCCCGAGGCCGAACATGATCGCCGGGTGCCGGAAGAGTCTGTAGGCGCGCCGCTGGCCCGGAGTCTTGGCCCGGTACTCAGCCACCGTGAGCGTCGGCACGTCGCCGACACCGCGGCGGTCAAGGTCGCCGGAGGTGGCGTGGTGGACCTTGTGGTCGTGGCGCCAGCGATTGAAGGGCGCGAACACGAACAGCCCGAGTACCGCGCCAAGCCAGGCGTTTGCCCGCCGTGAGCGGAACATCGACCCATGGGTGCAGTCGTGAAAGACGATGAAGGTGCGGATCAGAAAGCCGGCCGCGGGTACCGCGAGCGCCAGCGTGATCAGAACCGAGACACGTAGAGCGAAGTACATCGCGACCGAGAGCGCCAGATATGGCACCACCGAGGTCGCGAGCTCCTGCAGGCTGCGCCCCAGCCGGGGCTGCGCGTACGTGAAAAGCATTTCGTTCCACGAGGGCTGCTGTGAGCCTTCGAACGCCGCTTCCAAAGGAGCAACGTCTGCGTCATCCGCGTACGTTGCCGTGTTGCTACCACTGCCCTGCGTTTGAGGCTTCTGCATGACGCTCCAGACGTGTTGTGCGATTGATGCCCAATCGCGCCAAGGGTCGGAGCGAGAAAGTTCTCAATGAATACCGGGTCGATAATAACCGCGGTCAGATCAGACCGTTAATCATATTTGTCGGCCGCTGACCGGATTTCTCGAGCTTGCGGCCCGTCGATCAGGTGGCTATGTGCGCTGCTTTGGCAGGTCACCGCCCGCATCGACGACCGCTGCTTTTAGGTTCACGGGGTCATAGCCGGGCTCAAGCAGCTCCGAAACCTCGAGCCCGGTGCGCGCCAGGTGACCGGCGAGCAGGGCAGCGGCCTTGTCCCCATCCCGTGACTTGCAGGCGTCGAGGATGTCGCGGTGCTGCGGCGTCGCCCAGGCACTCGGCCCCTGCCCGATGTGCAGGCGCCGATAGCGCTCGGCGTGGTCAAACATCTGTGAGAGCACAAAGTTGACGCGGACTCCGGCGTGCTCGGTGAGCGTGCGGTGGAACTTGTGATGGGGCACCGTCCAGCGCCGGTAATCCTTCTCATCGGCGTAGTGGGCCATCTCAGCCATGTGACCCTCGAGCCGCGCGATGTCCTCCGAGGTGATCGTCGGCAGCGACAGCCGCAGCGCCTCGGCCTCCAAGGTGACCCGCATCACGCAGAGCTGCTCGAGGTCCTCGGCGGTCATCGGCGCGACCCGCACGCGGCGGTTGGGCTCGCCCTCGACCAAGCCCTCGCTCTGCAGCATCCGCAGCGCCTCACGCAGCGGTGTACGACTGATGCCGAGCTCTTCAGCCAGCACCACCTGCGACATCACCGCACCGGGCGCGAGCGAGCCGTCGAGGATCGCTCCGCGTACGCGTTCGTAGACGTCTTCTGTGTTCTGGCCGTTCTCTGGCATGCGCCTCTTTTACCGGTTATGCGCCGAGCATGCTGTAGCCGCCGTCGGCGATCATGTATGAGCCTGTGATGTGGTGCGCATCATCGCTGGCCAGGAACAGACACGCACCGGTCATCTCCTCGGGCTTGGGAATCTTCCCAGCAGGCGTCCCGGAAAGGATCATCTCGCGCCGTCCGGTCTTCCACTCGGGCCGCGCCAGTACCGCTTCGGTCTCCATGAAACCGGGGGCGAAGATGTTGATCCGGACCTTCGGGGCGAGAGCCTTCGCGTAGGACTTGGTGACACCCAGCAGGCCGTACTTGCCGGCCGCATACTGCGGCGCGCGCGGGCTGCCGCGCACGATCACGGTCGAGCCGACGTTGACAATCGCGCCGCCATCACCGTCGGCCATGCGCTGGCCGAACTCGTGCACCATCAGCATCGTGCCCTTGATGTCGACTGCCAGCACGTGGTCAATCGCCTCCTCGGTGACCTCGGTCCACGATGCCTGCCCCGAGGCCATGTCACCGACGTTGTTGATCAGCACGTCGAGCCCGCCGAACTCGCCGAAGGCGTGAGCGGCCATGCGCTTGATGTCCTCCCAGGATGTGATGTCCGCCTGGATCAGCTCCGCCTCCGCGCCGATCTCACGCACGCGTTCAGCCGTGCGCTCCGCGCCCGCGGAGGAGTTGCGGTAGTGGATCAGGACCTTGCTTGCGCCTTCTTCCGCTGCCCGCACAGAGAGCGCCGCGCCGAACCCGGTGCCTGCCCCCGTGACCATGAACTTCTTACCCTCAAACCGCTTTTCCATGTCTCTCCTCGTACCGCTAAGCGACTAGACGATCGTCCGGCCGCCGTCGATGTAAAGAACCTGCCCGGTGATGAAGCTCGCGCGCGGCGAGCTCAGGAACAGCACCGGGTCAACAACCTCTTCGAGCTGCCCGAAGCGCCCGGCTGGGATCAGCGCGACCAGTGCCTCACGCTTCTCCGGATGGTCGCTCAGGTACTGCCTGGTCAAGGTCGTGTCCATGTAGCCGGGGGCGACCGCATTTGCGGTCACGCCATGCTCGGCGTTCTCGTGCGCGATCACGCGCATCAGCTGGTTGATCGCGCCCTTGGTGGCGGCGTATGGACCGTGCAGCTTGTGGCCGCTGCGGCCGGCGACAGAGGAGAAGAAGATGATGCGGCCGTGACCTTGCGCCTTCATCCCGACCACCGCTTCGGTGGCCGTGTGGAAAGCGCTGGTGAGGTTAACCGAGATGATCTTGTCCCAATCGTCAGCGCTGTACTGCTCGATCAAGCGACGGTCGTTGATTCCGACGCAGTGCACGAAGACATCGAGGCCGCCAAGGCGCTCGCGCACGTCGCGGACGGCCTGCCGGGCCGCCTGCCCCTGGCTGAGGTCGGCGGCGACGCGCACGCTAACCCTGTCGTCGAGTGCGGCGAGCGCCGACTCACTCAGATCGGTGACACCAACCTCCGCCCCGGCCTCGAGAAAGCCTTCGACCAACGCGGCACCCAAGGTGCCGGCACCGCCGGCCACGAGCACGCGTTGACCGGCGAGTCCCAGCCACTCAGGCACTGGGTGGTGCCTCGCGGTAGGTGTAGACGTTGATCGTCACGGCCGGGGCATCCTCGGGCACTGTTGCGGAGTGCGGCGTGCCACCGGGCAGCGTCGCGAGCTGGCCCGCGGTCAGGCGGACGCGCTCCCCGTCGACCACAAAGTCAATCGTTCCCTCAAGCACCTGGGTGATCTGATCCTGCGAGTGCTGATGCTCTTCCCAGCTGGTGCCGGCCCCGTAGCGGTAGAGCGTCGCGGTCAGCTGAGGCGTATGGACGGTCGATCCGAAGATCCCGGGACGCACCTCCGTGAACTCCTGCTGCTCCCAGTCAATCGCCTGTGGCGTGTCCATAACCATCTCCCATTATTGCATACAGTTTGCCAAGCCGTCCACAGGACGGCAGAGTGTTCTACGGACGCTCAGAGCGCCCAGCTGTGCTCGAGCCCCAGGATCAGCTCGACGATTGCGGCGTTCAGCGGAGCCTGCAGTCCGAGCTGCGCCGCCTGGCTGACGATCCCACCGTTGAGCGTCTGGATCTCCGTGCGACGCCGGGCGCTGACGTCCTGGAGCATGCTCGGACGGTGGTTGAAGTTGGTCTTGCCGGCGGTGTCGATCAGTACTGCCGGGTCGTCCTCGAGCGTGATCCCGAGCGCCGTAGCAACCGCCCGCCCTTCCTCGATCAAGGCGCCCGCCAGCCGCCGCGAAGGTGCGTGTTCGCAGAGCTGGCCGTGCGTCAGGCCGGTCAGTGCGCAGAGCGGGTTGGTGGAGCAGTTGAACAGCAGCTTGGTCCACTGCGCGCCGCGCGCATCGGCCAAGGCGCTGGTCTGCATCCCGCAGCTGTTGAGCAGCGCCGCGAGCTCGGTGATCTGCTCCGTCGTGGCCGGCTTGGGTTCAAACGGACCGATCCAGGTCGGCCCGGGAGCGTGCAGATGGATCACACCGGGCTCGAGCAGCTGCACGGCCGGCAGCGTGATGCCTCGCATCACGCGCGGCACGCGCTCGGCGATGATCTCCTCGTTGCCGATCCCGTTCTGGACGCTGCAGACGACGCCGTCCGCGAAGAGCTGCGCGGTCGCCTTGATCGCCGGCTCGGTGACGGTTCCCTTGGTGGCGAGGATCCCGATCGAGCACGGCGGGATCGCCCCGGCGTCGGTTCGTGCCTGAACGCGTCCGACAAGCTCAACCGACCCGGTTATGCGCAGGCCGTGCTGATTGATCGTCGCGACCTGATCCTCTGACGTGTCGTACGCCCAGACCTCGACGTCAGGCAGTTGCGCGAGGTGCGCGGCGTAAAGACCGCCGATGGCACCGCAGCCGACGATGCAAATCCGCGTGGGCACGAGTAACTCAGTCCGCCAGCGCGGCAGCGGCGAGCCGGCCGCAGACCGACGGCGGTGGCCCGGCGATGCCGAGACCGGCGATGACGATGCCGTCTTCAAAGATCGGCACACCGCCGGGAGCAGGCAGGATCGGGTACGGCAGTGCCGCCGCCAAACGCTCGAGCTGACCGTCCTCCCGGTACAGCTCGCCGACCTTCTCACTCGCCATGCCGAAGGTCGCGGCGGTCGCAGCGACGGCCTCGGCCACGACCGGCGAGGCGGCAACGGCGCCGTCCATGCGGTCGAGCTGGATCGGGTCGCCACGGCGGTCGACGATCGCGAGCGAAACCAGCAGTCCCTGCTCCGCGGCGCCAGCCATCACGCGGCCGGCGAGCGCGAGCGCCCAGAGGTGCTCATCCTGGTTCTGCGCCGCCGGCGCCGGTGCCATCCCAAGCCCCGGACCGGGGTTCTCGGGGAACGAGCCGTAGGCGTTGATCCAGCGCTCGAGGTCGTCACCGTGCTGCCCGACGTACGGCCGGCCGAGCGCGTAGTGGACCAGCAGGTCCTCCCCGTTCGACGGTTTCCCGTCGGCGATCAGATTTTCAGGATCTGAGCCCGGGTAACCGACGAAAGGTCCGATGCCGGCCCCCGAGGCTGCGATACCGGCGATCACGGGGCGGCTGGGATCGCCGTCCTCGTGGATCAGCATGCCGCCGGCGCCGGGGAAGATCGCCTCGGGCGAGCAGACCGTGAAGCCGCTGACCATCGGCTGCGGGATCATGCGCATGCGCCCAAGGTGCTCGACGCTCGGAATCTGCTGGGTCGCGGCGATCCAGGCCTTGGAACGCGCCCGGGTCATGCCGCCGGCGCCGCCGTGATCCATGCGCGAACCCGAGACCAATGCCCCGGTCCCGCCGATCACGACGATCGAGCCGCGCATGCCGATCTGCTCGGCCTTATCGATGGCGCGCGCGATCAGCGCGCGCGCGTCGCTAAGCGGTAGGTCAGTGGTGCGACTCATGCCGGACAAACTCTACACAGGTTGGCAAAATGTATGCAAGGATGCAGCTATGACTGGAAGCGAACATTGGGGCCAGCGGCCCCGCGACTGGGCGGAACTCGCCGAACCATCAAACCACGTCCTCTTCACCACGGTGCTGGCTGCACTCGAGCTGGCGCCCGACGCGAAGCTGCTCGACATCGGCTGCGGATCGGGCTACGCGCTGCGGCTCGCCGCCGAGCAGGGAGCGAGCGTCACCGGGCTCGACCTGACCCCGGAGCTGCTGGCGATCGCAGCCGAGCGCGTGCCGAACGCGACGCTCGTGGAAGACGGCATGGATCGCCTGCCGTTCGTGGCTGGACGTTTTGACGCGGCGGTCGGCTTCAACGCCTTCCAGTTCGCCGACGACCCGGCAGCCGCGGTACGCGAGGCCGCCCGCGTCGTGCGAATCGGCGGGCATGTCGCCGCAACGACCTTTGCCGAACCCGAGCGCAACGAGTCAACCGCGTTGCACCTGGCGCTCGAGCCGCTGCGCGGCAGCGCCCCGCAGAGCGGCCACCACCTGCCCTACGGCCTCTCGGCGCCGGGCGGGCTCGAACGGCTGCTCAGCGACGCCGGCCTCGAGGTCACGCAGGCAGGCGAGGTCCCAGTCGTCTGGGCACATCCGAGCGCGGAACTCGCGGTCAGGGCTGTGCTCGCCTCCGGCGGCGGTGCGATGGCGATCGCGGCGGCCGGCGAGGCCGCCGCTGCGCAGGCGCTGCTCGACAGCGTGAAGCCGTTCACGCTCGCCGACGGTCGCGTGGAGATGCACAACATCTTCCGCTTCGCGACCGGCGCCAAGCGGCGCTAGCTGGCGGGCGTGATCCGGCGCTCGTACTGCGCGTAGATCGAAGCCCGCTGCTCAATCTCGGCGGCCAGCGCGCCTTGAATCTGCCCGGTCTCCTGGACCTCGACAAAGTGCTCGCGCTTTTCGGTGAGGCCGATCACCGACTTCTCCAGCCCCGCCGGGTCGTCGAACACGACCACGGCCTGACCGTCGGCAACCGAGAGCCGCCCGGCGGCGCCACAGGTCACGCACTGCGCCGTTGCTCCATGGATCTCGACCGCTGAGAGATGACAGAGCGGACAGAGCCCAAGCTCGCCGCGGTACTCGACCTGCTCGAACGGC
>Ga0302314_10020340_pt1 | contig 10979 bp, 8 predicted proteins | sample III_Palsa_N2_3_FD_200533 | JGI IMG/M metagenome (GOLD analysis project Ga0302314, IMG submission 200533) | Peat permafrost microbial communities from Stordalen Mire near Abisko, Sweden - III_Palsa_N2_3 | ecosystem: Environmental > Terrestrial > Soil > Palsa > Peat permafrost | place: Sweden... | reverse complement strand
CATAACGGCCGTCGGCGCGGATCTCGTTGAGCATCTTGTCGATGGCGACGGTATCGACGGGATGGTCGAGCAGCGGCTCGAAGCGACGGCGAACGGCGCGCGTCAAGCTGTCGTTCGGGTTCACCTGCTCACGATCCCCTTCGTTGGCGCCCTTATACGTGATGCGGAGGTGAAGCAGTGGACCCAGAGGTCCGCGTCGACGCTCCGCACGGGCGGTAACGTATTGCTGCCATTCGGCATCGCTCACAGCGTAGCGCAGCAGCTCGTCCTTGTGCGCCTCGGCGGCCGCGTAGCCTCGCTTCGCGAGCTCGGGGCTCTTCAGATAGTCGGTCGTTCCAAAGCCGCTCACATCGGGCATGATTACGACGTTGGCCAGCGCGCGCGAACGCCGCTCATCTGCCTCAATCGCGACCGAAAAGCTGCGAGCCAGCACGCCAACAAGGGAGTCGAGGCTGCCATGCGCGGCGGGCTCAAGCGGCAGGCTCACGGCAAGAATCACATCGGCGTGCATCGCCTGAATGGTCTGGGTAGGCAGGTTCTCGAGCACACCCCCATCGACAAACTCGTGGCCATTCATCGAGACAGGCCGGTAGACGCCGGGCAGCGAGATCGAGGCGCGCACGGCATCGGCGAGCGAGCCGCGCGCGAAGGTCACCGTCTTCGCATCGGTCAGGTCGGTTGCCAGGCAGCGCAGCGGGATCGGCAGGCTGTTGAAGTCGGTACGGTCGGAGGGTCCGGCGGGATCCTCATAGCGCAGAAACTGGCGGTCGAGAAAGTCGTTCAGCCCCTGGTCGGTCAGCAGTGAGTTGCGCAGCGAGACGCCGTGGCGCAGCCCGATGGTGAGCGCATTCGGCAGGTCGCGGCTGTCCTCGCGGCGGCGAAAGCTGCGGCTGGTGTAGGCCGACTGGAAGCGGAAGACCGAGTTGAAGACCTCGTCGTTCATCACTGTCTTGAGCTGATCGACCGTCGTGCCGGTCGAGTAGAGCGCGCTGACCATGCATCCCATGCTGGTTCCTGCGATCATGTCGACCGGGATATGGTGCTCCTCGAACCACTGGAGCACGCCGATCTCGCTCATCGCCGGGGCGCTCCCGCCACCGAGTGCCAGACCGATGCTCGGACGGCCAACAGGCTTCGCCGGAGGCGGCGCAGGCGCGATCGCCGGCGGCACAGAGGGTGGCGCGGCAGGTATCTTGCTGTCGCCCGCCTGGTCCGACGCAGGCGGAGTGGGCTTCTGCGTCGAGGAATTGCCGGCGTTCTTAGCCGCAGAAGCTGCGGTCGAGTCAGGCGTAGCGGCAGGGAGGCGCTTGGCCGCGGGAAGGCTGTCTCGCACGCAGGAGGGATGGAAAGAGAGTTTCGGGGGCCGGGGCGAAGCGAAGAGCGTGAGCATACACACTCAACGTTAGTGGGTTTGCGGCGTGCGTGCCAATGCGAACCCGCCTGTTATCAGGCTGGAGCCGGAGATCGTGGGAATTTTCGAAGGAATCGGCCGCCCCGGGGAGCTCGGATGGTGGCTGGCCGAACGACTTACATGGGCAGCGCGATGCGCTCGAGTTCGGTCTGCATCTGCTGCAGGGAGCCGCAGAGCAGGTTGAGGTTGTGGGCGACGGTGCGGGTGTCGGCATGGGAGACGCCATAGCCGCGCGCGGCGAGAAAACTTCCAATCAATTCAGCGACCTGCCAGGAATCGAGACCTGCCTGAAGCAGCTCTTCTCGAAGACTGGCCAAATCGGTTATCGGGAACTGTTCCATTATGTGTGCGGTCCAGGGAGATGGATTTCGTTTCGTACCTATGTTGACGGGAAATTGGATGAGATAGATTCACCCGGGGAAGCGAGAAAGAACGAAAAAGTAATCGTTCTCAGGAATGCATGCAGTTTGGAGGACGTTTCGGTGCATTTCCTTGCACCGGCTCAACTTAACCCGTTCTCGGGCGCCGGTCTCCGGCTCCTGAGGCCAGCGGGTCACCCGAGTAGCCGCGCTTCTCTCATCTGCTACCGGAGAGAGCATGTGGAAAACCCGTCCCTTTCTCTGGTTTCCCCTATGCTCCCGCTGCCGCCTCCGCCGGGCCGTCGCGTCATGTTAGGCCACGTCCTCAGCCGTCTAAAGCTTTCCTCCAAACGACCGATGTACCCAAAGAACACACTTTTCGCACCCTCGGAGATTTCAGACATGAAGACGTTCCGCACACTACTTCTCAACCTGCTCCGCGACGAGTCCGGCCAGGACCTCATCGAGTACGCCCTCGTCGCCGGCCTCATCGGCCTGGGCGCGGTCGTCGCCATGCAGGGCTTGGCCACCAAGGTGGGGACCGCCTTCAACTCCGTCGGGAGCACCCTCACCAGCGCCGTCTAGCCACCGGCGCGCATGCGCCTGGAGCACAAGGAGTTACCCATGGATCTCTTCGAATCGACCTACATCGAAGACCTCATCACCGGGGCGGTTCTGGTCTTCAGCCTCGCGTTCCTCTGGTACCGCTCCTCCATGCTCTAGGCGCTGCATGCTCTGCATGCAACGGATTCCCAACAATCAGAAGTAGAAAGATTTAGCTGCAAGCAGCGCCAGATCCCAGCTGAAGCACGCAAAAGAAGATAAAGGAGCCATCATGGATACCGCCCTCATCGTCCGCATCGTCGCCGGCGTTCTCTTCGCCGTTGTTCTCGTCGCCGTCATCATGCGCCGCAAGCACGCTGCCTGACTCAAGCCCATCTCGTGCATGCGGCAGCCTTCCGCCCGAGTTGCCCGGAGCTCGCAACCATGTCCTTCCGTCCGCCGCCCCGGTTCCTCGTCACCGACACGACCGCCGGCACCACCGTTTGCACCTCGGGCCGCGTGGCGAACACCTTCCTCTCCCGCCTGGTCGGCCTGCTCGGGGGCCGTTGCCTCGAGCCCGGTGGCGGCCTTCTCATACGGCCCTCCAGCGGCGTTCACACCTTTGGCATGCGCTTCGCCATCGACGTCGTCGCGCTCGACCGTCGCAACCGCGTCCTCGGCGCATGGTCCAACGTCGGCCCGTGGAGAATTCGCGGCGTTAGCCTCAGCACCCGCAGCATCCTCGAGCTTCCCGCCGGAAGAATCCATGAGTGTGGCATAGCGCCCGGCGACCAACTCCAGATGGAGCGTCTCACCGCAGGGCTGTCTGCCGAAACCCAGCTCCACTCCGCCTGATCTCGCCGATGCCTGCCGCTGCAAGCCTCCGCTGGACCGCCGCTCCTCTCCTCCTGCTCGTCCTCCTCTGCCAGCTCGGCTTCTGTCTGAAGAGCCTCCCCAACTCCCTCGCGGGCAACGTCGATCTCCGTGTCTTTTACACCTCCGGCTATCTCGTCGGCCACGGCCAGGGCGTCCATCTCTACGATCCCGACGCGCAGCGCGAGGTGCAGAACGCGCTGGTCAGCCCAAACCCTCGCACCCTCCCGTTTCTCTATCCGGCCTTTGCCGCGCTGCTCTTCGTTCCGCTTTCACTGCTTTCCTACAAGGCAGCGTTCGTCGTCTTCCTTCTCCTGAACCTCGCCGCGCTCTTTGTCACCGCTCACATTCTGCGAACGCGTCTTGCGCTCGTGCGGCCCACTCCCACATGGCTCCTCGCGCTTCTCTTCCTTGCTCTCTTTCCCGTCTCGATGGCGCTCATGCAGGGCCAGGTGACCTTCCTTCTGCTGCTGGTTTACACCGCGTGCTTCGCGACGTTGCGCAACGAACGCTACCTCCTCGCCGGGCTTCTGTTCTCGGCGACACTCATCAAGTTTCAGCTCACACTCCCAATCACCGCTTTGCTCCTCCTCTGGCATCCCAGGGGGAGGATGAGTCTCTTCGCGGGCTTCGCAAGCGGTGCAGCTTTCCTTGCTGGACTTTCGCTCGCCATCACCGGTCCTGGCGTGACGATGCAGTATCTGGAACGCCTCCTGCACATCACCCACAGCACACTCCAGGCTCCGGAGCAGGCTCGTCAGCAGTACGGCATGTTTGCCGCCGACATGCCCAACCTCCACGGCCTTATCTTCCTCCTGACGCACGGCAGACCGATCGGCACGCCGCTTCTGATCCTCGCCTCAGCGTTGGTCTTCCTCTGGGCCGTCCGCCAGCGCCGAACCCCCGGCGCGAGCCTTGGCACAGCGCTCCCCATCGCGATGCTCCTCAGCTATCACCTTCAGGCGTACGACCTCACGCTGCTCCTTCTTCCGCTCGCAGTAGCCGCCGCGAGTCTCCAGGGCGCCACACCCAGTCGCCCGCTCCCGTCTCGAATGATCGCTCTTGCAGTCGCTATCCTCGTCCTCCCAATCGCACCCCTGCTGTTGGTGCATGGCCTCTGCGCGCTCTTTCTTGTGGCGATCGTCGCGATCGTTGCGTCGCTGGCGGTCCCAGGAAGCGACGCCAATTCGGCAAGAAAAAAGAGGTGGGGAATGAACCCCACCTCTCGAACCGCCTGATCGCCGAAGGCTACTTCGGCAGCTCCTGCGAGCCTTCAATCGTGAAGCCCGCACCCTTCGCTCCAACCTCAGGCTGCGCACCGCTCACGACGACCTCATACTTTCCAGCCGTCACCGCACGCTTCCCGCTTGCATCCACCAGCGAGAGCCGCCGTGCATCGAGCACGAAGCTCAGGTGCTTCTTCTCGCCCACGCCCAGATGCACCCGCTCGAAGCCATCCAGCTCCTTCGCGGGACCGCCCGCCTTCGGCACGAGATACAGCTCTGCAACCTCGTCGCCCGCCATCTTTCCTGTGTTCGCGACATCCGCCTCGACCGTCAACGTCTCGCCCGCCTTCAGCTTCTTCGCCGAGACCTTCACATCCGTGTACGCGAACGTCGTATAGCTTAACCCATAGCCGAACCCGAACAGCGGCTTGCCCTTGAAGTAGCGATACGTCCGGTTCGCCATCGAGTAGTCATCGAACGCGGGTAGCTGGTCCTTCGACGCATAGAACGTCACCGGCAGGCGTCCTGCAGGATTGTTCTTGCCCGACAGCGTCTCCGCGATCGCCTGCGCACCACCCTGTCCCGGATACCACGCCTCAAGAATCGCATCGGCATGCTCGTTCGCCCAGTTCACCGCCAGCGCGCTTCCATTCAGCAGCACGACGACCATCGGCTTACCCGTAGCAGCTACGGCCTCCAGCATCTCCCGCTGCAGCGCAGGCAGTTGGATATCCGTCCGATCGCCGCCCGCGAAGCCTTCGACCTTGAGTGGCATCTCTTCGCCCTCGAGATCCGGCGACAGCCCGACGAACGCGACCACGACATCGCTCTTCTTCGCCGCATCCACCGCAGCCAACCGCAGCGTCTCCGCCGGAGGAGCCCATTGCAAGGTCACGCCGCCGCCGAAGATCTTGCCCGTATGCACGTACTCGACGCGAAGCTGGTGCGCCTTCGCCTCCGCGAAGTGCATCGTGAAGCGCGGCATCGCGCCATCGCGGTTCTCTGCGTCCTTCGGCGAGCTTTGGTCCGAGATCTTCGCTCCATCGAGGTACACCGCGAAACGCTCCGTGTCGCGGCACGGATAGCAGTTCGCCAGCCGCGCCAGGAACTCGTAGTCTCCGGCCTTCGGCGGTGTGATCGTTCCCGTCCAGCGCACGGCGAACTTATCCGCATCGACCGCATCCACCGGCTTCGCCGCATTCCAGTCGAAGTCGATCTGCTTATCGACCCGCGTCACGATAGGCTTGCCATCAAAACCCGCATCCGCAAAGTACTCCGCCGTCAGCCCCTCCACCGCATTCGTCGCGTCCGTCGAGCGGAACAGTGTCCGCGGCGCCGTCACCGGAACCCCCTCGGCATACGTCGCGCCCTGCGCGAAGATCACCTGCGACTTCGGAAACTCCGCCGTAATCCCATCCAGCGGCAACGCCGGATCCTTCGCCACTGCGTTGTAGTTGCCCTCGAGCGCCTCGAGCGAAGCCGCATTCGGTCCGATCACCGCAATCGTCTTTACATCGCTCCGCAGCGGCAACACGCCCTTGTTCTTCAGCAACACCATCGACTCACGCGCCGCCTTCAGCGCGACCTCCGTGTTCTTCTCCGATCCCACCTCGCTGAAGGGAATCTGCGCATACGGCGTCGTCGCCGGATCATCCAGAATCCCCAGCTTGAACCGTGCCTCGAACAGCCGAACGAGCGACGTATCGATATCCTTCTCGCTCACCAACCCGCGCTTCACCGCCTCACCAAGCTTCAGGTAGGTCGACCCGCAAGCCGTATCCGTCCCCGCCTTCAACCCAGCGGCAGAAGCCGTCGCCTCATCCGGCGAGTACAGATGTTGCTTCGGCATGTAGAAGTCGTCGATTGCCCCGCAGTCCGAGGTTACAAATCCCTTGAAGCCCCAGTCTCCGCGTAGGATATCGCCCAGCAGCATCTTGCTCGCGCACGCAGGCTGCCCATCCACCTCGTTGTACGCGCACATGATCGACCCAGCCTTCGCGTCGACGATCGTCGCGCGAAACGCCGGAAGATACGTGTCCCAAAGATCATGCGCGCTCGGCAACACATTCGCGCTATGCCGGGTCGACTCCGGCCCGCTATGCACTGCGTAGTGCTTCGGCGTCGCAATCACGCGCGGATGCTCCGGGTCATCACCCTGCAGCCCGCGCACAAACGACACGCCCAGCGATCCCGTCAGGAACGGATCTTCGCCGTACGTCTCCTGCCCACGTCCCCACCGTGGATCGCGGAAGATATTGATGTTCGGCGACCAGAAGGTCAGCCCGAAGTAGATCATGTGCACGTCGTGCCGGATCGCCTCGTTATACTTCGCCCGCGCCTCGGTCGAGATCACCGTTCCCTCGTCCTGCATCAGGCTCGTGTCCCACGTCGCCGCCATCCCAATCGCCTGCGGAAACAACGTCGCATAGCCAGATCGCGCCACGCCGTGCAGCCCCTCGTTCCACCAGTCATACGCCGGAACCCCAAGCCGCGGTACCGCGACCGAGGTGTTCACCATCTGCGACACCTTCTCGTCGAGCGTCATCCGCCCAACCAGGTCAACCGCCCGCTGCTCCGGCGTAAGGTTCGCCTGCTGGTACGGCAGAGGCGCAGTCTGGGCCAGCGCCGCAGTCGAAGCGCAGTAGAGGGACACAGCAGCAAGGGCAAGGGCAGGGAAGAACATCATAGGTCTGAAGCTGGGCATAGGCTTGGGTTCTCTCCGAATCTCTGCGGCAAGTCGGGGGTACACCTCAAAACTGCCGCACTTCGAAAACCCTATCCGTCTGCCCGATGCAAGTCAAAACACCTGCTCAATCCCTGCTGGGAAACCCCTCTGCCACATGGTATGTTTATGCCACGCCGCCAGCGGTCTCCCATGCCGCGACAGCAGGCAAACCAGGCTCCGCACGAGACTCACAGTCCCCAATCTCCCACTCGAACCGTTCAACGCCTCACACTCCGTGTCTGCTTAAGGACCTTTGCATGATTCGCTTCACGCGCCTTCCCCTCCTCAAGCTCCTCTGCGCAACCCTGCTCGCCGCCCTCCTGCCTACTCTCGCCGAAGCCGCAGGCCCGCTGCTCCTGCGCAACCCCTCCCTCAGCCGAGACCGCATCGCCTTCCTCTACGCCGATGACATCTGGACCGTCTCCCGCGACGGCGGCGAGGCCCAGCGCCTTACCTCCATCGACGCCGTCAGCGAAGGCCCCTACTTCTCCCCTGACGGCTCCCAGATCCTCTACTCCAGCCGCCAGAACGGCAGCGCCGACGTCTATATCGTCCCCTCCACCGGCGGTATCCCGCATCGCATCACCTTCAACGCCGAAGGCAACTTCGCCGTAGGCTGGACTCCCGACGGCAAGGACATCCTCTTCGCCTCGCCCAAAGACAGCCCCTCCGACTACTTCCGCCTCTTCCGCGCTCACGCCGACGGATCTGGCAACGCTACCGCTCTTCCGCTTCCCTCCGGCGTCACCGCCAGCCTCTCGCCCGACGGCAACACCCTCGCCTATGTCCCCGTCCTCCAGTGGGAGGCAGCCTGGAAGCACTATCGCGGCGGTCAGACCACCCCGGTCTGGCTCGTCGACATGAAGTCTCTTGATCTCACCCGCATCCCCCGCGAGAACTCCAACGACTCCTCGCCCGTCTGGGCCGGCAACACCGTCTACTTCCTCTCCGACCGCAACGGTCCCGTCTCGCTCTTCCGCTTCGACCCCGCCAGCAAAGCCGTCACCCAGGTCGTCGAAAACCATTCCTTCGATCTCAAGACCGTCGCCGCCGGCCCCGGCGCACTCGTCTATGAACAGTTCGGCTCCATCCACCTCTACGACCTCGCCTCGAAGGCGGAGCACCCCGTAGCGATCACTATCCACGGTGATCTTCCCGCTCTCGAACCCCACCTCGCCAAGATCCCACCCGCCGAGGTTCAGAACACCGCTCTCTCGCCTACCGGCCAGCGCCTCGTCGTCGAAGCCCACGGCGACATCTTCACCCTCCCCTCTGAGAAAGGCGATACTCGCAACCTCACCAAGACCCCCGGCACCGCCGAGCGCGACCCCTCCTGGTCGCCCGACGGCAAGACCATCGCCTACTTCAGCGACGCCTCCGGCGAGTACCAGCTCTTCCTCCGCGATCAGAACGGCCTCGCCGCACCCAAGGTAATCGACCTCGGCCCCGATCCGTCCTACTTCTACTCTCCGCGCTGGTCGCCCGACTCCAAGCACATTGCCTTCTATGACAAGCATCTCCATCTCTTCTACGTCGACGTAGACGGCGGCAAGCCCGTCAAGGTCGACACCGGCATCCGTGGCTCCTTCGGCAACACCTTTGAGGTCTCCTGGTCGCCCGACTCCAAGTGGCTGGCCTACACCCGCGACCTTGAGAACCAGCTCCACGCCGTCTTCTTCTACTCGCTCACCTCTCACACCTCCACGCAGATCACCGACGGCATGAGCAACGCCGCCCACCCCGTCTTCGACCCCGGCGGCAAATACCTCTACTTCACCGCCTCCACCAACAACGGCCCGTCGGACGCAGGCATCGACCTCTCCTCACTCGACCGCGCCACCAGCTCGAGCGCCTACGTCATCGTGCTCGCCAAGGACACCGCCTCGCCCGTCCCACCTGAGAGTGACGACGAGAAGAAGGCCGACGAGGCCGACAAAAAAGAAGACACCGACAAGAAGGACGGCGACAAGAAAGAAGACAAGAAAGAAAAGAAGGAAGAGAAGAAAAAGGACGCCGACAAGGATAAGGACGACTCAGACAAAGACAAGCCCAAGCCGACGGTCATCGATCTCGCCAACATCAACGACCGCATCCTCTCACTCCCCATTCCTGCCCGCAACTACGTTGGCCTCGCCGTCGCCAAGACCGGCGTCCTCTTCCTTGCCGAAGGCGATCCGATAGGCCGCGCCTCTGAAGGCGGCGGCGCACCCATCCGCTCCTTCTGGCGCTTCACCACCGAGAAGCGCGAGACCGAAGAGATCCTCCGCAACCTCACCGACTACACCGTCTCCTTCAACGGCGAAAAGCTCTTCTACGCCCACGGCGACGCCTACTTCCTTGCCAACATCAGCGACCTCAAGCCCGGCTCGCCCGACGCCCCACAAGGCAAGCCCCTCAACAATGGCAGCATGTTCGCCACCCTCGATCCCCGCGCCGAATACCGCCAGATGTATCGCGAGACCTGGCACATCGAGCGCGACTACTTCTACGATCCCCACATCCACGGCCTTAACCTCCCGAAGATCGAAGCCAAGTACTCCCCGTACCTCGACAACCTCGCCTCCCGCTCTGAGTTCACCTATCTCTGCGAAGAGATGCTCGGCGAGATCGAGGTCGGCCACATGTTCATTCGCGGCCCGCACCAGCCCAACGACGCGCCCAAGCCCGGCCTCCTCGGCGCGGACTACGCCGTCGTCGGCGACCGCTACACCTTCGCCAAGATCTATCGCGGCCAGAACTGGACGCCATCCCTCACCGCGCCGCTCACCCTTCCCGGCATCAACGTCCACGAGGGCGAGTTCCTCCTCGCTGTCAACGGCCGCGAGCTGCACGCCGCCGACAACCTCGACAGCTTCTTCGACGGAACCGCCGGTCGCCAGACCGTCCTCCACGTAGGCCCCAAGGCAGACGGCACCGATGCCCGCGATGTCACTGTTCTCCCCATCGACTCCGAGCACGGGCTCCGGAATCTCGACTGGATCGAGTCCAACCGCCGCAAGGTCGACCAGCTCTCCGGCGGCAAAGTCGCCTACATCTACATGCCCAACACCGGCGGCGCAGGCTACTCCAACTTCAATCGTTACTTCTACGCCCAGCTCGACAAACAAGCCGTCGTCCTCGACGAGCGCTACAACGAAGGCGGCCTCATCGCCGACTACGTCACCGACGTCCTCAGCCGCAAGCCCCTCAGCGGCGCCATCGAGCGTGACGGGAAGCCCGTCCACGATCCCGTCGGCGCCATCTTCGGACCCAAGGCCATGATCATCAACCAGTCCGCCGGCTCCGGCGGTGACGCCATGCCCTGGTACTTCCGCAAGGCCCAGGTCGGCACTCTCGTCGGCGTCAAAACCTGGGGCGGCCTCGTCGGCATCGGCGGCTACCCAACGCTCATCGACGGAGGTGGTGTCACCGCTCCCCGTTATGCCATCTACGGTCTCAACGGCGAGTGGGAGGTTGAAGGCCACGGCATCGCCCCCGACGTTGAAGTCGAAGAGCTGCCCAAAGACGTAGCCGCAGGCCACGACGAGCAGCTCGAGCGCGCCGTCGCCATCGTCCTCGACCAACTGAAACAACACCCCATTCCCACCGCGCCCATCCCCGCTTACCCGAACTTCCACAAGACGGACGGCCTCGGCAACCAGTAGGCAAACAGCACTCAAAACCCGTTGGTCGCAACGATGTTTTCCTTGCGACCAGCGGGAGCACCACGCGAAGCAATCACCCACCACGAAGTGGTCGCCCGGCGCGTAGCGGGCCTGTCCGGCAGGACAATGTCTTCGGCATAAAGAAAATCATCCACACAACCGAAGATTCAAAGGTTTCTCGCTCGACCTTCCTTACAG
>Ga0302314_10020339_pt1 | contig 10979 bp, 9 predicted proteins | sample III_Palsa_N2_3_FD_200533 | JGI IMG/M metagenome (GOLD analysis project Ga0302314, IMG submission 200533) | Peat permafrost microbial communities from Stordalen Mire near Abisko, Sweden - III_Palsa_N2_3 | ecosystem: Environmental > Terrestrial > Soil > Palsa > Peat permafrost | place: Sweden... | reverse complement strand
GATAGTCGAGTCGACCAGCGAGTATTCGCTGTGCAAGTGCAGGTGGGCAAAGCGGACGGACATGGCTCACGCGCAAGGTGATGGCCCAGCCTAGCGGTGTGCTCGTGGGCGGGCAAGAATTGACAATTGGATGGACCGGCCAGTGTGATCGAGATGACTTGCCGGCTGGCCTGCTGAAGGAGAACTGTTACGCCGGCTTACGGCGACGCCAGTGATGGTCGCATGGTATCGGATTACGCGCTCGGCGAAGTGCCATCAACATTCCCGAGGCTCACGCGGCACGTCCAGGTGTTGCAAGCCGGCATACTTTCGAGCGCACTTATGGGTGCATCGATTCAGGCTTAGACAATGATTGCGAGGCGGGCCGCCCAGCCCCAGGCCGGGCGGTTGCATACTTTGTTCGTTCGTGCGGACTAGTGCACTTTGAAACGTTCGTCGTTGCTCTGACTTTCAATGTAGTGCTGCAGGCTTTGCACACTGAGTGGCTGCAAGTTGTAATCGACATGCGCTTTGGCTTCCATGTCAGGTTCTTTCTGTAGATCTGACGGCATGTTCGATACGAGTGGCTTGGGCGGCGACTTAGGTTGTGTTGGGCGGCGGCGGAATGGAAGCATCATGGCACCCTCCGAAAGGTCTGATGCCCGCATAGGCAACACAGTGGCTGCGCTGCCAGCGGTAATGACCACTATCTATCGTTATGCGTCCCTGCGGAGGCCGGCGGGCGGTCGAAACGGACATCCATCCGGATGACACCGCACGCGAAACCCTCCGACCTCATTCCTATACCTGCTCCGATGCATCTGCAACTGAAAAGGTTGCAGAAAACGCAATCGGATAGTCGCGGTTTAGACGGCGTGCCCCTTCGAATCAGAACAAACGGGCTTGATCGCACAAGCGCCTCACCGGCGCGAAGCTACGCCGATGCTGAATGCACGGGCCGAGTTGCTCCAAGGCCGCGAGGTGGGCCGGCGTGGGATAGCCCTTGTGCACGGCGAAACCGTAGCCGGGAAAGGTTTCGTTTAACGCGACCATTAAGCGATCGCGGCTGACTTTGGCGAGGATCGACGCGGCGCTGATAGCGGGTTCCAGCGCATCACCGCCGACGATGGCACGCCCGGGGCAAGGGAGATCCTTGGGCAGTTTGTTACCGTCGATCAGCGCTTCGTGGGCGGTGGGCGTGAGGCCTGCGACGGAGCGGCTCATGCCAACCATGGTGGCCTGGAAGATATTGAGCCGATCGATCTCGTCGGCCTCTACCACGATCACGCAGTGCGCCAGGGCGCGCTCGATGATCAGCGGGTACAACGCCTCACGTTTTGCTTCGCTGAGCTTCTTGGAGTCGTTCAGGCCTGCAATGGGGCGAGCGGGATCGAGGATGACTGCGGCTACTACGACAGGGCCAGCCAGTGGACCGCGACCGGCTTCGTCGACGCCGGCAATGAGCATGCTTTTTGCGTTCACCTCACCTCTCCCTGGCAAGAGGTGAGGGAGAGGATGGACGTGAGGGAGGGTTGCTCGGGATGGGGTGATTAACTGGCATGTTTTGCATCGATCAGCTCGGCTATCGCGGCTGCGGCATGATCGCCAGCGGCACCCTCCAGATCACCGCGAAGTTCGCGATGCAGATGTTCGAAAGCGGCGACAATGGCGCCGCGCTGCTCGCTGTCCTGGAACAGCGCAAGCGTGGCTTTGGCGAGCTTGTCGGCAGTGAAGTCATCCTGCATCAGTTCGGGCACCAATCGTGTTTTCTCCCCCAGCCCGCAGGCGCGAGCGAGGATGTTGGGCAATGCGTACACATCGGTGCGGAGCATGTTCAGCATGCGCGCGATGCGATAACTGGCCGGCGATACGCGATAGCCCACCACCATGGGGCGTTTTGCCAACATCGCTTCGAGCGTAGCCGTGCCGGAAGCTAGTAGCACGACATCGGCAGCCAGCATGGCTTCGTGTGCCTGGCCGTCCAGCAATAGCGGCATCGCTTTGTCGTGTCGCCCCTTGGCCAACATAGCGCGCAGGCTGGCCAGTACTTGAGGGTTGGCGGCGGGGATCACGATGCGCAGCCCGGGTAGCGCATTGGCGACGTGATGCGCGGCATCGAGAAAGGTTTGACCCAGCCGCGCCAGCTCAGACGGGCGGCTGCCAGGAAGCACCGCCAGCACCGGGACATTTTGCGGGAGTTGCAGGTGTTCGCGTGCACCGACGCGATCGGACACCAATGCAAAACGATCGGCCAGCGGATGGCCGACGAAGCGCGCATCGACACCGTGCTTCGCGTAGATCGCCGGTTCCATCGGGAACAGGCACAGTACGCGTGACGCCGAACGGCCGATTTTCTCTGCGCGTTTTTCACGCCAGGCCCAGATCGATGGGCTGACATAGTGCACGGTGCGTAGGCCCGTTTGCTTCAAACGTTGCTCGACACCCAGGTTGAAATCCGGTGCGTCGATGCCGACGACGACATCGGGCTTCACTTTCAGTAGCCGCGACACCAGCGCCTTGCGCAAGCGCAGCAGGCGGGGCAGGTGGCTGATGACTTCGGCAAAGCCGAATAGCGACAACTCGCGGATGTCGTACCAGGATTCGAAGCCCTGCGCCTGCATCCGGCGTCCGCCAATGCCGACGAAGCGTGCCTGCGGGTAGCGCTGGCGTAGCGCAACGATGAGGTCGGCACCGAGCTGATCGCCGGAATCTTCACCGGCGAGAATGGCGATGAGCGGAAGTTGTGGCTCGCTGGCCTGCATGATGAATTCTCCTGCAGAGCGAAAGCCCGTGCCTGATTTTCCTACAGCGCGTCTCGCGCGCTGTAGGTAAGCTTATCGGGCGATCGCTCTTTCACTGCGGTCGAGGAAGTCGAGCATTGAGCGCACGTCGTCGCTCTCCTGTGCCAGCGCCACCAGTTGTTCGCGCGCGTCGGCCAACGACAGGCCTGCGGTGTAAAGCGTGCGGTAAGCGCGCTTGATCGCCGCGATACGTGCCGGCTCGAAGCCGTGGCGTTTGAGGCCCGTAGTATTCAATCCACGTGGGCGTCCTTGTTGCTCATTGGCCATCATCACGAACGGCGGTACGTCTGCGCCGAGCAGGCAACCCATACCGATGAAAGCGTAGGCGCCGACTTTGCAGAACTGGTGCGCGCCGGAGTAACCGGAGAAGACGGTCCAGTCACCTACCTCCACGTGCCCGGCCAGCGCCGAGTAGTTGGAGAAGATGGTGTGGTTGCCAACCTGGCAGTCGTGCGCGATGTGCACGTAGGCGAGTAACCAGTTGTCGTTGCCGACACGGGTGACACCACCACCGTCGCCCGTGCCGCGATTGATCGTGACGAATTCGCGGATCAGGTTGCGGTCGCCGATAACCAGCTCGGTTCGCTCACCCTTGAATTTCATATCCTGAGGATCGCCACCGAGCGAGGCGAATTGCGCGATGCGGTTGTCGCGACCGATGGTGGTCGGGCCATCGACCACCACATGCGGGCCGATCACCGTGCCTTCGCCGATCTTCACCTCGGCACCGATAACGGTGTAGGCGCCGATACTTACGTTATTGCTGATGACAGCGGTGGGATCGATCTGCGCGGTGGGGTGAATCATTTCTCGGACCTCGCGGCGCACATCAGCTCGCAGCTGGCCACTTCCTTGCCGTCGACCAATGCGCGTGCTTCGAAGATGCCCATGCTACGCATCAAGCGCTTGAGCCGTACTTCCATGCGCAACTGGTCACCCGGCACGACCGGCGCGTTGAAGCGCGCGTTGTCGACCTTGGCCAGATAGAACAGCGAACTGGCAGTGTTGCCCTTCAAGCGATTGCTGATCTGGGTCAAAAGGCCAGCAGACTGCGCCATCGCCTCGACGATTAGTACGCCAGGCATGACCGGGTGGCCGGGGAAATGGCCTTGGAAGAACGGCTCGTTGATGGTTACGCCTTTCAGTGTAACCACGCTTACGTCGGGCACGATCTCGATGACGCGATCGACCAGTAGGAACGGGTAGCGATGCGGCAGCAGCTGCTGGATCTGTTCAATGGTTACCGGCAGGCTCACGGTCGCGGTGTTATCACTCATCGTTACTTGTCCTTCTCCAACGCCGACAGTCGACGCGCGTAGTCGTCCAAATGTTTGAAACGGGCAGCGCTCTTGCGCCACTGGCGATTGTCTTGCAAGGGTGTGCCCGAGGAATACTCGCCTGGTTCGCGGATCGAATGCGTAACCAGGCTCTTGGCGGTAATGGTAACCCGGTCGGCCAGCTCCAGATGGCCAAGCACGCCAGCGTTGCCGCCGATCATGCAATAGCGGCCGATTTTCGCACTGCCGGCCACAGCGGCACAGCCGGCCATCGCGGTATGTGCGCCAATGTGCACGTTGTGGGCGATCTGGATCTGGTTGTCCAGGCGTACGTCTTCTTCGAGCACGGTATCGTCGAGCGCGCCACGGTCGATCGTCGTGTTCGCACCGATTTCGCAGTCATCACCAATCCGCACGCCACCGAGCTGGGGCAGTTTGATCCAGTGGTCACGGTCGAAGGCGAGGCCGAAGCCGTCTGAGCCGATGACAGCGCCGGGATGCACCAACACGCGTTTGCCCAAGGTCACCCGCGTCACCAGCGTCACGCGTGCGACCAGTCGCGACTGTGCGCCTACCGTGCAACCTTCACCGATGATGCAGTGCGGGCCGAGTACTGCACCATCCTCGATCACCGCGCCGTCTTCGATCACGCAGCACGGACCGACACTCGCGCTGGCGCTCACCGTTGCGCTGGCGGCGACGACGGCGCTCGGATGGATGCCATGCGGTGCCGCGGGTAGGCGCTCGAATAGCGCGGCAATCTTGGCGTAGGCCACGTAAGGATCGCGCGCGATCAGCGCGGCGGTGGGGCAGTCGGCGAGGCTCTCCTCACGCAACACCACGACGCCAGCACGTGTGCTGGTCAGCTGAGCCGAATACTTGCTGTTGGAGAGAAAGGTCAGCTGGGTTGAACTGGCGCCACCCAGCGTACCGACACCGTCAATGCTGACATCGGCGGTGCCGTGATACGCCAGATCGAATCGATCGGCGAGTTCGGCAAGTGAAAAGGTAGGGTTCGCGCTCAAGGCTCTCTCCGTAGCACTCCGTCCATTGTATCGGCAGATGCCAGAACTGCACGGGTTCCTACGATGACGGTAAGAATGGCTGCTTCCAAAAGAAGAAAGCGCGGCATGACCGCGCTTTCTTCTTTTATGCATATTCAGCGGGCTTCGTTAGAACGTGCTGCCGAAGGTGAACTGGATGCGCTCTTCGTAGTAACCGTCGCTTGCCTGCTTACGGAACGGGATCGCGAAACTGATGATCAGCGGACCGATCGGTGCCTGCCAGTGCAGCGACAGACCGGTCGACGCACGCAACGTGCTGGCATCGAAGCCCGACTGGATGCCGTACTGGGAGTAGTTCGCGTAGCCCTTGCCGAGGTTGTAGGTGTTACCCACATCGACGAACCAGGACACGCGAGCGGTGTTGACGTCCTTCAGGAACGGCAGCGGCAAGTACAGCTCCGCCGTGCCTAAGACCTTGAAGTTACCGCCAATCGGCTGTGCGTAGCTGTACACGCTGCCTGTGCAGGAACCGTTGCTGTTCGGCGCGATCGGTTTGCCACTTGAGTCAGTACCTACGCAGACACGCGGGCCGAGCGTGTTGTCCTGGAAGCCACGGACGTCACGCACACCACCGGAGTAGTAGTTGTCCCAGAACGGGAAGGCGTAGTTGTCGTCCTTGCCGTAGGTCTGGCCGTAGCCGACCTGGCCATCCAGATAGAGCACGAAGCCCTTGCCCACCGGCCAGTAGTGATTGGCTTCACCGGTGAAGCGCCAGAACTGCACGGTGGAGCCGGGCAGTGCGCCATCGATCGACGCGGTTATCTGGCCGCCACGGGTCGGTGCCCAGTAGTCGTTACGCGTGTTGTGATTCCAGCTCAGTCCGCCGGTCCACGAGTGAATGGTCTGGTGGCCGATCAGGTTTTGGTAATCGATCATCACCTGGGGGGTGTAGCCCGCAATGGTGTTGATCTTGGTACTGCTCAGGCCAAGGCTCGGGCTGAGGCTGTCGTAGTCCGTCACCGGAATACCCAGGTTGGTCGAGAACGACTTGGTGCTGTTCGAGTAGTTGGCGTACTCGCTGCCCAGGTCGCTGTAGTCGGCGCGGGAGAAGCTGGCGTTGTAGCCGATGCCGATACCGTTGTCGGTCAGGTAGGGGTTGTAGTAGCTCGCATTGATACTGGTGTAGTAGTCGCTGCGCTGGCCGCCTACCGAGAAGCGATCGCCGGTACCGAGGAAGTTGTTCTGCGACACCGAGGACGACAAGATGATGCCGGAGTACTGCGAGTAGCCCACGCCGAACTGTAGGCTACCTGCGGACTGTTCCTCGACCTTCACGTTGAGATCGACTTCGTCCTGTGTGCCAGGCACTAGGGTCTTGTCGATGTCCACCTTCTTGAAATAACCCAGCTGCTGCAGACGGATCTTGGAGCGGTCGATCGCAACCTGCGAGTAGGCGGAGCCTTCGAGCTGGCGCATTTCGCGGCGCAGCACGTCGTCCTCAGTGCGGGTATTGCCCTGGAAGATAACGCGACGCACGTAGATGCGAGCGCCCGGCTGGATGTAGAATGTGATGTCGACGGTGTGCTTTTCCTTGTCCAGCTTCGGCACCGTGTCGACCTTGGCGTACGCGTAACCGATGTTGGCCAGAAGGCCCTTCATGGCCTTTGAACTGTTCTCGATCGCCTGGCGATTGAAGATCTGGCCTTCCTTTAAGAAGACCAGCTGGCGCATGGTGGCTTCCGGCAAAATCAGCTCGCCCAGCAAATGAATGCCGGAGACGTTGTAGATATCGCCTTCTTTCACGTCAGCGGCGATGTACATCGCGCGCTTGTCGGGAGCGATGGTCACCTGCGAGGAGTCCAGGCCAAAGTCGGCATAGCCACGGTCCATGTAATAGGACTGCAGCTTGTTCAAGTCGCCGGACAGTTTGTCGCTCGAGTACTGGTCGTTCTTCGAATACCACGACATCCAATTGGTGGTACCTGACTCGAAGCCTTTCTGGATGTCCTTATTGGTGAATGCCGTGTTGCCGACGACATTGATCTCTTTGATCTTGGCGACCTTGCCTTCGCGGATTTCGATATCGACGGCTACGCGATTGCGGTCCAGCTGGGTCACGTGCGGAATGACCGACACGTTGTACTTGCCACGGTTGTAGTACTGACGGATCAGTTCTTGCTGCACGCGATCAAGCGACAGGCGGTCGAAGGTTTCGCCCTCAGAGAGGCCGATTTCCGACAGGCCCTTCTTCAGGTCATCGGTTTTGATGTCCTTGTTACCGCGCAGCGTGAGCTTGGCGATCGAGGGGCGCTCGACCACCTTGATCACCAAGATGTCGCCTTGACGCTCGAGCTCGACGTCACTGAAGAACTTGGTCTGATACAACGCGCGAATAGCCCGCTGGGCTTCGTCGTTGGTAAGGCGGTCGCCCTTGCTGATCGGCAGGTAGTTGTACACCGTGCCGGCCGAGATGCGGCTGAGGCCATCGATGCGGATGTCGGAAACCACAAACGGCTCAAATGCGAGCACGTTGGCGGAGAGGGAGGCAAACAGGATCAGGGCGGCGATACGCTTCATCGTCGATTCCGTTGGGTTATTCCGACAAGGCAGCCATAACGGCCACCCCGATGAATGCATGAAACCGGGGCGACCCCGGCTTCGAGAAAAGATTCGCGACCGGCTCCAGCGCGGCGGGTGACAGGTCACCGTGACGTGGGGACGTGCAAATTGAAGACCACGCGGTCAGGAAGCCACGGCCGGCGCGCAACGCGAGGTCGCTGGCAGCGTGCATCCGTGTCATGTGGGCAGAATGATGCGGTGGATGTCGTTGTAGAACGCCAACCCCATCAGCGTGAACAAGAGAAGCAGACCCACATACTGGCCGGCGATCATGGTCCGTTCGCTGACCGGGCTACCCTTGACCAACTCAATAAGGTAATACAGTAAATGACCGCCGTCCAAGATTGGGATGGGCAGCAGGTTGAGGATCGCCAGGCTCAGTGAGACCAGCGCGAGGAATTCCAGGTAACTAGACAGCCCCATGTGGGCCGAGGCATTGGCCACTTGAGCGATGCCGATGACGCCAGATAAGTTCTTGGTGGACGCCTGGCCGCTAAGCATCTTGCCAAGCATATTGAACACGCCGGTAGCGCGATCCCAGGTCAGAGACAATGAAGCGCTGAGCGCACGGACCGGGCCGTAGTGCTGCACGGCCGTTTCCGGCTGCGGCGCACCCACACCGATAATCCAGCGCGCCGGTTCGCCACCCACCGACTCTTGCCGTGCCGTCACTTCGAATTGCAGCGGCTTACCATTGCGCTCCACGCCGACTTGCAGCCTGGGCGACTTGGCTGCGGCATTGGCAACCTGTTTACCGAAGTCCTCGAAGTCGGTAACAGGCTGGCCATCGATACTGACCAGTTGGTCGCCGCCTTGCAGTCCGGCCAATGCGGCTGGCTGGTTGGCTTCCACCGTGGCTGCAACCGCGGGAATGGGCGCGGGGCGCAGGCCAAGCTTTTCCAGGTACTGGCCGATGTCCTCACCGGCTGGCAGTGTGTTCAGCGGCAACACCAGCGCGCGCTCAGCACCGTCAGTGCCGCGGACCACAACGGGCAATGGCGTGCGACCGAGCATGGCGTTGGCAACGGCGTCTAGCGAATCGGTCCATGTCGTCACCGGTTTGCCGCCGATGGTAAGCAGGCGGTCGCCAGAACGAATGCCCGCTTCGGCGGCCATGCTCTGCGGCGTGGCGGATACGATGGGAGCGTAGTCGGTGCGGCCCAGCATGAACATCAGCCAGAACGCAGCGATGGTGAAGACCAGATTGAAGCCCGGCCCGGCGATCACGATGGCGATGCGCTTCCAAATCGACTGGGCGGTGAATTCCTGAGACAGCAATGCGGGGTCGACTTCACCCTCGCGAGCGTCGAGCATCTTTACGTAGCCGCCCAACGGAATCGCAGCGATCTGATATTCCGTGCCGTCGCGGCCCACGCGTTTCCAGATCGCCCGCCCGAAACCTACGGAAAAGCGCAGCACCTTAACGCCGCAGCGGCGCGCGACCCAGTAATGGCCAAATTCGTGAAAGGTCACCAGCACGCCTAGCGTGACCAGTAACCAGAACACCGAGCCGAAGAAGGGAGTCATCAAATAGAGCGCGTCAATGGGTGTTCAAGCTTATCAGCAAGCGTTGCGGAGAACCCGCCGTGCCGCCTCGCGGGCAGCCCGGTCACGTTCACCAAGGGTTTGGATATCGACCACGACTTGCGCCGGCAGTTCCGTGAGTACCGACTCGACCACATCGGCGATCGAGAGGAAGGGTAGGGCTCCGGCGAGAAAGGCCTCCACCGCGACCTCGTTGGCGGCATTGAGGATGGCTGGCGCGTCTCCTCCAGCACGTAGCGCCTGGAAGGCCAGGGCCAGGCAACGAAAGGTGGCGAGGTCCGGCTGCTCGAACTGCAGCGGTGCGCTGGCGGCCAGATCCAGGGGTGAAACCCCTGCTTCGACCCGCTCCGGCCAAGCCAGCGCGTGAGCGATGGCTGTACGCATGTCCGGATTGCCTAGCTGGGCCAGTACCGAGCCATCCGCGTATTCGACCAGCGAGTGCACCAGGCTTTGCGGATGCACCAATACCTCGATCGTATCGGGCGATGCGCCAAACAGATGGTGCGCCTCGATGACCTCAAGGCCTTTGTTCATCAGCGTAGCCGAATCGACCGAGATCTTGCGGCCCATCGACCATTTCGGGTGTTTGCAGGCTTGGTCAGGAGTGACCGCCATCAGATCGGCGCGCTGCCTGCCACGGAACGGTCCGCCGGAAGCGGTGAGGATCAAGCGCTTCACGCCGCTCTTGTGCAGATCGGGTCGCCCGCCCGGTAGGCATTGGAAGATCGCGTTGTGTTCGGAATCCACGGGGATCAGTTCACCACCGCCAGCACGGAGTGCGTCCAGCAGCAGCGGGCCGGCCATCACAATCGACTCCTTGTTTGCCAGCAGCAGGCGTTTGCCTGCGCGCGCTGCAGCAAGGGTGGAGTCGAGTCCGGCGGCACCGACAATGGCGGCCACTACGGTGTCGCAGATCGCGCCAGATGCGGCTGCCACGATGGCATCGGAGCCACTAGCCACCTCGCAGCATAGGTTGGCGGCGGTGAGGCGCCGCGCGAGCTCGGGTTCAAGCGTTGGATCGGCGATCACCGCTAAGGCGGGGTGATGCTTCACGCAAAGTTCGGCGAGCGCCGCCACATTGCTATGTGCCGTCAATACACTGGCGCGGAAGCGCTGTGGATGGCGAGCAATGACATCGAGGGTGCTGCTACCGATGGAGCCGGTGGCGCCGAGAACGGCAATGTTTCTCATGGCTGCCTTTACCTCACAGGCCCAGTAGCCACTTGCCCAGGGCAAACACGGGCAGCGCCGCAAACACGCTATCCATCCGATCCAGCAAGCCGCCGTGTCCCGGGAACAGTGTGCCCGAATCCTTTACCTGCGCATGCCGCTTCATCAGGCTTTCCAGCAGATCGCCGACTACTGATGCGGCCACCACCACCGCGGCCAGTACAACGAGGCCGAGTAGGCGTAGATCACGCACGTCGAGCAGCCAGCCACCGATGGCGGCTACCAATGCACTCGCGACGAAAGCGCCATAGACGCCTGCCCATGTCTTGCCCGGGCTGATTTGCGGGGCCAGTTTGCGCTTGCCAAAGAATCGGCCGCTGAAATAGGCGCCGATGTCGGCGGCCCAGACAATGATCAGTGCGAGAAAGGCCCAGATGTGGCCATGCGGCTCGCTGTCGTGGATTTGTAGTAGTGCAACCCACGCTGGAAAGATCACCAGCACGCCGGCGAACAACTTGAACGCGCGGCTTTCGTTGGTCGGTGCAGCAGCGAACGCGAAGTGGCGTAGCCAAAGGCAGGCCAGA
>Ga0302314_10020338_pt1 | contig 10979 bp, 14 predicted proteins | sample III_Palsa_N2_3_FD_200533 | JGI IMG/M metagenome (GOLD analysis project Ga0302314, IMG submission 200533) | Peat permafrost microbial communities from Stordalen Mire near Abisko, Sweden - III_Palsa_N2_3 | ecosystem: Environmental > Terrestrial > Soil > Palsa > Peat permafrost | place: Sweden... | reverse complement strand
AATTGGCGTACGAACCGGCGCCGTGCAACGCCAGCACCACGTTGACCTTGTCGCCGGGCACATAGCCTGACGGGCAGTCCAGGAAGTAGGTTCGCCGCGTCTTCGGTTCAGTGGTGTCTCCAGGTTGCGTCTGCATGCTCGAAGGGCATTCGACGTCCGGGCAATGCTGCGCCGGCGGGGCGTCGCAGTTGACGTTCATCAGCATGTGCGCCGCCGTCTGGGCCTGGGCGGCGCCGGCTGCGGCGGCGAGGGCGGCGGCAAGAACCAAGCGGCGCACGCGCGGTCTCCAGATGATCTTCATGGGTCCCTCCTCCGTGCCGGTTTAGCCGCCGATGGCGCCGGCGCCTACCACCGCGAGTCTCACGCCGAGGGCCCTTGCGAGCCGTACACGTTGCGCAAGACTCCGACGCCGTCGATGGCCACCTCGACAGTGTCGCCGGGCCGCATCGGCGCCACACCCAGCGAGGTGCCGCAGGCGATGACGTCGCCGGGTTCCAGGGTCATGTCCTGGGAAATGGAGCTGACGACCTCGGCGGGGCCGAAGAACATGTCGGAGACCGGATAGTTCTGACGCGGCCGCCCGTTGAGCAGGGTGCGGACGACCAGCTCCGCTGGATCGACGGCGGTGGCTATCACCGGCCCGAACACCGCGAAGCCGTCGAAACTCTTGGCCCGGGTCCACTGTTCGAAGCTGGGATCGTCGTGGATGAGCTCAAAGGCGGTGACATCGTTCACGCAGGTGTAGCCGAAGATCGCGGCCGCCGCTTGCGCCGGTGTCGCCGACTTGATCCTGGCGCCTACGACGACGCCGAGCTCGCCCTCAAACACCACGCGACCGGCGCCTTCGGCCGGTTGCGGGATCGCGCGCTCATGGGCGTTGTAGGCGTTCGCGGTCTTGATGAAATAGAGCGGCGCCCGCGGGCGGGCCCAGCCGTTCTTCTCGGCGGCGGCTGCCAGATTGTTCCACAGCGCGATGAACTTCGCGGGCCGGCAGGGGGGCAACCACCGGGCGCCGTCCAACGCCGCGGTCTCCCCGGTCGGTGCGCACTTCCCGAACATGTCACCCTCATGGATCATCAGCCGATCGCCCTCGACCGTCCCGAACACCGTCCGTCCGCCCAAATCGATGCGCGCCCAGTTCATGCCTGCAAATCCCGGTCTCGAACCCTGGCCAGGTTCATAGGCCACCTTCGCCGGCGCGGTCACGACGCCGATGCCCGAAGCGATCTTCTTCATTCATGAGCGAGCCATCCTGGCATCAGGCGCCATGTTGACGGCCGACCGGTCGCCTCACTACCTTGCCCCGGGAGCATGTGCCTTGCCCGAACCCCCGCTATCCGTCCGCAGCGCCCGCGCGCGTGATCTCGCCCACCGTCTCGCCCGGCGGGAACGACGCTCGATCGCGGACATCGTCGAGCGTGCGCTGGAAGCCTAGGAAGTGCGCGAAGCCGGCCGTGAGCCAGCCGCCTCGTTCCATGCGCGGCTGCCGATGCAGGATGGCGCCGACATCGATCTCGAAGCGGTCATCCGCGACGCGCGACGCGTCGACCCAGGTCCGGAGTTTTGATCTTCCTGGACACCAACGTGATCTCGGAGACACTTCGCCCTGGGATTTCTAGCCCGGACGCTGCGCAGCCATTGCGCGGCGACCTCCACGTTATAACCTCGCGGCGGCCGCGCGGCGGATATCCCACATCATGGCACGGTCTCCCAAGCTCCCGCCGCTCAAACCTCGAAAGACGCCCGGCCAGGTTCGGTCGCAGCAGACGGTGGCGGCCCTGCTCGAAGCGGCGGCCCAGGTGCTCGAGAGGGACGGTCTGGAAGGCTTCAACACCAATGCCGTGGCCGAGCGCGCCGGCGTCGCCATCGGATCGCTGTATCAATATTTCCCGGGCAAGGACGCGCTCACCCTCGCCCTGATGCGGCGGGAGGACGAGCGTTTCCATGCGGAAGCCGCGCTGGCGCTCGAAGAGCCGACCGGACGCCGGGCGCTCCAGTCCTTCGTCGGCGCCTGCGCGCGCCAGCAACTCCTGCGACCAGCCCTGGCCCATCTGCTAGACGTGGAACAGAGCCGGCCGCCGATCCGCCAGGAGGCGGGGGGCGCGGCGTTCCTGCTCGGCGTCGTGCGGGAAATCCTCGGGCGATCCGATATCCCGCGCCAGGAGCGGGCCGACGACGCCGCCGCCGACCTGCTGGCGATCGTGCGCAGCCTGACCGACCTGGCGGGGGAGCGGGGCGAACGTGACATCGCCGACCTGCAGCAGCGCATCGAGCCGGCGGTGTTCGGCTACCTTCGGATGACGCCGAGCGACGATTAGCCGCGGGCTACGCAGGGTGCGCAAATGCGAGCAGAGCGCCCGCCGCCATCGTCTTCGTCGTTGACTTCATTGACGATTCTGCGTCCGGGATGATGCGAGTTTGAGGCGCGGGCACGAGACCGCAGTCTCCACCGGGACGGAGAGCGCTGGTCGCCCCGCGCTCGGAGACCTGACCATGACCGATCCAACCACGACCATGAAGCTCAACCACCTGAGCTTCCCCTCCACCGACGTCGCGGCGACCGCGCGCTTCTTCGAGAAGCATCTTGGTTGCACCTCCACCGCCTTCGGGTCGAGCCGGCTGCTCAAGCGGCCCGGGTTCGACATCGTCGTCGAGGACGCCGGCGAGGGCGAGGTATCCTGGCCCCAAAGCTTCCATCTGGGCTTCGAACTGGCCAGCGTGGAACTCGTGCGGGATCTCCACGACCGCTTCGAGACCGACGGGGTGGCGATGGAGTCGGGCGTTCTCAGCCATCCGCGCGGTTCACGCTTCTTCTGCCGGGCGCCAGGCGGGGTGCTGTTCGAGATCAATACCCGCGCCGATGCAGCCGAGGCTTACCGCGGCACGTTCGACAATTGAAACAAGCCGTTTCGGCGCACCGTCCGTCGTCATGGCTCCCGCCGCCTTTCCCATGAGCCGCCGCTCCCTGCTGAGCATGATTGGCGCGGTGGCCGGGCCCGCGGTCATGTATCAGGCGATGACCGAACTCGCGTTCGCGGGCGAGTCCGGCTTCACTGGGCCCATCGCGCTCAACGGCGCGCCGAAGGGCGCCTCCGTGCTGATCCTGGGCGCAGGCCTGGCCGGTCTGGTGGCCGCCTACGAGTTGCGCAAGGCCGGCTACGAGGTCCAGGTGCTCGAGTACAATTCCCGCGCCGGGGGTCGCACACGGTCCCTGTACGGCGGTGATGCCTACACAGAACTGGGCGGCTTCACCCAGAGCGTGAACTTCGATCCGGGCCTGTACTTCAATCCGGGGCCATGGCGGATTCCGCACCATCATCAGGCGCTGCTGCACTACTGCAAGACGCTCAACGTCTCGCTGGAGTCGTTTTGTCAGGTCAACTATAACGCCTTCGTTCACGCGTCCTCCGCGTTTGGGGGCAAGCCCCAGCGCTATCGGCACGTGAACGCCGACTTCAACGGCCACGTCGCCGAGTTGCTGGCCAAAGTCGCCGATCAGGGCCGGCTCGACGAAGCCGTGAGCCTGCAGGACCGGGAGGCGCTGCTCGAGGCCATGCGCCAATGGGGCGCGCTCGATAAGGGTTACGCGTACAAGAAGAGCCTGTTGACCAGCAACCGTCGCGGCTTCGAGGTCGACCCGGGCGGCGGCCTCGCCCCACCGCCGACGGCGTCCGATCCCATGGCGCTCACCGATCTCCTGCAGTCCCACCTGTGGACCTCGATCGCCGCCGGGCACCACTACGAGTTCCAGAGCATGGTTTTCCAGCCCGTGGGCGGCATGGGCATGATCGCCAAGGCGTTCGCTCGCGAGGTCGGACCGCTGATCACCTACGATGCGAAGGTGACGCAGATCCGCCAGGACGGCGGGGGCGTCACGGCGATCTATGTGGACGCCCGAACCGGCGGCGGCGCTGCGCGCCGGGCCCACGCCGACTGGTGCGTCTGCACGATCCCGGCCTCCGTTCTGGGTCAGATTCCGATGAATGTCGGCGCCGCGATGCAAGAGTCGATCGATGCCCTGTACTACGAAGCATCGATCAAGGTCGGATTGCAGTTCAAGCGCCGCTTTTGGGAAGAGGACGAGGCCATATTTGGCGGCATCACTTATACCGATCAGCCCAACGCGATGATCGGCTATCCAAGCTCCGGATTCCTCACGAAGAAGGGCGTTCTGCTGGGAGCCTACGCGTTCGGACCGCACGCCTACGAACTCTCCTCGATGCCGCCTGGCGACCGCATTGCGCCCGTGCTGGACTGGGGCGCCCGCATCCACCCGCAATACCGGCATGAGTTCGAGACCGGCGTCTCCGTCGCCTGGCACCGCGTGCCATGGGTGCTCGGCTGCTCGGCTATCTGGACCTCGGACCTGCGCGCGCTCCACTACGAGAACCTGTGCGCCATCGATGGGCGGATTGTGTTGGCGGGCGAGCACGCCTCTCGCCTGCCGGCCTGGCAGGAGGGCGCGATCCTATCGTCGCTCGACGCGATCGTGCGCCTCCACCAACGCGTCGTCGGCCGATAGGATGGGGGGCGTAGCCCATCGCTCGGCGCGCGCCTGCCTTATGGCCTTGGGCTTGTTGGCCGGCTCGACGCGCGCTCAAGAGATCAACGCCTATTCGAAGGACATCTACGCCGGCCGCTTCCCGCAACAGTCTGGGGAGACGATCTACCGGGCCATCTGCCAGTCGTGCCACATGGCGGACGGCAAGGGGGCGATCGGGGCCGGCGCCTATCCTTCGCTGGCGAACGACCCGCGGCTGAGCGCCGCGCGCTACGCTGCCGCCATCGTGGCCAACGGGCGCAAGGCGATGCCCTGGTTCGGCGGACCGCTCAGCGACACCCAGATCGCCGCGGTGGTCGGCTACGTGCGCACCCACTTCGGCAATCGCTTCGAGGATCCCGTATCCCCCGCAGAGGTGAAGACGGTGCGGCTGCCCGCGCCGTCCGACGATCCGTGATCCGGGGCGGCGCCCACATCGGCGCTGCCTCTCACAACCCCCGAAGGTGCTCGATTTTGGAAGCCGCAGGCACTCCCGCAAGGATTAGCGCGCCGTGGCCGGCCATGCGCGACTCCGGCGTCCCCCGCCTGGGATCGCGCTACTGGGTCGCGATCTCCCTGGCTAGCGTGGCCGGCTGCAACCTGTGGGACTTCGTGTCGCTCTATCTGCGGCTGGGTCACTGGCTCGGCTTGGCGCCCCTGGCGGTGATTCTGGCGGCGTTGATGATCGGCGAGCGCCTCGCCGCCCGGGGCGGAGAGACCTGGTACTGGGCGGTGATCCTCGTGGTGCGCACGGCCGCCACCAATCTCGCGGACCTGGCGACGCACACCTTCCATCTGTCCTATCCCTGGGTCATCGCCGGGCTCGAGGCGGTGCAGGCGCTGGTCCTCCTGCGGGTGGCGGCTCGCCCGGCCGACGGCGGGAGCCCGCGGCCCGTCGCCGACGGCTGGTACTGGGCCTCCATGCTGACGGCCGGCACGCTCGGCACCGCCATCGGCAACTGCGTTGCCGAACAGTTCAGACTAGGAACCGGGCCGGCGACCCTGATGCTGGGAGCGGTCCTGGCGATAGTGCTGGCGATCGGCCGGGCCTCGGGTTGGTCGACCAAGGCGACATATTGGTTCGCCATCATCGCCGTCCGATCGGCCGGAACAACGGCCGGAGACTTTCTCGCCTACGGCGATGGCCTCGATCTCGGCCTGCCGATCGGCACCGCCGTCAGCTGCGCGATTTTCGTGGCGACGCTCGTGTGGTGGCGACCGGGCGCGACGCCGCCGACAAGCTAAAGGCGGGCGCCCCACCTCCGGCAATCGTCGCCCTGCTCCTCCGGTGAGGAACGGGCCATCCTGGGCCACGCGCGCCGGCAGGCCAAGGCGCCGCGCGCTAGGGTAGTGGGTCAGTACCCGCGCGAGCCCGGGCGTGCGAAACACCCAAGCTTATGCTATGGATATCATTGGCGGAGAGCCGCCGGCCAGGGGCGGATACGTGGATCGCAGGGCGATCGGCACACGGACAAAGCGGGAGACGCCGCGCCGCGTGGTGGCGCGGGTGCAGCGCCTCTGCTGCCTGGGCCTGGGCAGCCAGGCCATCATGCCGGCGCTGCTGACCGAGATCGACGCGCTGGCCCCCGCCTTCTCCCGGGTGTTCAACTGGGCGGGGCCACAGGGCGAACTGGCCCACGTCTATACAGACACGCCAGCGGCGCCGTCGGTCCTGCCCGTCTATTTCGACGAATTCCATCTGCGCAAGGAGCGGCAGGTCACGCTCACCTTCGCCGACACCATGCGCACCCAATATCCCACCGCGGTCGCCGATTTTCGCGAGCGCGGGTTGACGGTCGGGTGGGCGGAATTCCTGAAGTCCGACATCTACAACCTCATCCGCCGGCCGCTTGGCAGTCACCATCGGCTGGAGATAAAGCTCTCGGAGCGCGGCGCGGGCCTGGGCGCGCTGGTCATCAACCGCACCGAGAAGGAGCCCGAGTTTTCGCCGCAGGAGCGCCGCCTGCTCGAGGCCGTGGCGCCCTTCATGGCCCACGCCATGACCGCCACGCCGCCGCTGGACGCCCCCCTGGCCGACAGCGACGATTCCGGACTGATCATCGCCACCACCGATGGCGGGATCCAACATCTCAGCGCCGCAGCCCGGCGGCTTCTGCTGATGGCCACCTTCGCGCAATGGTCGCCCGCGACATTGTGGGGCGACACCCCTGGCCTCCCGGCGCCGCTGGTGAGGCTGTGTCGCGATCTCGCGCGCGCCTTCGAGGACCTGACGCCGGGCTCGCCGCCGGTATGGTTCCATCGCAATGCCTGGGGCGGGTTCGAGTTTCGCGCCTATCTGCTCGATCCCAACGCCGCCACCCCATCGCGGTCGCTGGTCGGGATCACCATCAGGCGCCACGAACCGTTGCCGCTGAGAGTGTTCAGGCGCGCCGAGGCGCTCCCCCTGTCGGCGCGCGAAATCAACTACGTGCTGCTGTCGGCCGGCGGGCACGGCCGCAAGGCCATCGCCGAGAGGATGGGCGTCTCCGCCCACACGGCCCAGACCCACGGCCGTAACGTCTACGCCAAGCTGGGCGTCCATAGCCGCGCGGAACTCGTCGAACGGCTGCGCGCGGTCTGAGGTCTCGCCCGGGTGGCGGCGCGCCGGCGCCGAAGCCGACCAAAATCATCCCGGGCGAGGCGGCTAAAACAGGAACGGCGCCAGCCGCCACAGCACCTTGCGTTCGTAGTCCCGATATTGAGGAAAGCGGGCGCGTGGGTGCTGTTCCTCGATGGCGATGCGAGCCAGCGTCACCATGAGAATCACGAGGGCGCCGACCAGAGCGGCGCAGCTCCCAAGCCACAGAGCCGCGCCGGCGAACAGCAGCAGATTGCCCAGATAGATCGGGTGGCGCACGAGGCGGTGGACGCCGGTGTCGACGATCCTTTGGCCCTGGGCAATCTGATCCTGGACGTTCGGCGCGGCGAACCTGTTCTCCCAGACGGCGACCGGCGTGAGCGCGGCGCCGATCATGGCCACAAACCCACCGGTCCATGCGGCCAACGGGCGGGGCGCGGGCAGCAGATGCAGATGGAAGACGTCGATCGGGACGAACGCAACCCACGCCGCGGCGAAGGCGAGTGTCACCGCCGATCCGGTCGATCAATGGCTGCTTCTTTCGCGGGCGGCCACGACGCTCTGCTGGCGCACACGGAAGTGATCAGGACGCCAGACCGCGAGGATGAGGTTCCCGGCGCCGATCACGGCGCCGCACGCTCCGACGAACAGGAGACCGTGCGGCCAAAGCCAGCCGTCGGCGACCAGACCCGCCGGGAGGAGAAGCAGGGCGCCGACGATGACCGTCCCCCGCAGGGCGGAGCCGATCGCTTCGCCGATCGGCCTGCGGTGACGATCGCCCGGATCAGCCATGAGGCGCCTCCCGTGTCATGCGGAGGACCTGGTCAGCCAGTTCCCGGCCGCGGTCGGCGGGGGCGATCTGGTGATCGAGTATCAGCTCTACGCCATGAGCCAGACGCGGCTGCGCGGGAAGCTGGCGGCGACCTACGAAGTCATGTTCGAGAAGATGTCCGCGGCGCTCGCCGCCCGGCACGAGGGCAGGCTTGCGATCAGCGCCCATGCGCTCGCCCTGGCGGTCCAGGCGATCGCCATGGGGCTGGTCTGGCAATTCATGCTCACACCGGCGGAAGTCGGCCGCGAGCAGGTGCTCGAGGCGTTCGAAGCTCTGGCGGCCGGCGCGGAACGCCCTTAGCCGGCAACGGGCGCTTCCGATGAACGACGACCTTCACCGATCGGCGCTCGTCCCGTTGCGAGGTCCGCCGTTTCGTGGCTCATTCGGAGGCGACATGACCGCCCCCTTCCCCGTCACCATCTATCACAACCCCGCGTGCGGGACCTCGCGCAACACCCTGGCGAGGATCCGGGAGTCGGGGCGCGAGCCGGACGTCGTCGAATACCTCAAAGTCGGGTGGACAGCGGCGAAGCTGAAGGCGCTCCTCGCGGCCATGAAGGCGACGCCGCGCGAGATCCTGCGCTTGCGCGGCACGCCGGCGGAGGACCTCGGGCTCCTGAAGCCAAGCGTCTCCGACGAGGCGATCCTGGCGGCGATGACGGCGCATCCGATCCTGGTCGAGCGGCCGATCGTGGTTACGCCCAAGGGCGCTGTGCTCGCGCGGCCGGTGGACAAGGTCGACGCGGTATTGTGAGCCTGCGAGCCTGATCCCGCCAGACAAGGAAGCGCCTCCATGCCCGTTCTCCGTCAGGTTCCGCGCGCCGAGGCCAAGGCCGACATCGTCCTGCGCATGTACGATCTGCTGTTCGGCGCGCGCGATCCGGTGGCGGAGCCCGGCACGGCCACCGGCACGCCCGGCGACTGGTGGACGGTGTTCGCACTCGCCCCGGATATCCTCAAGCACGCCGTGGACGGGTTCGCCATCTACCGCAACCCAGCCCGCCGGATCGATCCGGTGCTGCGCGAACTCGGCCAGACCCGCGCCGGCTGGGTGCGCGGGAGCCAGTTCGTCTTCTCCCAGCATTGCAAGTCCCTGCGCGGCCTCGGCGTCTCGGAAGAGAAGATCGCCGCGGTGCCCTATTGGACGGTGGCCGAGCTGTTTTCCGATCAGGAGCGGGCCGTGCTCGCCTACGCCGATTGCCTGAGCCAGGCAGGCGGCCGGGTCCCAGTGCAGGTGTTCGACAAACTGCGCGGCTTCTGGGACGACGAGCAGATCTTCGAGTTCACCTACATAACCTGCCTCTACGACATGCACGCCGTGATCGCCCGGGCGTTGCGGCTCGAGTTCGATGACCGCCCGGATCCCGTCGTAGAGGTGGCGGCGCCCGAGAGCTTCAAGGGCGCCGACTTTCTCAGTCGGCCCAGCAAAGGTTGAGCCTCAGTTCCACCAGAGGAATTGAGTGTCGAGCCCGGGCAAGCGATTGCGCGGAGCCACACAATTTTGTATGGCTATCACCTGGTCGGGAGCCATACAGATGACCCTCAGCATAAGGAATCCGCAGGCGGACGCGCTGGCCCGCCGTCTGGCGGAAATCGAAGGCGCAAGCATCACCGATGCCGTCGTGATCGCGCTCAAGGAGGCGATCAACACCCGAATCCACAAAGAAACGCCGTCGGAAACCGCAAAGCGAATCCTTGCCAAACGGGGTTTGGCGTTTCGGCCGGCTCGGAAGCCCGTGCCCGATGATGCTTATCACGACCTCGATCATGATCTGATTGAGACAACGTGATGTTCGTCGACGCCTGCGCGATCGTTTCGATCATGGCCGGGGAAGATACCGCGGGCGCCTACGACACGGCCCTGCTCAAGGCGGAATCGGCGTTCACGTCGGCGTTGGCGGCTTGGGAAGCCATCATCATCCTGTCGCGGCCCGATCAGCTTAACTGCCGGTATTCGCAGGCGGCCGATGCGGTCACCGAATGGCTCGACGCGAGAGGCGTCGAGTTGCTGGAGACCAGGGCGCCGCGCCAGGTCCTCGCGCATGCCGTTGCGGTGGCGGAGAAACACGGGATCGGCAAACGCGCTCTGAGCAATTTTGATTGCTTCCACTACGCCTACGCCAAGACGTCCAGCGCGACCCTCCTTACGCTCGATAAGCTCCTTCGAGAGACAGACGTGCCATCTCAGCCCCATTATTGAAGTCGGGGGCTCAAGACGCCCACTCCGCGGACCAAGTGGCCCTCAGGGCGTCGAGATCGAGGCCCGGGCGGTTGAGGATCGCCTTCGCCCGGCGACGAACCTCGTCCTCCGCTGGCGCATCGAGGTAGCCGGAGGGCGACTTGCCGTCGACCCTGGCCAGCAGCAGTGCGCCCACCAGCGCCGCCGCGCGCACGCCCAGCGCATCGCTCGCCTCCCAGTCGACGCCGGCCACGTAGGCGCGCCGAAGCGCATCGAAACTCCCCATCAGGGCGGCGTAGTGACCGGCGAGCCAGATCGACTTGAGCAGCAGGTGGGTGAGGCAGAAAGCCAGGTCGAACGCCGCGTCGCCCCAGGCCGCGGTTTCGGCGTCGAGGAAAACCGGACCCGCGGGACCGACCAGGATGTTCTTGGGGCTGGTGTCGCCCTGGATCAGCGTAGTCTTGCGACGGGCCAGATCGTCGGCGAGGCCGCGGAGGCGCTCGGCCACATCGGGATGACGCCCGGCGGTGAAGAGCAGGAACGGATCAGTGCGCAGAGCCACGAAACCATCGGCGCCGAACGCATCGGCCAACTGAGGGCGCGCGGTTGCCGCGGCGTGGATGCGGGCCAGGTCGCGCCCGACCTCGCCGGCGAAGCGCGGATCGATGCGGCCGGCGAACATCTCCTGCTTCCACACCGGATGCGTGGCCGGTTCGAGGTAGCGCATCACGAACAGGTGCTCTTGCGGCGCCACGGCCAGCACCTCCGGCGCGAGACGCGGGTCGACCTCGCGCACGAACCGAAGCCAGGCCACCTCGACAGCGTCGCGCGTGACCGGCGCCCGCCAGTC
>Ga0302314_10020336_pt1 | contig 10980 bp, 6 predicted proteins | sample III_Palsa_N2_3_FD_200533 | JGI IMG/M metagenome (GOLD analysis project Ga0302314, IMG submission 200533) | Peat permafrost microbial communities from Stordalen Mire near Abisko, Sweden - III_Palsa_N2_3 | ecosystem: Environmental > Terrestrial > Soil > Palsa > Peat permafrost | place: Sweden... | reverse complement strand
CTTAAGTCTTATGAAATCGGACGATATCCTGCTGATGGCTTACGTCGACGGCGAACTGCCGTTGCACGAACGCGAGGAAGTCGAGCGCGAACTGCGCACGTCTCCCGAGGTGGCTGAGCGCGTTGGACTTTTGCAGGCTTCGCGATTGCCTTATCGCGATGCATTTGCCGGGCAGACATTGCCGCCGGTACCCGCCAGTCTCACGGCAAAGATCGAGGAAATGGCGCGAGCGGCCAAGGCCAGAACCGACAAGACGGCCCATCCCGATGTCAGCGTCAATGATCCCGCCGTGGAACGTGCGCCCGGAAGCCCTGCGTCATCGACCATTCGTTCACGGCTGCGCTTTGCGCCAGCGTGGCTTGCCGTGGCGTTTCTTGGCGGCGCATTCGCGTGCGGACTCGTGCTGCGCCTCGGACCGAGTGCGGGGCCGGCATCGAATATGGGGGCTTCCATTGCATCGGTAGGAACAGGTGTATCGCCATGGGTCACGGCTGCGGCGAGTTACCAGCAACTGTATTCACGCGAGACGGTGGCCAACGTCACCAGCGATACCGACCTGTCCATCAAGACCGTCAACGAAATCCATCAGGACGACGGCCTCGCGCTGCGCATTCCCGATTTGAGCGCGGCAGGGCTGACGTTCAAACGCGTGCAGCGGCTGCGCTTCAATAACAAGCCGCTCGTGCAGATCGTGTATTTGCCCAAGGAAGGCGCCCCCATTGCGCTGTGCGTGATGAAAGAGGTCAAGCCGGACGCTGCGGTGGCGGATCAAAAAGTGGCATCGATGACCGTGGTCACCTGGCGCCAGGCCGAACTCGGCTATGCGCTGATCGGGCAGCCGCAAGGCGTCGACCTGGCCGCGCTTGGCAAGCAGATCGCAAGCAGCCAGTCCCCGGCGCTGTTCAGCCGTGACGACTCGCGCGCGCTGAGCGCTTCGCTTTTGGCATCGGCGAAAACCTCCTTCGGCGGCCGCCCCACTATCTGACAAGCCCGCCTGACAAGCGCGGAATAATTTCGTCGCTTCGCTGTTGTGTTTAATGCGCCGGCCATTTCCTGGCTCGCGGCGCATTAACGCACAGCGGAACGCATGAGATATCGCCTCGAATACTTCCTGATTCTGTTGCTCTCCCGTCGGCCGGTCGAACGCACGCTGCGTGGTGTATTGACGTGCGGGTGTTTGCTCGCGGCCTCGCAAGCGCAAGCCGCCTGGACCATCGCCAGCGCCGACGCACCCGCCACGGTCATTCGAGCGGCCAACGTTTATCAGTTGGGCGTGGGTGAAGCGCTGCGTGACGATGACCTGATCGAATCCCCGCCGCGCGGTGTCGTCCACCTTCAGGACGATGCAGGCAACCTGCTCGCGCTCGGCGCACAGACCCGCGTGCTGCTGCAGGCGGGCCCGCGCGTCGCCCTGCTCGATGGTTGGCTGAAGGTCGCCCATCCGTGCGCGGCTGCGTGCAAGGCGCTCGATATCGATACCGAACGAGGTTCAATCGAGCTTGGTACGAACACGACGGCGAGCGCCGCAGTTGTGGTTGCAGCGCTGCCCGGCACGGATCACGACAAGTCGACCATTGCCGTATTCAGCGAAAGCGGCACGCAAACGTTGGCCGTTTCTGCGCGTAAAAGCTCGATCACGCCGGGGAGCTTTGCCTATGTGACCGTGAGCGCTCCGCCGCAGATTGCGCCGCGTCCATCGAGCGCTTTTCTCACCGATATGCCCGTCGCTTTCCGCGATGCCCTGCAGCGCCTGCCTGTCGAGCCGGCCGTGCACGACAGTCCCGTCAAGCCGCTGCGCGTTGTTACCTACGACGATGTTTCCCCATGGCTCGCAAGCGACTTGCCGGCACGCAAGCGCTTCCCCGCGCGTTTTCGTTCGCGCCTGGCCGATCAAGCGTTCCGCCGTGCCGTCGATCAAAACCTCAAGGCGCTGCCCGAGTGGCGCGTGCTGCTGTATCCCCCACCCCCTCGCCCCGATGCCCGCCAACGCGCCTTGCAAGCCCGTCGCGTCAACACCGCCGCGCTGCCTGCGAACTCACTGTATCAACATCCATGAAACGCAAATTCTCTCTTAGCGCCAAGTTCAACCTCGTCTTCCTGATCGTCTTTGCAATCGGCCTGAGCGCGGCGGGCGTGGTCGCGGACCGGCTGTTGCAAAAGCAGGCGCTCGATGAAACCGTCCACGACGCCAACGTGCTGATCAGCGCGGCAGCATCGATGCAAAGCTACACCGCAACCCACGTCACGCCGCTGCTCGCCACGCAGATCAAGTACCAGTTCGTGCCCGAGTCCATTCCGGCGTTTTCGGCCATCGAAATGCTGAACCTGCTGCAAAAGGATTTCCCCAATTTTTCGTACAAGTCGACCATGCTCAACCCGACCAATCCGCGTGACCGGCCGACCGACTGGGAGACCGATGTCATCACGCATCTGCACGATCATCCCGACCTGAAACAGATGACAGGTCAGCGTATTTCGTCGGGCAACCCGACGTTGTTCCTCGCGCGGCCGAGCCGCATCACGGACGTTGCGTGCATGCAATGCCACAGCACGCCGAGCGCGGCACCCGCCACCATGATCGATAAATACGGCTCGGCGAACGGCTTCGGCTGGACCATGAACGATGTGATCGGTGCGGAGTTCGTCTCCGTGCCGATGACCCAACCGATAGAACGTGGTCGCGCTGTCTGGCGCACGTTCATGCTGTCGCTGACGGCTGTGTTCGCCGTGGTGCTGATCGTGATGAACGTGATGGTGAACATCCTGATCACGCGGCCGATCCAGTCGCTCTCGCGCGCCGCCGACGAAATGAGTCTTGGCAAACTCGCCGAAACACCCTTGCCCACCGGCGGATCGGATGAGATTGCTTCGCTGGCGGTATCGTTTGGACGCATGAGGACGAGTTTGATAGAAGCATTCAAGATCCTCGATGAAGGGGCGCACTGATCATGAGCGCATCCGCCGGCACGCCATCCGGACTCGGCCGATACCGCATCGAGCGAGTGCTCGGACGCGGCGCGATGGGCGTGGTTTATCTGGCGTTCGATCCGCAGATCGAGCGCCATGTCGCGCTTAAAACCATCCGCAACGAATTGTTGCCGGCGGGTTCCGAAGGCGGATCGATGTACGACCTGACCGCGCGATTCCTGAACGAAGCGCGCGCGGCCGGCCGTCTTGCCCATCCGAACATTGTGTCGGTGTACGACTATGGCGAAGCTGGCGACACGGCATACATCACGATGGAATACGTGCGTGGCGAGAGCCTCGCCACGCGCCTCGTGCAACACGCCAGAACACAAACCCGCATTGAACCGGCGCGTGCCCTGGGGTGCTTCCTGCAACTGCTCGACGCGCTCGATTACGCGCATCAGGAAGGCGTGATTCATCGCGACATCAAGCCGGCCAACCTGTTGATCACGCAACGCGGCGAATGCAAGATCACGGACTTCGGCATTGCACGGATTGAAGCTTCGCATCTCACGCAACTCGGCACGGTGATCGGCACGCCCAGCTACATGTCGCCGGAACAGTTCACGGGCGAGACTATCGATGCGCGCGCGGATCTTTTCTCCGCAGCGGTCGTGCTCTACGAAATGCTCACCGGTGTGTGCCCGTTCGCGGGTACGCCGACCGTGGTCATGCGCCAAGTGCTGAGCGAGACGCCGATGCTGCCATCGGAACGCGTGCCGGACTTGCCTTGTTATATCGATACGATGTTGATGAAGGCGCTTTCCAAGCGGCCCGAAGACCGTTACGCCTCAGCACGAGAATGGCGCGATGTGCTGATGGGCGCACTCGGCGCAGCGCAATCCGACGACAGCGACCAGACGGTGATTGCACTTGCAAAACCGGTTGCGTTGCTCGAAGCGCCCGTGTTCACCGAGCCTTCAATGGCGTGGCCGCCTGAATTGATTGCACAACTCGAAGAGCGGCTGGCGAGCCATGTTGGACCGGTCGCGACGATCCTGTTGCGTCGTGCGACGGCGAAATCGTCGGACTTCAATGCGTTGCGCGAGCGGCTTGCCGCGCATTTTCCAACGGAGGCGGCCCGTCGCGATTTCAACGCGTTGTTGACGCGGCTGGAAACGCCGGGGGACGGGTCGCGGGTTGCATCGAGTATCAAACGGACGTCGACGACCGGGAACCAGGCGGCAGTTCAGGTGAGCCTTTCGCCCGAGATATTGCAGGACGCCACGCTCAAGCTCGCCGCTTACCTTGGGCCGATCGCACGGGTCATCGTCGCGCGCGCCGCCTTGAACGTGCCTGATACCGGCACGTTTTACGAGCGTTTGCTCAACGCCGTGCAAGATCCGAAAGACAGTCATGCATTACGGCGCGAATTCGGCATCTCTTCCGATTAACCTTCGAGCAGGCGCAGGAACAGTGCGGCATCAAGCGCTCCTTCATGCTTGTGCTGTCCCTGCGAGCTCGTCCACCAAACGCTTGCCGCACCCTCTTCGCTCAAGAACCGCTTGAACGTATCGCGCCAGACGAGCGTCTCGGCGCCGCTGCCAAGTTGTTCCAGTCCGGCCTCGAACTCCGTCAGCGAGAACGTCGCCTTCAACGTCGATAACGCCAGTCCCGCCGCCTGTTCGTACCAGACCGAACTGCTGCGCAACCAGTCGTGGAAGACGCCATGATCCATCGGCCGCGCAACGACAAATGGAAAATATCGCCCGACTGCGTCGATACCCGGCATCACCACGCCGGCGTATGCAGCGTCATCGATCACGCCTGGTTTCATCGCGAAGCACCATAACGGCATGCCAAGGAAGTCTTGCAACCATGCATCGCCGCGCTGCTTTTGTGCCTTCAACAGCCCGTGTTGCAGCCACGTATCCCACTGCATGACAAACCCGCGCGACAAGCCGCGGCCCACGAAGTCGCCATGCGTGCGCACTTTTCCGTAGAAACCCGTGCCGGCTACTTCAGGTTTCCTCATAGCTGCGCCGGGCAACGAAAGCGGTCGAGCACGCCTGCGCGAAACGGATTGACCACGCTGCTTGCCGTGAGGTCGACCGATACCAAACCGTTGTCGAAGGCCGCCTTGAAACGGTCCGGCTGACCTGCGGGCGCGATGCGAGCGGTATCGAGCAGATGGAACAACGCCCACGGACCATCCGCGTGCGGCGCTGCAGCCGATGACGGATCGAGTTCCACGTGCGCCTGTCCGGTTCCCTTCCCGCTCGGCCACTGGAACGCGGTGGTCGCGCCCGGCGTGCTGTCGGTGGCGACCAGCTGCATGCCGTCTATATCGAGGACGAACCGCTTGACGGATGGATCGATGGAAGCAAGCTTCGCCGAAAACCGCACCGATACATCATGGCCGCCATCGCGAAACAACGCATCGCGGATCTGCGCGGCGTTCTGGAACTGCGCAAGGACGTCGTCGGGAATGCCGAGCGAGCGCGCTTCCGGACGCCAGCGCCACACCGCGCCCGACGTATCCACGCGGTTCTGCAAGTTCTTCTGGAAGAAGTCATCGATCAGGCCGCCGGGCGCGAGGATGCGGCCGAAGTCATCGGGCGCGGCATCACGCGTGGAGGTGCGCACGAGCGGATAGCGGCCATCGAGTGCTTGCCGGCAGGCCGGCGCGACCGTCGATGCCCACAGTGCCCGAAGCTGGGCCCGCTGGCTTTGAACCTGCACGGTATCGGCGTTATCGGCCACGCCTTGCAGCACCGCGCCCAGCGGCGCGGGCGCGCCTTGCGCGAGCAGTTTCAAGCGGTCAAGCGAACTCGTGGGCGGCAGGGGTAGCGATTGTTTGCGCGCAGAGTCGACCGCTTGCAGCGTGGCGGCGGCTTCCTTTAATGAACCGATAGAGTCATCGATCGGCGCACCCGATGTGGCCCCCGGCTTGCCCGCCAGATCATGCAGCGCCTGGAAATGCGTGTTGACGAGCGCAGCGTTGTCGGTGCTTGCAACAGGTTGCGTTTGCTCTCCTGCGCCACCTAGGCTCTTGCGTAAAGCATCGAACTTGCCGGCGCCGGCGTCCGTGCCTGCGACAGGCGCAACGAACGTGGTCTCGCTCGACGCCGCTTCAATCAGCGCACGCAAAGGCGAATTCTGCGAGCCCATCAGGTTCGCCACGCGCGCGCCCTGATCGGGTGCGGAGAACGAGACGACACCGACATCGCCGAGCAGCCCGTCCCACTGCCGGATGCTTTCCTCGCAGTACAAACGCGTGAGCGCCGTGCGCAGTTCATCGACACCCGCAGCATCCGGTTTCGTTTCAGCGCGTCCCAGGACCCAGTCGTCTTTCGCGAAACTGGCGAGCGTCATCTCCCGCAAGCGCAGGAACTGGGTGAAGCCGGCTTGCGTATAAGCGCCATCGATACCCAGCGTCAACGGCGTCCCGCTCTTGCGCATGAACACCAGCAGACCGCTCGGCCCCGCAGCCTTGGCGATGGAAAAATCCGCCAGATGCAATTGCGTAAGCTGCTGCTGAATGCGGCTGTTCAAGCGTTGCGCAAGCGGCACGCGACTCAACGTTGCGCGCGCCTGGGCGATGAGGTTTTGATCCAGCGGCAGGTTTGAATCGAACTGTCCCCGGCGGAAGAGCGCCTCAAGATGCTGGTCGATACTCGCGCGTTGCGCGTCGCTTGCGGTTTTCAACGCACCGCGTTGCCAGTCGCGCATGGCCCAGCTTCTCAATGTGTCGGGATCGTAGTGCGCCGGGTCGCCAAGCATCAGGTACGCACGCAGCACTTCATATTGCAGCGCGGCGTTGTTCGCATCGCCCCGACGCAGCTCTTCTTCCATGCGCTGCACGACAATCGGCAACAAGGTCTGGCGCAACAAGCGCTGATAGACACGCTGCGCTTCGGCGCCGAGTTTCTCGCGTTGATCGAGACCGAGTTTCGCCCACCAGACGTCGCCGCGGGTCTCGCGTTCGGCTTCGCCGCCGGGCAGGTCATGGGCGGCGTCGAGTACGGGGAGAACGGCGAGCGGATCGTCGCCGAGCGTGGTCTGTTGCACTCGTTGCTGAAGCGCCGCGATCTGCTGACGGCTCTCTTCAACGAAACGGCGATTCGCGCGATCGCTGACAAACAGTCCGATCAACCCGGCGATCAGCACGGCGCTCACCACGCCAATGGCAATCCGCTGGAACCGCGCACGCCTGCGTTCGACACGCACGTTGCCGCCGGCGAGACCCGCTTCCTCGAAGATCACGTCGCGCAGCAAGCGCTTCACGAAATACGCGCGTCCACTCGATGTATCGGCGAGCAGCACTTCGCGTTGCAACCCGAGCGCCGCGGCCATCGAACTCATCATGCGGTCAAGCGGACGTCCGCTCTGCGTGCCGCTCGTGAAGTACACGCCGCGCAGCAAGGCGGCGCGATCAAAGCGCGATTCACTGAAGGCATCGTCGAGAAAACGCTGCAACGGCCCTTCGATACCCGCGAACTGCTGCGGGAACGAATAGATCAACGCGCGACGGCGCACATCGGTTTCCTGCTGCATGCGTTGCAGCACGCGATCCTGAAGCTGCCGATGCAGCAGACGGAATTCGCCGGGGAAACGCTGGAGCGGTTGCTCTCTGTTTTCCGCAGTTTCCGTCTCGTCTTCGGGCGAATGCGGGAAGGTCACGCCCCAGACCTGCTCGCGCTCGTCGCGGCCGAGGTCATCGAAGAATTCGGAGAAACCCGAGAGCATGTCGCTCTTCGTGACCACCACGTACACCGGAAAACGCATGCCTAGCTGCTTGTTCAACTCGCTCAGGCGTTCACGTACCGATGCCGCGTGCGCGGCACGCTGAGCGTCGGTCTGCTGCAGCAAGTCCGCCGCCGATACCACCACCATGACGCCATTGAGCGGCCGGCGCGGACGGTACTTTCGCAGCATCGCAAGAAAGCCGAGCCATGCGCCGCGATCCGCTTCGGTGTGACTGTCTTGCGTGGTGAAGCGGCCCGCCGTGTCCAGAAGCACCGCGTCGTCGGTGAACCACCAGTCGCAATGACGCGTGCCGCCGACGCCGCCAATCGCCTGCGCGCCGAGGCGGTCAGCCAGCGGAAAACGCAAGCCGGAATGAACCAGCGCAGTCGTTTTTCCCGCACCCGGCGCACCTACGAACATGTACCACGGCAAGTCGTAAATGGTCTGGCCGCGCGCGCCGAGCCAGGATTTCCAGCCTTTGTTGCCCTTGCCCGTTGCGCTGGTCCGAAGCGTCTTCAACGCTTCCTCGAAGCGCGTGCGCAGGATCGCGAGATCGGCGTCTGCCGCTTTGCGCGCTTCGCTCGGTTCGCGGTTCGCCGGATTGACCGAATCCGCAATCAGACTACGCACGAAGTTCGAGCTCGCGAGCCGCGCCTTCAAGGCACGCGCACCGAAGTACGCAGTCCAGCACGCGAACATGAGCGCAATCAGGATCCATCGGCTGGTTGCGCTTCCTAGCGGCTCGCTGCCGTTGAATGCAAGCAACGGTCCTTCGAACCACACAATAAACGCCAGCGCCATCACGCCAAGGAACGACGTGACCACCGGCTTTCTGAATCCGCTTGACCACTTCATGACGCGGCTCCTGGCGAAAGAATCACAATGGCGACGCGGCGATTTTTCGCGCGCCCCGCGGGCGTATCGTTTGATGCAATCGGCTCGGTATCGCCCCGCCCTTCCGCACTCAGGCGCGATGGCGAATTGATGCGCGCGGCGATGATCGCGCGCACGGTATCGGCGCGCGCCTGGGAGAGCGCCACGTTCGATGGAAACCGCGCCGAGATGATCCGCTGGTTGTCCGTGTGCCCGATCACGACCACGTTGCCCGGCTTGTCCTGCAATGCGTCCGCGATGCGCTGCATCAGCGGGACAAAATGAGGATCGAGATCGGCGCTGCCCGATGCAAACAATTGCGTGCCCGTCGCGGTGTTGTTGATGGTGACCGTCGTGCGGTCCGCCGAATCGCCGACCGTCACCAGCCCTTGCGCGATTTCAGGCGCGAGGAAACCGGCAAGCGTGGCGGCAAGCTTGGGCGCTGCATCGACTTTCGCTGCGAGCACGGGCGCCGGCGCCACGCGTATCGAACGCATGGAGGCAAACACCGGGTCCGAAAAGTCGTTGATGCGAAAGCTCAATACAAGGCTTGCTGTGACGAGCACGAACGCGGCCAACGCAAGCGCGACCCACAACGGCACGAACTGCAGCAAGCGCTTGCGTTCGCGCGGCGCGGGTTGCCAGTGCGGCGACAACGCGCGTTCAACCGGCGTGCGCTGCGCGCGAATCATCTGTTCGAGCCGTTCGCGGATCACGTCGAGTTGCGTCTTGCCGCCTTCCATCAGGCGGTATCGTCCGTCGAAACCTAGCGCGAGCATCACGTAGATCAGCTCGAGCAGATCGATATCGACAGCCGGCGATTGCGCAAGACGTTGCAGGATCACGAACAGGCGCTCGCCGCCCGATGCTTCGTTATGGAACGTCACCAGCAGGCTGCGCCGGCCCCACACGCCCGCGCCCCATGGCGTGGCGGCAATCGATTCATCGATAAACGTACACAGGCAATAGCGCGCCGGGCCAAGCTGCGCATCGGGCACGCCAAACGCACGGCCGTTGGTTTCGAATGTGCGCACCATCTGGATCAATTGCGTGCGCAGCGCTTCCAGGTCCGGATGGCTCGTGAGGCGTCGCAGCGGCAACGCCAGTTCAAGCAGCGGGTTCGCGGCGCGCAGGAGCGGATTGCGGCCATCGAGCGTGGCGTCGAGCTGCGCGAGCGCCGGCGTTGCAGCGGCGGCCTTCGCCGCGGCCGGGCGCTCGCGCCTGAGGCCGGGTGTCGGCATCATGATCGTGCGCGCGGCGTCGAGGAAATCCGAGTCGTCGAGTGTCGGGTCCGTGTCGTTAGTCATTGCAGTGTCCTTGTTTCATCGACGGATGGCCCAGCATTCCATGGTCAGGCCCGGGAACTCGCCGGCAACGTGCAGCGCCATTCCCGCCGATGCATTGAGCGCTTGCCAGCCGTCGTTTTTGTCGTCGAGTTCGAAGTAAGTGAAGCCCGCATGGAATGGAAGCTGGCGCGGCGCGACCGGCAGCGCGCGCAAACCGATACCCGGCAATTGCAGGTTGACGAGGTCGCGAATCATTTCGACCGCGCCGATCTTCACCTGACTGCCGAACGCGGACAGCAGCGTTTCAGTAGAGACCTGCGCGCGCACCGCGAGCACGAAAGTTGCGTTCGCGAAGAGCGAGCGGTCGGCGACCAGGGCAACGCGCAGGCCGTACTTGCGCTCCTCCAGCGGGATCGAAACAACACCCGGATCCGCAACGCGGCTCAATGCAAGACGCAACGCTTCGATCACCGGCGTGAACGTTTCCTTCAACCTGTCGTGTCTGTATACGGGGAACACCGGCGGCCGGCGATTAGCCTGACTGAAGGTCGCAAGCTCTCCCGCGAGTTGCACAGTGGCCTGGAAAAGGGCCTCGGGATGCAGTCCGGTCATCGATCCAAAATGCGCGACCAAAGGCTGCGCACGATTGACGATCTGCAGCAGCAGGAAGTCGGAGATCTCCGCCATGCCTGCGGCTTCCGGTTGCGATAAGCGGCCTGCCAGCGCTTCGCCGCGTTGCTGGAGCAAGCCGTTGAGCTCGGTCGAGAAGCGCGCGAGCTTGCCTGCCACGGTGAAGTCCAGGCACGGCGCGCAATACTCTTCGTCCAGCACTACCCGCGAATCGCTCAGGCGTTCGATCACGCGCGCCACGCCCACATAAGCATGCGCATGCGCGACGTCCGGTTCGAGCGCGAGTTTCAATCGCAGCTTGCCGACTTGCAACAGCGTGGTGACGGCGTCGGGATCGTTACTGTCGTGGACGTCGAATTCTTCTGCCCGATACCGCGCGAGGTTATCCGCACGCTCGGGTCCGCCCGACTCGGTTGCGCCCGGCCGACGCACCGGTAACGCAAGCACGACGAGCAGGTTCGCCGTGCCTTCGGGGATATCGAGCGGCTCGGGGAGGTCGTCGTCGGCGGGAAGATTGAACGGCGTGCCGTCGGGT
>Ga0302314_10020335_pt1 | contig 10980 bp, 4 predicted proteins | sample III_Palsa_N2_3_FD_200533 | JGI IMG/M metagenome (GOLD analysis project Ga0302314, IMG submission 200533) | Peat permafrost microbial communities from Stordalen Mire near Abisko, Sweden - III_Palsa_N2_3 | ecosystem: Environmental > Terrestrial > Soil > Palsa > Peat permafrost | place: Sweden... | reverse complement strand
GTCCTGGTGAAGTATCCAGGCTCGAAGAGGGGTGCGTCTACATGCTCAAAGTTCGCTCCCGCGTTGCGGTTGGCCCGCTTCGTCGTCCCGTCATCGCCCCCATTCCGCTGTCGTCCGTGGACGCGCTCGTCGAAGAGCTGCGCCCGGCGGAGCCGATGATCGCCATCCGCCCGCGCACGCTGCGCCGGACGGCGGAAACCTTCGTCCAGACCTTCCCGGGCGATGTGCTCTATGCCGTCAAGTGCAACCCGGAACCGACGGTTCTGCGCGCACTGTGGCGCGGCGGCGTGCGTCATTTCGACTGCGCCTCGCTGCAGGAAATCCGCACGGTCCGCAGCCTGTTCGCCGATGCCGCGATCCACTACATGCACCCGATCAAGATGCCGGCGGCGATCCGCCAGGCGTATGAGGAATTCGGCGTGCGCGACTTCTCGGTCGACTCGGCCGAGGAGATCGAGAAGGTCGTGGCCGCCACCGACGGCGCCCGCGATCTTGGTATCTATGTTCGCTTGGCAATGCCGAAGGGCCAGACGGTCTATGACCTGTCGGGCAAGTTCGGGGCCGACGCGGCGGAGATGCCGGCCCTGTTGCGCCAGGCGCGGGCCGCGGCCAAGGTGCTGGGCGTCTGCTTCCATGTCGGCTCGCAATGCATGGAGCCGGCCGTCTATGAGCGCGCGCTCGACCTTGCCGGCCGTGTGATCGCGGCTGCCGGTGTCACCATCGACGGCATCGATGTCGGCGGCGGTTTCCCGGTCAGCTATCCCGACGTCACCCCGCCGGCGCTCGACCTCTATTTCGCGGCGATCCAGCGCGGCTTCGCCAAGCTCGATCTGCCGGCCGGCACGCGGCTGTGGTGCGAGCCGGGCCGGGCTCTGGTCGCGGCCGGTGCCTCGCTGGTCGTCCAGGTCGAGGCTCGTCGCGGCGACGTGCTCTACATCAACGACGGCGTCTACGGCAGCCTGTCGGATGCCGGCGTGCCGAAGTGGCGTTTCCCGGCGCGCGTCGCCCGCAAGGCCGACGGCTCGTCGGTCGCGGCCGATGCCGGCACCACGGGCTTCGCCTTCTACGGCCCGACCTGCGACAGCGCCGATTTCATGCAAGGTCCGTTCTACCTGCCGTCCGACATCAAGACGGGCGACTGGATCGAACTCGGCCAATTGGGTGCCTATGGCGCCTGTCTGCGGACCGCGTTCAACGGCTTCGATCGGACCCTCATGACCGAGGTTCGCGACGAGCCGCTGCTCTCCACACCCGGCCACTTGGATGGCCAAGGCACGAACACCGGCAATCCGGTGGTCACCACCGCCTTGGCCTGAAGACGAGCCAATCCGATCACACCCCGGGGATCCCGATGGATTTGACGGTGGCGCACCTAGCAGAGGGCGCTGCCGATGAAGGAACGACTGCCATGACCGCCAAGATTGAACGCTTTCTCGAAGACACCCAGCCGCCGACCCCCTGCCTGGTCGTCGATCTCGATATCGTCGAGGAAAGCTACCGGACGCTGCATGCGGTGTTGCCGCTCGCGCGCATCTTCTACGCGGTCAAGGCCAATCCGGCGGCGCCGATCCTGGATCGGCTGAATGCCGCCGGGTCGAGCTTCGACACGGCCAGCCGGGGCGAGATCGAAATGTGCCTCGCCGCCGGGGCGCCGGCCGAGCGGATCTCGTTCGGCAACACCATCAAGAAGCAGCGCGATATCGCGTTTGCCTATGAGAAGGGCGTGCGCCTGTTCGCCTTCGACAGCGCGCCGGAGCTGGAGAAGCTCGCGGTCGCGGCACCCGGCGCCAAGGTGTTCTGCCGCATCCTGGTCGAGTGCGAGGGTGCCGAGTGGCCGCTGTCGAAGAAGTTCGGCTGCTCGCCCGAAATGGCGGTCGAGCTGCTGTCCCAGGCTCGCGGCCTCGGCCTCGATCCCTATGGCGTGTCGTTCCATGTCGGCTCGCAGCAGACCAACCTCGGCCAGTGGGACTCGGCCGTCGGCCGTGCGGCGGCGATGTTCTCGGTTCTGGCCGAACGCGACATAGCGCTGAAGATGGTCAATCTGGGCGGCGGTTTCCCGGCGCACTACCGCGCGGGTGTCGAGCCGATCGAGCGCTATGCCGACACGGTCATGACCGCCATCACCAAGCATTTCGGCAATGACCTGCCCGAGATCATCATCGAGCCGGGTCGCTCGATGGTCGGCGACGCCGGCGTCATCCAGAGCGAAGTCGTGCTGATCTCGACCAAGGAAATCGGCGACGAGAAGCGCTGGGTCTATCTCGACATCGGCAAGTTCGGCGGCCTGGCCGAAACGATGGACGAGGCGATCAAGTACAAGCTGAAGACGCCGCACGACGGCGAGACCGGCGGTCCGGTCGTGCTGGCGGGCCCGACCTGCGACAGCGCCGATATCCTGTATGAGAAGACCGAATATCTGATGCCGCTCGGCTTGCAGATCGGCGACAAGGTCGAAATCCTGTCGACCGGCGCCTACACCTCGACCTATTCGGCGGTGTGCTTCAACGGCTTCGAGCCGCTCCGGACTTACTGCATCTGAGCCCAGGCGTGACGACGGCCGGCAGCGAACTCGTTGCCGGCCGTCCCTTACTTGGTCGACGGTTGCTTGGAGTCCTTCGTCAGCGCTTTCTGCATGCTCCAATAAAGCACTCCGCCGATCACGACGGCGATCACGACAAAGCACGCCAACCATAGCCAGATCGACGCATCGTCGGCGGGCCCGCTGGACCAATCCTTCACGAGGAACATTTTGCTGACCGGTGAGGCAAGGTTGCTGGCGAGATAGGGCGCGAAGGCGAAGATACTGACGAAGCGGGTCACCTTCAGCAGACGGGCCTCGCCAAGTGTCTTCAGTGCTTCGGTGATCGACTTCACCTGTTGTTCGAGGCTGGTCAGCCGGCGATCGAGCCCCCATTGCAAATCGAGCGCTTCGCGAATCCGACGGACGTCCGGTTCCCGAGGGATGCTGGCTTCGCGGCTGCGGTACTCCGCGAGTTTGACGCCGACAGCTGCGGCGTGACGCATGACTTGGCCATGGGCTTTCCAACTGAGCTCGGCTTTGACCGCGGCGGTCATGCCCTTGGTCAGCGGCTCAATCTCATCCGTCTCCAGATTGCTGAGGTCCGCGTCGAGGCTGGCCGCCTGATCGAAGATCTCGGAGATCTCGGGTAGCGTTTCGAGCTTTCGCTCGCGCCAATCATCGAGGACGAACAGACCGTCATGGGTGAGGATGGCGAAGCCGCCGCTGAGCTCGATCCGCTGCCAGGCACCGTCCGGCGGCAGCTGGTCCAACGTCACCTCTTCCCCGTCCTGCCGGTCGATCAAGCTGGCGATCACGCGCTCGACGATCGGCGCATTGTCCAACGCGCGCGGCGACAGTCCGTGTTGATGAGGCCCGTCACCGGTCGGCCATTTGGCGAGAAGCAGATGCTTTTCGTGCCCTGCGTATTCCTTAGGCCGATGACTTGGAGGAACCGGGCGGAGATCGAGTAGGGCGACGGTCTTCTCCTGGTCGATGGCACCGTGGTTCCAAGGATGGACGGTGACGTTCCTGACCGGGTTGAACACCGTCCAGATCGCATCCTGGACGTCTTTCCATTTAAGTCCCGTGCCCGGTTCGGTCGTGCTCGTTCCGTCAGGATTCGCGATCTCGACCTGTCGCGGAGCGCCGATCAGATCTTCCTCGGCCTTGAGATACCAGGGCTGATTCCATTTGCTGTCGACGGTTTCGAGCGCGCGCGGCTTGTTGCTGGGTCGCCTGCCGTTCCACGCCACGGCCTCTCGTCGTTCCAACTCGTACCAGAGTTCCTTGAGATTGACCTCGTTGCGTGGATCGACGGAGATGGTGAAGTCGTTGCCGGTCCCCGCTCCCGACGGCCGGTAATGGGCGGCGAAGCCGAAACCCCGGCCGAGCGGCGCGCGCTTACGGTCGTTTCGATAGAACACCTTCGCCGTTCCGGTCGCCTGATCTTCCATGAACAGCAGGCCGTCGACGAGCAATCGCCGGGCGTTCGACTTGTTTATCGGCAGCGAGAGCTGCACCTGCAGTGCGTGGGGCAGCCAGCCGAGATAGGCCTGCTCCTCCTGGCGCAGCGCTGCTTGCGCGCTGCGCCACAGCGTCAGGCGCGGCAGGTCGGGGATCGCGTAGGGGTGCAGGTCGTCCCGAAGGCATTGGGCCAGAAAATGCAGCGTTTCGGTCCAGGCCAGCAGATTGTCCCATTTGCTCGGCGGCTTCCCGATCGAAAATTGCCGGTGCGCCAAGGCGCTGGCGAGCGCGGTCCACGAGGTGCGGGGATCCTCGACCGTTCCCTCCATCTCCCATTGGTCGATAGCGTCGATCCAATCCGCGGGCAGGTCGCTTGGCGATAGTCCCTGCAGATGCATCAGCAACAGCAGGACGCCGATCACCGAGTCGGGGCTGGCATCCTCGACGACCAACGTGATGCGCGCCAACGCCTTGGCCGGCGTCAACGGCCGCTCGGACCACAGCGTCCAATCGTCGAAGAAACCGGGCGGCGGTGCCGACATCAGGCGCGCCAGGCTCGTGTAATTGCTTTTGAACCTGTCCTTGGTCGCCTTGTTGTTGAGCGCCAGGACCGGCGATGGTGGGCTGCCGGACGGATTATAGGCGCCCCGGCCGACCAGGACGCTCTCGCCCGCATCCGGATTCCATTGCTCGATCGAGACGACCCGCGTCACGCGGACGGCGGCCAGGTCGTCGAGAAATTTCTCAAATTGAGCGCGCGTCGACATGTCCTTGGTTCCTCGTCTCGGCCTGCGGGCGATCATTTCATTAGGTGGCGCGGTCGAGAGATCTAGATCGGCTTTCGGTCGTGATGAAGCGTGCTTGGGAGGGGAGGGACACCGTATCTTTTCGACCTCCGGTCGTCGATTGATCTATCGGCAGGCCCGCCGCATCGTCAACTCGTGAATGTCGCGGCCGCCGTCCGATGAAGCGAGAGTTCCCTAAGCATGCTTTGGATTGCGCGCGTGAACGATCCGGCGGACTCTATTTATCGCAAAGTGAAACGCATATACACGCGTGCAACGTGCCGGTCTATACTGCCTTGCGGTTGAGTGGCCGAACGATCGTCGGGCTGCCGACACGATACTAACGGCTCAAGGAGACGCTCATGGCTGCCAATTCCGGGCTGCGATTTGGCAAGGAGGTCATCGACAGGATGCCGATGCCTGTCGCGTTGTCGTTGCAACAGCTGGGCGTCGCGGTGAAGGAGCGCAACAAAAGCAATTTCGGTTCATTGAACGTGTTGTGGAGCGCTTGCGACGCGGTCGAGCTCATTCTCCGCTTGCTCGTCTCTATCGCCATTGCCGAGCTGCATCAGCGAAATCGGCTGAACGCGGTGGCTAGCCAACTGGCAACCGCCATAGATACGCCGACCCTTGGTCAATGGCGCTGGTTGCTCGTCATCCTGGTTCCTCAACTGGATTCCGACACCGTCCTGCTCGAACTGAAGAAAAACATGACCAAGGGAGGGCCGATCGACCGGTTCTTCAGCGGGGCTTCGCCGGCGGAGAAGGACGATCCGTCCAAGGCTTTCCTGGCCCTGCGCAACCGGCTCGCCCATGGTGCCGGCCTTACGGAAATTGCTGCGGCGAATCTCCTGAAAGAATGGGAAAAGCCCATTCGTGGATTCCTCGATGAGATCCTCCTATGGATGGGTGAACTCGTTATCGATACGCGAGGCGCCGATGGCCGGTCATGCCGGCTGATCGGCCTCGAGCCGCAAGCCTACGACAGCGAGGATCCCGTCCTCGAACCGGCCGGTGCCGTCATTCGTGTGAAACGGGCGGGGCATCGTCTCCAACTGTGGCCGCTCATATGTTACGGGCCACCGCTCCTGATCGACAAATCGGGCCTCCATCCGGCGGTGCAGCTCTATGCCCGTCGCAGTGCCATCGACACGCTGCAATACACGCCTCTCGGCACCGAGGAGGCCTATTGGAGTTTCAGCGACGGGCACGCCACCAAAGTGCTCGACGCAATGCTCCTGCGCGAGGAATTCGAGAAAAAGGTGCTGGATGCCGTCGGTGCCGTCGCCAGCTTCACCGATGAACTGCAGAAAGAGAGCAAGCAGATGGTCGGGCGCGAGGGCGAACTGCGGTACGTGCGGGACGCGCTGAAGCACCATCGCGGCCGGCTGCTCTGGATATACGGCGAGCCCGGCAGTGGAAAATCCACGCTTTTGGCAAAGCTATCCGTCCAATTGAGACAGGCCGAGTTCGACGCTGCCGCGGCGGGGAAGCCTGCGCGGCTCGTGCTCCCCTATCGCTTCAAGGTCGGCGACGGTCGATGCGCGGCTCCCGAATTCTTCAAGCTGATCGAGCAAGCTATCGATCCCAGTTTGGCACTCTCGCCCCAGCGCGACTACAACGCGACGACGACGGCAAAAGCGCTGCAGGGCGTCACGACGAAAGGCATCGATTGCGTCTTGGTCCTCGACGGTCTGGACGAGATCGATTCCATCGACCGGAGCTTCGTCACGGACGTGTGCATCACCCTGGCTAAGAAATTGCGCCCCGATCATCCGGATGCGGATGGTGGCCGCGTCACCTGGATCTGCGCCGGAAGAGAGCATCTGACCGAGTCCATGAAGCAAGGTGACGCCGTCATCTTGTTCGAAGACGGGTTGCCGGGCATGACGTCTCAAGACATTCGGTCCATGTTGCTCGATCGAATCGGTCAGGCCCGCGGAGGCTTGCTGAAGAAGGACAAGATCACCAATCACAAGGTCATCCCGATCCCTTATTCGCCGGACCTGGCAGACCAATTGGATACGGGACGGGTACCCCAAGAGATTTTTACGAAGTGCAAGGGCCAGTCCGCCGACGATCGGACGGCGGGTCCCGCAACGCGCGAGTTGCGCGCGCTGGCCATCGTCAAGGGCGAGAAATGGCTCATCGACGACAACGACTGCCGCGAGATGTATTTCGTCGATATCGATAAGCAGAAGGCCCGCTTGCGAATTCACATAGATCGCGTCGAGAGTCCATTCATCACGGAAACCGCCAATCGGTCGGCCGGATTGCCGATCTACGTCCGCTGCGTTGTCTACGACATCCTGGGGAAAGGTGACACGTCCTCGTTCGACGCCTATCAATTGCCGGAGTCCCTGGAGGCCTTCTATCACCATCTGATCGACAGCAGTGGCCTGGGCGACGTAACAACCTTGCTCACCCCGCTCATTTGTCTGATCGCGGTGGCGCGCGACTCGATCAGCGCGGAGCAACTTGTCAGCCGTGCCCGAGAGCACATGAATTTTCTCACGCCGGAAGATGCTTCGAGCGTCGTGATGACCGCTCTGAGGCGTGTATCGCCGATGCTGCGCAAGTCGCAAGACCGTCGTAAACAGATGGGCTTTACGATCTACCACAAGTCATTTCGCGATTATCTGGATCCTCCGGCGGCGCAGGGAGCCGGGACCGCCTCACGTCCGGCGCGCAATAATCTCGTCAAGAACTCGATCTTCGATGCAAAACTATGGCTCTGTAACAAAAGCAGGGAGGCCGCCGAGCGGGGGTTGGCCCATGTCGAGCCTTTCGCCGACTACGTCGCGCACTATGGAATCGATCATCTGCTGGAAATTCACAAGCTGGCGCCGGACAAGCATACTCTCGCAACGGCGCTGCGGCTGTATGCGACGCTGGCGCAGCGGACGGATCTCGATGCCCATGACCTGAGATCGGTGACCCTCACCGTCATGGCCAAACGCATCGCTGATGCCGTGAACAAACTTGTGAAGGTCATGCGCAGCGACGACGATCCTGCGGAGCGACGGCGGGCGCGTCAGATCGGTTCGGCGTTGCCGGAAAATGCGCTGCTGGTCCTGATCCATGCCATCTATGAGACCACGACGCGGAAGGGAGCCATCCGCGTTCTGGCCGAGTTGAGCGACGATTGGGATGTGCAGCGCCGGAAGCTTCACTCACCCTACGACATGGTGCTGCGGGTCGACACCGGCGAGGTCCTGGCCGAGCTATGGGAGGATGCCCACGAGGACGAGAAGCCCCGGCACTTGCACCGGTTGGTGGCCATGACGACCGATCCCGACCTCGAGGAACGCGAAATCGCCTGGTACGCCCTCGTGCAGATCTTCCTGAACGAGCCGAAACAGATCGAACTTTATCCCGATGTCCTGAAGCGCTGGGCCCAATCCGAGATCAATGTCGAGCGCATGATCCTATGCGAGCTCCTCTTGGGCCTGGCTGGCGTCGATGCCAAAGCGGCCGAGGCCCTGGAGCGGGCGCTGCCGCCCAGCGACTATCCAGCCTTCTGGTTTCCGGTGTGGGAGTACCACCGGATCGAGATCGACAACTACCGGGTCAAGATGACGGATTCGACGAAGTGGGCGGCTTTGGCGGAGACGGCGGCCGATCCCTCGTTGGCTGTCTGCGTCGGAGAGGCTCAGCAACTCCAAGCCCAGCTGACCGCACTGCTCGCCCGCGAGACAGTGAGCCCGAAGCGGGTGCTGACCCGGCTGCTCACGCCCCGTGGATTTGCCGAGTTGGGCCGGGACGCGGGCAAGATCGGCGCCCGCAAGACGTTCGAGCAGTTGAAGGCGCTGCTGGAGGGGCCCGGTCGCTCGGATGGCCTCGCGATCCTCAGGGCATTGACGATGCATCCAATGTGGCACGTGTCCGAAGCGGTCGCCTCGGTCATCGAGAGATTGGTCGAAAGCGACATCCAGCATATGTCGCTCATCAACGACTTGCTCGATCCCGCCGCCCACTGGCGTGTTTCCTACATGGCGATCGACGCGGCCTATGACGTGGCGGGACGCGACGACTTCAGTTTGTTCGAACGCGCGGTCAAGCTGCACGGCAAAAGCGAAAGCAGCCGCGTTCAGGGCATCTGTGCGGATGATTTCCTCGCTTGGTTGCGCATGGGCGACAAAAAGATGCGCGCGCGGATTCTGGAGGACGCTGATCTTCAGAGCGTGCTGAGATTCTGGATTGCCGAAGCCGAGGATTGCTGGCTGCTCGAATATGTCTACCTGATCATCAAGTTGCTGAAGGAGGATCTGAAGGTGGATGTGGATCCGTTCCTTAGCGGTAAGGTCTCGTCCCTGCTCGAGGGGGGGCGCCCGTTCCATGAATGCGGGCGCGACGAGTTTCTTCTCCGCATCGAGCGCAATAAGGCTGCTCGCGATGACGTCAGGCGGCGTGATTTGCCTGGCATGCGGACGGGAATGGTAGGGTTGCGGCCATGATGTCGCCATCAGCTGACGATATTCGATCGTCGCGAGGAAATGGCCGGCGATGGCAAGGAGCCTGCGGATGACGAATGAACGGGAAACGGGCGGTGCCCGTGGCGGCGTGCAGGACGCCCCGGTGCCGACGGTCCGGTCGGAAGGCCCCCGTGTCGTCGTCGTCGGTGCTGGCCTGGCCGGTCTGACCGCGGCCCGCGCGCTGAAGCGCGCGGGCGTGGCGGTCCTGCTCTACGAGGGCTCCGACCGGGTCGGTGGCCGATGCCATTCGGTGGTGGGCCAACTCGGTCCCGGCCTGGTCACGGAACTGGGCGGCGAGTTCATCGACGGTAAGCACGCCGACATGCTGGCGCTCGCGCGCGAGTTCGATTTGCCGCTGCTCGACACGCTGGCGCCGTCCGAAGATGGTCTCGCGGAAACCTATCATTTCGGTGGCCAGCACTATTCGGAAGCGCAGGTGATCGACGCGTTCCAGCCGCTGGCCGCGCGCATGCGCGCCGATCTGGCGACGCTCTCGCCCGAAATCACGGCGGCCGGTCATTCGCCCGCGGACGTCCGGCTCGATCGCCTGTCGATCGCCGAATATCTGGACCGTATCGATGCCACCGGCTGGATCCGCGACCTGCTCGAAATCGGCTATCTGACGGAATTCGGTGCGGAAGTGGCGGAGCAATCCTGCATCAATCTGCTAACCCTGGTGGCGCTCGATACCGAGGACGGGTTCAGCATTTTCGGCGAGAGCGACGAACGTTACAAGATCCGCGGCGGCAATCAGCAGATCGCCCAGGGGCTGGCGGCCGAACTGGGCGATCGCATCCGGTTCGAACACCGGCTCGCCGCCGTCCGCGAGCGCGGCACGGGCTTCAGCCTCACCTTCGAGACGGATGGCGGGACCCGGAGTGTCGACGCGGATTGCGTCGTGCTGGCGATCCCTTTCACCGTGCTACGCAGCATCGAGCTGCCGGCGACGTTGCCGCCGCCCAAGCGCAATGCGATCGATACGCTCGGCTACGGTACCAACGAGAAGCTGATCGTCGGGCTGCGGTCTCCGGTCTGGCGCGATCACGGTCGCGATGGCGGCATGTACTCAGATCAGCCGTTTCAGACCGGCTGGGATTCGGGGCGCCTGCAAGGCCGGGGCGGCGCCTATACCTTCTTCCTGGGCGGGACCGTCGGTGCCGACCTTACGACGGGCGACCAGGCCGCCACCGCCGCGCGCTATGTCGAGGCGGCCGATCCGCTGTTTCCCGGCATGCGGCAAGCCTATTCAGGCCAATGGGTCGCGACGGATTGGCGGGTCAATCCGCTGTCCCGCGGCTCTTATTCCTTCTACAAGCCCGGCCAATGGACCAGCGTCGCCGGATGGCAAGGCACGCCGGTCGGTAATCTGTATTTTGCCGGCGAGCATTGCAGCGTCGAATTCCAGGGCTACATGAACGGCGCCGTCGAGACGGGCCGAAAAGCTGCCGAGGCGATCATCGCGAAGCTACGCTAGCCAGAGGGCCCAAATACGAAAAAGGCCGCCCGTCCTGAAGGAGGGGCGGCCTTGGCTTCGGTGTCGGCAGCCTCCGGCTAACCGCCGTTGGCGGCGATCTTCTGCTTCAGGATATTGTTGAGCTGGTCGATGCCGGCCGCCCCCCCGCCGCCGCGCTCGACCACCGAGCTGAACTCGGCGCGCTGGGTGACGGTCATGCTCAGGTTCTCGGCGACCACGTCGCGGATCTTGTAGCCGCTGCCTTCCTTGGCGATCTTCCAG
>Ga0302314_10020333_pt1 | contig 10981 bp, 6 predicted proteins | sample III_Palsa_N2_3_FD_200533 | JGI IMG/M metagenome (GOLD analysis project Ga0302314, IMG submission 200533) | Peat permafrost microbial communities from Stordalen Mire near Abisko, Sweden - III_Palsa_N2_3 | ecosystem: Environmental > Terrestrial > Soil > Palsa > Peat permafrost | place: Sweden... | reverse complement strand
TCCATCAGGGACAGATCAGGCCCGTGTGCCTGGCACGCAAGTCCGGATACATGGCCGCAATCTTTTCCTTCGACCCATCAGGACATGACCGCTTGGCAAGCCGGGGGCGTCCATACATGGTGTAAGTCTTTGAGTGAGGGGTGCCCTGTAGGGGGTGGCCACCGTGAATGACCCGGATATGGTTGAGGTGCGACCCACCAACCTAGTCAGGAGAACTCACGATGACCGCCTCAACTATCGCATTGTCCGAACTTGCCGAGAAGGGTGCCGACGTCGACGTGCTGCGCCAGATGGTGCAGTTCATGGCCCAACGACTCATGGAGATCGACGTCGAGGGGCGCTGCGGCGCAGGCTACGACGAGAAGAGCGCCGAGCGCACCAACAGCCGCAACGGCTTCCGCGACCGCACCTGGGAGACGCGCGCTGGCGCTGTCGAACTCAAGATCCCCAAGCTGCGCCAGGGCAGCTACTTCCCCGAGTTCCTGGAGCCGCGCAGGACGGCCGAGAAGGCGCTGACGGCCGTCATCCAGGAGGCTTACATCAAGGGCATCTCAACGCGTTCCGTGGACGACCTGGTCAAGGCGATGGGCATGAGTGGCGTGTCCAAGAGCCAGGTCTCACGGCTGTGCGTCGAGCTCGACGAGCAGGTCGGCGCCTTCCTCAATCGCGCTTTGGAAGGCGACTGGCCGTACCTGTGGATCGACGCTACTTACGTCAAGACGCGCGAGGCCGGCCGCATCGTGAGCGTGGCGGTAATAGTGGCGGTCGGTGTCAACACCGAGGGCCAGCGCGAGGTGCTGGGCGTCAAGGTGGGCCCGAGCGAAGCCGAACCGTTCTGGACGGAGTTCCTGCGCAGCCTCAACCGCCGCGGACTTCGCGGCGTGAAGCTGGTCATCAGCGACAGTCATGAAGGCATCAAGGCCGCGGCGTCGAAGGTACTCAAGGCAACTTGGCAGCGTTGTCGCGTGCACTTCATGCGCAACGCGCTGGCCTTCGCCAACAAGACGCAACGACGGATGGTGTCGGCCGCCATCGGCACGGTCTTCGTGCAGGAGGCGCCCGATGCCGCGAAGACGCAATGGCGCTCCGTGGCCGACCAGTTCAGGGACAAGATGCCCAAGCTCGCGGCCTGCATGGACGAAGCCGAGAACGACGTCCTCGCCTTCATGACGTTCCCGCGAGCGCACTGGGCGCAGATCTACAGCACCAACCCGCTGGAGCGGCTCAACGCCGAGATCAAGCGACGGACGAACGTCGTGGGCATCTTCCCCAACGACGCGTCCATCACGCGCCTGGTTGGCGCCATGATGCTCGAGCAGAACGACGAGTGGTCCCTGAACCGGCGCTATATGCAGCTTGAAGGACTGCAAACGCTCACGGATACTGTGCCCACTCGGCTGTCCGCAGTGGCACGCTGAGCATGTGAATCCTCGGCCTATCCGGGCTGACGACTTACACCACTTGGCGGGACATCGCCTGGCTACGCTACTCAGACGTACTCATCACGCGAGAGCACAAGCGTTTCGGCGGGGCTTGAGATATCAACGTAGTGATGACAAGGGCCAGGCGATGCTTTCATCGCTTCCAACTTTTCGAGAACCTCACCGAGCTTCGATGGCGAGAAGCGCCAGGTGGTACTCCCCTTCTGCAACTCAACGTCCGCTCTACCATCCTCGATAACAAAGACGTGATTGGCACCGGCATCTTTCAGCTGCGATGAGGCCCCAGGCCCCTTTTGGAAGGCTTCAGTCGCGGCCGATATAAAGGCATCCAGCCCGCTCCTATCCATCGCCAGCAACACAACCGTCTCACCCTTAAATTCGGGCGCAAGTTCAACGCGAATTTCGCTCATGGCGCAATCACTTTCTCGGTGGCAGCGGGCCGATAGGCACGTTCTGCCAAGGCGAGCTCGGCTTATCGTGCGGGTTGTAGTCCCAATGCGGGTTGTGCCATTTGTCCTCGGGCGAATAGCGCCATTCGCCACCAGTGGGATCCCATAGGCTTTGGCCGCCTTTATCGCGCTCGCTGGGACGGCTCGCAGGGCCTGGCTTCACTTCGCCTTCAACTGGCGGCTCCACGCCCTCCGGTGGTAGCCCACGAGTACGCTCCTCGTCGCTCTCGTCATTTGTGCTGTTTGCCCCGAGCATTGCAGCGACCTTCTTCTCGCTGTCGGTAGGAAACATCGCGGCGAATAGGTCGGCAGTGGCGTTCGACGCCACTTGCCCCGTCGCATCATTAAGCTCAGTTCCGATCGCAAACGTGATCAGGAATGTGTCGGTGACTGGCCCGGCGACCTCTGCAGCGGCTATAAGCGTACCACCGGCCGCGCGTATCAAATAAACCTTTGTTTTATTAATGATCGCGCTACCGACGCTGGGGAAGCGAATCGTCGCTGTCTGATATGTGGCTCCAGCCGCCTTCATGGCATTTCGCAAAAACTCATCGACCGAAATGCTGCCGCCCACGCATTGCACGCCGCAGTTACCAACGATGGTTATTACATTGAACCCGGACGGGTCCACCCCTCCCAACGGTGAATTGAGCACATAGCTAGCCCGGTTCAAGCTCTGCAGATCGAACGCATTCGGAATCGTCGGATCGGGGCTCGTCATCCGCCCCGTCATCGGGTCATACACGCGCCCGTTTAAGTGCACCAGCGAGAGGTCGTCGAGCTGTTCCTGGTCGGTATAGCCCGTGTGATCAAGCGTGTTGGCGGCCGTCTGCGCGTTGAGATATTGCCAGCCCACTTCCAGCCCGTTGGACTGGCGGCGACGTCCCCAGGCATCGTAGGCCATCCGTTGAAGCACCGCCTGGGAGGCGTCGGTCACGATCACGAGGCTACCCAGGTGGTCCTTGTGGAAGTAGCGTTCGACCGGGGTGCCGGCCGATGACGACGCGATCGTCGTGCCGGTAAAGACCTCCTCGGTGTAGCCCAGGCCGAGGGGCAGGTAGGTGCGGATCTTGGTCGTGCCCGCGATGGCGTCGATCTCCTTTTCGATGCCACCCGAGCTGTAGATCGTGCGCTGCACCGCGCCGATGCTCGTGCCGCTCATCGCGCGCACGATCTCGCGCGTACGCTGGCGCTCGGGGCCGTACAGGAACTCGTGGCGCAGGCTGGCGCTGGCCTGCGTGCCATCGGACAGCTGATCCACGCTCACCGGTAAGTTGGCCGCAGACCACGCGTAGGCGCGGTTCAAGCCCAGTTGCGTGTTGCCGTTGGCGTCGTAGCTGAAGGTCGGATTGGTCAGGCCCACCACGGTGCCCGTGATGAAACTAAGCAGGTGTGTCTGCGCCGTGGTGGCCGCCGGGTAGTTGTAGGTCCCGACATTGGCCTTGGCAGTGATGTCGCCGATCGCGTCGTAGGCGAAGTTCTTCACGTCCAGCCCGCCCACCTGCGCCGTCCACAGGCGGTTCAGCGGGTCGTACGTGAACGTTTCCGTCATCGCCGCCGCGCTCGTGGCCGGCAGCCAGTTGCGGCTGATCAGGTTGCCCACTGCGTCGTAGCCGTACGCGTCGCCCTGGATCGTGGCATTGACGCTGCCGCTGCCATTGCTGGTGCCGGTCTGGATAGCTTCGAGGCGGCCCGTGAACGCGTTATAGCCCGTGGCCGTCATCAGGCCACTGCCGAAGGTTTCCAACTGGTTGCGGCCGCGAGCGTCCTGGGCGTTGAGCGTCCACAATGTCGTGGCGCCTCGCGTGACGCTGCTCACGTCACCCTGATTGTTGTAGCCCAGCGCGTACTGGATCTCCGGCATCCCGAACTGGCCCGTGCCGACGTTGACCTTGGCCGGAATCATGATGGTCAAGTCGTCATCGATCGGGATCAGCACCATGACCGTCCCACCGCCCGCGCCCGTCGGGTTCGTGGCCACGTTGGCCGCGCCCACCGCGCTGCGCCGGTGGGTCACCGTGGCCAAGCGGCCATAGGCGTCGTACGTGTGGAGCTGCGTGTAGTCCCAGTCCAGCGTGGTCGTCACGGCGCTGCCGCGGCCCAAGCTGTCGTATGCGTAGACGCGGCGATAGTCCTTCGTGCCGGTGGCTGCGATCCAGGTGTAGGACTCGGCCAGCTTGCCCACGCCGTTGAGCGCCGTGTCGAACGTCCATCGGCTGTCGAGGTCGGCCTCCAGGCGTTCCGTGGCGCGATCCAGCGGGTCATAGCTGATCGTCATGACCTGCTGCTTGGCGTCGGTCTGCTGGCGGACGCGACCGAGGGCATCCAGGATGTACGTCCAGTTGCCGAGATCGAGATCGATCTGGGCTGTCTTGTGGCCCAGGTGGTCGAGCTGGATGGTGTTGACGTTGCCCAGCGGGTCGGTGGTCGTCTGCAGGTTGCCGAACGGGTCGTAGGCGTAGCTGGTGGTATGACCCAGCGCGTCGGTCACCTGCCGGATCTTGCCGAGGCCGTTCAGGCGCCGGGTCGTCGAATGCAGATTCGCATCTTGCGTCGTCGTCGCGAGCCCGGCGTAGGTGATGAAGGTGCTGTCGACTCCGGAGTTGTCGCGCTTGGTGGTATCGATGCGTTGCGGGCGGCGCTTGTTGTCGTAGAGGTTGTAAGTCGTCCAGCCGTAGTTGCCGGCCGAGCGGTCGGCGGCGGTCTGCGGGTTCGACTTCTTCTGCAGGTTGCCATAGGCGTCGTAGACCTGATCGGCGTAGACGGCGTTTTCCGCGTAGTCCCACGTGCGGGACATGACTGCGCGGCCATGCGCGTCGTAGAAGTCCTCCGCTGGCTCGTTCGCCTGCTGATCGGCGCCGGAGATGTTGGCCCAGCTCTGCGTGACCGTGACCGACTTGGCCGTCTGGCCGATGCCGCAGGTGTCGACGCAAACCTTGTACGCCCAGGTCGTGGACGTCCCGTCCGGCAGGCCGCGCCGCGTCTTGCGCCCGAACCCGTCGTAGCTCCACGTGGTCGTCTGGCTGTTCGGGTCGGTGACGGTGAGCGGCTGGCCTGTCGTCATGTCATAGGTGTAGGCCGTCGCCTGGTTCAGGGCGTTGTAGATCGTGGCGGGGAAGCGCCAGGCCGGGTCGGTGTAGACCACGGCCACCGAATCCCGGCTCATCGCGACTGACGTGAGCGGATCCGTCCAGGCCTGCGTCTGCTTGATGATGACGCCCAGGTTCGGATTGCGCGTGTAGGTGATTGCGAGTTTGAGCGCCGGCTCGGTGGGCTGGGTCGTCTGGCTGGCCAGAAGGCCGAACGCGTCGTAGGTGAAGGCAAGCTCGCGCGACACGTTCGCCGCGCCCGGCGCCGTCTTGGTGACGACGGTGTCCAGGAGTTGGCCGATTTGCCAGGTCGTCGCGTTGTTTTGGAACTGGCTGGTCGTCGTGGTCACGAACGTTTCCGTGTTCACGGTGTCGGTGACGGTGTGAGTCGCCAGCGTCACGTTGCCCCAGGCGTCGATGTTGTTGGTCTGCGCGGTCGTCGTCGGCATGACCGAGCCGTCCAGATCCCATTGCTGGGCCGCGGACGAGCTGAGGTACGGAAACAGGACGCCGGCGTTCGTTGTGAACGACGCCCAGACCTGGCTGGAGGTGCTCAGCGTCCGTAGCGGCGACGAAGTCGTGACCTGGATCGGCATCCCGATAGTCGGGAACGTCTGGCTGTACTTCGTGACGGTCGTGATGCCGGTCGCAACATCGGTGGCTGTGATCGTGTCGAAGCCCAGCGGCGCGTGTCGCTGCACATCGGTGCGCTGGCCCGCGTAGGCATAGTTCGTGTTCAGCGTCGCACCGATCGTGGCGCCGGAGGCTGCATCCATGGCGAGCGTCGAGACGACCGGAGTCGTGCCATGCACGTCCTTCATCGGAAGGGTCGTGCCCGTGCCATTGCTGTAGGCCGTCGAGTCGGAGAGGTTCTTGTAGCTGAACGTAGACGTCAGGCCGTTGCCGTCGGTCACGGTGGACATCAGGTCGGGGAAGGCCGTTCCACCACCGAAGATCGTCACTGTCCAGCGCTGGGCAGTCTGGTCGTAACAGGCGCCGTCCATGTGGCCGTCACCGTCGAAATCGCCCTGGATCGCGCCGGCCGAGTTGGGACAACTCTGCGTCGCACCCGCAGACCAGGTTGGAAAATCGGCTTCCGGCGCTCCTGTGGGCGAGAGGCGATGATAGAGACCAACGCTAGCGTCGTACATGACCGACAGCCCCATCCGGTACGTGTCATCCATGACGACGCCCGTGCCCCGCCAGTCATCATTGGCGAGCGTCGTCTGTAGGCAGTCCACATTTGCGACGCCCATGAAATGGCAGCTGTCGTGATACAAGACCTGGGTTCCCTGCGTCGGAGACGACTTGATGACACCGGGGCCGGTCCACGTCACGTCCGGCCGCCCGTCGCCGTTGGTGTCGCCGATCGGATTCCAACCATAGGTGGGGCGGAACGCCGGCTTGTCCAGACGATTGGTTACCGGGATAAACCCGGTGCCGTTACCCAAAGATATCGACCACTCCACTGCATTGAGCAGGTTGGGTTGCGAGACGTCCACGGCCATGTTCTGGAATTCCAGGACATCCATTCGTCCGTCACCGTCGAAGTCGGCAATCAGGCGCTGAGTCCGCGTCTGGATGATGTCACTCGATCCAGAGTCATCGATTAGTCCCCCCGCGCCAGCATCGGTACACGGACTCGACAGTCCGCTGGCGAGATGACAGATATAACTGTGTATCGGTGTGGGACCGTCGCCGCCGATCAACACGAGTTCATCACGCCCGTCACCGTCCAGGTCTAGCGCCGTCCACCCGTTGGTGAGGCTAGAGCGGGCCGTGACAGGAACGGTGACTGTCGAACAACTGAACGACGTACCGTTGGACAAACAGACCTGACCGACTGAGGAGGATGCCGACGTCGGCGTGATAAAGACATCGGTCTTGCCGTCGCCGTTGAAATCCCCAGTCACGAAATGCTCGGAGTCGACCGCGGGCATATTGCTCTGGGTCGTGCAGGAGAAGGACGTTCCCGTGCTCGCACACAGCTGCCAAGTGCCGTCGCCGTTGCTGACGAGCAGGTCAGTCTTGCCGTCGCCGTTGAAGTCGATCGGGAGAACCTTGCGCTGCAACTTCTGCAAGACGGTGTCATTCTGGCCTTCGGGCGCCAGTGTAGGGGTCGGGCCGCCCCACACGCCGGAGTTCGGGCCGACCAGGATGTTGTCGCTAGCCGTTCGCGCCGTCCAGGTGAAATTGGTGGTAGGCAGGCAGTTGGTCGTGCTTCCCGCGCAATCGTGCAATGCGGAAACCAACGAACGACCGCTCGAACTGCTGGTGTTGCTCGTGTAGTCGATCTTCCAGTAGCGCGCCAGCGTGCCGCCGCTGCCGGACGAGTCGGTACCCACGTAAGTGGAAATCGATTGCAGGCGGTTCGCAAAGGTCCGTTTGCGATCTTCCTCATAGCTGACGACCGCGGAGTCACCCGGCCTCGCCTCGTATGTGAAAACCACGGCGTCGTAGGGCACGAGGCCCGCACCGTCATTGCCCGTATAGCGGATGCGCGTAGGAAAATGCTCCAGGCTCGCATCCGTCTCGTATTCGTAGCTCGCGTAGTTGCCATGCGCGTCGGCGACGCGCGCGAGGCTCCAGGCAAGGTCGAGGCTGCCATCGGTCAGCGTCGCGCTGCTGCCGCCGTATGTCTGGAGCAATCCAGCCTTCGTTTCGACAGTCCAGGTATCCGGTCCGATGGCGGCGTTGGTGCCATAGGATTTGACGCGGCTGAAGCTTTCGACCTCGGTTCGGAACTCCGCGGTGCCGCCGAGCGTTCCCGACACGAGCACCAGTCTCTGCCCATCAAGGCAATACTGATCCTGGGCATCGCCCTTGACCGCGCGGATCTGGCCGTCCGGCAGCATCGTCGACTGGCAACGGGTGATCTCCGACAACCCGGTGAGACCCCAGCCAACACCCGAAATGCCTTCGGAAGAGCCGCTGCCATAGTGCAGTCCCAGCCGCGGAACCATACCCGCGGTGCCCGGCGGCATCGGCAAATCGACTTGGTATTGGCTTGTGCCATCGGTACCCACCGACACCGTGCCGGGAAGCGTTCCCGCCAAGCCACCGGTTAGGTTGGGCGGTGTGACCGTCACGGCGGCCATCGACGTCAACGCGAACGCACCCATCGCGAGGCCTAAGAGCCCGCGCATCATTGCTATTTTCAAACTCTCACTCCCTGTTTCGCGGAGAGTTTCCCGGCCACTGGCTCAGTCAGCAACGCGGGTAAACCACTATCAGCTTTGGAGGCACCGAAAGCGACCTGACCATCGGAACGAACTGCCCACATCGGTTCCCGCGAAACCCCGCTCGACCAGACGAAACGAGCAGCTTGGGAAGCTTCATGCTCGGCGTGAGTACTTGCAGGTGGTAGTGGAGTTGAAAGAAGGTCGAGCTCGGGGATGTCTTGACCAGCGTGTCGGGTGCCGGACGCAGGGCGTCATGGTAGACACCGTGAAACGCGTGCATGGCTTGAAGCCCAGCGGCGCCTCGTCGAAGTTGACTGCGCCTACCGACCACAAGCCCTCATGCCGAACACCGCAATAAACACCTTCGCCGTCATGCAGCTGACCGTTTCGCCGCGCAAGTGGCAAAAATCTTTTCCGCTCGAATCTTCAGAAAGGCAAAAACCAACAATGTCGGTGAGAATCTGCGCTTGAATCGCGTGTAGAAATTACATCCGAAATGAAAGGGAGAACCCCGTAAGCCAAGAGACGCCCTCGATGAATCTGTGCGCAGCACATCCCGTCGGCATGGCCGTCAAACAGCTTACACGGCGTCTCGCGGGACTGCTGCTCGCCGCATCGACTGCTTGCGGCTCGGCCTGCGCGGCCCAAAGCGACATGGGAACCGGTATTCCAGCCGGTTTCAACATGTATGAGACGAACGGCGCGCTGACTACGATGGTATGTGCGCTCGGCGCGCTTACCATCTCCTTTCCCGCTGGATGCTCCAACGTCACCCTGACCCAGGCGACGATGGGGATCGACGGCTACAAGCTGGCGGTCGCGGCGTTGCTGATGGCAAAAGCCGCCAACCTGCAAGTGCGCCTCTATGCCACCACCACAAGGGATTCGGGCTGCGGCGTAGACATGGTGCAAATGAACCCTTAGATGGAAGAGTCCGGGCCGTCCAGGCAGGCCCAGCGTGGCGATCACATCGCGCCATAAGCGGCGACTGGAGCTCCACCCGATACCTTGCCTAAGGTCATCCTGCAAAACCTCTGGTCAATCCGACTGGCGCCTGAGGTGAGCGTCAAGGAACATGGCGGCCATGACGCAATCGAACTTCGGATTTGATCCGGTCCACAAGAAGACACGCAAGGAGATCTTCCTCGAGGAGATGAACCGCGTGGTGCCATGGGCGGCGTTGGTCGGCATCATTCAGCCTCACGCGCGCGGCGCACATCAGGCGTTGGGCGGCCGCCCGCCGTTTGCTGTCGAGACGATGCTGCGCATCCACTGCCTGCAGCTGTGGTGGAACCTCAGCGACCCGGCAATGGAAGAAGAGTTGCACGAGCGGCCGCTGTACCGCGAGTTCGCTAGGCTGGCGGGCTCGCCGCGCATTCCTGACGAGACGACGATCCTGCGGTTCCGCCATCTGCTGGAGAAGCACGACCTGGCCGCGCGGGTGATGGCGACGATCAACGCCGGCCTCGCACAGCAGGGTTTGATGCTCAAGACCGGCACCATCGTTGACGCCACCATCATTGCCGCGCCGAGTTCGACCAAGAACAAGGACGGAGAACGCGATCCGGAGATGCATCAGACGAAGAAGGGCAACGCCTGGCACTTCGGCATGAAGGCCCACATTGGCGTGGACGCTGAGTCGGGTCTGGTGCGCACCGTGATCGGCACAGCTGCCAACGTCAACGATGTGACTCAGGGTGCTGCGCTGCTGCACGGCGAAGAGGAAGTGGTGTTCGCCGATGCTGGCTACCGAGGCATCGACAAGCGCGACGAAGCCAAGGATCTGGAAGTCACCTGGCACGTGGCGATGCAGCCCGGCAAGCGACGCGCGCTGAACCCGAACAACAGGCGCGACCGCCTGCTTGAGAAGGTCGAGAAGCTCAAGGCCAGCGTGCGGGCCAAGGTCGAGCATCCGTTCCGCGTCATCAAACAGCAGTTCGGCTACGCCAAGGTGAGGTATCGCGGCTTGGCCAAGAACACCGCGCGGCTGGCGATGCTGTTCGCGATGAGCAATTTGTGGATGGTGCGCAAGCAGCTGATGGGAGCTCAGGGATGAGTGCGCCCACAGCGCGGGAAGTCGAGGCGCAGAGTCCCGATTTCGACGATCTTGAAGAGATTTCTGCAACCGGAACGCCGCCGATTTTCAAATCACGCGACGTGCACCGTCGATCGCCTCGGACTGACGCTCGCCAAACCGGTTGTGCAGACTGTCCCTAACTCTTGCCAGAGTTGAGTGAAATCAACCTGTCCCAGTGGATGATGCAGCGAATCTGGACAAGCACCACTAGCGACACGTTGACCAACCTGTGCCCGGAGTGCCCCGGCCTCCTGCGCTAGGCCAAGGTCATGGAAGTGCGATATCGAGCACCATCGCCTGGAGTCAAGAAACTGCCATACTGCTTGCCCAACAACCAGAGGGCCCAGCATGACGGTTTCCTTGGCCGACCTTATCGCGCTGAAAGAAGCGCTTGAACGCCAAATCCAGGCGGCGAAGAATACCGCCAAGGCGGACGCGATTGCCCAAGTGCGCAAGCTGATGGCTGAACACGGTTTGACAGCTGTGGAAGTCGCAGCGAAGTCACCGTCCAAAGCGGGGGCGCCTGGCAGAAAGAAGGTTGCAGCGAAATATCGCGACCCGGTCTCTGGAGCAACGTGGACCGGAAGAGGATTGAAGCCGAAGTGGCTTTCCGCAGCATTGGCAGCGGGGAAGTCTTTGGGCGATTTTGCAATTTGAGTTTGCAGACCGGCGCCGACGAGGAGGGAGCACTCTCGTCGTCGCTCAAGCCGTTCTCCGCGCGATGCGTCGCCAACGCTTTCAA
>Ga0302314_10020331_pt1 | contig 10982 bp, 7 predicted proteins | sample III_Palsa_N2_3_FD_200533 | JGI IMG/M metagenome (GOLD analysis project Ga0302314, IMG submission 200533) | Peat permafrost microbial communities from Stordalen Mire near Abisko, Sweden - III_Palsa_N2_3 | ecosystem: Environmental > Terrestrial > Soil > Palsa > Peat permafrost | place: Sweden... | reverse complement strand
CCTGGTCCCAGGTGAGGGTCTTGCGCAGTTGCTGCGGGATGGAAGCGGTCTGGGCGATCAGGGCGTTGCGGACCTGTGGGGCTTTCCAGCCGTCGGGCAGGTGGATGAGTCTGACGTAGCGGGTGGCCCGTTCGACCAGGGTGCCGATGGCGGAGCCCTGATGGCATCCGATGATCAGGTCGCCTTCCCAATGTCCCGGTACCGTACGGTCGTTGACTTCGAGCGGCCGTTGATGGACCAGGGGCATATTCTTGATTTTGTTGGGTATTGGAACCCCGCGCCTGTGGGCCTTGCGCTTCTTGCGGCCGGTTCGGAGCTTGCCCTCCTTGAAGCCGAGCAGCCCGGCGTACAGGGCCCGGTAGATCGTCTCGGGGCAGGCCTGCATCGCCGGCTGTTCGGGGTAGGTGCGCGCCAGGAACCGGGAGGTCTGCTGTGGTGACCATTTCCCGGTCAGCTTCTCGCGCACGATGTCTCGCAGGTCCTCGCCGGCCCGGATCTTCTCGGCCTTCGGGCGTCGACGGTTCAGCAGCGCCTGGTTGTGCGCCCACCAGGGCTGGTAGCGGCCGTCTGGCTTGCTGTTGCGCTGGATCTCGCGGTAGATGCTCTGGAAGCTCTTGCCGATCTCGGCGGCGATCTGCTTGACTCCGCGGTCGGCGTGGGGCCCGTCGGCGATGGCGATGCGGTCGTCCTGGGTCAGGAATCGCGGGGATATCGGGGCAGGGTCATCGACGATCATGCTGCCAGCATCTATGAACCACAGGGACCCGCAGCTCGTGGACACCCCTACCTCTCGAGCGGCGGCTGCACCCTTGTACCCCAGGCGCAGCAGTTCGAAGTACCTCCTCTTGACGGCGGTCTCTACCTTGTTCGGCGCGTATCGGGGCATCGAATCGTTCTCCTGTCGAACGTTCGCAATCACCGATAGAACTCAAGCCGGGTCGAGCGGCCGGTTCTGCCACTCCGACATGCCCTCCATCACCTTGTCGGTGATCGTGGAGATCGTCGTCTTGGACACGCTCGCACCGTAGACCTCGGCCAGGTGGGCGGAGATGTCCCCGTGGGTCAGGCCCCGAGCGGACAGGGACAGCACCATCTCGTCCACGCCGGTCAGCCGCCGTTGCCGCTTCTTGACCAGCTGCGGCTCGAAGCTGCCGTCGCGGTCCCGTGGCACCTCGATCTCCACCGGGCCGACCTCGGTCAGGACCGTCTTGGCCCGGGTGCCGTTGCGGGAGTTCCCGCTCCCGTCCCCGGCCGGGTCGTGCTTCTCGTAGCCGAGGTGGTCGGTGATCTCGCCCTCGAGGGCGGACTCCAGGACCCGCTTCGTGAGCTGCTGCAGCAGCCCGCCCTCCCCGGTCAGCTGCAGACCGCCGGCCCTGGCCCGGTCGACCAGCTGGCCGATCAACTGGTCGTCCAGCAGGTCCGCCGACACCATAGTCGGCCGACCCTCATCGATCGCTTCAGCGGACACGATCACGTCGCTCATCAGGTGTTCTTCCTCGATCAGGCGTTACACCGTTGACCGTACAGGCCCCTACCCGGGCGAGAGCGTCTGGATCGAGTACGCCTACTCGGTCGCCGACACCAAATGGGGCCGCTGGTTCCAGCGCGCGGTCCGCCTGCCCACCGAGCACCTGCAGGTCCAACTTGCCTTCCCCGCCGCCCTGGACCCGGTCGTCTGGGGCACCGAGACGTCCATGAGCGCGGAGGCATCCCCGCTGCGAACTCCGCCGGTCCGCACCGAGGAGGACGGCGTGCGGCTCTTCACCTGGTCCACGGCCACACCGGCCGTTCACGCCCGCTACCGTCTTGAGTGGCGGTTCCGGGCGCTTCCTGAACCGATGCGCGACGATGGGAAGTTCAGGTGATCCAGGTGCAGCCCAGTCAGCAGATGCGAAGCCTCGGGGTGGTCCAGCACGGTGCCCCGATCCTGACCGACCCGACCCGGCCCTTCAGCCTGCCCGCCGAGCGCGAGGACGCCGAGGCGGTCGTGGACCGGCTGTTCGCCTCGCTCGACCCGATCGGCCGGGTGCACTCCTTCGCCAAAGGCATGGGCATCGCTGCCCCACAGCTCGGCATCGCCCGCGCCGCCGCCGTGGTCCAGCCCGCCCAGAGCGGCACCCCCGCGATCGTGCTGCTGAACCCCGTCATCACCGACCGCTCCGCCGAGACGGACGAGCAGTACGAGGGCTGTCTGTCGTTCTTCGACGTCCGCGGCCTGGTTCCGCGCCCCCTGACCATCACGGTGCAAACCACCACACTGGACGGCTCGACCCTCACCACGGTCTACGAGCACGGCCTGGCCCGCCTGGTCCATCACGAGATCGACCACCTCGACGGCCTGCTCTACCTCTCGCGCATGAGGGCCGGCGTCCAGCCGCTGCCGGTGGACGAGTACCGGCAGACCGGCCGGGCCTGGAGCTACGAGGGATAGCCCCCTGGGGCGTCATCGTCGTGGGCGCCGCAGGTGGGACGGTGGAGATCACCCCAGCTCGAATGGAGTGCGCGGACCACTGCCTTTCGGGGATCAGGCACTCCTGTTCCAGCTGTCGGCCCGGATCGACCTCCGAAAATGCGCCTGCCAGTGGACTGCATTCCGCCCGGGCTCCGCAGAACGGACATTTCAGGCTGCGGACCCACCTCGCTCCCGGCGGCCCATCAGTCCGGCGATCCCCTGATTAACTGATGAACATGCAGTTCAGGGTTGGTGTAGGCAGTCTCGCTGGAGGGGATCCGTGTAGAGGGCGAACCCCGGCGCGCTGATCCGGTATCCTGACCGTGGTCAGCAGCTGTGCAGCTGCGGCCCGAGTTTCGGTGTCAGGAACACAGGTCGATCCAAGGGCTTGCACAGCGGTTGGTCAGGGCGTTTGTGAATATCTGGCCGGAGGTCCACCCGTGGGTTTTCCTCAAGGTTTTCCGCAAGCCCCGCCTCAGTAGCTCAGGGGATAGAGCACGGCTCTCCTAAAGCCGGTGTCGCAGGTTCGAATCCTGCCTGGGGCACACAACAGATCCGACACTGACCGGCCACTCCGGCCGGTCAGTGTCGCGCCCGCCGACCGCTTCTCCGCCGGCTCGACCGGGGGCGGAGCTCCGTCCCGTGGCCCGGTTCGCGACATCCGAGGAGATCGCGCTCAGCCGCTCGATGCTGTGCCGGGCGATGACGACCTGCAGCGCGAGTTCCTGGGTGTGGCGGTTGTAGCGCAGCTCAAGATTGAAGGCATCGAACAGGATGCGCTGCTCCTCCTCGGGGAGCGAGTCGACGGTCAGGTCGAGGTGCGGCAGGGATTCGAGGAGCTCGCGCCCGCCGAGGTCCGGGACTGCGTCGGCCGACAGCAGCGCGACGAGCTGGTTCTTGAGTTCCTGGTGCTGCTTGGTCAAGGCAGCGTGCTCCTTGCGGATCGCGTTCCGGAACGCGATCTCTTCGGCCTGGTCGAACTCCTCGGCTGCGGTCTGGTCGCCGTTGAATCCGAGGGCAAGGCTCTGGATGAGCCTGCTCTGTTTGCGCTCCGTGGCGGCGATCGCCTCCTCCAGCGAGGCGCGCTCCCTGTCGCGCGTGTCCGCAGGGGTGACGCCGCCGAGTTCCTTCGCGACGTCCTCGGCGAGGAAGAAGCGCCGATCAGGGCCGTAGACGCGTTGTGCGAAGAATCTGCTCACGGCACTGATGAGCAGGTCTTCGCGGACCAGGACGCTCACGGGGTGGTCGCTGTACCAAGGCGCATCGCTGTGCTGGTTCGGGTCCTTCTGGCAGGCGTAGTAGACGTTGCCGCGGCCCATCTTGCCGAACATGCGCCGGTCGCACAGTGTGCAGTGGACGTAGGAGCGTAGACGGTAGGTGCGCCTGGCCGCCGGGTGGGAGTTCATCCCGGAGATCGATCGTGACCGCTCGCGGTGTTTCGCGACGGGCGCGGCGGCGTCGAAGAGTTCCTTGGTGACCAGCGGTTCATGGGTGGGCCGTGGGGACCAGACCCACTCGGAGGGCGGATTGCAGCGTCCGCCCTTCTTGGTCGCCCGGCGGTTCCATACCTGATAGCCGGTGTACTTGGGGTTGCGGAGCACTTCTCGGACCGCTCCACCGGACCAGCGGCCGAGGGCCATCCCCGCGCGGGTGGGTTGAGGAGGTGGGTAGGCCGCGAGATTCACGTTCAGCTTCTCGGCGATGGCGTCATAGCCCATGCCGACCAGGCAACGGAGGTGGAAGATCTCGGTGACGACCGGCCCCCGGACAGGGTCAGGGACCAGTCGGTGCTTGGTGTCGCCGATGGCACTGCGCGCAGGAACGGGGTGGGCGACCTTCTCCGCGAGGTAGCCGTAGGGCGGCTTCCCGGTGTTCCAGCCTTGCTGGGTGTGTTCGATGAAGCCGTCCCAGGACAGTTCGAGCATCTGCAGGACGTACCACTCGGCCACCGCCTGTTTGACGCGACGGGTGAGCGTCGGCGTCGAGCGCTTGGCATGAGGTCCGGTGACGATCGGCTCGTCGGCGGCGCACAACGCGACTCCGGCCTGTTCGAGCTGGTGCTCGATCTTGGTTCCGAAGTACATGCGTCGAGCGACGCGCTCGATCGATTCGCAGATGACAGCGGCGAAGCGCCGGTCGGGTCGCTCCGCCTCGGCGAGAAGGTCGGCAATGCTGCCGTCCCGGGGGATGGGGATGTCGAAGCGTGAGTAGGCGTCGGAGTTTCCTCGGTCGGCGAGATCCTTGCGCCCTGATTCGACGTCGTAGAAGTGGGCGACGATCACCCAGCCCGGAGGGAGCGCGGCGCGGGCGTTGCGCAGTTGCCGGGGAAGGGAGAGGGTCGGGTCCTGCTGATCCTCCGTCGAGGTTCGACCGAGCCACGCGACCGGGACGGCAGTCGGTGCCTGTACTGCGCCTGTGGGAGGGGGCGGGGACCACGGCCGGTCGGGCACGGCCTGCTCCCATGGCCGACTGCTCGCAGATGGTTCCGCCATGGCGCTCCCCTTCGGCGTCATGACGGGTGACGAGTGGTCGGCTCCTGCCCGTGTGCGTGGAGCCACTCCAGGGCTCGGCAGATCGCGGTGGCCTGACGCTGGGCGAGTACCTTGCCTGCCTCACCATCGATGACGATGTAGTTCAGGGTCACCCGGAGCGAGTGGCCCGTGTGGTGGTCGGTAGTTGTCCATCCACGCTCGCCATCGGCCGGTTCGTCAAGTGACCCTTGGCGTTCGACGGGGGAGTCATCGCTGATTGATGAGGCCCCTTCAGCTCTCCCACCAGTGGTGGGAGAGCTTGAGACGGGGCGACTCAATCGGACGGCCGCTCTGTGTCTGGGCCCTGGCCGCCGAAGGTATCGGCCAGGGCAGCGGGCACCCAGCGCCGGATGGCCGGTCCGCTCAGCGCACTCCGTGAGCCGGCGATCACCAGACCTTCAGAATCCGCGCAGGGTCTGCCGATGCGCAGTGGGCGGAGCGTCATGACGCGCTCCAGGTGGAGGCGTCCGGCCACGGGCTCTTCGGCGCGTCTTGAGGATCTCGCACGATTCCGGTGGTAAATGTGCCCCCGCCCGCGGCGCGATCACCTCGTGCGTCCTCCTGCTCCATCGGACATGGGTGCTTTGCCGGGTTGCGGAAGACGAGAACGTCCTCGTGGACGATGAGGTGCATGGGGACGCCGGCTGCGCGGGCTTCGCGGACGTTCTTCAGTTGGTAGAAGGAGCCGCGGGCGATCAGGTGCTGGTCGCGCAGGCCGGCGAGGAGCGCGATGCAGCGTTCGATGGGGACCAGACCGGCGGCCTGTCCGGCGCCGATGACGGCGGCGGGGAGGTCGACGAGTTCGCCGTGGGAGCGCCAGGGGCGGGCCGTGACCGCGATGGTGGCGTTGTCGGCGAGCAGCGCGCGGCAGCCGGTGAGGATGGCCGTGAACGCGGCGAGCAGGGTGTCGGTGGGGACCTGGGCGAGGTTGGCGGGGTCGTGCCCGTAGGTGTGGTGGTACTTCACGATGCCGGGTCGGCCGGTGTCGCGGCTGGAGAGCATCTGCCCGTGCAGGGAGGCCCCGTAGGGGGGTGAGGTGAGCAGGAGCTGGGCGAGGCCGTGGGCCTGGGTGTCGACGATGCGGGCGGCGTGGCGGGCGTCGCCGTTGTAGACGTGTCCGGTGCCGGGGGCGCCCTGGGCGTAGGCGAGTTGCAGGCCGCGCCGTACCAGCGGGGGCCAGTGGGGTTCGAGTTCGATGCCGACGCCGTGCCGGTCGAGGTGGGCGGCTTCGATGAGGCTGGTGCCGATGCCGCACATCGGGTCCAGGACGGTGTCGCCGGGGCGCGTGTAGGTGGTGATGGCGTGCCGGGCGATGGCGGGGAGCATCTTGCCCGGGTGCTCCATGGCCTCGGGCAGGTAGCGGCCTCGGCGCTGGGTCCGCGAGTCCTGCTGCGCGGTCACCCACACGCTGACCGGCAGCGACGCGAGCGCGATGGAAGTCCGCGCGGCGGCGGCGGGCCGTACGGCGGTAGGGGCGGGGGCGGGGCTGGGGGTGGTGGACATGGGTGTCCCCTTCTTCGTGGTGCCGTTGTGCTGCCGGGGTCGGCTACTTGGTGAAGGCCAGGAGGTCGTTGTGGACGATCTGGTGGTGGCCGGTGCTGCCGCGGCCTGGGGTGCAGGTGCAGTCGGGGCCATGGTCGGTGAGGTCGGGCACCGGGAGGAGGCGGTCGCCGTCGGGCGCGGCCTCGACGGCGGCGATGTGCTGCAGGTAGCGGAACCCGGCGCTCTGGGCGTGCGCGGTGAGCACCCCGGCGTTGTCCTGGCCGCTGGTCTGCCGGGCGCAGAGTACGACCACGCCGCCAGGCCGCAGTGCCCGTTGGGCGGCGTCGAGCAGCGCCGCCAGCTCGCCGGGGGTGGTCGGGTTGTGCGGGGCCAGGATCGCCAGCGCGGCCCGGCCGGTGATCCGCCGGCTCTGCATCCGCAGCGCGTCGCCGCCGGGGGCGGTGCGGATCACGGCGAGGCTGGCGACCTCGGTCGAGTGCGTGGTGATCCTGTCGTGGACGCGGTGGCCGTGGTCGCTGCCGCGGACCAGACCGTAGACCTTCCGCCCGCACGACGCGGGACCGATCAGCAGGCTGGCGTTGCCCGCGTCCGGGGCGAATACCACCTCACCGGGCCGGCTGAAAGCCTCGGTGATCTGCACGGCCAGAGCGAGCGGAAGGCGTTGCGCACAGGCCGCCGACACCGGCTCCAGGCACACCCGGCAGCAGCCGGTGAGCGGCTGTGACAGCCAGACCGACAGCGGCACGGCCGCCAGTGTTCTTTCGCTGCCGGACTGCTGGCGGCACCGCTCCCGGCGGACGGTGAAGGAAGGCTCGGGGAAAGGCAGCGCCGGTTCGGTGTGGACGGCGCGGGAGATGTGGTCGGTCATGGTGGTGGGCCGCACGGCTGCCGCGCTGTAAGGACGTTGACGCTCTGCGAATCCGGATCCGAGCCCTATTCCTAACCGGCATCGGACCAGCACGTCGAAGGCTCTACCGATTCGCGTGCAGCAGGAACAATCTCCCCAGGTCAGTGACCAAGTGGCAGACGAGTTGGGGGAACTTCCGGGCCACCGTCCCGATCACTGCACTCACATGCCCAGGTGGGCTTTCGTGCAGGTCAGCGCCCGATTACCCCTGCCTGCCGTCCGGTTGACGGTACGTCGACGGCACGGCGGCGGCAGTGCTGCGGTACGGGTCCGGCAGCGTCGCGGTACGGGTGCGGTGGTGCGGGGGCAGGGCGGCGGCACTGGGTGCGGGTGCATGGGGTGGCGGGCGGCGATCGGCGCCGCCGGTGGTGAATGGAGCAAACCCGATGCGTGAGAAGAGTGCTGCTTTCGTACCCGTGGAGCCGCTGTGCCAGGTCGCGCAGGAGTACCGGCACCTGGTGGAGCGGCCCCACCCGTTGACCCTGGTGGTCGGGGACCTGGGCGAGGGCCTGCCGGAGCATCCGCTGGACATGGTGACCCTGCGCTCGCTGCTGTTGCACCCGGCGGTGTCCTTCCCGGTGCGCGGCCGGATCTGGGCCCGGCTGCTCAACCTGGCCGGCGGCACGGGTGCTCAGAGGGACGAGTGGCGGATCGCGGTGACCGGGCTGGCGTGGCCGGGGCTGTGGCCGATGTACCTGCGGCTGCGCCGTCAGCTGGCGGTACAGGACTGGGAGGACCTGCAGCAGCACCTGCTGGAGGGCTTCTGGGCGGCGCTGGTACGCACCGGCACGGACCCGTCGTGGCAGTTGCTGGAGCCGGGGCGGCTGCCCTCGCGGCTGCTGTGGGCCGCCGATCGGGCCGGGCGCGCGTTCCGCGACCGGCGCGCGACCGAGCAGCGGGAGCTGTGCTGCGAGGACGCGGAGACGATGGACGACGCCCGCGTTGCGGAGTCCCGCTCCCCGGGGGCGGGGCGCGGCCCGGACGTGCTGGAGCACGCGGTGGCGCTGGGGGTGCTGGACGCGCAGGCGGCGGAGTTGCTGGCCCGGTCGCGGGTGGACGGGGTGCCGATGCGGGTGCTGGCGGTGGAGTACCGGGTGACGCCGGAGGCGTTGGGGATGCGCCGCAAGCGTGCCGAGAAGCGGCTGGCGGACGCGGTGCGCGCGGGGCTGCTGGACACCGAGGAGCGGGTGCTGTCGCTGATGTGCCGTTAGGAACCGGGCCTGAATCCGGATTCGCTGGATGAGAGAGGGAGTCCGGGCGGGATCCGTCGGCCCGGCCTCGGGGGAATGCCGTCGCGGACGTTGACACCGCCGCTGACCGTATCCGACCCGTGAGGGGAGGTGAAGGCCCACGGTCCCCCGGAGCCCGGCCGCCGCCGTCCGGACTCCCTTCCTCTCCCTTCTCCCATGTTCACCGTCGGCTCTGGTTCGTCGTGCCCGGAGCCTCGAACGATGCCGCACGAGGAGTCACCGATGCCCCCTGTTCCCCGTAGCCTGCCGCGCCCGCGACGACCGCCCCCTCCGTCCCGGCTGTTCTGCGTCCGTGCCTGCGTCACCGGGCTGGTGATGCTGGCGGACCTGTCGATGCCTCGTCCCGCGCGGGCGGCGGACCTGCTCGCCATCGCGACGGTCGCGCAGACGATCAGCAACATCACGAACTGGATCGTGGGGCTGCTGGCGGCGATTGCGACGATGTTCCTGACCATCGGCGGTCTTCGCTACCTGATGGGCGGAGGCGAGCCGGGCGAGGTGGAGAAGGCCAAGGGTGCGCTGAAGAGCGCCGCCATCGGCTACATGCTCGCGCTGATGGCACCGGTCATCGTCGGAGTCCTCAAGGGCCTGGTCGGTGCATGACCATCCGTCACCGTGCCGCTGTCGCGGGCATGCTGCTGGCTGCGGCGCTCTACTGCGGGGCCGGCACGGCCTCGGCCGCTCCCGCCCCACAGCCTGGACCGGTGGCCGGGCCCGCGCCGACGGCCGTGCTCGGTCCGGCACCGGTCGCACCGACGGTGCCCACGCCCTCGCCGGGACTGCCGCCGGACCCGCACTACGCGCCGCCGGCGGCCAAGCCCCGCCCGGCGCCGCCGCCGAACGGCGGGCTGGCACCGCCAGCCACCCCGGACACCGGCGGGGGCGTCAGCATCTTCGACATCCCCGGCCAGATCAAGGCCGCGATCGCGTCGCTGCTGGCCTCGCTGCTGGCCCCGCTGATTGTGCCGCTGATGAACGCGCTCGCCCGCTTCCTGCTCTCCACTCCGGACGTCACCACCGAGCCGAGGGTGGTGGAGCTGTGGAACGGGCTGCGGATCCTGGCGTGCTCGCTCTACGGCCTGTTCGTCCTGGCCGCCGGGATCCTGGCGATGTCCCACGGCACCGTCCAGCAGCGCTACGCCGCCCGCGACCTCGTCCCCCGGCTGGCGTTGGGGATGTTCGCGGCGAATCTCTCCCTGTTCTTCTGCCAACAGGCGATCGCCCTGACCGACGCTGTCAGTCGCGCGGTCTTCGGCAACGGCATCACCGCCTCCGACCTCGCGGGGACGCTGGTGGGTCTGCTGGCGGACGCCAACACGACCACTGCACCGCTGTACCTGGTGGTGTTCGCCACCGTGGTGCTGAGCATGGGGCTGGTTCTGCTGCTGACGCTGCTGGTGCGCACGGCGGTGACGATCGTGCTGGTGGTTGCCGCGCCGCTGCTGCTGGTCTGCCATGGATCGCCCGCGACGGAGGGCGCGGCGCGGATGTGGTGGCGAGCGTTCGGCGGAGTGCTGACGACGCAGGTCGTGCAGTCGGTCGCGTTCCTGGTCTGCGTGAAGGTCGTCCTGGACCCCGGCAACTACGGCTTCCTCGGGGTCCCGACCCTGGGAAGCCTGATCAACCTCATGCTGCTGTGCTGCACCTTCGTTCTCCTCATCAAGATCCCCAGCTGGATCCGCAGCCTGGTGACCCAACCCGTCCAGCGCGCGGTCGGCGGCGGGCGTGCAGGGGGGATGCATCTGCTGAAGAAGGTGGCCCTGGGCGCGATGGGGTTGCCGTTCGGGCCCTACACCTTCGGCGCGCAGCTCGCCGGACGGTTCAAGGCGCGCGGAGCGGCCGGCAGGGGCAGGGGTCCCGGCCCCGGGCGGCGTCGTCCGCCGGGGGCACCGGGTCAACGCGGCCAACGTCCGGGGCGACCGGGACCCGGTCCGGGAGGACGACCGCCGGCCGAGCCAGGGTCCGGGGCCGGACCTGGACCTGGTATCGGTCCCGGCTCGCCTGTCGGGACACCGACCTACGCCTGGGGAACTCCTCACGGCCGCCCGCCCGGCCCGGGGCCCGGTGGTGGGCCACCGCCAGGTCCCGGTCCGGGGCCTGGACCGACCGGCGGTCCCGGGGGAGGGGCGCATCCGGGGCCGGGGCGTCCGGGACCAGGAGCAGCGTCGCCGCAGTATGCGTGGGGTGCGCCGCGCCGCCGGGGCGCGGGCAACCACGTTCCCGCCGCTGCGCCGCCCCGCCCGCAACTGCGCGGCAGCCGGGGCGGCGGTCCAGCCGCACCGTCGCCTGTCGGGCCACCGCCGCCGGTGCACGGCCCCCAGCGTCCTGGACCGCGCCCG